>Ga0334722_10008151_pt1 | contig 10040 bp, 7 predicted proteins | sample C3_bottom_MG_FD_207210 | JGI IMG/M metagenome (GOLD analysis project Ga0334722, IMG submission 207210) | Sediment microbial communities from Yellowstone Lake, YNP, Wyoming, USA - C3_bottom | ecosystem: Environmental > Aquatic > Freshwater > Lake > Sediment | place: USA: Wyoming | collected... | reverse complement strand
GCGCGGCCGCCTTGACCTTTGAGGCCTCGACGCCGTAAAGCGACGCATAGGTGAGTTTGCCGTTACGGGCGTCGCTGCCGCTTTTGCCCAGCTTTTTCTTATCGCCCGTCACGTCCAGGATATCGTCGGTTATCTGAAAACAAAGACCGATGGCGCCGGCAAAGTCCGACAGCGTCCTGTGATCGCGGGGACCGGCGCCGGCCAGCGCAGCGCCCATTTCCACCGAAGCCCGGATGAGGTCCGAGGTCTTATGCTGATGGATATAGTCCAGCAGCCGGGCCGCTTTGGCGCGGTCCGGCCCGCGGCGTTTCAAGAACCCTTCGGCCTCCAGGTCGGCGGCCTGTCCTGAAACCATGCCCCCGGCCCCCGCGCGGCGGGCCAATATCCCGGCCGCTTCAAGGACCTGCGCTGGGCTTACGCCTTTAACCCTGGAATTATCGTAAAGTACCGAAAAAGCGTTGGTGAGCAGGGCGTCGCCGGCCAGGACGGCCAGGGCTTCGCCGAAAACGATGTGGCTGGTCGGACGCCCGCGCCGCAGATCGTCGTCGTCCATGGCGGGCAGATCGTCGTGTATAAGGGAATAGGTGTGGACCATCTCGAGCGCGCAGGCGGCGGGCAGAACTTTGCGCCAGTCGCCGCCGAACAGTTCGTAGGAGGCGGTCAGGAGCACCGGGCGCAGACGCTTTCCGCCCGCGGCCAGGGAATACAGCATAGCCTCCCTGAGCCTCGGGTGACAGCCGGGAAGACGCTTAACGCGCACGGCCAGTTCGTTATTGATAACGGAAGCGCGGCGGGCTATGAATTTCTCGATAGACATCAATAGGATTATACAAAAATATGAAAAGCGGCAAGGGAGGAGTTGGGTAATTACCAGATCATCTGCATCCCGAACCGGTGCGTGGGGCCAAGGTCCCCGTAATCCACGTAGGCATAATCCACCCTGGCGCCGTGAATGAAACTCCCCTTCTCGGTGAATTTGTCGAAATTAAGGCCGAACCCGCCGGAGAAACGGGAGCCGATATCCCGCTGGCTGCGGTAGCCTATGCGGAACTGGAACAACCGCATAATATCGGTCTCGATCCCGACGGTATTAAAGGCCGGCGTGTCGGAATACTTGACCATGTCGGAAGCCACCGTGACTATCATGATATCGTTGATGGAATGAAAATCCTTGGCGACGCCGGCCCTGATGCTGCTGGGGAGCTTATAGCTTTCGAAAACGAATTTCTGCTTGCCGGTCATGTTCAGCGCCGAAGCGCCAAGGTGGAAGTGCCCGGGCAGGACCAATATAGCGCCGACGTCCCCGGTATAGACGCTGGAGGTCATCTTGTCCAGTTTTTCGCTTATTTTCTTCAGACTGGCCCCGAACGCCAGCCGATAAGTCTTGGGCCGATAGTCCAGCACCGGCGTCACCCGCGTCCAGTTCGGAGTTATCACCATGGGGTCCAGCTTGCCTATATCCTGGTTGAAATGGGGCCAGCATTGCGCGTAAGAAAGCGTCCAGGACGTATGATTGGTGCTGGTCTCGCCGATCAGGCTGTCATTCTCGTCATAAGCGTCGATCTTGCCGCTGGAAAGGGTGGAGAAGCCAACGCCCGCCGTCCCGAATTTGGAACGGTACGTGAGGGCCAGGTACTCCTGGCTTATCTCGTCAATATAGCGGTTATGGGTGCCGGAAAAAGAAGAATAGCTCAACAGGCCCAGGCCGGCGGGATTGTACAGGATGGAATCGGGTCCGGCCATGGCGGTATACGATTCCCCCAGAGCTGAAGGGATCACGGCGACCGGTATCTTGAGGAAATTCGCCGCCGTCGTTCCCGGCCCGCCCCCGGCGAAAAGCCGGCCTGCGGAAAAAAGGCAGAAAGCGGCGCCCGCCAGGACGCGCATGCACCATGTTTTTTGTTCGCGGTTCGCAGCCATAAATAACCATCGCGGCGCCCGTCGCCGGCGTCACAATTTTCCTATTATAGTATACACTAAATTCCCAATGATTCAATGTCCGAATTGTTACACAGATGCGACCGTCCCCTCCAAATAAAAAAGGCGTCCGCGCAGGCGGACGCCTTTTTTGTGAACGGTCTCTATCGCTCTACTTTATCCACTTTATAAAATCATCCCACTTCGAATCCTTGCCCCAGGCCAGCGTATCGTAGGCCGTGGTGTAGGAGGTCGGAATGTAGATCGCAAGACCGGTGGCGTTGGCATACTTCGCGCCGGTGGCCCGGTTGAGCACTATCAGGTCCGTTTTGAGGAAGTTCATCAGTTCCTTGCCCTTCGCGGCCACCGCGGCATTGGCCGTGGCGTCGCTGACGAGCTTCACGAAATGATAGAGGTCCTTGTTGGTGGAGTAATAGAAAGCCTGGGCCTTGGTCCGGGCGTTCTTGACGTTCGCCAGGTCGTTGGCGGCCATAACTTCGGCGGTCCACCCGTCCAGAAGCTGGGCAAGCTTGCCGAACGAAGCGGTTTTAATGGACGACTGCGTGCCGCCCTGGTTGATGGCCTGGTAATGGTCGGTATAGGAATTCACCATCGTCTTGGAGAGCTCCTCGGCGGACATGGCGGGCTTGGCGGCCAGGGGGCCGAGCCAGGTGTCATAGGTGTAGCCGTCGCCGGGTTCGGTCTCTTCGGAGGCCACGATATAATCGGCGTAATCCTTGATCTCATAGCCCACTTCCGCCATCTGCATCAGGCAGGCGTCCATCGCGAAGATGTCGATCTTGCCGATCTGGGCCATGGCCTGGCTCATCTGCGGAGTGGTGATATGATTACCGGTCTCATCGTCGTAAGAGATGCCTTTCGTCGATTCGAAATCCATATCCTTGTTCCAGCCGGCGCCGTGGTTCCAGACGATCAGCACGTAGTGCTTCGCCGGATATTTTTCCATGGCCCATTTGGAGAATCCGACCAGGTATTCCCAGCTGCCCATGTCGGACTTGGGTATTTCCATGACGATAGGCGAGGTGATCTTTGTGGTATCCGCGTCCTTCTGGATCAGGTACCTTCTGGAACCCGTCCAGTCCCCGTCGTCGGAGGAATAGCCGGTTACGCGGCCCAGTTCGGCCACGATATTTACGTTATTGTCGGAACCGATCTTTTCCATCTCGTTAACGTCGCCGAGGCCGTACGATTCAAGGTTGTTCTTCGCGTTGACGAACACCATGATGGTCCAGTCCTTGGCGGCTTTGGGATTTCCGGGCATCGGGATGATGTCCGCGCCGGGGTTGGCGGCCTTTACCTGCTCAACTACCGCGGCCAGGCTGCCGTTCTGATCGAAAGTTACCGTGTCGCCGGCCGCATAAACGGACGAGACCAGCATCAGCGCTGCGAGCGCACCGAATATCTTATTCGTCATTATTTACTTCCTCCCTTTAGACTGGCCTCGCGCCCCGGGCGCAGGCCGGATACCGTTGACCTTTAGGAATACTATTAAAAGTCCCCTTTTAAAGTCAAGGGTAATTCGGGAACCTGTCAAGAGGGCCTTTTGCCGTTCGCGGGTGCCGGGGTGTTGGAACGCAAAACCGGTGTCGGCCACACCGTGGCCGCACCTCCCATCCTCGCCCTAGCCGCTTACTCAAGTCTCGGGCACAGAACTGTCGCCCGCTGGAGGCAGCTCCATCCCGGAGGGTTTTGCTAACCCAACACCCCGTCCCCCGCTTCTCTTATTTGTCTGCCGCGCTTAAAATTCCTATGCAAAAGGCGAGCGGACAGGTTTTAGTTTTTCTATGGTATAGAATTTATAGTTTGTCATTAAATAGCTTAATTATTATAATGGGTTTAGGCGGGATTATAGCACCGGGGAGCCGCCGCGGCGGAGGGTTTTTCCGCCAGAAGACAATTGGGGGTGGACTTTACCGCCGTCTTATGTACACCCATGGACACAATAACGCGAGCAGTGTTGAACAGTTAGGGAGCTAAAAAATGAAAAAATTTATCATATTGCCGGCGCTTGCGGCGCTGATCCTGTTTTTTTCCGGGCCCACCGGCTGGGCGGCGGAAGCCGCGTCCCGTTCCTCGATAGAGGCTAAGCTGGCCCTCGAAGGCTCTCTCGAAAAAAGGGTGCAGATGGTCCTCTCCGAAGCGCTGGGAACATCGGATGTTATCGTGATAATTTCGGCCGAGCTTCAGGCGGAACAGAAAAAACAGGCGTTCGACTTCCTGCCGGGTATCCCGGAAAAAGAGAAGGTCGGCGAGATCTCCCTCTCCAGCTCCCTGACCATGGTAAAAAAGATATCCGCCACCCTTATACTGGACCGCAACCTTCCCGAGGACGATCTGAAACTGGCGAAAAAACTGACGGCGGGCCTTCTGGGCCTGCCTGCGGAAAGGGAAGACCTTGTGACCGTGGAGAAGATGGATTTCCGCAAAGCGCGGCCTTTTTCCCCGGCCGACCTCCTTATGCCGCCTAATCTCTGGAACCTGATCTGGACGCTGCTCGCCACGCTGCTCGGAACCCTCACGGTGTTTACCTTCTTTAAGCCTTTCGCGGGCAGCGCCAAGGACCTTGTGGGCGTGCTTGGGGCCAAGATGACCGAAACCCAGGGCCCGGGCGCGGGAGCCGAGACGCAGGCGTCGGCGGCCCCCGAGGCCGTGACGGGCGGCGGCGCCCCCGGCAAGAATGAAAATCCCTGGTCGGATCCGGCCAGAAAACCCCCTTTCTGGTTCCTGACCCCGCAAAACGCCGGCAACCTGGCTTTCATACTGGGGACCAGGCCCGTAGAGGATATCACTATAGTCCTGAGTTACGCTCCCGAAAGCGTGTCGGCCGCGCTTATCGAAGCCCTGTACCCTAAAAGCATCGATGCGCTGGCCGGCCTTCCCAATGTGACGCTGATGCCCGAGGCCAGGATAAAAGGTCTCGAGGCCGAACTTTTTGCCGCGCTGGACTACGTGGTGGGCAGCGAGGACAAGACGATAAACATCATAGAACAGCTCCCCGACGAGATGCAGGAGAAGGCCTCGCTGTCTTTCGCGGTCCACAATCCCATCTTCGCCTCCAAGCTCTCCGGAGCAATAGTGCGGTTCAGCGATATCCGGGAACTGGAGCCCGCCCAGACCCAGATGCTGGTGCGCAGGGTACCCATGCGCAACCTCGCGCTGGCTCTTAAAAATTCCGAGCTGGCCCAGGTCTTCTTGGAAAAGCTTTCGGAAGGCATGCAGGAGCGGTTCCAGCAGGAACTGGACCTTACCAGGAATCCCTCCCCCGAAGTACAGCGCGCCGAGAGAGCTCGCGTGAGCCAGGAGCTGAAGAAACTGGTGCGGGAGGGCTTTATAACGCTGGGGCAGGCCGAGTCCGCCCCGGAAGACGACTCCACCGCGACACCGGAACCGGCGGCCGCGCCTCCCCCCCCGACAGCAGATCCGGCGGATCAGTCAGGCAGCAGGTGGTAACCGGGAGACAATAGCGCGAACAGTGCTGAAACAGTGAGGAATATAATATGGACCTAATGACTTTGTTCGGGGCGTTCTTCGGCATAGGCGTTATAGTTTTCGTACTTTCATCCGGCGGCATGCTCCGGTTCCTTCTCAACTGGGAAGCCATAATCCTGATCTTCGGCGGCACGCTGGGTTCGGTGATGATCTCCTACCCTTGGGCGGCGCTCAAGTGGACCTCCAGTTCCTTCCGGATCGTCCTCTTCCCGCCCAAGCGCCCGCCCATTTCCGAGGTCATAAGGGTCATCGTTAACCTGGCGGACATCTCTAAAAAGAACGGGCTCGAAGCCATAGCGCCCGAGATCCCTCGGCTCCCGCATCCCTTCCTGGCCGACGCCTGCCAGATGATAGTGGACGGCGTGGACGAACATATCCTGCACGAGCGCATGGAGCACGACATCAACACCACGCGCCTGCGCCACCAGCAGCAGACCAACATCTTCAACTCGGCCGGGACCTTCGCCCCCATCTTCGGCCTCCTGGGCACGCTGATCGGCGTCGTGCAGGTGCTGCGCAACATCCAGAACCCGGCCATGATGGGTTCCTCTATGGCCATCGCCATGACGGCGTCCTTCTACGGCATCTTCTCGGCCAACTTCCTTTTCCTGCCCATAGCCAGCAAGCTCGGCTACTATTCCGAAGAGGACATTCTGCTGCGGGAGATCATCGCCAAGGGCATAGTTTCGCTCCACGAGGGAGACATCCCCTGGCTGGTCTCGAAGAAACTTGAGGGCTACCTGTCCCTGGCCTTGCGAAGAAAGGCGAAGTTGAAAAAGTAAGAGGTCCTTGAGTGAAATTTTTTATAGAACGTTATTCCCCTCATAGAACGGCGGAAAACCCCCTGTGGCTTATCGTGCTTTCCGACATCATGACCAACCTGATGCTGTTCTTCCTTATTCTCTACGTGTTCAGCCTCCGCCCGGAAAGCGAAGCCCACGCCAGTTTTCTGAACGGTTTCGACAGCAAGAAAATGGAAGCGGAAAAAGAAAAAAAGGCGGAGGATGTGATCCAGAAGTTCAAGGAAAAAGACGCCGCTGAAACGCTCCGGGCCGAACTGGAAAAAGCGGGACTTAAGGACCTGGCCGAAGTACAAATGACCGACAAGCTTATCCGCATAAATATCTCCGCCCCGATACTTTTCAAGTCCGGCGCGGCCGACCTGGAACCGAACGCCATCCAAGTGCTTTCCGTAATGGGCAAACTGCTCGAAAAACTCAAGCAGAACGATATCATGATAGAAGGCCATACCGACGACGTTCCGGTAAAGAGCGGCGACTATCCCAATAATTGGGCGCTTTCGGCCGCCAGGGCTAACGCCGTGGTGGACTACCTGGCCTCAAAGTATCATATGCCGCAGGAGAAACTCATATCCGCGGCCTACGGGGAATACCGACCCATCGCCTCCAACAGCACGGCGGAGGGCCGAGCCAAGAACAGACGGATAGAAATAGTGGTGGCAAGAAAATGAGCCGGCGCCGGGAGAGCTGAGTGGCACAAAAGATAAACAACCAGCTTTGGCTGATACCGTTCGCGGACCTTATGTCCACGATGGTCATACTTTTCCTGTCGCTGTACGCGTTCTCCTACAATATGAAGCACAGCGAATATGAAAAAGCCCTGGCCACCCTGCAGAAAGAACTGGGAGTGGAGGCCGCCGATAAAAAGATCAAGGACATGGAACTCACGAAGAAAGTGGAAGATGACCTCAAAAAACAGATCGAGTCCGGCCAGTTGGGCGTGGAAGTAACCACAAGCAAGATAAAACTCACTTTTGCCGCGCCGGTGCTTTTCGATTCCGGCTCGGCCGACCTTAAGGACGGAGCCAAGGATATCCTGCGGACCGTAGCCGAGAACCTTAAAAAAATGGACAGCCCGGTGCTTGTGGAGGGCCACACCGACGCGGCCCGGATGCTCGGCAAGAAATTCCGCTCCAATCGGGAACTTTCCCTGCTTCGAACCTTCTCGGTCATCAACTACCTTGTGTCCGGCGGTTTTCCCGCCGGCAAGCTGAGCGCGTACGGGTACGGCGAATACCGCCCCGTGGCGCCTAATGATACGGAAGAGGGCCGCGCGAAGAACCGGCGCATAGAGATCACGGTTATCCGGCAGGAAACGGGCGGCGACGCCAACGGAAAAACATGAAAACAAAAACGATACTGTTCACGGCTATAGCCATAGGATGCGGCGTCTGCGCGGCCTGCGTCACGGCCGCCGCCGCCCAGCAGGCGGCGCCGGCCGGGGAAACCCAGCCCGCGCCGGACAGCCAGCAGGTTACCCAGGCCTACGACCAGGCCTTTGAGAGCTACCTGGCGGGGGACTATCAAAAAGCCATAGATCATTGGACCAGGATACTGCGGCTGGACCCGGCGCAGGTGACGGCTAAGAGCATGATAGAGGAAGCGCGTCAAAAACTGGCCGGTTCGGCTTCCGGGCAAAAAAGCAAGTTTTACGCGCTGGTGGCGCGCGGCAGATACTCGGACGCGCTGCTTAAAATAGAGGAGATGACGGCTATGGACCCCTCCAATCCCGTCCTGCCCAAGCTGTCGGGCAGGCTGAAGAAAGTTTGCGCCATAGCGGAGCGCAAGCCGTCCAATTCCAAGCCGTGGAACATCGCCGCCCAGGGCATATTCAATTTCGTGAACGAAGAGGAGAACCTCCCCTTCGCCTACGACGCCTTCCGTTACGCCGCCGAACTCGGGCCGACGGACCCGCGATTCGGGAAACTAACTGCTATGCTCGAGGAAGAATCCCCCCAGCTGAAATTGAACGACACGAAGCCGGCGGAGACGGGCCTGCTGGATCACAAGAAAGAGGTGGCCCTGCATTACATCTACGACTCGAAGTTCTATCTGGCCGTCAGGGAACTGGAAGACACTCTTAAGCTCGAGCCGGAAGACGCGACCGCCCTGCAGCGCCTCGGCTCCACCTACCTGCAGCTTAAAGATTACACCCGGGCGCGGGAGGCCTGGGAAAAGGCCCTCAGCCTGAACCCGGACGACGAACAGCTGAAAGCGTACATGGCCGCCCTTAACGAGATACCCCAGGCCGCGGCGCCCAAACGGTCCCTCAAAAAAAGAAATAAAAGGGCCGCAAAAAGAGCGCCTCCGCCCCGGACCGGAGATCAGAAGGAGTAATTGAGCCTGGTAAGGAAAGTAAGTTCGCTGGTATTGTTGTCTTTGTTGAGGTTGTCGGTCTTCCGGTTGCTCCCCACCCCGAAGGTAAGTTTGGAACTCTGGCTTTTCAGCCACATCGTCTCAAGATTCAAATTCATGGTCGTGGTATCGCTCGGCGTGACCAGGGAATTGGTCTTATATGAGGACATAGTGGCCCAGAGTTGGAACGCCATCGCCCAGCGCGGCACCGCGTAGGTCGCGTTACCGGTATACGAGCTGTTCTTCCCCGAGTATGACAGGCGCGTCGCGTCCTTGGGTTTATACTTGGTGGTGGAATTCACCAGGCCGGAAGAGAGCGACAATCTGGCCGAAAGGCGGAACGCGCCGCTCACCGACATCAGGTTCGACGAGATATCGTCCGACAGGCCGGTATTATCCTTGAAATTGCTGCTTTGCACGGAAGCATTGACCGTGTGCGCCTTGATCGGCTGCACCACCGAGACGTTGAGCGTTGTGGTCTTGTTATCCTGCACCCCGGCGGGCTTTCCGACGGCGGTATTGGTGAGCATGGAACCGGAAAGCATCGTGGCCCCGAACAGCCGCAGCGAGTTCCCCAGATTTATCTGCGTCTGCGTGGTCGCGGTTTTGGCCGGGTCCTTCTTCAGGTTGTCCGTGTAGCGGTTATAGGCCGCGGAGAACGACAGCCAGTCGGCCGGATAGATGCCCGCCTCGCCGTCGTAGGTCAGGCGGTCGGGGATCACCGACGGGGAAGCCAGCGACATGAACTTATCGTTCACGCTGGTCATGCCGCCTCTCAAGCCCAAAAGCCCGGACTTGTATTTTAATTCCTGTTTATAGCCCGACCCGCTGACCACCGGAACCCCGCCCTTCAGGTTCGAATTGAAAGAGCTGACCTGGTACTCGCCCGACAGCGAGAAAGCCTTCAGGAATTTCCACTCCAGGGCCGCGCCCGAAACGGAGTTCTGCTGCGGCTTCAGCGTGTTCGCGGAAGTGTCTATGGTTATCGAAAAGGCGTCATCCTTGCTCATTACCGAATCAACGGAGATCTTAAGAGAGGGGAGCACATTGTAAGCGACTTTCCCGCCGCCGGTGTATCTGGCAAAACGTCCGGAGAAGGCGGGGGTGGGCTCCTGCGGGGCCACCGTGCGTCCGACCAGTCCGATAAATGCCCAGCGGTTCTTCATTCTCTCGTACGACACCCCCATCATACCCTGCCCGTCAAGGCTCAACGGCGTGAGGCTGGGCGCGATGTCGCCGGCGCTAAGAGTTCCCCAGGGCGCGTAGAGATTGAAAAGTATGATGCTGGGCGTGATAGGCCTGCTGTAAGTATGCACGAGGTAGGTATTGAAAAGGAAAGAGGCCCGCTTGACCTTGCCGACGATATTGGCGGAAGTTATCACCTTGTGTTTGTGCCAGCCGCCCGCGCTGGAGTTCTTATAGGTGACGCTGACGTCCCCGCCCGCCTTGAAGTCCTGG
>Ga0334722_10008150_pt1 | contig 10040 bp, 7 predicted proteins | sample C3_bottom_MG_FD_207210 | JGI IMG/M metagenome (GOLD analysis project Ga0334722, IMG submission 207210) | Sediment microbial communities from Yellowstone Lake, YNP, Wyoming, USA - C3_bottom | ecosystem: Environmental > Aquatic > Freshwater > Lake > Sediment | place: USA: Wyoming | collected... | reverse complement strand
CGCCTTGGGGGGGTACGGGGACCTTGGCGACTGGGGGGCGGGGTGGGGTTGGGCCCGACCCCGCCCCCCAGCGCGCAACCGGATGGGCTTGATCGTCCCCTTCGTAGACTGGCCGGACCTGTGCCCCAGCGCCCGGCCGCATGGTTCAGGAGCGCGGGTAGATAGGGCTACAGTTTGATGCCAAAGTTGCCCAGCGAAGGCGTAGATCCAAGGAGACCGTGGGGCGTGACGTAGACACCGCCTCCCTAACGTCTGGATCGCGATGAACCGACCTACTACAGCGCCAAAATGAATTTGACATGTAGGGCGGGACCTTGTGCCCCGCCGCCGGGTCCACCCTGTGCGCCGGGCGGCGGGGGACGAGCCCCCGCCCTACCCGTCAAAACCAATTTGGTCGACCACTAGCTCGCCCTTACAGGGCTTCCCTTTGGGATGATCCCCTTCCCAGGGTTGCACCCTGGGCTGCCGTGGACCGCCCCTTCGGGGCTGGCCTCCTGACACCACATCCTATTGCCGTCACTCCGGTTGCGGCATGTAGGGAGGCGTGGCGCTGCGCTGCCTCGCGTCACCTTGTGCTCCGCCCCACCGAAGCTGCCCTCGGGCCGGCGGCTCTGCCGGCCCCACGCATCCAAGCCGGATTGGCGCCGCGTCAGGACAACCCCCTTGGCGCTCTGACACGGGTGTCGCCTTGGATGCCCGTCAGATTTCCGGGGAGCCCTTAAGCAGGCTGTAGGCACCTTTCCGGGAGCCCGCTCACTGGCTCAGGGCCATCTGTCGCTTTTCGACCTACCGGCCGGCGGTCACCCGGAAACGTGACGGGCACCCTGTCGCCTTTCGGGAACGAGGCCCTAAAGTTCCAGCCAGTCGTGCCGATTAACATAGGGATGGTACTGATTGGCTATTCCCGCCCCGCCCTCCCCGCCCTATGGTTGCGTTGCTCCGGCCGGTGAGGCCGTGGCGAGGCGTGGTAGCGATCTTGCACCACATCTCCTCGAGGCGGTATTCTGTCCATCCGGTGGGTGGCTTTCCCGCCTCGACGGCGTCCGGAGGGCGCATCGTGGCCGTCAAGAGAACGAGCACAGTCGGCAGCCTCCTCAGCAACCCGCAGCCACGGATCGCCGATGGCTTTCGGCGACATCGGGTCCTGTTGTTCCTTGCCCTGGCCCTCAACCTGGGAGATGCGCTCACCACCCAGTTCGGCCTCTCCCTGGGGATCCCCGAGGGCAACCCCATCCCCGCGATGATGCTGGCCAATGGCGGCCGATTCGCCCTGTTCGGCTCCAAGTTCGGGGTGATGGCGGTGGTGCTTCTCGCCGTCTGCCTGCTGGGCAGGCGCTACCCCAGACTCTGGCACACCTTCACCGTGACCAACCTGGTGCTGCTGGCCGTGGTCCTCTCCAACTCGGCGCAGATCCTCGCCCGATAGCGTCCCGCCATCGGCATCCCGCCCCGCCGAAGCGGCGGAGCGGTGTCCGCCCTTATGGTGCAATCTCCCTTGCACCGGATCGCCTTTGGCCAAGTAGTTGTGGCTGTGGTATGATGCCTCGGCGATCAGGTAGGTTGAGGGGCAAGCGTGATCCACCCTACCACGGCCGAACCGACCTGGAAGGCGGCTCCGACCGGGGCGCCGGCCGCTCGACGGACGCGGGACCGGCTGCTGGGCATCGCAGCAATCGTCGCCGTCGTGGCGCTGCACCTGTTCACCCTCCTGCGCGTTCCGCTTCCTTTCGTCGACGAGGCCCACCTGGCCAGCCCAGCCCTGGCGCTGGTGCAGACCGGCCGGGACCTGGGTTCGATGAGCGTCAGCGCCGCAACCCAGGACGACGGCAGATGGCTCCACGGATCCCTCCTCGGGCTGTCGGCGCAGGGACTGGCCATTAGGGCGTTGGGGATAAGCCTCTTCTCGGTTCGGCTGGCGTCCCTGGTCTTCGGCCTGCTGCTCCTGCTGGCGGTCTACGCCATCGGCCACCGCCTGTACGGTCCTCGGACGGGCCTCGCCGCGGTCCTGCTGGCGTCGCTCTCCCTGACTTTCTTCGGCTCCCCCCACGTGGCCCGTTACGACGTGATGGTGGCGGCCCTAGGCTTCGGCGCGGTGGCGCTGTACGTCACCGACGACTCCCGCGGCCTCTCCGCTAGGAGTGTCCTCTCCGGCCTGGCGATCGGCCTGGCCTTCGAGCTTCACCCCAACGCCGTGCTCTACCTTCCGCCCGTGGCGGCCCTCTTCCTGCTCGATTACGGTTGGTCGACCCCGCGGTCGAGTCGGTTTTGGGGGTTCGTCGCCGGGGGGTGCGCCGGTCTCGCCTTCTACGCCTACCTGCACCTTCTCCCCCGGCTCGATGCCGGCGTTGCCCCGCTGGCTTCCCGCCTCGTGCAGGTCAACAGCACGCTGGGCTACTCGAGGGTCCCGCCCATATTCGGGGGGCCGCAGGAGTGGCTTCAGTCGGCCGTGGATACGTTCACCATGTTCCTCAGGATAAGCGACCTGCGTGCCCCCCTTGTGGTTGGTGCCGTTCTGTTCCTAGCTGTTCGCCGCTCCCCTTCGGATCGGAAGCTGTTGGCCCTGTTCGGGGTGCTGCTCCTGGAGTTCCTGGCTCTGGTGTCGCTCCACAAACCGGGTTACTACGACATCGAGCTTTCCCCGGCGGCGGATCTCGTCCTTGCCGCGGTGGTCGTGAACCACCTTGGCCTGCCATCGCGTCCTTCCGTCCCCGCCATGTTGCGCACGGCCCTGATCTGGGGGCTTCTGATTGGCGCCTTCTACAGAACGGTGCTACCCTCGATCCTGGACGATTCCCTGGACGACTACAACGCGACCCTCACCCGCCTTCAGGCCGCGATACCTCCGGGGAGTGTCATCACCGGGGATCAGTACTTCTGGTTCGGCTTCCCAGACTACGACTTCTTCAACTGGGAGCAGCTGGTGTACTACGAACGCCGGTTCCCCGGAAGCAGCCTGGGCGACGCCTTTCGGGCCAATCACACCGACTTCCTGATCCTCGGCCCTCACATGAGGGAGTTCGTTCAGGACGACAAGGACCAGATGCTGCTGGGTCTGGAGTTTCTGCAGATCCCGAGGACCGAGATGGACGGCTTCCTCGCCCGTCACGCCCACCTGGTCACATCGATAACAACGAGGGCGTTAGGCGATGTGAGCCTGTACCGGCTGGATCCGTAGGCCGCCCGACCTGCGGCATGGTTCGTGGGCATGGTGGCAGTCAGGTGAGGAGGGTCTCTCCAGATCGCGATTCCCGACCGATCGGGCATCCAGAGGTTCCGCCATCTAGCGGCGCTTCTGAACCGTGCCGGCCGAGGCCGGCTCATGGGGTCCGGCCTTCCCGACCCGGCTTGCATCCCCGCAGGCAGGACCCGAGTGTCGGTCCAGGGCGGGGCCAGGAACCCATATCAGCAGGACGGCGACGGCTGCCACGGCCACGGCGGGGCCCAGCGTGAGCAGGGCGGGGGCGAAGGGGACCACCGCCGAGCCGTCGGGCGCCGCCCTCTGGCCGGCGAGCGCGAGGGCCAGCCTTGCCCACAGATCATCTTTGGGAACCATCAGCGCGGCCGCCAGCAGGGCGAGGTTGGTTTCCCGCGGGGGAGCCCGGTGGCGGATCAGCCAGCTGCCGACCTCCACGGCCGGGACGGCTGCAAGAACCAGGTAGTGGCTCCAGGAGATGGGACTGATCAATATGGCGACGCAGATCATCAGTCCCAGGGATCGGGACTCGCTCTTCCACCGGCGGATGGCCAGCAGGGAGGCGAGAAGGACGAGGGCCGGGAGCGCGGCGGAGAGCGCGGCGGCGGCCTGGGCGGATTGGAAGAGCGGGGGCGCGGTGATGCCCACGAGGGCTTCGGAGCCGCTGCCCTCGAACAGCCTCCAGCCGATCGTCCAGGTGGAGATGTTTTTGGAGGTGGCATGGTATATTCGGGCCACCTCGGGGAGCACCTGAGCCACGTAGTTGAAGACCCCGCCCATCCCGATCACCCCCGCCGCCGCCCCATAGCCCAGCAGAGCGGTCGAGACGGCTGCGCACAGGGGGCGCCAGCTCCTCCGGACAACGAACACCAGAAGGAGCGGCCAGGCTATCGGCTTAAGCAGGAGGATGAAACCCAGGAGGGCGCCGCCGAGACCCCGCCGGCCCGACAGCAGGGCGTACTGGGTCCCGGCCAGGAGGAGCAGGATCGGCAGCATGAGCTGCCCGAGGGCGAGGTCCAACAGAATAGGATACCAGGGAAGGGCGATCGCGGACGCCACCAGGGTGGCCCGCGCCCCGGGTCGGAGCCCCGAGATGCGGCCGAGCAGGTGAACGGAGGCCACTAGACAGACCAGCTCGAGGAGGGTCCAGAGGCCGGCCGCCCAGGGGTAATCGAGGGAGGCCAGGGGCAGGAGGAGCAGCCCCACCGTCGGGGGGTGGGGCGTGGGATGGGGGAAGAGGGCTACCGGCAACGGCCCGAGGAACCGGCCGGCCAGGAACGGGATCGGGAGGTAGGGGTCGACCCCTTCGGCCAGGGCCCGGGCCATGATGTACTCCTGCAGAAAGTCCTTTCCATAGATGTACGGTGCGGAGAGAGACGCTATCGGGATCCTCAGCTCCGCCAACCCGAGCAGGAAAGCCAGGGCCACAGCCGCGCGCCGTAGCAGTCGCGCCTCCTGGGAGGGCGACCAGAGCAGATCCCCCAGCGCGTGCCTGGGCGCCCCCGAGGGTGCTGCCGGAACCGCGGCGTTAGGCGATGATGCCTGTCCTCTCACGAGCGTGGTCTCCATGATCTGCCTCCCCGCACGAAGACGTCCTCCACGTCCCCCTCGAGCACCCGCTGCCATTCCCCATCGGCCGCCAGCATGGTTGAGAGAGGAGAGCCCTTCTGGATCAGGATCGTCCGCACGCCGTACCTGTCCAGCACCTCCCGCCAGTCGGGTTTGAGGGAGACCACGTCCAGGTAGTCGCGGGCGATGGCCGGGCCGTACATGTCGATGCGGCCGTCTATGAATACGCGGCGGCGGGGGTACCATCGGTAGATGAGATAGCCGCCCCAGTTCTGGTCGTTGAACACGGGATCGGGCAGGCCCTGCTCCTCGATGAACCGGGCGCCGGCCACCGGAAGGGCGGTGGCGAGCGGCTCCCGCCCCAGTTGCAGCCGATCCGCCACGGCCGGCTGGGAGACATAGATGGCTCCACCGGCGACGATCCCCAGGAGCAGCAACCAGTTGAGGGCGGCGAGAGGGCGAGGGAGCGAGGGTGGGGGCAGTTCGCGGGCCAGGGCGAAGCGATCGGTGAGCCGCAGCGCCAGGATCGGCGAAGCCACCAGCGCGTAGGCGGCTATCTGGCGCACGGAAACCAGCGCCTGGAGGGTGAACACGATAACCAGCAGCGACTCCACGACGGCCCGCCGGTCGAGGGGCCGCGGGAGCACGGCCAGGAGGAGAAGGCCGGCGGCAAAGGCGAGGTAGAGGGGCTGGTGGAAGTCCGGCGACTGGAACTCGGTGACCAGGACGAAGGATGGGTTGCTCCCCTGCAGGTAGTAGTCGATGGGGTAGCGGAGCATGGCGGGACCGTCGGGGTTGAGGCAGGCGGCCGGCACGGCGGCCAGGGCCATGGCCGCCAGGTGGCGCGGGGCCTTCCCCCCTCCCCGTATCCAGTCGACGACGCCCCCGAGGAGGAACAGCCCCAGGAGGCCGAGGCCGAAAATGAACTGGCCGTGGAGGTTTACCCAGAGTGCTATGAGGGGTGGCAGCGACCATAGACGGCGAATCCGGCCCCGCCGGTAGAGGAAGAGGCGGCTTAGGAAGAAGGCGAGAAACAGTTGCGTGAGCTCTCGGGGGCGCACCCCGATGCCGGGCATAGCGATCACCGACGCCCAGAGGACGAGGGGCGTGGCCACGAACTCGTTCGCCCCGAGGCGGCGGAGCAGTCGGTATAGGATGACGTAGGTCAGCGTGACCGCGGCGGCCGAGAGCAGGGCGGCCGCCGCGTACCCACCCCATCGGTACACCCAGTAGATGGCCAGCTCCCAGAGCCACTCGTGGGCGACCCAGGGTCGACCGAGGGCGGTGTAGGAGTAGGGATCGGTGGTCGGAACGGTCCCCGTCGCGGCGATCAGCCGGCCGGTCTCCAGGTGCCACCAGAAGTCGATGTCCGTGGGGCGGGTGAAGTTGAAGGCGAAGACGGCCAGAAAGAGCACGATGCCGAGCAGGCGGCGCTGGTGCAGGCCGTAGAGGAGACGGGCGGGGGCGGCCGCTCGTCGGGTCGCCGTGGCAGAGGGGAGGCTCGCTGTCATGGCAGGTTCCGCCGAAGGAAGATCCGCTCGACGTCGCCCTCGTAGACCTGCTCCCAGTCGCTCTGGCTCGCCAGCAGCACGGCGATGGGCGAGTCCTTCTCGACCAGGACGGTGCCCACCCGATACTTGTCCAGCACTTCCCGCCACCTGGAAGTGACGCCCGCGACCCGGGAGTAGTCCTCCATCAGGGCGTCGCCATAGACGTCGGCGCGGCCGTCGATGAAGACCCGATAGTCCGGGTAGAGGGTGTAGATCAGGTAGCCGCCCCAACCGTAGGTGTTGAAGAGGTTGCCTACCGGGCGGTGCTCCCGCAGGTAGGCCGCACCGCCCGCCGGGTATCCGATGGTGCTGGGGGTCGGCCGTGCCTGCGACTGGGGCGAGGCGATCAGCACGGCGGCGACGAGGGTGGGCACCAGGACGAGCGGGGCGAGGGTGAGCAACGGCGTGGCCCTCTTGCCGGTGCCCACCTCCAGTACGAGCCGGATGTTCCGCTCTTTGAGGCGGAGGGCCAGGACGGGCGCGGTGGCCATGGCGAAGAGGATCACGTGCCGCTGTGACTGCAGCGCCATCACGGTAAAGACGAGCACCACCAGCGCGTGGGTGAAGTCGAAGCGGCGGCGGGAGCCGACCAGCATGAGCAGCACCATGGCCAGGGCGAAGGGCAGGTAGAGGTAGTTGTGGAAATTGGCCGACTGCCACTCGGCGATGTAGCGCATGGAGGCGTTGCCGGTGCCGACGTAGGTGAATGGGTAGAGGAGGGCGTTGAACAGGTTCGGGTTGGCCAGGGTGGCGAGCAGCGACCCCAGGCCCGCGAGGAGAAGTGGCCGCAGGGGGGCCGCGGGTCGGTGGGTGAGGCGGTTGAGGGCCTCGCCCACGGCAAAGAGGGCGATCAGGAGGAGGCCGCTCGCGTAGCCCGCGTGTACGTTCACCCAGGGGACCATCATCGGCGGCAGCAGCCACAGCCGGGCCCGGCCCCGTTGCTTGTAGGTGAACAGCAGGTAGAGGGTGGAGGCGAAGAGGAGGAAGGTGATGAGTTGAGGGCGCGGGGCCCACTGGGCCCACCGGATCAGGGCCGTCCAGACCAACAGCGCCAGGGCCAGGGTGCGGTCGACCTCGAGGGCGCGAAGGAGCCGGTAGAGGACGAAGTAGGCGGCGGTGACCACCAGGGAGAAGGCCGCGACGACGGTGGCGTAGCCCCCGGCGGCGTAGAGCCGGTAGATGGCCAGCTCCGCCAGCCATTCCTGGGCGACCCACGGTTGGCCGAAGGCGGTGTAGGAGAAGACGTCCCGGGTGGGCACGGCGCCGGTGTCGGCGATCAGTTGCCCGGTGCGCAGGTGCCACCAGAAGTCGGGGTCGGTCGGTGCCATGAAGTTGGCGGCGAAGAGGCAGAGGAAGCCGAGGGCGGCGACGGCGATGTGCTGGTCGATGCCCAGGACGCGTCTCCGGAGGCCGCGGAGGGCCCCAACGGTCGCCGGCGCTGGGGCGAGGGCCTCCTTGCAATCCGGTCGCGAGTGGGCGCCGTCGGCCACGGGGGTCGGGGATGGCGCCGGGCGGGGGGAGGCTCCCGCTTCGCGGCACTCGCCTACAGGGGGGTCGGCCACGTCACTGGGTCCCCCCGGCGGTGGTCGCGCCGTCGGTTGAGACCAGTCCCTTGCGGACGGCGTAGAGGATGGCCTGGGCGCGGTCGCTCACGTTGATCTTGCGGTAGATGTTGAGGACGTGGTTGTCCACCGTCCGCTCGCTGATCCAGAGGCGGTTGGCGATTTGGCGGTTGGTCTCTCCAGTGGCCAGCAGGCGGAGCACCTCGATCTCCCGATCGGTGAGACCGTCGTACAGGTCGGCGTTGCGCCGCTCGGTGGTGCCGGAGAGCTCGGCGAAAGCCTCGAAGACCCGCGCAGCCAGCCGAGGATGGATCCGCCCGTTGCCCTCGTGGACGGCTGCGATGCCGCTCATGATCACCGTCTGGTCGGCGTCCTTCAGCATGTAGCCGGAGGCGCCGACCTTGAGCATCCCCAGGACGAAGTCGTCGCTGTCGTAGGCGCTGAGGGCGAGGACCTTGACGTCGGGGAAGCGCTGCTTGATCTGGCGCGTGGCCTCGATGCCGTCCATGCCGGCCATCTTGATGTCCATCAGCACCACATCCGGCCTGGTTTCCTCCACCAGCCGCAGGGCGGCCGCCCCATCCTCGGCCTCGCCGACGACGTCGATGTTGCTGGGCTGGGCCTTCAGCATGGTGACGAGCCCGCCCCGATACACCGGGTGATCGTCGACGACCAACACGCGGATCGATTGCGCCATGATACTTCACCTCCCCGCTCTGGTTTCAGTAGATCCGAGCCTGCCTCGCCGCCCGACCTACCGGATGAACAGGGCGGCGGGGAACAACGTAACGAGCGAGCGCAGCGTCACGCCGCCCTACCGATCAGCATGACGGGTTGATGCTGGCGGCCGTAGAGGGCTAGGCCGCGGGCTGTACCGGGATCTCGGCAACCACCGTGGTGCCCTTGCCCGGGGCGCTGACGAAATCCAGCCTCCCCCCGAGCAGTTCGGCGCGGAAGCGCATCCCGGCCAGCCCCAGATGGGTCCCCTCCGCCAGCTTCCGACCGAGCTCCCGCTGGTCGATGCCGACCCCATCGTCGGCGATGGTCACAAGCAGCCACCCCGACACCGACTCGACGGTGACGTCGACCCTGCTGGCCCGGGCGTGTTGGCGGACATTCTGGAGGGCCTGCTGGATTATCCGGAAGCAGCCCGTCTCCTGCTCCCCATTGAGCGCCGGAAGACGGTCGGGCAGCTTCACATCGACGGGTATCTGGTTGTCCTGGGCGAAGCGCTCGGCGTACCAGAGGATCGTCGGGGCAAGACCCAGGTCGTCCAGCATCGGCGGGCGGAGGTCTATGCTGAAGCGCCTGACCCGATGGAAGCCTTCCTTGGCCGTCTCCCGCGCCTGGAGGAGGTATCGGCGCAGCTCCTCCGCGTCCTCGGGGGCGACGGCGAGGCATGCGCCCATCATGAGGACGAGGTTGCCCATAAGCTGGGCGATCTCGTCGTGCAGCTCCAGGCTCAGCTTCCGGCGTTCCTCCTCCTGAATGCGCAACGTCTCGGAGGTCAGCCGGGAGAGGATGTTGCCCATCAGGCTCGACGCCGGGAGGACGGGCACCGGGCCGGTCTTGCCCGATGGGGAGCTGTCTCGGGCCTCTCCCAGGCATCGGCGAACCGTTTCGACCAGTTCGTGGGCGCCGGCCGGACCGCTGGCCCCATTCAGGGGGTGGCGGGCCTCGAGGGCGGGCACCACGTCCTGGGTGAGGAGCACGATGGGGGAAGGAGGCCCGCCGATGACGATGGCATCGGGCACGGTTTTGCTGATGGCCTCGATGGCCTCGGCGATGGTGGACACCACCTTCACCCGGTAGCCCGCCGCCACAAGAGCGGCCTCAATGGTCGTGCTTTCTCCCTTGTCGGCGTTCACCAGTAGGATCTCTTCCGTCTCACCCATTTCCTTATGCCCATCATTCAGATTGGTCGGTCGAGGAGTCGGAGCCCCATGTCACGGATGGCTGGTTCCCACTGGAGGCGATCGATCGAGGGAAATGAACTACCACTTAGGCCTTAGTCGAGTATTATACGAGATTGGCCCATCTGTCAACCCCATTTCGGCCCGTGTGTCACTGCTCAGGGAAAATGTCCGCCTTAACTGCTCAGGGAAAATGTCCGGCATACTTGAGGTATGAGGACAATTACCTTGAACCCGAAACAGCAACGAGCAG
>Ga0334722_10008149_pt1 | contig 10041 bp, 9 predicted proteins | sample C3_bottom_MG_FD_207210 | JGI IMG/M metagenome (GOLD analysis project Ga0334722, IMG submission 207210) | Sediment microbial communities from Yellowstone Lake, YNP, Wyoming, USA - C3_bottom | ecosystem: Environmental > Aquatic > Freshwater > Lake > Sediment | place: USA: Wyoming | collected... | reverse complement strand
CATCTCGTCGATCCGGTGTTCCGGTGCAGGCCGATTTCCTGGTCATTGGGAGCGGTGTGGCCGGTCTCCGCGCCGCGTTGGAGCTGAGCCGTGCCGGTCGTGTCATGGTGCTGACGAAAGGGCATCCGCTTCAGAGCAGTTCGATCCATGCGCAGGGCGGGGTGGCGGTGGCGATGAGTGAAGAAGACGACGTGGCCATCCATTTAACCGATACGCTCAAAGCGGGGCATGGGCTTTGTCGGAAAGAAGCGGTGCGGGTCCTCGTTGAAGAGGGACCTGAGCGGATTCAAGAATTGATCAGGTGGGGGGCCAAGTTCGACAAAGTCGGCGGCAAGTTCGCGTTTGCTCGGGAGGCGGCCCACAGCCGAAGCCGCATTCTGCGCGCGCGGGGGGATGCGACGGGGAACGAGATGGTGCGAGTGTTGATTGCCGAGGTAAATCGACAGGAGCGTATTCAGCGATTGGATCATCACTTTACCGTGGATCTCGTAGTCGACGCCGGACGTTGCTGCGGGGCCGTTGTGCTGGATGAAGGGTCTGGTCGCCAGTTCGTGTTGCCGACTCGCGCGATCGTGCTGACCACAGGCGGGGCCGGGCAGATCTATGCGCGGACGACCAATCCCCCGAACGCTACCGGTGATGGGATGGCCATGGCACTGCGCGCTGGCGCGGTGCTTCAAGATATGGAGTTCGTGCAATTCCATCCCACTGCACTCTATTTGCCATCGAGTCCGCCCTTCTTGCTGTCGGAAGCGATGCGAGGCGAGGGTGCGCACCTACGTAACAATAAAGGGGCGCTGTTTATGCAGCGATACCACCCCATGGGCGCGTTAGCGCCGAGAGACATCGTGTCCCGGGCGATCTTGGCGGAGATGGCGGCGACTAAAGCGCGTCATGTCTATCTTGACGTCACCCACTTGGGGGCGGAGTTTGTGAAACGGCGATTCCCGACGATTTATGCGACATGCCTTCGCTATGACATCGATATCACGGAAGAATGGATCCCTGTGTCTCCCAGCGCGCATTATATGATGGGTGGGGTCTGGACTGATCTGAACGGTGCGACAACAGTTCCAGGGCTCTTTGCCGCTGGGGAGGTGGCCTGTAGCGGTGTGCATGGAGCGAATCGTCTGGCGAGTAATTCCTTGCTCGAAGGATTGGTATTTGGCGTGCGTGCGGCATTAGCAGCCGTGGCTTTTGCCGACGGGCACAAGTTCCCCGCACTGTCGTCTCAGGAGGCCACGCTCCGAGCGGGCCAATTCGGAACACTGGAGGATGCGGAAAAGTTGCGAAGCTCACTTCGGCGAACGATGTGGGGACATGTCGGCGTCATTCGTTCGGGCGAGTCACTCATCCGGGCCTGTGCTCAACTGTCACGGTGGGCCCAACTCGTGACCCAGCCGTTTGCAAGCCGAGCAGCGCTGGAAGTGAAAAACATGGTGCAGGTGGCGCAATGCGTCGCGGAAGCGGCGCTGTGGCGAGAGAATAGCGTCGGGGCCCATTACCGGTCAGATTTTCCAGAGGCCAAGCGGCCCGGTTGGCAACAACACAGTCGCCTATCGAGCGGGGAAGTCGTTAGCGGGAAGACATCTCAGAAATCACGGGGGCTGCTGTTGTCTCCGCAGGGGCGTATCGGCTGACCGGACGTTCCATGATGACGCCATCGCGGACGAGGAACGTTCGGTAATATCGGAGAACCTTCCGAACGTATTGCCGGGTTTCATCGAACGGGGGAAGTGTCTGATAGCGCTCGACCGCATTCTCTCCGGCATTGTAGGCCGCCAGGGCCATCGGTAAGTTCCCATGGAAGCGGTCGAGCAGCTGGCGTAAGTATTTCGCCCCTCCGCCCACATTATCATCCGGATCATACATATCACGCACATCCAGACGCACGGCGGTCTGCGGCATCAATTGCATCAGGCCGATAGCGCCAGCGCGAGAAACCGCCCGTGGATCAAAGTCCGATTCAGCTTTGATGACGGCTCGGATCAACGCGGGATGGAGCTGTTGCTGCGAAGAGTGCCGACGAATGACTGGTTCGAGTTCTCGCTCGGACAAGGTGGCGTGGAATCGGCTGGATTCGACCTCAAGTTTTCGATAGCGCGAGTCTGACGGGACGTTGGTGAGGGAGATCGAGCCGTCGCGCCCGACAAACTGATAAATTTCTGCTTTGGTTGTTGGCACGGAAAAGGCTAGCGAGCTGATTCCTGCGATCACCGTCGTGGTGAGCCCAATGGCTGCGTGCCGCCGCAAGGATGTCATTATTAGAGAAAAGGTGTTGTGCATGGTTGCAACGATATCAGTCTGCTACTGGATGTCAAGGAAATGCATGTCTTGTGCCTGGATGCCAGTAGTAAAATAATGCGGAAAAACAAATGGATCTGTGGGGGTGTGGAACTGCTAGGGCTCTAGAAAGCGCGTTCGGTTGGCAATAAATAGTCTTTGGAGCTGCCGGGTGAGAAGTCCCGGTGTCCCATTCCCCACCGGATGTCCGTCCACCATGGTGACCGGCATCACTTCCATACTTGTGTTGGTGAGAAAACACTCGTCTGCCTTATGAATCGCCTCGATCCCGAAATGTCCTTCGTCAACCGGGACCTGCGATTCTTGTGCGAGACTGAGCACGATGTCTCGCGTGATCCCGTCCAGCAGGCCGCATGCAATTGCCGGGGTGCAGAGCCGGCCTGCTCGGACGAAAAAAAGATTGCTGACAGTGCATTCCGTCAGATGCGATTCCCAATTGAGCAGGATGCTGTCGAAGGCTCCGGCTGCAATCGCTTCCCGTTTGGCCAGGATATTGTTCAAAAAGTTTGTGGCCTTAATCTGGGGCGAGAGCGCGCTGGGCAGGTTCCGCCTCGTTCGGGCGACGATCAGGTTCACGCCGATACCATATTGTTCGAGTGGGGGCGGGTGAAGCGGTTTGGTCATGATCACCACGGTGGGGGTTGGGCACAGGGCCGGGTCGAGGCCGATGTCGCCGGCTCCTCGGGAAATGGTGATGCGAAGGTATGCGTCGGTGCGTTCCTGTCCGACGTCATTCCGCGTCATGGCTTCGTGGAGGAGCGTCGGCCACCTCTGCTCGGGAATTGGGATAGTCAGGCCGATTGCGTCCGCAGACCGTCGAAGCCGAGCAAGATGTTGGTCCCGCATGAAGATTCGGCTCCCGTACGAGCGAATCGTTTCATAGACACCATCGCCGTAGAGAAAACCATGATCGAAGACGGAGACGAGGGCCTCCTCTTCTTTCACGAACCGATCATTGAGATAAATCCACATCGTTAGCCCGCATTATTCATGACGGTTCGTCGCGAAATCGCTGAGCCGCGTCGCGAGACCGGCGCGCGGAGGCAAGGGGACTGGCTCCGCCGTCTGACTTCGGCGAGCTCAGTCGAGCCGCGGCGGTGCCTGTCCCGCTGTTCCTCAGACAGGGACAGGAGCCAGGAAGAAGGGCGCCAGTCCCCGACAGTACGGAGAGGGTCCGAGGGACGAGCCCGCTGGCCGAAGGCTTGTCGCAGCAGCGGATCGGTGATTGCAGCAGAAGCGCTCATGAGTAATGCGGGCTAGGTCTGTCGCAGTGCGCTGAAGAAAGCCTGGGCCTTCTGGAGCGTTTCCTCGTATTCTTTGGCCGGGTCGGAGTCGGCGACAATCCCCGCACCGACTTGCAAGTAGCCCTTCCCCCCGCACCATACTAAAGTTCGAATCACGATATTGAGATCAAGGTCGCCGTTCCAGCCGATGTACCCAAATGACCCGGTGTAGGGGCCACGGCGTACCGGCTCCAGCTCCTCAATAATCTCCATGCAGCGGATCTTTGGCACGCCCGTGATGGTGCCCCCAGGAAATAGCGCATGAATCAGATCGAAGGGCGTGGCGTCCGGCTTCAAGGCGCCGCTGATATTGGACACGATATGGCTGACGTGGGAGTACTGCTCAATCGCCATGAATTCATCGACCTGCACGCTGCCGAATCGGCAGACGCGGCCTAGGTCGTTCCGTTCGAGATCGACGAGCATGAGGTGTTCCGCCCGCTCCTTTTCATTCGAGAGTAATTCGCCAATGAGGCGTTGATCGTCAGGAGCGTCGAGCCCGCGCGGTCTGGTTCCGGCTATCGGGCGCGTGTCCGCCTGCCGGTCACGCAGGCGGATTAGCCGTTCAGGCGAGGAGCTGATCAACGTGACATCGTCGAAGTGCATGAGCCCTGAGAAAGGCGAGGGATTAACGGCTTGGAGACGTCGATAGAGTTCTTGCTCGTAGGGCTGTCGATCCGCGCCGTCGTTATAGGGGCTGGGAGGGTGCAGGGTGAATCGATGCGACAGGTTGGCTTGGTAGATGTCTCCGGCCGCAATGTACTCCTGGCAGCGCCGGACTCGATCGAGGTAGGCATCCCGCGTCTGGTTCGGATGAAAGGCCATCTGATCGAGGGAGGGGAGATTCTTGAGGGGAGCGGGCCTTCCGCTCAACCTGGCTTCCCACTCGGCCAGCCGGTCTAACCCCTCGCGATAGAGTTTCTCTCGTGGCTCTCCAAAAAACCGTTCCATGGGCGGACAAAAGATAATCTGTAGACGATCGGTTTGATGATCGACGGCGGTGATCGTGTCATACAGACCGAATTGCAGATGGGGCAGCAGCAGATCGTCTTTGGCAAGGGATGGAAGTGTTTCAAATTCGCGCACGAGGTCGTAGCTGAGGTAGCCGACGGCTCCGCCCCAAAAAGGGGGCAGGCCTGGAGGAGGCTCTATCTGGGGGCCGGCGAATAGTCCGCAGAGGCTTCCGAAGGGATCATTCGACGAGCATTCGCGTCCTTCGTGGGTGCGAAGGGAGGCCTGTCCTTGTCGCCCAGTCAGCACCGAGAAGGGGCGACTTCCCAGAAATGAGTAGCGGGCTCCGCCGTCTGTCCCCTTCCCGCTGTCCAGTAGGAACGATGGCTGAGAGGGAGATGCAATCAGGCGGTACAACTCAAAGGGCGTCCTCCCTTGGCTGTCCATCGTGAGGACCAGGGGCTGTGGAGGACCGTCCAGGAACGATGGTTGGGAGAAATGAGTCATGGGTGAACGTGTATCGCTTTACACATACGCGCCATTCACTATACCCCACTGTTTCGGTAGTGTGATAGCTCAGAGGCAGCTTGACAATTTCACAGTGATTCTGCTTGAATTGCGCGCCCGCCATCGGCAGAGTCCTTGCGTTATGTGCTGCATTGCACTCTCCTCCGTGGGTACGACATGCCCCCTTCACAAGATCCATTGTACGCGGGGCTCGGCCAAGCGGCCCGGATCGCAACCGATCTGCTCGCTGCGCTGATTGTCGGAGGAGGGTTGGGTTGGGTGTGTGACACATACCTTTTCGACTCCACTCCCTGGGGGATGGTCGGAGGTCTTGTGTTGGGCGTCGTGACCGGGATCAGGAATGCATACCAGTCGGCGCAGCGGTGGCCGAAGACATAACGCGATTCTATAGAAAGTACGAAAGCGCCATGGAAGAAAGTCCTCTTCATCCGTTCGAGCTTCACAACTGGATACCGATTTCACTTGGCGGATTGGATATTTCCATTAATAAAGCCGTCGTCATCATGTGGGTGGTCGTCTCCCTGGTGGCGGTGCTCATGGTGATGGCAGGATCGGCACGCAAGCTGGTGCCTGGTAAGTTGCAGAACATGGCGGAGATAATCGTGGATTTTATTCGCGGCATGATTATGGATACGATGGGCAAAGAGGGGATGCGGTTTTTCCCCCTCATCGCCACGCTGTTTCTTTTCATTCTCTTCTGTAATCTTATCGGGTTGATCCCAGGCAGCTACACCGTGACGAGTCAGATTGTTGTGACAGCCGTGTTCGCCTGCCTGGTGTATGGGCTCAGCTTGGTCATGGGATTTTTCTTACATGGGGTCAAGTTCCTGGGTATTCTCGTTCCGCCCGGCTCGCCGGCCTGGCTACTGCCGTTGATGATCCCAATCGAGTTGATCAGTCAATTGGCGCGGCCCATTTCGTTGGCCGTTCGGTTGTTTGCGAATATGACGGCCGGCCACGTGATTCTCGGGGTTCTTTTCGGCTTGGCCATCAGCAGCGGATTGTTGATTGGGTGGTTGCCCTTTGCATTTACGATCGCGATGAACGGGTTGGAAGTCGGTATCGCGTTTATTCAAGCCTATATTTTCACCATGTTGACCTGCGTCTATTTGGGTGACGCATTCCACTTACACGGCCACGATGAGCACGCGCACTAGCGCGTGCAAGTTCAGACAAGGGAGGAGTAGGACACAATGGATTCAGCAGCAGCAGCATTATTGGGCATGGGGTTGGCGGCGGCAGGGTTTGCCGGAGCCGGTGTTGGGATCGGCTACATCTTCGGGAAGATGATTGAAGCGGTGGCGCGCCAGCCGGAAGCAGAAGCCCGTGTCGGAAAGTATATGTGGATCGGGTTCGCGCTGGTAGAAGCCATCGCGCTGTACGGCCTGGTCATTGCCTTCATCATCATGGGTCTCCGTAAGTGAACTTACAAAATTCTGAGTTGAAAGTTCTGCGTGTAGAGTTGTCGGAAACTCATAACTCAGAACTCATCGTTCAGAACTACACTGAAGGTGGTTATGCCGCAGTTTGAATCTCACTTTTTTTCTTCCCTGATTTTTTGGGAAGTCCTGTCGTTCGCAATTCTCCTCTTCGTGCTCTACAAGTTTGCCTTTCCCGGCATCATGAGTGCGTTGGAAGAACGGGAAAAGAAAATTAAGGACAGTCTCGATCAAGCCGAGCGTCACCGGTCAGAGGCCGAACGGAAACTCAAGGAGTACGAGGCCAAGCTGAACACCGCTGCGAAAGAGGCGGAAGGAATTCTGGCTGCCGCAAAGGAACGGGCGCAGCGGCTCATGGAGGAAAATGAGCAGCGGCTGACGGCAGAAGCCGAGCGGATCAAGGGCGATGCGACGCGTGAAATCGATCATGAGCGTCGCAAGGCGATTCAGGATATTCGCGCCCAAACCACTGATTTGGCCCTGATGGTTGCGGAGAAGGTTGTGCAGCGAAGTCTGAATGAGGCGGACCACCGGAAATTCGCGGATGAGGCGCTCGAGGCGCTGTCAAAAGCCTACCAACGATAATTCTCAAACCGGGCTGGGTCAGCCTAGGCTGATTCCACCCGGTCTGTATCCTTCCAAATCCACACAGACGAAGCGAAACCCGGCCTTGCGGAGACGGGCACTGATGTGTGCGCGCAGGTCCGGCTGATTCAGCCGAGAAAACTCCTCGGCCCCGACCTCGATTCGCGCCACCTCTCCGTGCTCCCGTACGCGCACATGGCGAAATCCCTCAGCCTGTAGAATTTCTTCAGCCTGCTCCACGCGACGGAGACTTTCGAACGTGATCGGTATGCCGCGAGGAATTCTGGAAGAGAGGCAGGCAGCTGCCGGCTTATCCCAATTTGAGAGTCCCAAAGCCTGGGCGAGTGCCCGCACATCGGACTTTGAGAGGGAGGCTTCGACCAGCGGGCTTCGAACTCCCCACTCGCGTGCGGCTCTGATTCCTGGTCGATCGTCCCCGAGATCGTCGAGATTCGTCCCGTCCACAATCCACCGGCTCGCGCGTGGTTCGCGCAGACCGTCCAGTAATTGATAGAGATCGGTCTTGCAATGGAAGCAGCGGGCTGCATCGTTCTGCACGAAGGCTGGAATCTCCAGTTGATCGGTGTGGACCAATTCATGCCGCGCGCCGATCTCTGAGGCCACCTGTTTCGCGCCGTCGAGTTCGATCGTGGGAAACGTCGGTGAGACAGCGGTGATAGCCAGCGCGTGTTGACCGAGTTCTTCATGGGCGATTTTCAGGACGACGGTGCTATCAATCCCGCCGGAGAAGGCAACTAGGACGGACTGCATGTCCGAGATCGCCTGGCGGAGTGTCTTGAGTTTGTCGTGGAGGGATTCGGTCAACATAGATTCCTGCCCTTAGCGTTGCACCTAACAGGCCGTGGGAAAACTCTGTATGCGCGCGAGCACGTCCCTGATCTGCACATCTGGAACAACAGGAGAATACCACGCAGGATGCTCAAAAAGGCCGTCCTCGTCGTTCGTGAGAGGTGAAACGTAAAAGGTAAAAGGTTTCAGAGGAAGAGCCTTCGGCAATCCTACGTTTTACCTTTCACTTTTCACGTCTCACGCGTACCGATCTTCATATGCTGGCGGACTTTTTCAGCATCCGGCTAGTGCTTAACCTTCGCTTTGGCGATGTTGCCCACCACCACTAAGGCGTATCGTTTGGGGTCCAGGTATTGTTTGGCAACGCGCTGCACGTCTTCCTTCGTGACGCGGTCTATCCAATTTTGGTATTCCGAAAAATATTCGAATCCCAGGCCATAGAATTCCACTTGGGCGAGCACTTGCGCGAGTTTCGCGGTGGAATCAAATCGTAGCGGGAAGCTGCCCATCAAGAATGATTTGGCCTCGGCCAACTCTTGGTCGGACACGGGTGCGTCGCGAATGGATTTGATTTCGGATAGGACGCCGGTGATGGCTTGATTCGTCGTTTCCGTCTTGGTTTGGAGGTTGACCCAGAATGAACCAGGCATCAGCCGGGCGTCGAAGTGGCTCATGATCCCATAGGCCAACCCCTGCTTGTCGCGAATCGAGTCCATCAAGCGGGACGAAAATCCGCCGGCTCCCAGGATGTAATTCATCACCGTGACCGAATAAAAATCCGGGTGAGTGCGCGGAAGGCCCCCATGACCAATTACAATGGTGGATTGGGTCAGATCTTTCTCGATGAGTTGGACCGTTCTCCGTTCGACCGGCGAGGGCTTTTTCGTATTCCGTGCTATCGCGGTCCCTTTTTTCCAGGCTCCGAAATGGGTTTGTACTAGTGCAGTGGCTTGCTCAAGCGTGACATCGCCGACGATGGTCAGGATGACTTGGGAAGGAGAATATTCCCGTCCATAGAAGGCCTGCACGTCGGCCAGGGTGATCCTGTTGAGCGTCTCCTCCGTTCCATTGACGGGCCAACGGTAGGGGTGTCCGTGGAAGACGAGTTGATTGAACGCCTTCATGGCGATATGGCCCGGGTCGTCGTTGTCGCTCACCATCTCGCCCAAGAGTTGAGTGCGAATCCGTTCGAACTCCTGCTTATAAAACGCGGGGCGTTGCAGCATGTCCGCGAGCAGGGTAAAGCCGAGGTCGATGTCTTTCTTGAGTACGCGGGCGGAGGCGGTGGTGAAATCTTCTGAGGCGTTGGCTTCCAGTGCCCCGCCGATGAAATCGATTTGCTCCGCCAGCTGTTTTGACGTGCGCGTGGTCGTTCCTTCGTCCAGAAGACTGGCGACGAGGTTCGCGAGTCCTGCTTTTTCGGGAGGATCTTGTGCAGAGCCGGTCTTGATCAGCGTGTGGATCTCAACGATGGGGAGGAAATGTTGCTCGAGGACGAGCACCGTGATGCCGTTTGCGGTCACAAATTTCGTCGGCGCGATCTCTGCCGCCACACTGGGACCGCTTGCCAAGAGGAAGGCACAGAATCCCATCACGAGGGTCGGGAGCGCCTGTCGTCGAGGCGCGATGGGCAGTCGCATCGTCGTTGGCATGATTAGGGCTTTCCCTGTTGCGCGGCGGTGGAGGGCGCCTCTGGTTGTTTGGGAGGCACGGGAATCAACGTGCCGACGGTCCGATTGTCTTCCGTCAAGTATTGGCGGGCGACACGCTGGATATCTTTGGTCGTCACCGCCCGGATCCGTTCGACAAACTGGTCGATCTTCCGCCACCCAGCGCCGACAGATTCAGCCTGTCCGAGCAACATGGCATGTCGGAAGTTAGAGTCCTGTTCGAAGACATGGGTGGCTTCGACCTGGTTCTTCGCCCGTTGGAGCTCTTGCTCTGTCGGTGGATCGGCCTGGAGGCGTTTGATCTCTCGATCAAGGGCTTCTTCAACCACCTCCGGTCTCTGGCCTGGGTTCACGAGAGCATAGAAGTAAAAAAGGCCGGGATCGGTCTGCAGCAAGCTATATTCGGCTCCGACTGCAAGCGACGATTTCTGCTCATACACGAGGTTCTAGTACAGGCGCGAACTTTTCCCA
>Ga0334722_10008148_pt1 | contig 10042 bp, 9 predicted proteins | sample C3_bottom_MG_FD_207210 | JGI IMG/M metagenome (GOLD analysis project Ga0334722, IMG submission 207210) | Sediment microbial communities from Yellowstone Lake, YNP, Wyoming, USA - C3_bottom | ecosystem: Environmental > Aquatic > Freshwater > Lake > Sediment | place: USA: Wyoming | collected... | reverse complement strand
TCTTGCAAAATAAAAAAATGGGGGCGGTCCCCAGCAGTTTCGGGGCTGTCCTTATTTTGCCTATGGTGCGCCCGGAGGGATTCGAACCCCCGACTCTCGGCTTCGAAGGCCGATGCTCTATCCAGCTGAGCTACAGGCGCACAAGAACACCCTTCATTTACTAACCCCTGAATCCGTGCGTACGGCACGAAGCCGTCACGGATTCAGGCAACTACCGGCCCACGATATTGCGCGGATCGGAAAGCACCTGCCAGGCCCGTTCCGTGATCTCGTCTATCTCGGCCAGGGTCACGGAAAGCGGCAGCCAAAGATAGATCACATTGCCAATGGGCCGCAGCAAAAGCCCCTGCTTAAGCCCGGCCAGATAGATCGGCCAGCCGACCCGTTCGTGCGCCCCGTAAGCCGCCTTGGTCTCTTTCTCCTTCACCAGCTCCATGGCGCTGATCATCCCGAGCTGCCGGAGATCCCCGACCCAGGGCAGGTCGGCAAAGCGGCGCATCCGCGCCTGGAGATGGCTGATCTTGGCCGGCAGCCCGGCCATGGTCTGCTCCGCGGCAAAAACCTTTAGCGAGCCAAGGGCCGCCGCTGCCGCCAAGGGATTGCCGCTGAAGGTGTGGCCGTGGAAAAATGTTTTTCCCGCGCCGTAGTCGGCATAGAAGGCCTGAAAGACCTCCTCGCTGGTCAGCGTCGCAGCCATGGGCAACATACCAGCAGTCAACCCTTTTGACAAACAGAGAAAATCAGGGGCAACCCCGGCCTGCTCCAGGGCAAACATGGTTCCGGTGCGGCCAAACCCGGTGGCCACCTCGTCAAAAATCAAATGCACCCCGGATGCTCTGGTCAAGGCGGACAATTTTTTCAAATACTTCGCCGGATACACGATCATGCCCCCGGCTGCCTGGATAAGCGGTTCGATGATCAGGGCGGCAATTTGCTCGCCCTGATCGGCCAGGAGTTTGACAAGCGGCCCAAGACACTGGCAATCACAGGCGTCTCGCTTCAAGCCAAGCGGGCAACGGTAACAGTAGGGGGATGGCAGCCGATGGGAATGAAAAAGCAACTGGGCAAAGGGGCCATGGAATTCCGGCACCCCGCCCAGGCTCATGGCGCCGACGGTGTCACCATGGTAGCCGCGCTCTACTCCCACCAGCTGACAGCGATTTGGCTGACCGACCTGCCGCCAGTACTGAAGCGACATCTTGATCGCGATCTCGCAGGCCGTGGAGCCGTTATCCGAATAAAACACCCGGGAAAGTTCTGGCGGCGCAAGGCGCACCAACTCTTCCGCCAAGAGAATTGCCGCCTCATGGCTGGCGCCGGCCAGCAGCACCTGATCGAGCCGCGCCAGCTGCGAACAAATTTTATCTTTTATAATCGGGTGGTTATGCCCATGGACAATGCACCACCAGGAAGAGATGGTATCGAAATACCTTTTCCCCTGCTGGTCGAACAAACAGACCCCCTCGGCCCTGTCGATGAGAAGCAGGTCGCGCTGGGCATAATCCTGCATCTGGGTGTACGGATGCCAGAGGAACCGCTTGTCTTTTTCCTGTAGAGTCGGCACAGCACTCACACGGGGCTGACAATCTTGTAGATGGCCGGGTACTGGCGGTGCTGTTGGGCATAGTCAAGGCCATAGCCGACCAAAAAGCCCTCGGCCGCCGTAAACCCGGCATAATCAACGGCCACCTCAACCTGCCGCCGCTCCCTCTTGTCGATCAGGGCGCAAATCCGCACGGATTTGGCCTTTCTGGCTGCCAGGAGTTCCCGAAGGCAGGCAATGGTTCTCCCGGTATCGACAATATCCTCCACCAGCAGGATATCCTTGCCTGCCAGAGCCAGCTCGGTGTCCTTGGCGCACTGCACGGCGCCAGAGGAGCAGGTGGAGGAGCCGTAACTCGACACCCGGATAAAGTCTATCTCCATGGGCAGTTCTATTTCCCGGACCAGATCGGCCAGAAAAATGAAGGCCCCATTCAGGATGCCGATCATCACCAACTGGCGCCCGGAATAATCGCGAGTGATGGCCTGGCCGAGTTCCTTGACTCTCCTGGCGATATCCTCCCTGGAAATAACCTCTTCCTTCTCAATCATCTCTCCCTCTCTGGAAAGCAATGGCCTTTTCCGTAACGGCGCCTGAAAGTCGTTGACGGCGGCCAGAGGCAACGTCTATAAATAATTGATACACTCCCTTGTCTGAGAAATCCCGCCAGACAACCTCCATGCCTGCCAAAACAGAAAAAGGAGCCCCGCCATGAAACGCTATGAATGTTCGGTTTGTGGGTACATCTATGATCCCGCGGACGGAGATCCAGACTCAGGCATCGCCCCTGGCACCCCATTTGAGGATCTGCCAGACAACTGGACCTGCCCCGTCTGCGGAGCCAGCAAGGATCAGTTCTCCCCTATCGACTGAGGGTTAGAGCAGGATGTCCGCCGTAAGGCCAGCCCAGGTTTTGTCAAGCTCAGCGGAAAACGAATCGACAAATTGCTGCACACTTACCTCCTGAAATGGCCGGTGGTGCTCTTGGATCAGCGCCCAGGAAAAAGAGTGCGAGGCATCCTGCTTTGTCACCTGGGGCTGCCCCAGACAGGCGCCCTTCATTGAGGCGAAGATATTCGCCAGATTCACCAGAGCCACAGGCACCGGGTTGGCCGTAGCCTTTTCCGGCAGATGATGGAAGCGCATCACGTCCAGGTAGGGCTGCGGCAAGCCAAGGCCTTCGGCAAGCCAGACCCCAGCCTGGCCATGATCCACGCCGATATAGTCCTTTTCCGCCCGGACTATATCCCCCATCTCTCCTGAAGACTGGACAAACCGCGGATAGAACTTTGGCGACATGCCATCCAGCGCCAACATACCCAGATCATGGAGAAGGCCGCATAAATACAGATCGGCCGAGGTGTTTATCCGAATGACCTCCCGCAGCATCTCGGCAATTCTGCCGACCACCACCGCATGTCGCCAGAAATCCGCAGACACCGAGGCAAACCCGCTGAAGGCATGCAATGGTTTGGCCGCCCGGATGGCAGCCGCCACCACCTCCTGAACCTGCTTGACCCCGACAATAACCATGGCAAGGGGAACCGTGCCCACCATATTGGCTCTTCGGTAGAAGGGGGAATTTGCGGTCTGGATCACCCGGCAACTCAGCACCGGGTCAAGGGAGATCAAATCGGCCAGCCGCCTGGTATTATCAATGCCAGAGCCGCCTTTCATCATGGCGCGCAACTCGGTGGCAACAGCCGGATTAACCGGCAAGACGGCCTCGGGATGCACTCGATGATGCAGCTTGGCTGGGGTCTCCCGCTGATCCTTGTCGGGCAGTGGGGAGAGGGCGATGGCTGCTCTGGCTTTTTCCGCCTCCACGGAGCGTGCCAAGTCAAGGCCCTGCTTGCCTGGAGATTTGCGCGGCGTTTCTCCGGCTTCTTCAGGCAGGCCGCCATCGGCAAGCACCTTCTGCAAAATGGAAGGACTCGCCTCTTCGCCATCACGCCCGGCGACTTTTTTGTTGGCCAGATCAAGTCGGCTGACCAGTCGCTCACAGAAGCGCTTGTAAAATTTCAGCTGGAGAAAAACATTAGAGGTGCTGACAATCTCTGGCTCAACCCGCAGAATAAAGGCTTCCGTGCTGGCCACCACATCGGCGGTTCTTCTTATTTCGGTGACCAGGGCCATTTCCCCGAAACAATCCCCGGTGGCAAGGGTAGTGAGCAGAATGGGTTTTGCTTTTCCCGGCAACAGTTTTTCCACCCGGACTTCGCCCTTAACCAGAATGTAAAAGGCCCGTTCGGTTGTATTTTCCTTGATGATCACCGTGTTGGGAGGAACCCGGAGCCATTTACTCACCTGAAGAAACTGCTTGAGTTCATGATCATCAAAGCCAGTGAAAAAACTGATCTTTTTCAGAAATTCAATCTGTTCGTCAAGGTCGATCTCTTTGTGTTTTTTGCCTGAGGCCATGACTTTTCCTTCGCCGCTCCGCTGCTGCCGCTCCGCTGTTGCCGTTGCACTGCCAGCTATTTTCCGAGACAAAAGTCCGCAAAAATCATATCCAGGACATCGTCCGTGGTTGTTTCCCCGATAATGTCCCCAAGGAAGGCCAGGGCGGCCTGAAGATCAATGGCCAGAAGATCCGGGGAGAGGCCCGCGGCCAGACCCTCTCCGACTCGCCGCACCTCAGCAAGGGCCCGTTGCAATGCCGCAGCATGCCGAACATTCGGCGCGGCCACCCCAGGCTCCTGAATACCCTGGCCGCCGGTGGCCGCCTCGTACACCGCAGCCTCCAACTCACGGATGCCCTCGCCGGTTGTGGCGGAAATAGCGACAACCGGCGCCAAGGGAAAAGCCTCGGCGTAGAGGCCAAGTTCCAGGGAGGCGGCCCGGTCGATCTTGTTGACCACCACCACGACCTTTTTGTCCGCCGCCACCGCAAACAGGGCGCGGTCTTGGTCTTGCAACCCTTCTGCCCCGTCAAGCACCAACAAAACCAGATCCGCCTCGCCCAGTTTTTGCCGGGCCCGGCGGATGCCGATTTCTTCCACCGCTTCGACGGTTTCCCGGATACCGGCCGTATCGACAATGCGCACCGGCACTCCCTTGATGTCCAGGCACTCCTCGATGGTGTCCCTGGTGGTGCCGGGAAGTTCGGTGACGATGGCCCGATCTTCCCGGAGAAGACAGTTGAGCAGGCTTGATTTGCCGACATTGGGCCTGCCGAGGATGACCACGGAGACCCCTTCCCGGATAATTTTGCCCCCGTCCGCCCTGGCCAGCAACCGGGCCAGTGGTTCCTGCGCCTCCCGCGCCAATCTGGCCGTGAGCGCTTGGGTGTCGATGATTTCCGTCTCCTCATCGGGGAAATCGATGGCTACTTCCATGATAGCACGAACCGCCACCAGCGCGTCACGAATTTTCCAGATCTCCCCATGCAGGCCACCCCGGAGCTGACTCACCGCAAGACTCGCTCCCTCCTTGGTTTTGGCGCCCAGCAGTTCGGCAACCGCCTCCGCCTGGGTAAGGTCGATCCGGCCATTGAGAAAGGCCCGCTTGGTGAATTCCCCAGGCTCGGCAAGGCGAGTGCCCGGAAAGGTCACGATCTGGGCCAGGATTTCCTGTAGCAGCAGATAGCTGCCGTGGCCGTGGATTTCCACCACATCTTCCCGGGTGTAGGTCTGCGGCGCCCGCATGTAAACGGCGAGAACCTCGTCAATAACCGCCCGGGTTTTCGGGTGAACAATGACGCCAAAATAGAGTCGGTGGCTGATGAACTTGCGGGGGGGATTTTTGGGTTGAAAAAGCTGCGCCAGGATTGTCTGGGCCTGGGAACCGCTCACCCGGATGATGCCGATGCCGCCGGCGCCGGGCGGAGTCGCCATGGCGGCAATGGTCGCCTCGTTGAAATCCGGGAAATCACGCATGCCACAGGTTCCTTGCCTTGTGAAATCCGGCGGCGGCGCCGAATTTTGACTTTTTACGAGGACATCACTCCTGATTCTTTTTTCCACGCTGGAAAGATTCAGCAGTGCCGCAGATGCGCGGAAGAGGCCTGCGAAGTGGGCTATTGCCCATGAGCAGGCCGATGACAGCAGCGTAGCGGCGAAGCAGAGGTGGTGGTGCTGGACAGTTACTCGCCACTTTTCTTTTTGCGGGGAGAACGCCGCCGCCCTTTCCCTGGCAGATAAATAAGGACTTTTTTAAACAAGCCCTCGCCCACGCTGCGGCTTCTGATTTCGGTGTCATCCTGCAGGGCCATGTGCACCATGCGCCTTTCCGCAGGATTGATGGCGGGAATGGTTCTGGTCTTGCCGGTTTCCTTTACTTCCTGGGCCAGACGCAGGGCTCGTTCCTGAAGTTCCGCCATCCGGTTTTCCCGAAATCCTCCGGCATCGAGGGCAAAAAGAACCTTTTGCGGGAATTTCCGAGTAATAATCTTGCGCAGCAGATATTGCAGGCCGTCAAGGGTCTGGCCCTCCGACCCGACAAGGATATCGACAAACTCCCCGCTTATTTTGGCATGGACCTTGTTGTTCTGATCCTGCTCAACGCTGATTGCCGACGGGCAACCCATGAGTTCCACAATTTTGGCGATATCCACCCGAATCGCCTCCATCTCCTCGGGCGTGACCGAATCTCCCATAGCCTCCTCCGGCTCCTCACTCTCCCCCGGTTGTTCAGCCCTGGCCTTAGGCGCATTCGCTTTCCGGTTTGGGGGAACAGGCCGCTCGGGGCGGGCCTTCGCCGCACTCGCTTTTTTCTCCGGGGCCGGTCGCTTCTGCTCCTGCCCGCCTTCTTTTTTGAGAGACACCTGGACTGCCGCCTTCTTCCGACCCAAGCCGAAAATGCCGGTGGAGCCGGTGGAGACTATGCGGATATCAAGTTCTTCCCGTGAGACATTAAGCGCCGCGCAGGCATTGTCGATCGCCTCTTCAACATCCGTTCCCTTATATTCCATCTTGGCAGACATCTTATGATTCCTCCATCTCAAGGCATTCTTTGGCAGTCTGATATCTTATCTTGGCGCCATGGCCATGGGGTGCCAGTCCCTTCTTCCGATAATGCAGTCTTTTTTTACGCGACCTCATGCCGGTTCACGAGGTACTGCTGGCCAATGGACAGCAGGTTGTTCACAAACCAGTACAAGACCAGCCCTGAGGCAAAATTAAGGAACATGAAGGTGAAAATGACCGGCATGAACATCATTACCTTCTGCTGGGTGGGGTCTCCGGTGGCCGGGGTCATCTTCTGTTGCAGGAACATGGTTGCCCCCATCAGCAGGGTCAGCACCGGGATTCCTCCGATAAACGGGAGATCAATGCCAACGGGCAACCGATCCGGCGCGGACAGATCGGTAATCCAGAGGAAGAAAGGCGCATGCCGCAGCTCAATGGTCTGGAGCAGCACCTTGTACAGGGCGAAAAATACCGGGATCTGGATGACCATGGGCAGACATCCCCCCACCGGATTTACCTTGTAGGTCTGGTACAGCTTGATCATTTCCTGCTGTTGCAGTTGCTTGTCATCCTTGAATTTTTCGCGCAGCTTGGCCATCTTGGGCTGAAGCTTCTGCATGGTCTTCATGGACTTCATGCCCTTCTGGGAAATCGGCCAGAAGAGCAGCTTGATAAGCACCGTCACCAGAATAATGGCCAACCCGTAGTTGCCCAGATAGCCATGAAGAAAATTGAGCAGATAGAGGGTCGGCTTGGCCATCACGTCAAACCAGCCGAAATTGATGCTGCGCTCCAGTTCGTGGCCCACGGCCTTGAGCGCCCCCATGGTCTTCGGGCCGAAATAGACCGAGTAGGCGTACTGCTGACGCTGGCCCGGCTGAATGACATCGCTGGCTCCGGCCAGCACCGTGGTCACTCGATTTTCATCCTGCACGGAAAAATTGGCCGTGTGCTGCTCGCCGGTGCGCGGAACAATGCCGCAGAGAAAGTAATTATCCTCATAGGCCGCCCAGCCAATCTTGCCGGTAAAGCTTCTGCTCCCCTTTTTCAGGTCTGTAGCCTTGATTTCCTCCAGCACTCCATCGCGCAATACGGCGGGTCCGACAGAAACCATCCCGTTCGCCTTGGCAAAGGGCCGGTTGTCAAGGGTCAGATACGGCGCGCCTTGCAAAGGGGCTGCGGTGTTGTTGACCACCTCAACGGTCAACTCCACCAGATACTGCTGCGCAAAAAACCGCATGGTGCGGACAATCTCAAGGCCAGAAGGCAACTTGCCCCGCAGGGTCAGGGTTGCGCCGCCGTCCTGCTCCTTCTTGAGCGGAGCGGCCTCATACACCACCGGCGGGACGCTGCCCGGCTCAATCCCCCAGGAAAAATTCAAGGGGAGGTTGTCACCGGCCTTTGGCTGGAGAAGCTCCTTATTGCCGGAATCCTTGGCCAGAGCCTCTCGATAATTCTTCAATTTAAAACTTTTCAGCATGCCGCCTGTTTCCGTCACCACCGCAGAGTACAGGCTGGTTGTCACCGGAATCTCGCGGCCCTTTATGACAGCAGCGCTGGCAGGCAAAGGGCTTGTCACGGCAACGGGGGCTGGCGCTTCAGCCAGATTTTTTCCCTCGGCCTTGCCCTTTGCGGGGGAGGAGGCGCCCGTGGTTTCCGTGGCCGGGGGAGGAACGGGAACAAAAAAATACTGATAGCCTAGCAAAATGGCCAACGAAAGAACAATGGCCAAAAAAATTCTCTGGGTTTCCATGAAATCGATCCTTTTCAGGCCCTATTGCGCCGTTGCAACAAAATAATAACACCCTTTAATTGGCAAAAACGGCATCAGGAGCCGTAACGAAATGGTAAAAAAACAATGGTTGCACTGTAACGGCTCCTAAAGTTTGGCTGCAGACAACAGCCCCCGGACAACGCCGCCTGCTGTTGCCTCAAAAAGATTTGTCCACCGGATCAAACCCGCCGGGATGGAAAGGATGGCAGCGAAGAAGGCGACGAGTAGCGAGATACAGACCACGAATAGCTCCGTGGCGGACAAGAGCCTCTATGGCATACTGGGAACAAGTGGGAGAAAAACGGCAGGTCGGTGCGAACAATGGAGAGATAAACAACTGGTAACACCGTATCAAGGCAATGAAAATTCTTTTCACAGCAAAGAAACCTTTTCTGGGGAGAAAACCAGCCGCAGCCAAGAAACATGGCCCCCGGAGGATATCATGGGAATCTCACGGCCTCTTCGCCCGTATCTGCTTTTCTACCCCCATCCTTCCGCCGAGCAAGAACCGCGCCAACAGCCGCCGCGACCTCCAAAGGGGACTTGAGGGCAAACCCGGATCGCACGGCAAAAACCACGTCGGAAAAAGGCTCGATAAACCCCTGATTATGACGGAAGAATTCCCGGATTATCCTTTTGATCCTGTTCCGCTGAACCGCCAGCTTTACTCCGTGGACACTGATCCCCAGCCTGTTGCCCTCAGCGCGGTTTGGCACATGGATCAGACTAAAATTCTGACCATGCACCCTTTTCCCCTGTTCATAAACCAACCTGTACTGCCAGGGCTTGACCAGCAACCTGGTCTTGGCAAGGGCCTGGACTCTCATGCGGTGCGCGGGGCTTTTCGTCCGAGACGGGATTACGCAGTCAGCCGCTTACGGCCCTTGGCCCGACGACGGGTGATGACAGCCCGGCCGTTCTTTGTCTGCATCCTAGCCCGGAAGCCATGGGTGCGGTGCATTTTGAGGTTGCTGGGTTGAAAAGTTCTCTTGCTCATGATCGTCTTCCTTTTTCTCTTCTGTTACGGCCTGTTGTTGGCCTTCCTTCAAGATTTGCTGTCTTGCAGCAGCTGGAGCCTTGCCTCACCCGCCCTTGCGGAAACACTCCCGGAAGCGCAAAAATCCGCCCAGCAATAAAGCTCGCTATATTACCCAGAGCCCCTCGAGATGTCAAACATTTTCCCGAGACGGTTACTGTTCCGACGATTCCTTGTCAAGGCCGAACAACTGCCGGACAAAGGCCAGCTTGAGTTGGGGGTTGTCGTGGGGGGCGCTGTTTTTCAAAAACATCATGGGTTCATGCAGCAATTTGTTAACAATGGCGTTGGCCAGCATCTCCACCGACCGCCGTTCGTTTTCCGAAAGAGATTTCAGCGTGCCGAGGGTTTTCGCGACTTCCGCCTCGCGGATACCGTTGGCTTTTTGCCTTATGGCCGTGATGGTGGGGGCCAGCTCCATGCCTTCCAGCCACTGCCCGAACTTGACCACTTCCTCGGCGACAATGCCTTCCGCCCGCAGCGCTTCCTTTTCCCGTTCCGCCTTGTTCACATCGACCACGCCTTTCAGGTCGTCGATATCATAGAGGTAAACATTGTCCAGATCATTGAGTCCCGGGTCAAGATCACGGGGCACCGCGATATCAATAAGAAAGAGCGGCCTGTTTTTCCGCTGCCGCATCAGCGGCTTTACCTCCTCCTTGCGAAGGATCAGATCGGTGGCGCCGGTGGAACTGATCAGGATATCGACCTCCGCCAGCTGGGTGGTCAATTCGGCCAAGCCCACCGCAGTGCCGTTAAACTGACGAGCCAGCTTGGCC
>Ga0334722_10008147_pt1 | contig 10043 bp, 10 predicted proteins | sample C3_bottom_MG_FD_207210 | JGI IMG/M metagenome (GOLD analysis project Ga0334722, IMG submission 207210) | Sediment microbial communities from Yellowstone Lake, YNP, Wyoming, USA - C3_bottom | ecosystem: Environmental > Aquatic > Freshwater > Lake > Sediment | place: USA: Wyoming | collected... | reverse complement strand
CTCCCGACGGCACTTGCTGCGGACGTTATTGACAATTGTCGGAATTGCCATTGCTGTAACTGCCTTTTGTGTCATTCGCAGCGCCATCGATGCCTGGTATTTGGGAGCCGCGGCCGCATCGCCCAATCGATTGATTACGCGCAATGCCATCTCTCTCACGTTCAATATTCCGCTGGCTTATAAAGAGAAAATAATGCAGGTACCGGGCGTCAAGGACGTGTCTTCTGCTACCTGGTTTGGCGGCGTTTATATTGATGCCCGCAACTTCTTTGCCAAATTCGCAGTTGACGAGTCCAACTACTTCAAAATATACCCGGAGTATATTGTCAAGCCGGGACAAATGGAGGCGTTTAATCGTGAACGAAATGCCGTAATCGTTGGACGCGGACTGGCCGATCGTTTCGGTTGGAAAATTGGGGATCAAGTTCGATTGGTCGGCGATATTTATCCGGGCGACTGGGACTTTGTAATTAGAGGCATTTACACCGGCGCCAAAGAAAATACTGATGAACAGACCTGGTTTCATCACTATGAATACCTTGATGAAAGGCTGCGCCAGGAGACTCCCGTTCGCGCCGGCCAAGTAGGTGATTTTGCAGTGCAAATTGATGACCCCAGCCAGGCTTCGAAAATTTCCGCAGCTATCGACAAATTATTTACTAATTCACTGGCCGAAACCAAAACCGAAACTGAAGAAGCTTTCATGCTTTCTTTCGTAGCCATGTCCAGTCAGCTGATACTGGGCATGAGAATAATCTCTTACTTGATTCTTGGTGTGGTATTGATGGTACTGGCCAATACCATGGCCATGGCTGCCCGTGAACGAGTGAAAGAATACGCGGTTTTAAAGACGCTGGGCTTCCGCACCCCCCACATCATAAGTTTAATTCTGGGGGAATCAATTTTTATCGCCATGATTGGCGGCGTAGTCGGGGTGCTTTTGTCTTTTGCTACAATTCCGCTATTGGCAATTGCATTAGTGGCCTTTCTGGCTAAAATCCCCTTCACCCCTCTCACTCTCACCTTGGCGCTTTTGGCCAGCTTCGCTGTCGGGCTAATCGCAGCCCTCTTCCCAACTTTTAAGGCAGTAAATACCCGCATTGTGGACGGCCTGCGGGCGATGGAGTAATAATATTATGGCTTTATTGATTCACTATACTATCAAGAACAGCTTCAATCGAAAAGTAACGTCTTTTTTGACAGTTGCCGGTGTTGCTTTAGTAGTGTTTGTTTTTTGTGCTTCACTGATGTTGTCCTACGGGCTTGAAAAAGCATTGGTTGAGTCCGGCAACGACAACAACGTCGTGGTGATGAGGGCCTCTTCCAATACTGAAATCGTTTCCGTCATGTGGCGCAGCATGGGTGATGTCATCAAGGCTGATCCGGCAGTCCATGCCGGGAAAATAGCCGGTGAGATAATGGTCTTGATTAATCAGCCCAAACGCATCAATCATGAGCCCTCCAACGTGCCGGTGCGGGGTGTTGACGACGCCTCGTTTGCTATCAGGCCGCAGGTAAAGATGTTAGAGGGTCGAAAATATAACCCTGGCACGAATGAAGTCATTGCCGGAGCCAAGGCTTCCAAGTCTTTCGACGGCTGCGGTGTTGGTGAGACTTTGCGTTTTGCCGGTCAGGACTGGACTGTGGTCGGAATATTTGAAGCCAACGGCGGCTCATTCGAATCGGAAATCTGGGGTGATTACAACCAGATGGCGCAGGCCTTTCAGCGCCCGATTTATTCTTCTTTGACTTTTCAACTGGATAATCCTTCGCAATTTGATGATGTGAAAAAGCGTCTGGAATCCGACCGCCGCCTGACAGTCGATGTAATGACTGAAAAAGATTATTACCGCAAACAATCGCAGTCATTTTCCGGATTTATAACGATTCTTGGAACCACTATCTCGATTATTTTCGGAGCGGGAGCAATTTTTGGTGCGATGATTACAATGTATGCCTCCGTTTCAAATCGCACCCGCGAAATCGGTACTCTTAGAGCTTTGGGCTTCCCTCGCCGGGCTATTCTCGTGGCGTTCCTCACGGAATCATTAATAATATCTGTAACTGGCGGTCTATTAGGGGTAGCGCTGGCGAATTTTTTGGGCCTGGCAGAATTTTCGACGACCAACTTCGACACTTTCTCCGAAGTCGCCTTCCCCTTCCGCATGTCAATTGGCATTGCGATTAATGCCGTAATATTTTCGGTGGTAATGGGCCTAATTGGAGGTTTCCTCCCCGCCGTCCGCGCCGCGAGGTTTAAGATTATTGATGCATTAAGAGCGGCTTAATTCTAGGCCACGCAACCCTTAAATTTCCTCAATAACAAAGAAAAATGGGTTCGTTTTGTTATTTTCTATATACTTCGGATAATAAATTTTGTGGTGAATCAGAGAGAGTTTTGGACTGAAAAATGTCGCAGATTGTAATTTATTTTTGGGCATATTTGTATCCTGTTTATTAATTGGTTGGGGAAAGACATTTGCAGAAAATTATGGGAGATTTTGCTAGAAAGTTGCGGGATCCCACCTGAAAGGTGGGCCACCCCAAGGTCAAAACGAAATAGACAGACGAGCTCCTGGCAAATCATGTTGGGGCAAACCAATACTTAACCGTAGACGGTCCCAGTCAACTACTTCCCAGCGTTCCCCGCTCACGGCGATTCCTATAACTGTACCCACGACCAGCCCCGCCGGAATGGCGGCCAGCCAAGCCAAACAGCTGAAGTCGAATGAACCGGAGGATTCACACGTAGACGCGCCCGCCATTGTGGTCCCCAATCCAACTATTGTGCCGGCGAGTGCACCTACAATTATGTACCGGCGACGACTCCCTTTTGATACTTCAAGTTTCAGGATTGAATTTTTATCTAACTGGACAAGAGTTGAATCATATTCAATTGAAATAGATAATAGATTCAGCTCTCTAATTTTACCGGTGATGCGCTTGGGTGAAACAGACGGTGCGGTTACTCGAACCCGTTTCCCCGGAACGATTGTTGAATCTGATTGCGCGAGAATCGAATCTCCAGTTATCCCGGAAAAACAAATTGCCAACAATAGTGCACAGGTCATCCTGACATTCATAGAAATTTCCTCCTTCACAGCTAATGAAATGATCTCAAAAGTCTGTGGGCGGCAGACGACCAAGCTTGCCCTGAGCAAGTCAGAGCGTCTGCCCCTTTTTTTCAGGCAGTCGGCAGAGCGTTCCATCACGACAGTAGATACCTGACTGCCTTCTCTGCGGTATACGTTGAGGTTTCGTCCGACATCAACTTGCGTAAAAAACTCAAGTCATTACCCATCGTGACCAGTGGCGGTTCGACATACCCATTCCCACGGCGTTGTTGAAGGCCTATGGTCGCCAACAAACCATTGCACAAGCATTTCCGACCTACCGAGTCTTCCATGCGGCCGCCCTTAGCGATATAGCGTTTGGTCGGTTCACCCGAGCACCGGCTGCCGACAGAACCATTTTTCTCTATGAAAAGCTGGGCTAACCGCCCGATATCGCACTTGCGTTCACGACGCTCGTATACTTCAGTTTCGGCAATCGTTCCAGGAACGCTTGCGACCTTAAACGGAAATCCAGTCGGTGAAGCGAACGGGTCAGTGAAGATCACCTGCTCGCCACGATATCCTCGACTGCGGATGGCTCGTTTTAGGCCATCGTCGATGCCTGATTCCTCACATAACGCGAAAATCGAGCCAACTTGGATGCCATGTGCCCCGCACTCTAACGCCTCGCGCATTCTTTCCGGACTGGCGTACGTACCGGCAAGCCAGAAAGGGTGGTTAAGTCCTTTCAGTTTGTCAATGTCGACGGTATCTTTTTCGCCGTAGACCGGTTCACCATTTTCTGTTAGCTGCAAACTGCCTCGCGGAGGAGCGTTATGCCCACCGGCGAGTGGACCCTCAATAATAAAGCCATCAATCCGACCGGCTTTCATTAGCCGCTGGGCCAGCACGGTTGAAGAAACAATTGGCAGAAAGTATGGCATCGTAAGCGGAGGCGGTGACTCATGGAGAAAATCCCTTGGATTGAACGTTAATCGCGGATCGTCCGATGGGCTGGAACCCGACACGTACACGCGATAGCTCACCTCTTGATGCTGTATCAATCGCTCAAGTATTGCCGGGATCTGGTTTGGAATTCCGGCGCCAATAAGGATATAGTCGACATGCGCCAGTAGCGCGCCGTAAATCGACGGCAAAAGCGGAAGCTGCAACTTTTCCAGATAGTTCACACCGACCGAGCCGTTGTGACCCTGTTTGGCCAGCCATATCTGGCAGAAATTTGCGCAGATTGCCAACTCGATCACGTCTCGGGGAGGCTGCATGGTGAAGCGCAGCGGATTTCGAAATGAATCAGTTGGCCCTATGCCGCCGGGAATGAAGTAACGGTTTAGAATGCGCCGTACAATAGTTTGGTCGGGAAAATTTTCCAACGCCTCCCGCAGTTCACCGTCTTTATCACCGAGCTGCAATTGACGCGAGAATACAACATCTATGCCAGTTCCGGATACCACTCCGAGCTGTCCCAAACTGGCAACCGCTCGGGCTAACTGCCAACAAGAGACGCCTATACCCATGCCGCCTTGGATCAGCCGCGGATGTTCCAGCACACACCTCTCTTCCCAGATTTAAGCAAGAGTATTCATGTAAAGGTACAATTTCTTCTCACAAAGAATAGATAAGGTCGCTTCTTATTGCAAGTATTCAAAAGATCTGCTTAGAGTCACTGTGGAGGCCTTGACCTTTTCAATTGTGATGAGCTGATAGGCGGCTTCCTGCCGGCAGTACGCGCAGCGAGATTTAAGATTATCGAAGCCTTGCGAGCAGCATAGTTCCGGGTCGACCACCACTCAAATTAGCTCAAAAACGCAGGAAAATGGGTTCGTTTTGTTATTTTTTATATTCTTCGAATAATAGATTTGGTGGTGAATCAGACCAAGAATTGACTGGAAAAGTGTCTCAATATGTGAATTGTCTTTGGGCATAGTGGCATTTTGTTTATTAGTAGGTTGGGAAAGGGCATTTTGCAGAAAACTATGGGAGATTTTGCTGAAAAGGGGGAACCCACCTGAAAGGTGAGCCACCCGACCCAGCCTAAGGCATCTTGTAAAATGGGCGGCCAATGTTTTAATTATTCAAATGAAGAGAAACGCCGAAATCGACGTCCGCTCTGATAAATCAGAACAGATCTTCCTTCGCTGGCTAATGTGGATAGGAATGGGGTTGGCGCTATTCTCGGTTGCTTTACAAATGAATGAAGTGCGTGGAGGATTCCTGACCAATTATTTGGCAGATTTGGCGGGACCCGTCTGGCTTTACGGAACCCTTCGTTTGGATAAAACCATTTTACGTTTCATTGTGCCTTGGACAAGGTCTCCCCTTTTTGCAGCCCTCTTTGTTTTTTCAGTCGGGACTGCTTGGGAAGTTTGTCAGGCTTTCGACTTTAAAGGCACGGTGCTTAATATCACTCACGGCCGATTCGATCCATTAGACATTGCGGCATTTGCACTGGGCGCCTCGATTAGTTTCTTTGTGGACAAGATTGTCCTGCGTCGGGCAAAAAAGACTGCTTTGAGTTCAGTTTGACGGAAATACGCCAGCGTTCAATCGAGACGCCTAAACCAGCGTATACCCGCCATCGACTATAATCGTCTGGCCGGTAATCCAACTTGACTCCTGCGAGGCCAAAAAGCAAACCACGTTGGCCATTTCTTGGGGAGTGCCGACTCGCTTCCAGGGGGTACGGGCGCTTATGCCTTCGAGCATCTCTTCAAAATTCGGAAAGATTTTCAAGGAATCAGTGGCGATGAACCCGCCCGATACGCAATTCACCGTAATCTTTTTCTCGGCCAGTTCCACTGCGGCATATTTGACAATATTCTCGATAGCGGCCTTGGACACGCCAATCGAAGCATAGCCGGGCATATGGCGAATCGAGCCGAGCGATGATAAAGCAACGATGCGGCTGTGTTCGGGCATCATCGGCACAGCTAATTGGATGCATTTCAGAAACGCTTTGGCGTTGGTGTCCATCGAAATGGCCCAGGCTTTATCGTCTATGCCGAGCATAGTGGTAAAAGCGCCGAGAGCGGCATTGGAAATAAGAATATCAAGTTTCCCAAAACGGGATTTGATGGCCTCAAACATTGGCGGCAGTTGTTCCATATTGCCGATATTGGCGCGGTGGAGCAGGCATTCGACGCCGTAACTTTTGATTTTTTCTTCCGCTTGTTTGGCCGACTCACGGCTGCGGAAATAATTTATGACGATATTAGCGCCGCCTTTGGCCAGTGTTTCGGCAGTCGCCAGTCCGATGCCGCGCGTGCCGCCGGTGACAAACGCAACTTTCCCCTTGAAACTCATGAGATCCCTTTCTTGCTAATCTGTTTTGCGAAGGCTAAATAAAATTCTTGCCGCTCTGCGATTCCAACTGTTCGGCCAATTCTTCTTTATAAACGGTCTCAAACTTCATTTCAAATATATTGTCGTAGCAATTGACCAGTTTGGTGCAGAATTCGTTCATATTTATTTCCTGGCCCGTTTCTTTTTTTAGAGATGTGATAACGGTGGCACTCAACCCGCACGGATTAATATTCTGAAAATCCTCCAGATTGGTATTCAAGTTGACAGCCGCGCCGTGAAAGGTGACCCAGTTTTTGACGGCAATGCCAATCGATGCAATTTTGCGGTCTGCCACCCAAATACCGGTGTGCTCGACTCCGCGCTTGGCAGAAACTTGATATTCAAAGAGAGTATCCACGATACCCTGTTGAATGTTGCTCATGAATTGGTGCAGGTTTTTGTCACGGCGGCTCAAATCGAAGATGTAATAAATCACCAGCTGTCCCGGGCCGTGGTAGGTAACATCTCCCCCGCGCTCCACGAATACCGCTTTATCTTTGAGTTTGAGATAATTTTCTTCTTTGCCGCTTTTGCCGACTGTAATAACCGGCGGATGTTCCAGCATCATCAAAGTGTCGCGGCAGAGCCCTTCTCGGCGCATTTTAACGAGTTTGCGCTGCCAGCCGAGAGCGCGTTCGTAATCGACACGCCCCAGCCAAAACACCCAGCCGAAAGATTTCTGATCAACGACTGACTTCATAGTTTAGCGGAGTTGCAACAAAAGCTTCTTGGAGTCAGCCAGATACTCGTGTACTCGATGTAAAAACTGCACAGCCGTGTGGCCGTCGATAAGGCGATGGTCGAATGACATTCCAAACGTTGAAATATCTCTGATGGTGATTTGGTCATTGACTACCCAAGGGCGTTTGACAATGGCGTGCACACCAAGTATTGCTACCTGCGGCTGATTGATAATCGGAGTCGAAGCTGTCGCGCCGAACATGCCGGCATTGGTAATTGTTAACGTACCGTCGCTAACATCATCAGGCTTAAGCCCATTGTTGCGGGCTTTCAGTCCCAGCTGATTAATTTCTACCGCCAGTTCGACAATGGTTTTTTTGTCGGCGTCTTTAATTACTGGAACTATGAGCCCTTCATCTCGCGCCACAGCAATGCCGATGTTGTAATAGTTCTTTATGATAATCTCTTTGTCAGTGATTGAGGCATTGATGACCGGATACTCTTTCAGCGCTGTCGTGGCGGCCTTGATAATGAACGGCATGAAAGTCAGACTGGCGCCATAAGTGGCCTTGAAATCTTCTTTGACACTGTTGCGATAGGTCACTAATTCAGTGAAATCAATTTCTTCGAATGTGGTTACGTGCGGCGAAGTGTGTTTCGACTTGACCATGTGGTCGGCGATAAGTTTTCGAACACCCTCAAGCGGCTTGCGTGTCTCTTTCTGATCCGGAGGGAGTGGTTGAAATCTGGGAATCTGAACTTCGATTCGCGGTTTAGCAGGAATCGAAGGTGCAGCAAACGAAGCCTGCCCTCCGTTGATTGGTCGAGGCGCAGCAGGCATAGGAATTGGACCTACTGTAAATCCTTTGGCTTGTGAGCGGCCTTCAACCGCTCGCAACACATCTTCAACCGTCACCAAGCCTTCTTTACCCGTAGGAGTAACAACGGTCGGGTCGAGCGAATATTCGCGCATCATCATGCGAACTTTGGGGGACATTTTCCCCTGCCCGATTGGGGCCGTCCCACGCGGTGCTTCAGCCACAGCAACTGCGGTGGCTGCGTACGAAGGAGCCTGAGTTGATGAACCGACTGCTGCAGTGCGTTTGCCTTGAGCCGTATCGACTGATGCCTTACCAGTTTCGGATTTGACAACTTTGGCGCTGCCGTCATCGATTATGGCAATTCGTGTCCCCACAGGAACGACAGTCCCCTCTTTTACCAAAAGCTCTTTAACGATGCCGGAGACTTCTGATGGAATTTCGATATTGACTTTGTCAGTCATCAGTTCGACCAGCGGCTGATTGAGTTCAACCTTATCGCCGACTTTGACTTTCCATTCCAAAATCGTGCCCTCGAGCACCGACTCACCCATTTGCGGGACTATTACTTCCGCCGCCATATTGTATTTCCTTTTTCTTGTCGTTCAACACGTCAATTAAAACGTGTCATTTCAGCGTAAGCTGAAATCCATCTTTAAAGCCCCATAGCAAGTCACTCTTCGACAGGCTCAGGATGACTTGCTTGATAGTAACCTACCTGAAAGGTGGTTGTCCAAGCAAAAATTAAATATAACCCCCCTTCAATTATGGAGTCAAGTTTGAGGATTTGACCTAACCCCCTGACCCCCTTCCCTATGAAGGAAGGGGGAAATAGAATGAGATAATATCAAACCTGATAAATCTGTATAAAATTGCCACAGGTATCATCAAACATGGCCAAAGTAACCGGCCCCATTTGGGTCGGCGGCTTCTTAAACGCAACGTCAAGCTTTTTCATTCTGGCGTATTCTTTCTCTAGGTCATCAACCTGAAACGCGGTCAACGGTATGCCTTGCTCAAAAAGAGCCTTCTTAAATGTTTTGGCGGCGGGATTTTCATCCGGCTCGAGCACTAACTCGGTGCCGTTTGGTTCATCGGGAGAAACAACAGTCAGCCATCGGAACTGCCCAAACGGGATATCGTTCTTTTTAACAAAGCCAAGGACTTCAGTGTAGAATTTGAGCGCCTTCTCTTGGTTGTCCACAAGTACGTTATTTAATTTGATTTTCATCGATTCTCCTAGTTGAGGTCGCCCACCGCTTGCGGTCGGACTGTCTTGTTTAATAGCAAAGTCACCACGACACTCCCACCGCCTTGCGCAGATACGTCTCATCAGAAATCTGATTCAGCATAAAATCCGCCACATCAGCGCGAGAAATACCGACTGACCAAATCCAGTTACCAACTTTGTCCCCGATTTTGTACTTTTTTCTTCCCTTACGGTTGTTCAATGCTCCCGGGCGGACAATTGTCCATTTGAGCGAACTGGCGCGAATGGCGGCTTCTTGCCGACCCTTATCCCAAAAGTAGAAAGGGAGAATTATCGGAATCGTGAAAAACGTGTAGTAGAGGCCCAATCTTCCAAAACTATCGCCGACTCCCAGCGATGTTTCGCAAATAAATCGGGTCATGTTGTGAGCTTCCATTGCCTTGATAATATTTTTAGTGCCGTCGGAAAGAATTCTGGTGGGGCCGAGCCAGCGTTTGTGACCCAGTGCGGAAAGGACTCCATCCTGTCCTTCAACCGCCCGACTGACCGATTCATAATCCAGCACATTCCCCTGCATTATTTTCAAGTCGGGTCGCCCGCCGCTTGCGGTGGGTTCAGAAAATCGGGCACGCTCCGGCTTGCGAACTAATGCCGTTACAGTATGCCCCCGCTCGAGGGCTTGCTTGACTAATTCTCGGCCTGTCCCGCCGGTGGCGCCGATAATTAAGATTTTCATGATATCAAGATAAGCTAATTGATAAGCTAAGCAAAGCGTGTCATTTCAGAGCAGTCGGGAATCCATAAAGCGGCATATGGTTCGACCCGTTCGACTTCGCTCAGGGCAGGCTCGCTCACTATGACGCTGCTTTTAGCTTTTTGAGAATTAAGACAGTCCAAACCAAGTCATCTTGAGCCTGGCTG
>Ga0334722_10008146_pt1 | contig 10044 bp, 8 predicted proteins | sample C3_bottom_MG_FD_207210 | JGI IMG/M metagenome (GOLD analysis project Ga0334722, IMG submission 207210) | Sediment microbial communities from Yellowstone Lake, YNP, Wyoming, USA - C3_bottom | ecosystem: Environmental > Aquatic > Freshwater > Lake > Sediment | place: USA: Wyoming | collected... | reverse complement strand
CGCGTTCCGCGACGCACCCGCGCCACGGCCGCGACGCCCTGAATGCGGACCTCAACGCGGGCCTCGACGAGGCGCTCGAGTATGGTCTCGTCCGCCAAGACGACGACGGCCAGCTCTGGATACGGCACGAGCTGGTGACCCGGGCGGTCATCGCCGACCTCCTCCCCGCGCAGGTGCCGCGCTACCGCGCCGCGCTCGCTCGCGCCTGGGGCGACGTGCCCATCATCGCCGCCCACCACTGGCGGGCCGCCCACAGCCTGGCCGAGGCCCGGACGGCGGCGATTGCTGCGGGCCGGATCGCCCTGGGGCTCGAGGCGCCCGAGGATGCCCTCGCGGCGCTCGAGATCGGGCTCGCGCTGCCGGGGCCGGACGACGCCGGGCCTGACGACGACCCGGCATTGCTGGCCCAGCTCGCGGCCGACGCCGCCTACGCCTCGATGCGTCCCACCCGGGCGGTCGCGTACGCCGAGAGTGCCAGGGCCGCGCTCGGCGAGCGCCGTGACCGCATGGCGTGGGCCGTCCTGGAGGGCCGGCTCGGGCGGTACCGGCTGGCAGCGGGCGACGCAGCGGGCGCCACCGCGGCCTTCCGCCGAGCAGCCGAGACCGCGCCCCCTGAGGCGTCTGTCGACCGTGCGCGCATCCTGGCGCTCCTCGCCCAGGAGCGCATGATCGCCGGGGCATTCGCCGATGCTGAGCGGGCCGCGGACCGGGCGCTGGAGCTGGCGCGGATGCTGGGCGATGCCGCCGAGCCGGAGGCGATCCACGCGCTGACGACCCTCGCGACGGTGTACGGGTGGGGCGGCCGGCCGGAGGCCGCGCCCGGCATGCTCCGCGAGGCGCAGCAGCGGGCCGACGCGCTGGGCCTGGCGGAGGAGCGGTGGCGGGCGACCGCGAACCTCACGGCCGTCCTCGAGCTGCTGGGCCGGCCGTCGGAGGCCGTCGACGAGACGCTCCGCGGCATGGCGTGGGCGGCCGAGCACGACCTCGATGCCGTGTACGGCAACCTGCTCGCGGGCAACGTCGCAGGCGTGCTGGTGGAGATCGGGCGATGGGCCGAGGCGCGCGAGCTCTCACTCCGGGCCCTCGACTGGAGCCCGGCCGGCATCCCGTTCGTGGCCGCGATCCTGAACCTCGTGATCGTGGAGATCGACAGCGAGGCCGGCGAGGAGGCGGGCCTGCTGCTGGGCCGGATCCTGGTCGAGCTCGAGACGGGGGGCGACCTCCAGTTCGCCATTCCCGCCTACCAGGCGACGGCCGCGTACGCGATGTGGAGCGGCGACCTGGCGGACGCCCGGCGTGCCGCCGAGCGCGGCTGGGCCCGCCTTCGCGGCACCGAGGACTGGGCGCTGGTCGCCCGCATGGCGATGACCGCGCTCGAGGTGGAGTCCTCGATCGTGGCGGACGCCCGCGATCGGCGGCGGATCGGGGACGTCGCCGCGTCCCGCGAGCGTGCCAACCGCATCCTCGCGGAGGCCGAGGCGGCGGTCGCCCGGGTCCGGGAGCAGGGCGACGAGCTCTCCGAGCCCGAGGCCTGCCTCGCCACCGCCCGCGCGTTCCACGCCCGCCTCATGGGCCGCGACGACCCCGTCAACTGGGCCGACATCGCCGCCCGCTGGCACGCCATCGGCCATCCCTACCGCGAGGCGCTGGCCCGCTGGCGCCAGTCGGAGACGATCCTCGGCGCCGCGATCGCAGGGCCGGCCGGCAGCCGCGACCGCACGGACGCCCGCCTCGTCCGCGTCGACGCTCGGGAGCCGCTGGGCGAAGCCGTCGAGCTCGCGCTGGCGCTGCGCGCCCGCCCGCTGCTCCGCCGCCTCCGGGACCTCGCCACCCGGGCGCTGATCCCGCTCCCGCCGACGGTGGAGGCGCTGCTGGCGGAGCCGGCCGCCAAGCGATCGCCCGTGACGGCCGGGCTGGCAACCGAGCCGCTGGCCGACGCGCCGGCGTCGGTGGTCCACGCGCCGCCCCCGGCAGCACAACCTGCCACCAGCCAGGACACCTTCGGCCTGTCGCGGCGCGAGCTCGAGGTGCTGGGGCTCATCGCCCAGGGCCGCACCAACCGCGAGATCGGCGACCGGCTGTTCATCAGCCAGAAGACGGTCGGCGTGCACGTGGGGAACATCCTCGCCAAGCTCGGCGTGTCCGGCCGGGTCGAGGCTGCGTCGGTGGCGATCCGGCTCGGGCTCGAGGGCGCGGCGATGCCGCCGAAGGGGCGCTGACCGGGTTTCTCGAGACCGCTGGTGACGGGAACCGCCGATGTTCGGTAGATTCCCCCAGTTCCACGTTGCCCGTGCTCGAGGTATCCATGCGTCGCCCGCTCGCTCTCGTCTCGCTGATTGCCGTCGCTGTGCTCGTGTCCGCCTGCGCCGCCTCGCAGGCGCCGGGCTGGACCTACGCGCCGCCCACGCCCGCGCCAACCCCGGGGCCGTCACAGTCGGCCGGGGCATCCGCGGGTCCCTCCGCGGCCCCCGCCTCCGCCGCCGCACCGTCCGCCGGCGCCTCTGAGGCCGCCCCGTCCGCCGGCTCCTCCGCGGCAGCTCCTTCCGGCGCGGCCGGCGGCACGGTGATCGACCTCACCGCCCAGAACATCGCGTTCCAGCAGACCAGCCTGTCCGCGCCGGCCAACACGCCCTTCACCATCCACTTCGACAACCAGGACACGTCCACGATCCACAACGTCGTGATCAAGGACAGCTCGGGTGCCGAGAAGTTCAGCGGCGACCTGATCACCGGTCCCGCCCAGGCGGACTACCAGGTGCCCGCGCTGCCGGCCGGGACGTACACGTTCGTGTGCGCGGTGCACGCGAACATGACCGGCACGCTCACCGTCGGGCCCTGACGGTCCCGCCATGACGCCGCGCGTTGATGAGGTCTGCTACCGCGACGCCTACACCCGCCGCGTCGAGGCGAGGGTCCTCGAGGTGGCCGCCGGCGAGGGCGCGCCGCTGATCGTCCTCGACACCACGGCGTTCTACCCGGGCGGCGGCGGCCAGCCGTCCGATCGGGGGGTCATCCTGCGGTCCGCGGACGGGCGGTCGTGGACCGTGCGTGCGGCGAGGCGCCTGGGCGGCGAGATCGTCCACGAGCTCGAGGCGCCCGAGGACGGCGAGCTGCCGCGGCCGGGCGACCGGGTGGCGGTAGGCGTCGAGTGGGCCCGCCGGTACGCGCTGATGCGCACGCACACGGCGCTCCATGCCCTGTGCGGGGTGGTGTGGCGCGACTACGGGGCGCTGGTCACGGGCGGCAACATGGAGCCCGGAGCCGGGCGAATGGACTTCGAGTTCGAGCGCATGTCGGGCGAGCTCGTGGACGAGATCGAGGCGAAGGTCAACGCGGAGCTGCGGTCCGCCCGTGACGTCCGGGTCAACGTGCTCCCCCGCGACGAGGCGTTCGCCATCCCGGACCTCGTCCGGACCAAGGTCAACCTCCTGCCGCCGGGGATCGAGCAGATTCGGACGATCGAGATCGTCGGGCTCGACTTGCAGGCCGACGGCGGCACACACGTCGCGAATACCCGCGAGGTCGGCGGCATCCGGGTGACCGGCTACGAGTCGAAGGGCCGGATCAACAAGCGGATCCGGCTCGAGCTGGTGGACCCGACCCCGAATCCGGCCTGACGTCCGCGAGTTGCCGGTCGTCGGTGGCGTCCGCCCTCGCCTCGGCACGCGATGCGGCATGATCCGGGCATGGCCGACTTCGACGCCGCCGTCGCCGCCCTGGACGCCCGCTTCGCCCGCGTCCAGTCGGAGCGCGGCGTGCCCGGCATGGCCTGGGGCGTGGTGCGGGACGGACGCCTCGTGCACAGCGGCGGTGCCGGCACGGTGAGCCAGCAGGATGCCACCACGCCCACCGCGGACCACGTGTTCCGCATCGCATCGATGACCAAGTCGTTCACGGCGGCGACGATCCTGCTGCTCCGCGACGAGGGCCGGCTCCGGCTGGACGATCCGGTGGCCGACCACGTCCGCGGCCTCGCGGCCTGGCGCCCGTATGCGGCCGACGCAGCGCCGGTGACCATCCGCGACCTCCTGACGATGTCGGGCGGCCTCGCCACCGACGACCCCTGGGGCGACCGCCAGCAGGGGCTGCCGCTGGACGCGTTCGAGCGGTTGCTGGCCGAGGGGCCATCCCTCGCGCTGCCGCCCGGCGTCGACTTCGAGTACTCGAACCTGGGCTACGGGATCCTGGGCCGCGTGATCACGTCCGCAGCCGACCGCGAGTACCGCGACGTGGTCCGCGAGCGGCTGCTGGTGCCGCTGGGCATGGCGTCGACCGGCTATCTCGAGGAGGAGGTGCCCGAGGGCCGGCTGATGCACGGCTATGTGCGCCGCGGCGACGACCTGGTGCGCGAGGGGCGTGACGGGTACGGTGCCCTCGCGTCGATGGGCGGCGTCTTCTCGACGGTGCGCGACCTCGCCGCATGGGTCGCCGGGTTCCTCGACGCGTTCCCGTCGCGGTCGGACCCGGAGGGACCGCACCCGCTTCGCCGCTCGTCCCGACGCGAGATGCAGCAGGGCCACCGGCCCACCGGGCTGCTCATCCCCGGCCACGCCCCGGACCAGGCCCCGGCGGCCCGCGCCGGCGCCTATGGCTTCGGCCTTGAGGTTGCGCCCGACCTCGAGCTCGGAACGGTGGTCTCGCACTCGGGCGGCTACCCGGGGTTCGGCGCGCACATGGCCTGGCACCCGGCGACCGGCCTGGGCGTGATCGCGCTCGCCAGCCTGCGCTACGCGCCGATGCGCCCCGCAGCCAACGACGCCCTGCGCGACTTGGTCCTGGCCGACATCGCCCCGAGGCGCCGACCGGTGCCGCTGCCGGCCACGGAGCGCGCCGTCGAGGCCGTGGACCGGCTGCTCGACGCGTGGGACGACGCGGCGGCCGACAGCCTGTTCGCGATGAACATGGACCTCGACGAGCCCCGTGATCGGCGCCGGGCGGCCGTGGCGGCGGCGGTTGCGAGCGTCGGCGGCCCGCTGCGACCCGATCCGGGCCGTCCGGACGCGTCGGCCACGCCGGCGGAGCGGACGTGGTGGCGACGCGGTGAGCGCGGCTGGCTCCGCCTGGGGGCACTGCTGTCCCCCGAGCCGTCTCCCCGGCTCCAGCGGCTGACCGTGGACGCGGTGCTCGACCCGGCGCCGGCGCTGATGGCCGCCGCTGGGTCCATCCTCGCTGCCGCTGCGACCGGACCTTCGCTCCCGCCGGAGCTGGCCGTCGCCGACGCGGTCGACCGTGACGGTTTCGCACGAGCCGCCCAGGCCGGCAGTGCCCGCTTCGGACGGATGCGGCTGGGACTCCCGGTCGCCGGTGACGGCGCCACGACCGCCACGTGGGTGCTGGAGACCGAGCGCGGCGGGGAGGGGAGGCTCCGCCTCGGGCTCGACGCCGCGTCGGGTGCGCTCACCGCGATCGAGCTCACGGTCGCCCAGCGCGAGCCGCCGGCCGAGGGCTGGTAGTCCGGACGGCACACCACGGGCGCGCGCGTCCCGCGGTTCGGGCGACGCCGCCGGCTAGCGCCAGAGATCGGGCGCGACCACCTCGCCGCCCACCTGCTCGGCCAGCCGGGTCAGCACGCCGAACCAGTCGAACCGGCTCGTCACCTCCGAGGCCCGCAGCGTGACCAGCCGGTCTGCCGGGACGAGGTCTGGCAGCACCCTGTCGAGGATCGCCTCGACCTCGTCGCGGAAGGCGTCGTTCGTGGAGCGCACGCCGTCCGCCTGGAGCGCGACGTCGGGGAGCAGCCGCACCACCAGGTCGTAGGTCTCCGACCAGCGGGCGACCAGCGGACCGGCGCTGAACGCATCCACGCCCCCGCACGCGCGCAGGTAGTACGCGAAGTTGTCCATCACCCCTCGATCGGTGGCGAGGACGTCCGCCTTCCGCGCCAGCTCCAGCTCCTGGCGGATCTGCGATACGAGCACCCACAGCTGGGCCTCGCCGGTCGCGCCCTCGTTGATCCCCAGCGGGTTGTCGCGGACCACCTCGCGCCCGAGCTCCACCGACAGCCCGGCGCGCTGGACCTCCGCGGCGAATGCCAGCAGGGCGCTCGTCTTGCGGATCCCGTGCGACCCGATGAAGGCGATCTTCGCGTGGCGCGGCCAAGGGCGGGTCGCCGAGGGCCCGTCTGGCGTACGAGATCTTCTGCGCGGCATGGGATGCTCCTATGTCAAGCGGCTGCCGCGAGGGCTGCCCCCGGGGTCGCCCGGAGGCGCTCATCGTGCCGCATCCGGCGGAAGACCTCGTCGCTGATCCGGCGCTTGAGGGCGCGGACTCCCGCGGCGCAGCTCGCAGGTAGCACGATCCGTGATGGTGCGCGGCGTGCCCGGAGCCCGCCGCGCCGGCGGGTCCGGAGCCCGCCGCGCCGCAATCGTCGGCCCCGGGGCTGCGCGCCGCCGGGGCCGTGTGATCGTCTGCCTCGGGTTGGGCTACAGCGCCTTGACCGCCGCCACCAGCTCGGCCAGGCCGGCCTTCGCGTCGGCGAACAGCATGCCCGTCTTGGGGTTCGTGTAGAGCTCGTTGTCGATGCCCGCATAGCCGCGGCCCATCGAGCGCTTCATCACGATGATGTTCTTCGCGTGGTCCACGTCGAGGATGGGCATCCCCGACACGGGCGAGCCGGGCCGTCGGGCAGCCGGGTTGGTCACGTCGTTGGCGCCCACCACGAGCGCCACGTCGCAGCGGTCGAACTCGGGGTTGACGTCCTCCATCTCGCGCAGCTGCGTGTACGGGACGTTGGCCTCCGCCAGGAGCACGTTCATGTGCCCGGGCATCCGGCCCGCGACCGGGTGGATCGCGTACTTCACGTCCACGCCGCGCGCCTCGAGCACCTCGGCCAGCTCGCGGACCCCGTGCTGGGCCTGGGCGACCGCCAGCCCGTAGCCGGGGACCACGATGACCTCGGAGGCATACGCGAGCTGGATCGCCGCGTCGTCCATGGAGACCTCGCGCACGGACCCGCCCGGCCCGGCGGCCGCGCCGGCGACGGCGTCGCCGCCCCCGAACCCGCCGAGCATGATGTTGAGGATGGAGCGGTTCATGGCGTCGGCCATGAGCTTGGTCAGGATCGCGCCCGAGGCGCCGACCAGTGCGCCGGCGATGATCAGCACCGGGTTGTTGAGGACGAAGCCGGCCATGGCGACTGCCGTGCCGGTGAACGAGTTGAGCAGGGAGATGACGACCGGCATGTCGGCGCCGCCGATCGGGAGCGCCATGGTGACGCCGAAGATCAGGGCCGCGGCCAGGATGGCCACCATGACGGGGACGCCGTAGTTGCCGAGGAACAGGAACAGCGAGCCCGCCGCCACCACCACCGCGAGCAGCAGCGTGACGGCCTGGCCGCCCGGAATGGTCACGGGGCGGGACGGGGTGATCTTGAGGCCCATCAGCTTCCCGGACGCGATCAGCGACCCCGTGAACGTGATGGAGCCGATGGCGATGTCGAGGACGGTCGCGACGTTCTCCTGCAGGCCCGGGACGCTCCCGTTCTGGCGCAGGTACTCGTCGATGGCGATGAGCGCAGCGGCGCCACCGCCCACCGCGTTGAACAGCGACACCAGCTGGGGCATCGCGGTCATCTTGACCGTCCGGGCGGAGTAGAGGCCGTAGCCGCCGCCCACCGCGATCCCAGCCAGGATGATGATCCAGCCGACCGCGTTGAACGAGCTGCTCGACGGCTTGAGCAGCAGGTAGATCGCCGTGGCGCCGATGGCCAGCGCCATGCCGCCCGCCGACACCAGGTTGCCGTTGCGGGCCGTGGCCGGCGAGTTCATGCGCGACAGGCCGATGACGAATGCCACGGCGCCCAGCAGCCAGGCCAGTCGGACGAAGGCGTCGAGGGGCGTGAGGTCGAGCACGGTCAGCCCTCCGCCTTCTCGGCCTTGGGCGCCGCCGGCTTGCGCTTGAACATCTGGAGCATCCGGTCCGTGACGACGTAGCCGCCCACGACGTTGAGCGAGGCGAACGCCACGGCCAGGAACGAGAGCACGTAGGACGCCGGGTTGTCCGCGGCCACCGCGATGATCATGGCGCCCACGAGCACGATGCCGTGGATGGAGTTGGCGCCCGACATGAGCGGCGTGTGGAGTGTGGCCGGGACCTTGGAGATGACCGCGACGCCGCACATGATCGCGAGCACGAAGATCGTGAACGCGAGGTCGATGGGCATGCTCGTCGTGGCCGGGTCGCCGTTCATGCGGCACCTCCGGCAGCAGTGAGGAGCTTCTTGACGGACTCGGCGACCACCGCGCCGCCGTGCGTGATCACGGTCGCCCGGGTCACCTCCTCCTCGAAGTCGAGGGCGAGGGCGCCGTCCTTGACCATGTTCAGCAGCAGCGACGAGATGTTCCGGGCGTAGAACTGCGAGGACGAGGCGGGCATGGACGCGGGCAGGTTCTCGGGCGCCACGATCGTGACGCCGTTCTCCGTGATCACCGTCGCGCCGGCCTCCGAGAGCTCGCAGTTGCCGCCCAGGCTGCTGGCCGCCATGTCCACGATCACCGAACCCGGCCGCATGTTCGCGACCGCGGCGGCCGTGACGAGCACCGGCGGCTTGCGCCCCGGCACCTGGGCCGTGGTGATCACCACGTCCTGGCTGCCGATCACCTCGTTGAGCTCGGCCTGCTGGGCCGCCTGCTCCTCGGGCGTCAGCGCCCGGGCGTAGCCGCCGGAGCCGGTGGCATCGATGGCCGTCTTGAGCTTGACGAACTTGGCGCCGAGGCTCTCCGCCTGCTCGGCCGTCTCCGGGCGCACGTCGTACGCCGCCACAACCGCACCCAGGCGGCGGGCGGTGCCGATGGCCTGGAGGCCGGCCACGCCGATCCCCAGCACCAGCACGTTGGCGGGCTTGGCGGTGCCGGCGGCGGTCGTCAGCAGCGGGAAGTAGCGCCCGTACGTGTTGGCGGCGATCAGCACGGCCTTGTAGCCGCCGACATTCGCCTGCGACGACAGCGCGTCCATCGTCTGGGCCAGGGACAGCGTGCGCGGGATCGCGTCGAGGCTGACCGCCGTCACGCCCGCCGCGGCGAGCGTCTGCATCAGCCCAGGGTCGAGCAGCGGTGCGAGCAGGCCGACGACCGCCTGGCCGCTGCGCAGCCTCGACACCTCAGCCCCGGCGGGCTTCTGGACACGCAGCACGACGTCGCTCTGGGCGTAGAGCTCGTCCGTCGCCACGATCGCCGCGCCGGCGTCCGCGAACGCGGTGTCGGGGATCATGGCACCGTCGCCCGCGCCCGCCTCGACGAGCACCTCCAGCCCGGCAGCCTGCAGCTTGCCGAGCGCCTCGGGCACCAGGGCGACGCGGCGCTCTCCGGCCGCAGTTTCCCTGGCGACGCCGACCTTCATGGGCATCACCGTCCGACATGGGGAAGATTTGTGGGGTGGACGGCCCGAGTGTACCGGAAGGCCCGTTTTGGGTGTGCTGAACGGCTCGGTTCGGAACCGGGGCGGATCTGGTGGGCTTGGCGTGGCCGGCAGTCAGGCGACGCCGTCGTCGGCGGACCGCCGCAGCGCGAGCTCGAACGCAGCCCCGCCGCCCGGCCGATTGCGCGCCCGGATCGAGCCGCCCATCGCGATCGCGAGCTGGCGGCAGACGAACAGGCCGATGCCGGCGCCCGCCGCAGCGGCCTCGGTCGACGGCGACCGGTAGAAGAGCTCGAAGAGCTGCTCGGCCTCGGCCTCGACGATGCCCGGGCCCTCGTCGAGGACGCGCAGCGTGACCGCGGCGTCGTCCGCCTCGGCCTCCACGGTGACGGTCGAACGAGGACCCCCGTACTTGACCGCGTTCGCGACCAGGTTGCGCAGCACCTGCTCGACGTACATCTCCTCGCCCTCCACCGAGGGCAGGTCCGGCGGGACGGCGCACACGAACGTCGTCTCGGGAGAGCGGGCACGCTCCGTCGCCATCACGCGGTCGATGACCGCCCGCAGCGCGACCGGCTCGTCGCCGACGTCGAGGCGGCCGCGCTCGACCCGGGTGATCACCAGCAGGTCCTCGACCATCCGGAACAGCCGGTCCGCCTCGCCCGACACGTCGGCAAGCAGCGCGTCGCG
>Ga0334722_10008144_pt1 | contig 10046 bp, 9 predicted proteins | sample C3_bottom_MG_FD_207210 | JGI IMG/M metagenome (GOLD analysis project Ga0334722, IMG submission 207210) | Sediment microbial communities from Yellowstone Lake, YNP, Wyoming, USA - C3_bottom | ecosystem: Environmental > Aquatic > Freshwater > Lake > Sediment | place: USA: Wyoming | collected... | reverse complement strand
AGCGCTCCACGCTCACGTCGAAGGGCTATGATCCCGACGTGCTTGTCATGACCGCCACGCCGATCCCGCGAACGCTGGCCTTAACGGTCTACGGCGACCTTGACGTGTCCGTGATCGACGAAATGCCTCCGGGCCGGAGCCCCATTGTCACCCGGATCTATTTCGAACCACGGCGGCGGGAAGCCTATCAGTTCCTCGACGAGGAGCTCAAAAAAGGGCGTCAGGTCTATGTGGTTTACCCGTTGGTGGAGGAGACCGAAAAAAGCGATCTCAAGGCCGCGACTGAAATGGCTGCGCATATCCAGAAGGACATTTTCCCGAACTGGAAGGTGGGGCTGCTGCATGGCAGGATGAAGGCTGACGAGAAAGAGGCTGCCATGGCCGCTTTTAAAGCGAAAGAGACCCAGATCCTTATTTCGACCACGGTGATCGAGGTCGGCGTGGACGTGCCGAATGCCACGGTCATGGTGATCGAGCATCCCGAGCGCTTCGGCCTGGCGCAGCTCCACCAACTCCGCGGCCGGGTCGGCCGGGGCGGCCATCAGTCCTACTGCATCCTCATGGGCCCCCGGATGTTCGCTGATGAGGCGCGAGAGCGGTTGAACGCCTTTGCGCGCACCACGGACGGCTTCAAGATAGCGGAGGAAGATCTTCGTTTGCGCGGTCCGGGTGAGTTCTTGGGAACGCGCCAGTCAGGCCTCCCGGATTTGCGCGCGGCGAACATCATTCGCGATGCGGACCTTTTGGAAAAGGCGAGGAGCGAGGCTTTTGAAATTGTGCGGCAGGACCCTGCGCTCACGCACTATCCGCAGCTTCGTGACTCACTTCGGAGAAGGTGGCAGGGCAAGCTTGGGCTCTTAAGCGTTGGTTGATATTTATACGGCATTCTGATAGAGTAAAAAAATACAGGGGACAGGAGACAGGATCCAATATTTGAATCTTGGATTTTGAATCTTGAATAAGGGGTAAACAGCGTATGATCTGGGAAAAAGTCATTACGAATATGCAAAAGGGCTCTGACAAGTTGACGGCCGCTGCCGCCACCTTTTCCGAGCGGATCCAGGCGGAGCTGAACATTGTGCGCCTCCGCATCAGGGTAGACAATGTCCAGGACAGCGTCAATGAACAGTACCAGCTCATCGGCCATACCCTGGTGGAATTGAACAATTCCGGATCACTGCCCAAGCTGGCGGAGCATCTGTTGCAAGACGAAAAGATCGCAGCCGCGCTGATCGAGATAGCCGCGCTTGAGAAGGAGCTGGACCGATTGAACGATGAGATGAAAAGCGAAGCGTCCGTATTCCGGCCAACGTCAAAACAGGCAGAGGAAACCGCGCCATGATCATTGCCCTGGTCCTCCTGGTGGGTCTTCTTATCGGCAGTTTCCTCAATGTCTGTATCGTGCGGCTTCCTCACGGCCAGTCCATCGTAGCGCCGCCATCCCAGTGCCCTCGCTGCAAGAAACCGATCAAATTCTACGACAATATACCGGTCGTCAGCTATCTCCTGCTCCGGGGGAAATGCAGGACCTGCGGCCTGCCCATCTCATGGCGCTACCCGCTGGTCGAACTGCTGAACGCACTGGTCTATCTGTGGGTTTTTCGCGAGTTCGGCTTGAACGGCGAAGCGATCATCATCATGGCGCTCTGCTCGTCCCTGATCGTCATCACCTTTATCGACCTCGATTACCAGATCATCCCTGATTCGATCACGCTTCCGGGCATGGTACTTGGTCTGGTTGTTGCGCCGTTCTTCATGTCCCCGATGGCAGACCCGCTTCCTTTTCACTTCCTTCCCCTGGCAGTGCCCTATACGACAGGGCTTTTGAATTCCTGTATTGGCTTGATCGTCGGAGGCGCGCCGCTTTTTCTCCTCGGCTGGATCTGGGAAAAACTGCGCCACGTTGAGGCCATGGGCGGCGGCGATGTCAAGCTCATGGGCATGTTCGGAAGCTTTCTGGGCTGGAAAAGCGCGCTCCTTATTATCATGCTCGGTGCGGTCACGGGGTCGGTCGTGGGTGTGGCGCTCATTTTGCTCCGAAAGCACAAGGCCGAGAACGTTATTCCCTTTGGGCCGTTCCTCGCGGCAGGTGCGCTGATAACCATGCTGTACGGCACTGATATTGTTTCCTGGTACCTGGGCCTGCTTCGTATATGACCTCCTCTTCCCTGTCCATAGCGCTGCTCGGCCTGGTCATCGCAGCAAGCGGCCTGGCGATCGCCTGGAGAATGTCCCGCCGTTTCCGGCAGAACCTTGGTATTGAAAAGAAAGAGCGGGGGAAAAAGGAAGACGTCGGTTTTGTCATTGATGCCTTCCACAGCGTTACCAAAGAGCTCAAGGAAAAAGAACAGGAGCTCGAACGGCTTCGGGCCAGCGCTGTACAGCGTGCCGAGAACGTCGAAAGCTACAATGAAAATATTCTCCAGTGCGTAACGAGCGGCGTCATGACCTTCGACCGGAACGGCAGGGTCATGACCCTGAATCGCGCCGCGGAGGAGATGCTCGGTACAACCCATGAGCAGGCGGTTAGCCGGCTCTGCAGCGATATTTTCGGCTGCGGCGATATTTGCCGTTCGGTCGGAGAGACCACCGGGCGGACCTCGACCTTATCGAGATTGGAAACAACGCTTGAGCGTCCCGAGGGGCGCATGTGGCTGGGGTACAACACCGCGCTCTTGACCGACCGAAAGGGTTCTTCGCTCGGCGTCATCCTGTCATTTTCCGACCTCACCGAGGTGAAGCGGCTGCAGGAACAGGTCGAACTCCGCGAACGGCTTACTGCCCTGGGCGAGATGTCGGCAGGCATCGCCCATGAGCTGCGGAATCCCATGGCTGTCATGGCCGGCTATCTTGCGCTGGTTTCGAAAAAATCGGCGGCTCCCGAACAGAAGATCATCAGGGACGTGGTCGCCGAGATCAACGGCATGAACCGCATTATTGACGACCTTTTGACCTTTGCCCGTCCGGCCTCGCTGAACCGGGTGCGGATCAATATAAGGGAACTGTTGGAAGGATGCGTTGCGAGTGTTCTTCAGGTCAAAGGAAACGATGCCCGATTCATCACGGTGCTGGACCTCCCCGAGCTCGAAGTCTCCCTCGATGAAGTGCTGATGCGCCAGGCCTTGACGAACCTGGTTCAGAATGCCGTTGAAGCCATGCCGGAAGGCGGGACCCTGACGATCCGGGGTATGAGCACCAGCAGGGAGCTTTCTCTCACCATAGCCGATACCGGGACCGGCATTCCCCGGGACACATTGAAAAAGATATTTCTCCCGTTCTTCACGACCAAGGATACCGGCGTCGGCCTCGGCCTCGCCCTGGTGCATAAGATTGTCCTGTCCCACGGCGGAAGGATCGACGTGGAGAGCATTGAAGGAAAGGGCACGACTTTTACGGTGATCCTGCCGAAGGCGGGGAATTAAGGAATTTATGGACACGATCCTCGTTATAGAAGATAAAGAAAGCATGCTCGACATGCTTACGCAGACCCTTGAGGCTGAAGGCTATCAGGTGGTTCCGGCCAAGGACGGCGCCGAAGGCATCAGGAAGCTTGCTGACGGGAGCATCGCGCTGGTGCTGACGGACTTGAAACTGCCGAAGAAGGACGGGTTCGAGGTGCTGAAGGCCGTAAAAGAGGATAACCCGCTTCTGCCGGTCATCGTCATGACCGCGTTCGGTACGATCGAGACCGCGGTCAGGGCCGTGAAACAGGGCGCCTACGATTTCCTGACAAAACCTTTTGACATGGACCATCTGCTGGTGCTCATCAAGCGCGCGCTCGATACGACCCGTGTGGCAACGGAGAATATCCTGCTCCGGTCGGAGTTTTCCGACAAGCTTGGTCTTCCGAAGATCATCGGCAAGAGCAGTCAGCTTCAGGATATCAGCGAGAAAATCCAAAAGGTGGCGGCGACCAATGCCACGGTCCTGATTCAGGGCGAGAGCGGCACGGGAAAAGAGCTTTTCGCGCGTGCCATTCACTACCTGAGCCCGCGGAAGGAACGGCCCTTTCTTGCGATCAACTCCGCCGCCATTCCGCATGAGCTGCTCGAAAGCGAACTGTTCGGGTATGAGCGCGGGGCATTCACCGGCGCTGATGCGAGAAAGCCCGGCAAGCTTGAACTGGCGGACAAAGGCACCGTCTTCCTCGACGAGATCGGGGACATGGACCTGATGCTTCAGGCTAAACTGCTGCGCGTGCTCCAGGAACAGGTGATCGAGCGGATCGGCGGCAGCGGCAAGCAGATCAAGATCGACGTGCGGATCGTTACGGCCACGAACAAGGACCTGCAGAAGGCCGTGGACGCCCGTTTGTTTCGGGAAGACCTGTTCTACCGTTTGAACGTGTTCCCCATAACGATCCCGCCGCTCCGCGAGCGGCGCGACGATATCCCCGCGCTGGCAGCCAGCTTTCTGAACAAGTATTCCGCTGAAGTGCGCAAGGGCCCGCTCACCTTTTCCGACGAGGCCATGGATATTCTGATGAAAGCGCCCTGGCGGGGCAACGTGCGTGAACTGGAGAACGTGGTCGAACGGGCCGTCATCTATTCCGAAGGCGGCGTGATCCGAGCCCAGGACCTCGGCATCAGCGAGTCGAACATCTTGAACGCCCTTGCGGAACACGTGCCCATGGACGGCCCGCTCCATGAAATCGCCCAGGTGGCAACGCGCATCGCCGAATCCCGCCGCATCAGGCAGGTACTCAAGCAGACGAACGGGAACAAGACCCGCGCAGCCGAAGTTCTGCAGGTGAGCTATAAAACGCTTTTAACGAAGATCAAGGATTATCAACTGGAGGGCAAGGGCGTTGAGTAGAAATCATACCCATACGAACACACCGGTAAAGAGGTCTTCTGCCATGGCAAACGCGTTCAGCACCGCATCTCACAATAAAAAACCATGCCGGTCCTTCACGGGGAACGGACTCCTGCTTATTGTTTTGTTTTTGTTCAATCTTATTCCCCTCGCGTTCCCTCTATTCTGTGTGGCCGAAATCACGCCTCCGCCAGGCGAACACACGGACTGGGAAATCGAACGTTTAAATAAAGATGCGCTTCAGTTGTTTTTCAAGCAGAAACGGCAGGAGGCCATTGCGCTGTGGGAAAAAGCAGATGCTCTTGCTCTCAATGCAAAAATGAACAGTTCCGTGCATGTTGATGTACTGCTCAATCTCGGGCAGGCCTACGTGAGGATGGGCAGCGCATATTATCCCCTGGCTGAATTTTATTTGAATCGTGTGATCGACATCGATCCAGACCGATGGGATGCCTATATGATCCTGGGAGACCTCTGTTACGACGGCGGCGAGCCGGAGTGCGCTGTAGGGAATTATGATCTGTCGCTGAAGCTGAACCCGGGCTATGCCCATGCCAATACAACCAAAAATCGCATGGAAGGATTGGTTCAATATAAGAAGAACCCGCTGTCTTATGAAGTGACGACGACGGCGCCGCAAAAAAAATATTTTTACAGCTATGCCATGGAGGAGGAACAGCGGTATTATTATTTTTACTTAACATTCAACAGGGAGTCAAGCCTTACGCGAATAGACATAGTGCGGGAAGGCGAAAAAAGAATTCATCAGACCTTCAAATACGAGGATTCTGAATGCTGGCCTTCACGTGGTGGAGAAGGATTGCTGAAGCCGGCTGATTTTAACGGCCACGGGAACATGGACTTGAAACTGCAATGTATGCGCAGCGATGGGAGTAGTGCGGGTTATTTTTACTTTATTTTTAACAGGAAAAAATCCATGTTCATTCCTTTTGAGGGAGCGATGCTGCCTGATTCGATTCCCGGACCGAATGTTCAGGAAATTCGTATCTTCAATAATTATGGTGATGCGGGTCAGCTCTATGTCGAGAGCTTTTACCGGGTCGCCGCCGGAAAGCTGGTTTTGATGAAAGAAGTGAAGCAGATTGAAACGACCCCGAGAGAAGGGAAGCGATATTATAAAAAGATAGTAAGTGAGCGCAGCCAGGAGGTTATGGTCGTGGTCAATGAATCACTTATCGAGGCTGGGGGGAAATAAGAAGGACTGCTTTCTCTACGCTGCTACAGCGGCACGAGCAGGCTGATCCTCAGGCGCAAACCATGACAGCTATTCCCGGCAAAATACAGGAAGAAATTCTTCGTCTCGTTACGGAAATCAACGAACACAATTACCACTACTATGTTCAGGACGCCCCGGTTATTTCTGATGCGGAATATGATCGTTTGTTTCGCCAACTGAAAGAGCTCGAAGAGCAATATGCTTACCGCCGCCCCGATTCTCCCACTCAGCGTGTGGGCGCGCCGCCGCTCGAAAAATTCGACAAGGTCAAGCACGCCGAGCCCATGCTTTCGCTGGACAACGCATTTTCCCATGAAGAGATCCGTGAATTTGACCTGCGCGTCAAGAAGGTCCTGAAATCCGATAGCGAAATCGAATATACTGTTGAGCCGAAGTATGACGGCCTTGCCATGGAATTGACCTACCAAAAGGGCATGTTCGTCAGGGCCGCGACGAGGGGCGACGGCTCCGAGGGCGAGGACGTTACGCAGAACGTCAGGACCATCAAGGCTATTCCGCTCAAGATTGATGGGACGGACCGGGTTCCTGAAGTGATCGATATCCGCGGTGAAGTGTTCATAGACATCGCGGAATTCGAGATGTTGAATAAAGAGCGTGAGAAGGACGCAGAACCTCAGTTCGCTAATCCCCGTAATGCCGCAGCAGGTTCCATCCGTCAGCTTGATCCCGGGATCACGGAAAAACGAAAGCTCCATATGGCTTGTTATGGCGTGGGCGCCACGAAGGGCGTTGAGTTTAAGAGCCAGGCAGCATTGAACGCCTGGCTTATGCAATGCCATTTCCCGGTGCCCCTGGGGTTTACCATCGCGCAAGGTATCGATAAGGTGATCGATGCGGTCAAGCATATCGAGAATGAGCGGTCCAGGCTGCCGTTCGAGGCAGACGGCGCGGTCATCAAGGTAAACGATTTCATGCTACAAAAGGAACTCGGTTTCAAGACCCGTGAACCGCGCTGGGCGATCGCCTACAAATTCCCGGCTCATCAAGGGACCACGGTGGTCGAGGATATTGTCGCCAGCGTGGGCAGGACCGGAGCGATCACTCCTGTTGCTTCTCTTACGCCGGTACGGATCGGCGGCGTTATGGTATCGCGTTCAACGCTGCACAACTGGGACGAGATCGAGCGCAAGGACATCCGCATTCACGACACGGTGGTGGTCGAGCGGGCAGGAGACGTGATCCCCCATATCGTGACCGTTATCAAAGAGAAGCGCACGGGCAAAGAACTGCCATTCCCACCGCCGACCCAGTGCCCTGTCTGCGGTTCCCATGTTGTGCGTGAAGAGGACGAGGTCGCGTTCAGGTGCATCGGCTTGAACTGCGAGGCCCAGGTGCTGGAGAAGATCATTCACTATGCCTCGCGCGGCGCCATGGACATCGAAGGCCTTGGAGATAAGAACGTGGAACTTCTTTACAGCCAGGGCCTTATCAGGCATTTCAATGATCTTTATGCACTCAAGAAAGAGCAACTGCTTAATCTTCCGCGGTTCGCTGAAAAGTCCGCACAGAACCTGATCGATGCCATAGAAAAAAGCAAAACAGCAAGGCTCAGCAGGTTTCTCTTTGCGCTTGGCATCCTTCATGTAGGAGAGTTTGCGGCAAAGCAGCTGGCAAAGCATTTTGAAAAGATCGAGGACCTGTATCACGTAAAACCGGAGCATATCGTCGAAATCAAACAAATGGGGGAAAAGCTTGCCGAGTCCATCTCCGGCTTTTTCAGCGAGCAGGAGAATCTGCATACGCTGGAGAAACTCAAGAAGAACGGATTAACGATTTCCAACCCGGATTATGAAGCGGCTAACAAAAAAGAACGAGGGCCGCTCGACGGGCTTACGATTGTGGTCACGGGAACGCTTTCAAAACCGAGAAACGAGATCGAGGAGCGCATCGAGAGCCTGGGCGGGCATGCTGCGGGCTCGGTTTCCAAAAAAACGAGCTATGTGCTGGCAGGTGAAGAGGCCGGCAGCAAGCTGGACAAAGCGAAAAAGCTTGGTGTGAAGGTCATCAACGAAGAAGAATTTGAAAAGCTGGCAGCCAAAGGATGAACGTATGCGCATAGGCTTCCATGTCTCCATAAGCGGCGGCTTCGCCCTTTCTGTCGAGCGCGCGCACGAGCTCGGCTGCACCTGCATGCAGATCTTCAGCAGGAACCCGCGCGGCTGGACCGTGAAACCGCTTGAAAAGGCCGACGTGGCCGAATTCAAGAAGCTGCGCGGAAAGCTCGACATCGGACCGGTATTCGTGCATACGAACTACCTTATCAACCTCGCGTCTTCAAAACCTGATCTCTATGAAAAGTCGATCGAGCAGTTCGTCATCGATCTTGAACGGACCGAAACCCTGGGCGCTGAATATCTGGTCACGCATCTCGGATCGGCAAGCGGCCAGAGCGAGGATTGGATGATCGGGCGCGTGGCAAGCGCGCTGAATATGGCCATGAAGCTTCATAAACCCAAAGCAACCATTCTGCTCGAGAATACTGCCGGCGAGAAGGGCGATGTTGGTTACACCCTGGAGCAGGTGCAGGAAGTTATAGCGAGGCTTTCAAATACCGACAAGATCGGCATCTGCTACGATACCTGCCACGGCTTTGCCGCGGGCTACGATATCCGAACAAAAGAAGGCGTGAACAGCCTTGCCGACAAGATCGCTTCCACCGTGGGCCTGACGCGCTTAAAGGGGATGCATCTGAATGACTGTCTGAAAGAGCTGAACTCCCGGGTCGACCGGCACTGGCACATCGGCGAGGGCGCGATCGGGCTTGATGGGTTTAAACAGCTGCTCAATCATCCGGCTTTCAAAGATGTGCCCAAGGTCATGGAGACGCCGAAGAAGACGGAAGAGGACGACCCGAGAAATATGAAGATCGTGAAATCACTGGTAACGTGAGGGACGAATGAATAAAATCATACTCATGGTAATAATGCTATTGCCAATGATCGTGACAATTGCTTATGCGACCGGCGCTGATGATATCCTCGGCGTCTGGAACAACCAGGAGCAGGACGCAAAGATCGAGATCAAGAAATGCGGGAATAAATACTGCGGCAAGATCGTCTGGCTCAAGGTGTCAAACTATTCTGAGGGGTCGAACGAAGGTGTTCCAGGAACGCCCAAGGTCGACCATAATAATCCCGATAAAAACCTCAGGAGATCTCCGGTTATCGGCCTTCCGATCGTGCATGATTTTTCCTATGCCGGGGGAAATGTATGGTACGACGGACGGGTTTACGATCCGAAGAACGGCAGGACCTACAGCGGAAAGCTGACGCTCGTTTCGCCGGATCAACTGAATTTACGGGGGTTCATCGGCATCTCGCTGTTTGGCAGGACAGCAATCTGGACGAGATAGGGTGTCAAATTGGCGACCAGAAGTCTCCACGATGAACGTTCCCGATGAACGACGATATTTACCGAGCCTGTGTTGCATCTATTTGATTACTGAAAGGGTAAAGGAGGAACAATGACAGAAAAGAAAAGCGATATAATAAAGGACATACTCATTAATCTCGGGATACTGCTCATTCTTGTAGGCGCTACGGCAATAAAAGGGGACATGACCTTCTTTCTCATCGGCTTGGTCCTTTTGGCGTTCCAGACCTTTGAGTTCCCGGCAGTACAGCCCAAGAAACGGGTGATCGCGGAGATCCTCCTTGCGGCGACGCTGGCCATTGGCGCAGTCACTCAACTGATCAACGCCGCCGCCGGCCGGACCTTGCAGGTTTTTCTGGTCGTCCTGCTGCTCGGAGCGCTCCTGATCGTTGTGGAGTCCGCCCGGAAGTACGCTGACCTGTAGATGCGATAACCCATCCGGGGCGCTTGTACGGGCCCCGGATAATTCCTTTCTGGATTTTTCCCCGTCCCTCTGGTATATTAGCAAATCCAATTTCTGTTCAAACTCCAGGAAAACTCGGCAACAGGTCATCGTTATGAAGGCAGCATCGTTACCCGATAAAAAGACAGCAGTCAGGCG
>Ga0334722_10008143_pt1 | contig 10047 bp, 10 predicted proteins | sample C3_bottom_MG_FD_207210 | JGI IMG/M metagenome (GOLD analysis project Ga0334722, IMG submission 207210) | Sediment microbial communities from Yellowstone Lake, YNP, Wyoming, USA - C3_bottom | ecosystem: Environmental > Aquatic > Freshwater > Lake > Sediment | place: USA: Wyoming | collected... | reverse complement strand
TGGGGGCCGAAGGTCTTCGCGCTCGCGATCGGGCTGATCGTGCTCGTCGCGGCGCTCTTCGGGCTCACCGGGCCGAAGGGCTCCTGGGTGCGCGCGCGGATCCAGCCGCACCTCGGCGAGAAGCGGCGGCAGTCGCGCCGGCGCGAGGACCGGGAGCGTCTCGCCGCGGCGGCCGCGCTCTTCCATGCCACGGAGCGAGCGCTGGGGCGCAAGCGCTTCTGGCTTCGGCTCGAGCGGCAGCTCGCGAGCGCCGACCTGCCGCTCCGGACGGTCGAGTTCGTCTACATCATGGCCGGCGCGGGTCTCTTCTTCGGCTTCGCCGCGGCGGTCGCCGGGGTGTCGAGCATCCTGGTTCTCGTGGCCATGATCGGCGGGGCCTGGCTTCCGTACGGCTTCGCCTCCTTCAAGGCGCGCCGGCGGCTCAAGGCCTTCGAGAACCAGCTCCCCGACCTTCTCGTGACGATGGCGGCGTCCCTCAAGGCCGGCCACTCTTTCCGGCAGGGGATTCAGACGGTGGTGGACGAGGGCGTCGACCCGGCCGCGAAGGAGTTCAAGCGGGTCCTCACCGAGACGCAACTCGGGCGGCCGATGGAGGAGGCCCTCTCGGACATGGCCGAGCGGATCGGCTCGAGCAACCTCGAGTTCGTCATCAGCGCGGTGAACATCCAGCGCACCGTGGGCGGCAGCCTCGCCGGGCTCTTCGACATGGTCGCCGAGACCGTGCGCAACCGTCAGCAGTTCGCGCGGAAGATCAAAGGCTTGACAGCGATGGGGCGAGCCTCGGCCTACGTCCTCATCGGGCTGCCGTTCTTCGTCGCGCTCCTCGTGACGCTCGTGAACTCGGAGTACATGCAGCCCCTCTACCAGAGCTCGACCGGCCACAAGCTCATCTTCCTGGGCCTGGGGATGATGGCGTTCGGCTCCTTCATCCTCAAGCGAATCGTCTCCTTCAAGGGTTAGGTCATGCTCATTCTTCTTCTCGGAGTCGCCACCCTCGGCCTCGCCGCCTTCCTGGTCGCCGAGGTCGTCACTCTCTCCGCCCGCGAGCGCGCGGGCTCGCTCCGGCGGGCGGCCAACTACGGCCGCGCCCGGGGTCGGGCTTCCGTGCCAGGGCAGGAGGACTTCCGCAGGCGCGCACTCCAGCCGCTCTTGATCTCACTCGCCAGGGCCGTGCTCCGGGTCTCGCCGAGGGCGACTGTGGAGTCTGTCAGCCTCAAGCTCCTCGCTGCCGGCCTCGGGCGTACGGTCTCGCCGACGGCATTTCTCGGGACGAAGGTGCTCCTTGCCGGCGCCGGTGTCCCCGTCGGCATAGCCGTCGGAGCCGTTGCCGGAAAGAGTGCGGGCGGATCGGTCCTCTTCGGCCTCGTGTTCGCCCTGATGGGCTTCTTCGCCCCCGACTCGATCGTGACCATGCGCGCTCGCTCCCGCCGGGACAGCATCCGCGCCGAGCTCCCCGACGCGCTCGACCTTCTCGCGGTCTCGGTCGAGGCGGGCATGGGGTTCGACGGCGCGATCGCGAAGCTCGCCGAGCACATGGAGGGCCCCCTCGTCGAGGAGTTCGCAGTCATGCTCGGCGAGGTGCGGATCGGCGAGAGCCGCGAGAACGCGCTCAAGAAGATGGCCGAGCGTCTCGCCGTCCCGGAGATCGCTGCCTTCACCCGGTCGATCATCCAGGCCGACCAGCTCGGCATCTCACTCGGGCGGATCCTGCGGGTGCAGGCGGCGGACACCCGGCTGCGGCGCCAGTCGGCGGCCGAGGAGAAGGCGATGAAGGCGCCGATCAAGATGCTCTTCCCGACGGTTCTCTTCATCTTCCCGGCCATGTTCATCGTCATCCTCGGGCCGGCGTTCCTGAACCTGAGCAAGTTCTTCTAAGGGAGGGGGTGAGACATGTCGACCAAGCATGAGGAAGGGCAGACGATGACCGAGTACGCGGTCATCCTCGCAGTCATCACTCCCGCGATCATCCTGGCTTTCTCGCTGCTTTCCGGGTCTACCCAAGGCATGATCAGCTCGATCGTCGGACTGCTGTGAAGCTCGTCCTGCGCGCCTCGGCCGTGCTCGTCGCGGCCGCTCTCATCCCGTCGGCCGCCCAGTCGCGGCCGGCGGCGGAGCGGCCGTGCACGATCAAGGGCACACCCGGGCCGGACGCGCTGCTCGGCACGCCGGGAGACGACGTCATCTGCGGGCTCGGCGGCGACGACATCATCTCGGGCGTCTTCGGGAACGACGTCGTTCGGGGCGGGCCAGGGAACGACAAGATCGAGGGCGGGCCGGGGATCGACAAGCTCTACGGCGGGCCGGGGAACGACTTCCTGAACGCCCGCGACGGGCTCGCGGACTACGTGAACGGCGGACCTGGGTTCGACTACGCCTCGCGGGAGGGGATCGACCGGCTGGTCTCGATCGAGCGATGAACCATCCGGGGAAAATGCTGCGCATTTTCCCCGGCGGGGGTTTGACCCTTCGCTTCGCTCGGGAGGATGCTGCGCAAGGGCGTCTCTCTCGCGCGGGCGTTACGTGGCTCACGGTCGCGCTCGCGACCGCTGCGTGCGCACTCATGGCTACCGTGGGAGCGGACGCACGCTGGCTCGTCGCGCTCGGCGGGGAGATTGCCGACTCCGGTCGGATCCCGGACGGGGTCCCGTTCGCGACCGCCGGCTCGGACGGGTGGCAGAACGTTCCCGCGCTCGGATAGGTCGTGTTCCACGCTCTTGTCGCCGGGCTTGGCGACCGCGGGCTCGTGCTGGCGCAGGTTCTCGCCGTGGCGTCCGCGCTCGGGCTCCTCGCGCTCGGCATGCGCCGTGCGGGCGCTCCGGAGCCCGCGCGGGCGCTCCTGCTCCTTGTCGTCGTCGTCGCGGCCCTGCCGGCGTTCGTCGTCGTGCGGGCCCAGCTCTTCTCGCTCGCTCTCTTCCCGGCGCTCGTCCTCCTCCTCCGAACGGAGGCGCGGACGTCGTCACGACGGATCTGGCTGCTCGTGCCGCTGCTCGCGCTCTGGTCGAACCTCCACGGCGGGGCGCTTCTCGGGCTCCTGGTGGCGGGCGCCTACCTCGTGCTCGAGCGCGCGCGGCTCGAGCCGTTCCGGGCGCTTACCGTGCTCGGGGTGTCAGCGCTAGCGCTGTGCGCGACGCCGAGCCTCTGGCGGACCCCCGAGTACTACCTCGGTGTGCTCTCGAACGAGGCGGCCCGCCGCGGAGCCGGCCTCTGGGCGCCGCTCTCGCCGCGGTCGCTCTTCGACGTCGCGTTCGTCGTCTCTTCGGTGTGGCTCGTCGCGCTCGCGCTGAGGGCCCGCCCAGCGGTGTGGGAGCTCGCCTGCCTGGTGGGGCTGGCTCTTCTCACGGCGCAGGCGGGACGGAACGGCGTCTGGCTCGTGCTCTTCGCCGCCGCTCCGGCGACGCGTGGGCTGCGCCTTCCGCAGAAGGCGATGCGACTGCCGCGGCTCGCGGCCTCGGCAGGAGCGGCGTTCGCGGCGCTCCTCCTCGTCCTCGCGCTCGTGCGCGAGCCGGCGCAGGCGGGCGCGAGCACGGCGCTGCTTGCTCGCTCGAAGCAGCTCGCAGCAGGCACGCCGATTCTCGCTGACGGCCTCCCCGCCGAGCAGCTTGCCGAGGCAGGCGCCCGGGTCTGGATCGCCAACCCGATCGACGCCTTCGCGCGGTCGGACCAGCGCTTGTACCTCGACTGGCTCGAGGGAGCGCCGTCCGGCGACCGGGCGCTGGACAACGCGCCGCGGGCGGTGTTGGTGACCGTCGGGAGTGCAGCGCAACAGCGCCTGACGGCGACTCGCCGCTTCCGCGAGGTCGCACGCGACGCGACGTCCGTGCTCTACGCGCGGCAGCCTGCCCGTCCCGCGCGGCCGAGTTCCGCCTAAGTGGTCACCACCACAAATACGGCCCTGCCTGGCCGGCTGCAAACCCGCGCATCCCCGCGTCCTCAGTCGGCCCCATACCGGCTTGGTATGGGGCCTCCTTGCGTCCTTGGGCTGCTCGGTTTTCGCGCGGCCATTCATGACCGTACTTACGGTGGCGACCACTAGGCTCCGGCGACGACCGTTTCGGACATGTCCCGGCCCCGGCCGCGGCGGACCTGGCCGGGGTTAGACCCGGGGACATGTCCGTTCGATTGCCGGCGCCTCCGGGGTGTAACGACTTCGTCGCGGAAGTGCGCTCGAAGTGTGTCGCACCGTGCCCGTGCCGCTCGCGGGCCGGCCCATCTCTTCGACGGCCGGCGACGCCGATCACGCAGCCGCGTCAGCTCTGGGTCGGGACCCCTTCAGGGCTTTCGCCGGTGACCTTCTTCCACCACTCGTCCTCGCGCCGGTTCAGGGCTCCCTGGACCTGCGCTACATAGCGGGCGAGCTCGGCTTCCTTCTCCTTCAGTCGCTCCTCGAGCTTTGCGAGGCTTGCCTCCTTGCGCTCGAGCTTGCCGAGTCTGATCTCGACGTCGGCTTCGCTTGCCGCATCTCGGGCCTCGATCGCGGCCTCGCGCTCGTCGAGCTCTGCGAGGCGTTGGCTCAGCTCCTCCTCGATCGCGGTGGCGCGACGGTCACGGCGCTCGAGCCGCTCCTTCTGCGAGCCGGTGAGCGTCTCAACGTTCGCGAGCTCCGAGTCCCGCTCGGCGAGCGCGCGCTCCCGCCCGGCGAGCTCACGCTCCCGCTCGGCCAGTGTGCGCTCTCGAGCGCCGAGCCGCGTCTCGAGCTCGGCGAAATCAGGTGCAGGGGCCGCCTCCGTCTGCGCCCGGGCCAGGGCGGCTTCGCGGCGATGCACCTCGGCCTCGCGTGCGGCGAGGTCCAGCTCACGCGCGTCGAGGTCAGCCTCGCGAGCAAGCGTCTCGCGGGTTCCTCTGTCCTTGCCGGCGAGCTCGGTCTCGAGCTTGTCGGCGTCGCCGCGCAGGCGTTCCTCCCGCTCGTCGAGAGTTCGCTCGCGCTCGTCGAGAGACTCTGCGCGGGCGGTCACACGGGCGTCGCGCTGGGCAAGTTCGCGCTCACGCTCGCCGAGCTTCTGCTCCAGCTTGAAGAGCTCGCGCTCGCGCTCGCGAAGGAGCGCGTCGCGCTCGTCGAGCGCGCGCTCTCGGGCCTGCGCTCGAGCCGCGAGCTCCTTCGTCTTCGTCGTGAGCGCCGCCTCCGCTCTCGCCAGTTTCTCGTCGCGAGCGCTCAGTGCGCCCGCCTGCTTGGTGAGCTCCTGAGCCGCCTTGGTGCGCTCGCGGTCGGCGTTCTTCAGCTCCTGGATCTTGGCCTGGATCTGCTCGTCGTGGCGGGCGGCGAGCGCCTCGGCGCGCGCGACCTTCGCCTCGGCGTCAGCGAGCGACTTCTGCTGCTCCCTGAGCGCCGCGAGCTGCTCGGCCAGGCGGCGCTCGCGCTCCTCGAGCTCGGTCTCCGCGGCGGCGAGGCGCGCTCCGCGACCGTCGAGCTCGGCGGCCCGGTCGGCGAGCTCTCCGTCGTGGGCCAGCTCCCGCTCGCGCGTCTCGACCTGGCCGGCCAGCGCCGAGCGGAGCTCGTGCTCGCGGGCAAGAGACGCTGCAAGTTCGGCACGAACCGCCTCGACATCTGCCTCGGCTCCGCTTCCGTTCCCGTTGGCGGTCGTCTCGGGGACGGCCTCGATGAGCGCCTTGGCGGCTGCGAGCGCGTCCTCGGGCTTCGGCGCGGCGGCGCGCCTCGAGGCGTCCGGCTCCCGCCGGCGCTCGAGTTGCGCGCGCAGGCCTGTGCCGAACCCCTTCTCGGTTTCTGTTGATTCCTTCGTCTGCGGCGGCATGCGGCGTCCTTCTTGCGGCTCCTGTCGCACGAATCGGCGCCGACGCGCCGATCCAACATCCCCCGAAAGCGGAATCCCGCCAAGGAAAGTGATCGATGAAGTTATTGACTACTCACTTCCTTTGTGCTTCAATGGCGCTGTGAACCCGGTCTCGGCGACAAGACACTCGGGAGCGGAGCGGCGCGAGGACATCCTCGACGCCGCGTGCGAGGAGATCGCGACGGTGGGCTTCGCCGGCGCGACCACGGCTGCGATCGCCCAGAGGGCCGGCATCTCGCAGCCGTACGTTTTCCGGTTCTTCCCGACGAAGAAGGAGCTCTCGCTCGCCGTCGTCGACCGCTGCGTCGGCCAGCTGCTCGACGACTGGGAGCGGGTGGTTCCGGGGACCGACGAATCGAGGCTCCAGGCGCTCGGCCGCGCGTATGTGGAGGCACTCCCGAGCCGCCGCACGCAGCTGCTCGTGCAGCTCCACGCCTACGCCGCGGCCGCGGATCCCGGTATGGCCGAGGCGATGAGGCATCACCTCGCCCGCATCTACCGGTACATCGTGCTCCAGGCCCGCCGCGACGGATCGGCCGACCCGCACGCGGATGCAGCGAGCTTCCTTTCGCGCGGCTTCCTCATCAACGCGGCGATGGCGATCGGGCTCGAGAGTGCCCTGACGCCCGAGGAGTGGGGCGGCATCTGCGCCAAGGTCGAGGTCGCTCGGGTGGAGGACAGAAAGGAACATCCGGCCGCGTGAGCCTCTCTTTTTTTAACATCACAGTTATTGAGCAATCGCTAATGAAAGGAGTAGGAAGGAGATGAAACCCAGCCCCAGGACGACGCTCTGGACGTTCGTCATCACCTCGATCGCGCTCTTCATGGTCACGCTCGACAACCTCGTCGTGACGATGGCGCTGCCCGTCATCCGCAAGGATCTCGGCGCCTCCCTCGAAAGCCTCGAGTGGACCGTGAACGGCTACACGCTCACGTTCGCTGTCCTTCTTCTCACCGGCGCCGCGCTCGGCGACCGCTTCGGGCGGAAGCGGATGTTCGCGCTCGGCCTCGGCATCTTCACCCTGGCTTCGGCGGCCGCCGCCCTCGCGCCGTCGATCGAGTGGCTCGTCGCCGCCCGAGCAGTACAGGGCGTCGGCGGAGCGATGGTCACGCCGCTCACCCTGACGCTCCTCTCCGCCGCCGTGCCTGCGGAGAAGCGCGGCCTGGCGCTCGGCGCCTGGGGCGGCATCGGCGGGCTCGCCGTGGCTATCGGCCCGCTCGTCGGCGGCGCCGTCGTCGAGGGCATGTCGTGGCAGTGGATCTTCTGGCTCAACGTCCCCATCGGACTTGCGCTCCTCCCCTTCGCGCTGCGCGGCCTGCGCGAGAGCCACGGACCCTACGGCCGGCTCGACCTGCCGGGCCTCGGGCTCGCGAGCGCCGGTCTGTTCGGGATCGTCTGGGGCGTCGTGCGGGGGAACGGCCAGGGCTGGTCGAGCCTCGAGGTCCTCCTCGCCCTGACCGCCGGCCTCGCGCTCGTGGCCGCCTTCGTCCGCTGGGAGATGCGGGCCTCCGCGCCGATGCTCCCGATGCGGTTCTTCCGCAACCGGACCTTCGCCGTCACGAACGTCGTCTCGCTGCTCATGTTCTTCGGCATGTTCGGCTCGATCTTCCTCCTCTCCCAGTTCCTCCAGACCGTGCAGGGGTACTCCCCGCTCGACGCGGGCCTGCGGACGCTGCCGTGGACGGGGATGCCGGTCTTCGTCGCTCCGATCGCGGGCGCGCTCTCCGACCGGATCGGCGGGCGGCCGCTGATGGCGACGGGGCTCGCGATGCAGGCGACCGCGCTCGGCTGGCTCGCCGCGATCGCCGACCCCGCGGTCGCGTACGGCCGGCTCGTGCCGCCGTTCGTGATTGCCGGGATCGGCATGGCCCTCTTCTTCGCCCCTGTCGCGAACGTCGTCCTCTCGGCGGTGCGCCCCGAGGAGGAAGGCCAGGCTTCCGGCGCCAACAACGCGATCCGCGAGCTGGGCGGTGTCTTCGGCGTCGCGGTGCTCGCGGCCGTCTTTGCCGGCTACGGGGGCTATCAGACCGGCGACGCGTACGTCGCCGGTCTCCAGCCGGCCGTCTTCGTCGGCGCGGTCGTGGTCGGACTCGGTGCGCTCGTCGCCCTCCTGATCCCGCGAGCCCGGCGCGCGCAGGCGTCGGTCGGGTCCGCCGCTGCCGTCGGCGCCGAGGCGGAGCCGACCGCCTAGCCTCTCGGAGGCTGCAGATCGCCGTCCGGGGAAACCCGGACGGCCCTGCGGCCGAAGTCCTCGCGCGAGAGCGCCCGAACCGCGGCCAGGGCGGCGCGGCGCGGGTCTCTCGCAGGGGTGCCCGTCGCCGAGAGGCGGATCGGGACGAGCGAGCCCTCGACCCACGAGCCGTCGGAGCGCAGGGTGACGCGGAGGATCGCGCTGACGCCGCCGGCCCCGGTCACGTCGAAGTTCCGGTAGCCGGCGAAGTTGCCGAGGCTGTAGGCGACGAGACGCCCGTGATACCACTCGAGGCCGCGCAGGACGTGCGGGCCGCTGCCGACCACGAGGTCGGCCCCGGCTTGAACGACGGCGTGCGCGAAGGCGACCGGGTCGCCTCTCCGCTCGCCGAGGTAGTACTCGGGCCCGGGGTGGACGTGGGCGTAGCGCACTCCCTCGGCGCCGGCATGGATGACCACGACGACGATGTCGGCGCGTCTCGCGGCCCTGCGTACGAGCCGGCGGGCGGCCGGGAGGTCGAGCAGGCTTTGCGCCCACTTGTACGGTGCGAAGCCGAGGACGGCGACTCGTGTCCGCCCGACCCGGACGACGGCGATCTCCCCCGGGCGGCCGGTGTGGCGAAGGCGCGCAGCCTTCAGCGCTGCGAGGGTCTCGATGGCCCCCTGCCGCCCGTAGTCGAAGGCGTGGTTGTTCGCCAAGTTGAGGACGGTGAACCCGGCACGGGCGAGCGCCGGTGCGTACGAGGGCGGCGCCCGGAAGGCGTAGCAATCCCGGCTCCTCGGCGCGCACTGCGAGGCGCCGCCGGTCGTGAGGGTCGTCTCGAGGTTCCCGAGGACGACGTCGGCGCCGAGCGGTCTCCGGACGCGGGCGAGAACGGCGCGGCCGCCGCCGGCCGGAACGGCGCCGGTGCGACCGAGCGCGACGTCCCCGGCGGCGGCGATCGTCAGCTCGGCAAGCGGCTTCCTGGGCGGCTTCCGCTCCGGGGTCGGCTCTGGAGGCGGAAGCGGAGGCGGGGACGCCGTCGCGGCGGTGGTCCCCGCCGTCTGCGCCGCCGTGGTTCCGAGCACGCCGGTGGCGGCCCGATCCTCGTCGCCCCCACCGGCCAGGGTCGACGCGGCGGCTCCCGCGCCGCCGAGCGCGAGCGCGAGCGCCAATGCCGAGAGCCGCTTGCGCCGGGTGACGCGGCGCTTCGAGTCGCGCCGCTCCAGGAGCTCCTCGGTCGAGCGAGAGGGAGAGCGGTCCAAACCTCAGCCGCGGCCCGGACGCGGGGGCTGGAAGAGCTCCACCGTGATCCCGTCCGGGTCGCGCAGGTAGACGCCCCAGCCCCCCGCGCTCGCGCCCTGGTCGACGAGCACCGGCTCCGAGTAGAAGCGGACGCCGGCAGCGGCGAGGCGCCCGTGGAGCGCCTGGAGGTTCTCGACGGCGAGGCAGACGTGCGTGATGCCGACGTCGCGCGGCTCGCCGGGATCGCCGCGCGGCTCGGGGCGGACGTACTCGAAGATCTCGAGCCGGTGCTCCGAGCCGGGAAAGGCGAGGTGGGCCATGCGCACGCGCGCGTCCGGGTAGCCGACGATCGCGCCGAAGTAGCCGCCCTCGCGCTCCGCCTCGAAGAGGACGTCCATCTCGAGGAGGTCGCGGTAGAAGCGAAGCGAGGCGTCGAGGTCGCGGACCGTGAGACCGGTGTGGTGCAGGCTGGGCATCGATCGGGCGGGAGCGCCCCTGGAACGGTAACCGCAGCGGCGGCGGGCGGAAAGCAACTCTGCGGGCGCGGGCGTTATGCTCCGCCGCTGGGAGGGAAGAGTGGCGCAGGTGAAGTTCAGCGATGTCGGCAAGGTCTACCCGGACGGGACGCGGGCGCTCGAGGACTTCACGCTCGACGTCTCCGACGGGGAGTTTGTCGTCTTCGTCGGGCCCTCCGGCTGCGGGAAGACGACCGCGCTCCGCATGGTGGCCGGGCTCGAGGAGATCACCGAGGGCGAGATCCAGATCGGCGAGCGGGTCGTCAACGACCTCGAGCCGCGCGAGCGCGACGTCGCCATGGTCTTCCAGAACTACGCCCTCTACCCGCA
>Ga0334722_10008142_pt1 | contig 10048 bp, 8 predicted proteins | sample C3_bottom_MG_FD_207210 | JGI IMG/M metagenome (GOLD analysis project Ga0334722, IMG submission 207210) | Sediment microbial communities from Yellowstone Lake, YNP, Wyoming, USA - C3_bottom | ecosystem: Environmental > Aquatic > Freshwater > Lake > Sediment | place: USA: Wyoming | collected... | reverse complement strand
CGTCGCCGAGAGCGCGTCACGCGAAGTCGAAGGCGCGGCTCGCTGGCTACGAACGGCTGCTTGCCGCCGAGCAAGACGTGAAGCTCGACCGCGTCGAGATCCACATTCCCGCCGGACCGAGGCTCGGTGATGTCGTCGTCCAGGCCGACGCCGTCTCGAAAGGCTTCGGGGACATGCTCCTGGTCGATGACCTCTCGTTCTCGCTCCCGCCGGGCGGCATCGTCGGCGTGATCGGCCCGAACGGTGCGGGCAAGACGACGCTCTTTCGCATGATCGTGGGCGACGAGGAGCCGGACGCCGGCAGGCTCCTCGTCGGAGAGACGGTGCAGCTCGCGTATGTCGACCAGGCGCGGGCCGACCTGAGCCCTGCGAACACGGTCTGGAAGGAGATCTCGGGCGGTCTTGACACGATCGCGCTCGGCACCCGTGAGGTGAACTCCCGCCAGTACACCTCGTGGTTCAACTTCAAGGGGGCGGACCAGCAAAAACGGGTGTCCGACCTCTCGGGAGGAGAGCGGAATCGCTTGCACCTGGCGAAGCTGCTCCGCTCCGGTGGCAACGTGCTCCTGCTCGACGAGCCGACGAACGACCTCGACGTGGACACGCTGCGCGCACTCGAGGACGCCCTGCTCGAATTCGCGGGCTGCGCAGTCGTGATCTCGCACGACCGCTGGTTTCTCGACCGGATCGCGACCCATGTCCTCGCCTTCGTCGGCGACTCGCAGGTCGACTGGTTCGAGGGCGGCTTCAGCGAGTACGAGGACTGGGTGCGCGAGACCCGCGGCCCCGAGGCCCTCGAGCCTCACCGCATCCGCTACAAGCCGCTCGTGCGAGCGGGCTAAGCGGGCGCCGAGGCTTTCCTCACGATGCAGCGGAAGCCCAGGTGAGACGTCGACGTGTCGATTCCCTGCGCCATGCGAGCCGCCGGGCGGTAGCGGCGGCAGTAGTTGGGCGCACAGAGATGCGAGCCGCCCTTCATCACCTTGCGTGGAATGCGCACGTCGGGCAGTGCCGGGTCGTAGCTCGCCTCTCGCTCGCCGCCGCGCGGGTTTGGGGCAGCGCAGCAGGGGGCCTCGATCTCGTGATGATCTCGGTACCAGTCCGTCGTCCACTCCCAGGCGTTGCCAGTCATTTCGAAGAGGCCGTAATCGTTGGCGGGGAACGAGCCGACCGGGGCGGTTCCGGCAAAGCCGTCGAGCTCGAGGTTCTCGTTCGGAAACTCACCCTGCCATGTGTTCGCCACGTAGCGCCCGTCCGGTGTGAGCTCGTCGCCCCAGGCGTATTCGGCCCCGTCGAGGCCTCCGCGCGCTGCACACTCCCACTCCGCCTCGGTCGGCAGCTCCTTCCCGGCCCAGCGTGCGTATGCCTCCGCGTCTGCGTACGCCACCTGCACGACCGGGTGGCTGCGCCTGCGCTTCAGCGCGCTCACCCCGCGAGGGCCCTGCGGGCGCCGCCAGCTCGCGCCCGGGACGTAGACCCACCAGTTATAGGCGTTGCGGAGGTCGACCGGTCGGCCCGGACTCACGAAGACGGCGGAGGCCGGCCCGAGTAGCTCGGGGTTCGCTCCCGGGTAGTCCTCCGGGTCAGCCGGACGCTCGGCCACCGTGACGTGCCCAGTCGCCTCGACGAAGCGTGCGAACTCCTCGTTCGTGACCGCGTACCGATCCATCCAGAAGCCGTCGACGGTCGCCTCGTGGACGGGCGCCTCCTCGGGATAGTGGTCGTTCGATCCCATTCGGAACGTCCCTCCTGGGATCCACGCCATGCCCTCCGTCACCGACGGTCCCGGCGGCGCCGCGATGGTCGGCATCTCGGTCATGACGCCGTCAAGTCCGTGCTGGTACGGAGTATCACCGCCGGCACGGGCAGTCGGTTGGCGGCCAAGGCGCGACGAACACTAACGGCGCAGCAGACAGCGTGACGACGCCGGCTGTCGGCATCCGGTCGCGATCGCGCTGGTATCGGGCTGCCGACGCAGCTATCGTCCGCGCCGACCGGCTGTGATACGAGATGATGCCCTAGCGATGAAGACCATAGGAACGGGAAAGCGCCCGCAGTCCACACGTGCCGCGCGGACGCGGAGCCGACTGAGCTGATGGCGGCTACGCGCACCGGGCGAAAGACGACCGCGGCGCCGCGCTGGCGGCGAATCGTGCCGTGGATTCTCGTCGTGCTCGCCTCCGTGCTGATCCTCGTCTCCTCCCTCACCGTGTGGGCGCAGCGCCAGCTCCTGAGCACCGACAACTGGGCGAACGCGAGCAGCGAGCTGCTCGACGACCCGGCGATCCGGGAGGCCGTCTCGATCTACCTCGTCAACCAGCTGTACAGCAGGGTCGACGTCACGGCCGAGCTCGGGCAGCGGCTGCCTCCAAAGGCGAAGCCTGTCGCTGCGCCACTGGCTGCCGTCCTCAAGGACGCCTCGCTGCGAGCAACCGAGGCGCTGCTCGCGCGGCCGGCGGTGCAGACGCTCTGGGAGCACGCCAACCGCTTGGCACACAGGCAGTTCCTCGTCATCATCAACGGCGGGAAACACCTGAAGACGTCGAACGGCGAGGTCGTCCTCGACCTGGGGCCGATTCTCGACCGCCTCGCCCAGAGCTCACTCGGCGCCAAGATCGTGGCGAAGCTGCCGCCCGACGCCGGTCGGATCGAGATCATGCAGTCGAAGCAGCTGAAGGTGGCGCAGAAGGGAGTGCGTGCCGTCAAATGGCTCAGCGTCCTGGTCGGCCTGCTCGCGCTCGCGCTCGTTGCAGCGGCCGTCTGGATCGCGCCGAAGCGGCGGAAGATGATCCTCGCCGTCGGGGTCTCCTGCCTGATCTGCGGGCTGCTCGTCCTCGTCGCCCGTCGCTTCCTGGGCCACTACCTCATCGACGCTCTGACGAAGAACGAGCTAAACGTGAGGGCGCCCGCACTCCACGCGTGGGCGATCGCGACCTATCTGCTCCGGAACATCGGCGTCAACCTGATGATCTACGGCATCGCCATCTTCGCCGCGGGATTGATCGCCGGGCCCTCGAGAATCGCGCGAGCCCTGCGACGCTGGTCGGCGCCTACGCTCGTGAACCGGCCGGTGATCGTCTACGTGATGGTGGCTTGCGCCTTCCTGCTCGTCGTGCTCCTCGGCCCGACCGACACGCAACGGCTCGTACCGCTGATCGTCCTCTTCGGCTTCGGCTTCCTCGGAGTCGAGGTGCTCCGGCGCCAGGTCGCCCGCGAGTTCCCCGACGCGGCGCAACTCGAGTCCGCCGAAGCCTGACGCCTCACCCGCTGGCGTCCGCCGGCCGGCGACGAGTTTCTTGCGCCCTCCACGGTCGCCTGTCGCAGTGGAACACTCCTCTCGTGAGCGCCACGAAGGGAGCGTGTGTCACCTACGTCGGGCACGCAACGGTGCTCGTCGAGCTGGACGGCATGCGGATCCTCACCGATCCGCTGCTCCGTTCTCGCGTATTCCATCTTCGGCGGCATGGAGCGGTCGACGTCGAGCGCCTCCGAGGAGTCGACGCCGTGCTCGTCTCGCATGCCCACTGGGATCATCTCGACCGCCCGTCACTGAGACGGCTCGGGACCGAGAAGCTGATCGTGGTGCCGCGCGGCGCGGGAAGGCTGCTGCGGAAACGTGCCTTCTCGCAGATCGTCGAGATCGACGTCGGTGAGACGGTGGCCGTCGGTGCCGTGACGGTCGAGGCGACCCGGGCGGAACACGACGCGGCCAGAGGGCCGTTCGGCGTGAGGGCGCCGGCATTGGGCTACGTTCTTTCCGGCTCCAGGCGCGTCTATTTCGCCGGCGACACCGACCTCTTTCCCGGGATGGCGGAGCTGGCACCGATCGACCTCGCGTTGCTCCCGGTCTCGGGCTGGGGCCCGACGCTCCCCGCGGGGCATCTCGACCCGCACAGAGCGGCCGAGGTGTTGCGCCTGCTCGAGCCGCGCATCGCGGTCCCGATCCACTGGGGAACGTACTCGGTCATCACCCCCCGGCAGACCGCGCGGCTCCGGCGAACGCCGGCGGACGAGTTCGTCCAGCACGCCGCCGAGATCGCGCCCGCGGTCGACGTCCGCGTGTTAGAACCCGGCGAGACGCTCGAGCTCGGGTAGACACACAACCGTACTCGTGGCGGCGTCTACCGGCCCGGGCCGGCGGGCGCTACGTCCAGAGGCGGCTGATCGCCCGCAGCGAGCGCCGCCGCCTTCGCTCGGGCGAGGTCCTTGCTGATGTGGACCGCCGCCGAGGTGAGGGGTGCTGCGAGGATCAGGCCGACCATGCCGAACAAGCTGCCGGCGGAGATGGTGACGATGAGGATGACGAGCGGGTTGAGGTCGAGCGTGGCACCGAACGCGATCGGCTGGACGATGTTCTGAAGCGCGCCGTTGGCGAGGATGACGACGACGAGCATGATCAGGGCAACCGCCGTGCCCTTGGCACCGAGAGCGATGATGACGGCGAACGCCCCGGAGACGACGGCGCCGATGAAGGGGACGTACGCAGTCACGAACGTCACCACACCGATCGTCCCGGCGAGAGGAACGCCCAGAATCAGCGCGGCGATCCCGACGACGATACCGTTGAACGCCGCGACGATCGTCAGGCCGAAGAAGTAGCGCCGCATCGATTGGAGGACGTTGCCCGTGATCACGGTCGCCACGCCGGCTGGTAGACCGAGGTGGTGGTTGATCCAGCGGCGTACAGACGGCCCGTCCTTCAGCAGGAAGAAGATGCTGAAGAGCGTGAAGGAGAAGAAGAACGCGAGTGACGTCAGCCCCTTGATGCCGTGTGCGACCCCGGTGAGCAGCTTCGAGCCGATCCCCTGCGTCGCGTTCGAGACGTCGTGCTTCGCCCCGCTCGTCCCGTTCGCTCCCGCGCTGTTGGCCCAGCCTTCGATCTTGTCGAGCGCGTGCGACGCAGCGCTCTTGATCTCTGCCGACTGCTCGACGATGCCACCGAGCACGAGCAAGAGGACGATCACGCCCAGAACGAGGAACCCGAGCAGCACGATCACGGCACCGCCGGCGCGGGGCACATGATGTCGCTTCAGCCAGGCTACGACAGGGGAGGCAACCGCGGCGACGACCCCACCCGTCACGACCGGGTTGACGATGGTCGCCGTGATCCCGAGGAGCCAGACGATGCCGACCAGCACCACGCCGACGCCGACGAGGAACCAGGCCAGAAGACCGAGGTCGCGGAGCCAGCGCGGAGCCGCGAACACCTGCGCGAGCCCCGTCGGATCGACCTCGACGACAGACTCCTCCGCCGCCTCTTTCGGGGCGGCGTGGTGTCCTGAGAAACGGCCGAGATTCAACGCCTCACCGCCTCGAGCACGAGTTGACCGGAGCGGAATCTCTCATGGCAGCATGCGCGACAGTCTTCGCGGGAATCCGCACGGTAACCACCCTCATTCGCACCCCCGCACAGGTCTCCTCCCGCCACCCGGCGGCCTCGCCTCACGAGGCCGCCGCCGCCCCTGAAGAGCGCTCGCGTCCGCTAGCTGCTTGCGAGCGCCTTGGCCTTCAGCTGCTCGAACTCCGCCTGCGTGATCGCCCCGCTGTCGAGTAGCCCCTTCGCCTTCTCTATGTCCGCCGCACCGCCGCCGCCTGAGACAGAGCGGACGTAGTCGTCGAACTGAGCCTGGCTGGCCTGTGCCTTGCTGATATCCCGCTCGCCCATACCCTTGCCCTGCGCAATCACATAGACGAACACGCCCAGGAACGGCAGCACGATCACGAAGATGAGCCATCCCACCTTGCCGAAGCCGGAGAGGTCGTGGCGACGGAACACGTCGATGAACACCCGGATGACGAGCATGAACCAAAACACCCAGGCGAAGAAGACAATCATCGTCCACATGACGTCGAGGAACGGGTAATCCGATGCAACCATCTGCGTTTACCTCCAGGATTTGTTGCCAGGAAGGCTACAACTGTCAGGGGGGCTTGCCAACCGGGACCTGTTGACCGGGCAATACAGGGAGGCGTGTCGAGCCCGCCCGCTCCTCGGTGTCAGAATCCCCCCGGGATGAAGCGGGAGACGGTCGCGATCGGGGATGACGCCAACGCGGCACCGCGACGACGCCGATTCATGAACCGCCGCGTACTCGGCATCTCCGTCGCGACCGCGGTGATCGCCGTCACCTTCGCCTTCGTCCTACCGCGCATCGCGGACTACCGAGAAGTGTGGGACGTGGTCAAGACGCTCTCGTGGACCGAGATCGCGATCCTCGCTGGGGCGACTGTCCTGAACCTGGCAACCTTCGCGCCGCCGTGGCTGGCGGCGCTTCCCGGACTCCATTTCCGACAGGCATTCGTCGTGACACAGGCCTCGACTGCCTCGACGTACATCGCGCCGGGCGGACCGGCTGTCGGAATGGCGCTGTCGTTCGGCATGCTCCGCGGCTGGGGCTTCAAGAGCCAAGCGGTCAGCCTGGCCGTCGCCGTGACAGGAGCCTGGAACCAGCTCGCGATGCTCGGGTTCCCGATCGTGGCGCTCGCCTTGCTCACCGCGAGCGGCGGAGGCGACGCGCTGCTCAAGACGGTCGCGCTGATCGGGCTCGCGATCTTCGCCGCCGCGGTCGCCGGTTTCGCGGCCGGCCTGAGCAGCGCCGCCCTCGCTCGGCGAATCGGCGACCTCGCGGCGCGCATCGCCTCCCGGGGGCTGCGCCTGATCCGACGCAAGCCGGTCCCGTGGACCGGGGAAGCCTTCGTCCGCTTCCGCAAACAGACGAACGCCCTCCTGAAACGTCGCTGGCACGTGCTCACCCTCGCCACGCTTGCCGGCCATCTCACGGTCTTCCTCGTCCTGCTCGCGTCCCTGCGTGTGCTCGACGTCTCGGCCGGTGAGGTGAGTGCGATCGAGGCATTCGCGGCGTGGGCGCTCGTCCGCCTGCTGGGATCGATTCCGATCACACCCGGAGGGCTCGGCGTGGTCGAGCTCGGCCTGACGACCGCGCTCGTCGGCTTCGACGGGAACCAGGCCGAGGTCGTCGCCGCGGTCCTTATCTACCGCTTTCTGACCATGGTCCCGACGCTCGTCATCGGTGCCATCGCCGGCGCTACCTGGAAGCGCCACCGCCCGCAGGGCGCACCGTCCGGCGCCGGCACCGCTCCGTAGCGGCGCGAGAGACCGAGCGCTGGGCTGTTGTCACGGCCCGCTAGGGTTGATTCGCCAGCAACTCCACGAGGAGGTTCCCCGTGCCCATCCTGCTCGCCTTGCTCACAGTCGTCGCCGGATTCGTTCTCGGCGTCGTGCTCTTCGTCACGGGCCACACCCTCTTGGGTTTCGTCGGGTGCCTGGTGGCGTTTCCGGCCGCGATCGCTGTGTGGATCGCCGCGAACGACCGGATGGACAGATAGCCGAGCCTGATGACGAACGCGTTGCCGACATATGGCCAAGCGACGGGCTGGGCGCCCGCCCGTCCACGGGTACGGCCCGTCCAGGTTGTCTGCTCCTGGCTGCTGTCTGCTCTCGCGCTCCTCGTCGCTGCGGCGCTCGTGCCGCACGTCAGCGTCGGAGGGCTGGGCGGCGCGATCGTCGCGGCGGCGCTCGTCGCGGTCCTGAACGCGCTCCTGCCGCCACTCGTTGCCGCACTCCGGCTCCCCTTCACACTCCTGCTCGGCTTCGTGCTCGTGCTCCTTCTCGATGCGGTCATCCTCAGACTGGCGTCCGAGCTCGCCCCGGGCGCGATTCAGGTCGACTCGTTCGGGTGGGCTCTCGTCACGGCGCTCCTCGCAGCAGCGGTGACGATCGTGCTCGACGTGATCTTCGGGACGAACGACGACGACATCTACACCTTCAGGGTCGTGCAGCGCATCGCCCGCCGCTCAGGCGAGCAGGTCAGGACGGACGTCCCCGGCATCGTCTTCCTCGAGATCGACGGCCTCGCGCTCCCCGTCCTGCAGCGCGCGCTGCGCGACGGTAACGCACCTGAGATGGCCCGGTGGGTCTCGAGCGGGACACACCGGCTGGTCGAGTGGGAGACCGACTTCTCGTCGCAGACGGGAGCGAGCCAGGCCGGCATCCTGCTCGGCTCGAACGACGACATCCCGGCGTTTCGCTGGGTCGAGAAGGAGACGGGAGCGCTGATGACGTGCTCGGCGCCAGCCGATTGCGCCGAGATTGAGCGTCGCCACGCGGACGGCAGAGGACTCCTCGTGGATGGCGGCGCGAGCCGTGGGAACCTGCTCTCCGGCGAAGCCGACCACATGATCCTCACCGTCAGCCGGATGGAGGCCGACAAGGGGGCAAACCCGGGTTACCGCGCGTTCCTGGCCAACGGGTTCAACGTGACGCGGGTCCTCGTGCTGTTCACGTGGGAGGTGATCCTCGAATGGGTCGCAGCCGGCCGCGCTGTCCGCCGGGACATCCACCCTCGAGGACACCGCGGTGGCATCTACCCACTGCTTCGCGCTGCGATGTGTGTGTTCGTGCGCGACCTGATCGTGTACGGGGTCGTCTCGGACATGATGAAGGGCTGCCCCGCCGTGTACGCGACCTTCTCGAGCTACGACGAGGTCGCCCACCACTCGGGCCTCGAGCGGACGGATACGCTCGAGGCGCTGCGGAAGCTCGACCAGCAGTTCGGTCGCATCGAGCGCGCGCGCCGGTACGCCGCCCGCCCGTATGAGATCGTCGTCCTCTCGGACCACGGTCAGACGCAAGGGGCGACGTTCAAGCAGAGAAACGGCTACACGTTCGCCGAGCTCGTCGAACGCTCGCTGGAGACCGGCACCGTCTCGCGCGTCGAGGCGGGTGACGAGAACGACACGACCGTCGGCCGCGCGTTCGGAGAGGCGACCGGCACAGGCGCCAAGAAGCCGAAACGGGCGAAGAACGACGTCAGCGGTGAGCACGTCGTCGTTCTCGGCTCCGGGAACCTCGGTCTGATCTACCTGATGGAGGAGAACCGACGTCTCACGCTGGAGGAGATCGACGAGCGTCACCCGCACCTGATCGAAGCCCTTCGGGCACATCCGCACGTGGGGTTCCTGCTCGTCCGCTCCGCCGAGCACGGACCGCTTGCGCTCGGCGCAACCGGCGTGCGCCACCTCCGCGAGGGCAGGGTCGAGGGTGACGACCCGCTCGCGCGGTTCTCGCCGAGCGCGGGACGCCATCTGTTGCGCACGGACGGGTTCGCCCACGTCGCCGACCTGATGGTCAACAGCTTCTACGACCCCCAACTCGACGAGGGCTGCGCCTTCGAGGAGCTGATCTCGTTTCACGGCGGCATGGGCGGGCCACAAACGCGACCTTTCGTCCTTCACCCGGTCGGCCTGCCGGTCTCCGCGGAGCCGATCGTGGGCGCCGCAGCCGTCCATGAGCTGCTTTCCGGCTGGCGTCGCCTGCTCCAGCACGATGACGCCACCCCGAGCCTCGGGGCCGCGACCTGAGACGCTGGCTGGCCCGCGCCGTGCGCTGGCCGCTCGCCATCGGCCGGAAGCTGCTCGGGGTGGTGCCGGCCGCGGTCGACGGCTTTTTCCGCCATCACTGCAGCCACTACGCCGCGGGGATCGCGTACCGCATCCTCTTCTCGCTCGCACCTCTTGCGATCGTGCTCATCTCGGTGCTGGGGCTCGTCCTTCGGAACTCGGACCTCAGGAACGACGTCGTCGACCTGATCGTCCGGCATCTCCCATTCTCCGCGAGCGGAGCCAAGAACGTCGAGGACGCGATCGTCGCCATCGCCAGCCCCGCGTCGGCACTCGGCTTCCTGAGCCTGCTCGTCTTCGCATGGGCCGCGACCGGGATGATGGCGGCGATCCGCACAGGGCTCGAGGCAGCGCTCGAGGTCGATCGCGGCCGCCCCGCCGTGCGTGGCAAGCTCGTCGACTTCGTCCTCGTCATCGGGACCGCCGTGCTCGTTCTCGTCGTCGCCGGTCTCAGCTTGCTCGGAGAGATCATCCGCCACGGGATCGAGCGCGTCACGTCGGGAACGGGGGGCGGACTGGCGGAGATGGCCTTGCAGCGGGGCGTCCCGCTCGTCCTGTCCACCGTCGTCGTCCTCCTGCTCTACCGGTTCGTGCCCGCGCGACGCATTCGCTTCAAGGAAGCGGTGGC
>Ga0334722_10008141_pt1 | contig 10052 bp, 13 predicted proteins | sample C3_bottom_MG_FD_207210 | JGI IMG/M metagenome (GOLD analysis project Ga0334722, IMG submission 207210) | Sediment microbial communities from Yellowstone Lake, YNP, Wyoming, USA - C3_bottom | ecosystem: Environmental > Aquatic > Freshwater > Lake > Sediment | place: USA: Wyoming | collected... | reverse complement strand
GGTACAGTTACAGTACCTTTTTCTTGTTCTCCCTTATCTCCACAGGAAAATATCACTATAAACACAAAACATATTGTCAAAGTGTTCAAAAAACTTTTCATACTATTTTTTCTTACCACCCTTCGTATCTTCCTTCTTTGGTTGTACTATCTCGTCAGGATTTAAAAATCTGTAAGTTATCGCCTTGCTTTCTACGGTTAGTGTAACCCGCGTATCCTTTTGCTTTGGATCCCTGATTATAAGATTGGTAATATTAATAATTCGTGGATACCTGCTAATTGTTTGACAGAAATCTCCTATATCACGAAACATCCCAGAAAACCTAAGCGATATGGGGATTTCTGCATAAAAATCCTTTTTAATCTCTCTATCGGGCTTAAAACTTAATATCTCCAGATTATATTTTCTTAAATTGTTCTCTACTGCACTGACAATCGAAGGGATTTCGTCTGTGTTTGGTAAGACGGTCATAGAATATTTAAGTTCTCTTTCTAATCTTTGCACTTCTTCTCTAAGTTTGGGCAGATTTGATGCATCCTTTTTCTTTTCGTTACGCTTAACTGTCAATTGTTCGATTTCCTGCTTCAAACTTACTATATTCTTATAGCGTGGATAGGCAAGCAAACCTGCATAAAGTCCATAAATCACCACAACGATACCCGCTACAACAGCTATCTTAACCTTTGGGGCGAGCTTAAGGATAAACTCAAAATTAATGTTTTTAAGATCTATCTTAAGGTTTAGTGCCATACTCAGCCTTTGTATTTGTTAGCATAAACTTTATAACTTTCTGATCTCCGCGTACCGACTGGTCAAGAGAAACCAGCGTCACAGTCTTAAATAGACCTGTCGTCCCTAATCTGTTCATAAAGTCTGACACAAAGGAAGCAAGTTCAGCCTCACCAGTAAGTACAACTTCCTTTTCCCTGTCTTCTATTGTGATTAACCAAACCCTATCTGGCACTGCACTGGCAATTTTAAATAAAAACTCTGTTGCATAAATTCTTTTATTGTTGAGCATTTCAATAACACCCAACTTTCTTTCTATTTCAGATTTCTGAGACTTTATTTTGTCTATCTGCCCAATCTTTTTATCCAAATCTGCTATCTCTTTATTGAGTTCCTCTTTCTGAGAGGTCAGGGAGCTTTCATAGGAAGAAAACTGCCAGTGAAAAACACCTAAAATAATCAACGCAATAACAATACACCCTATCATCAGAAAAAACTGAAACCAAATCTTTTCCTGTTTTTGAATATCTCGATAGGGAAGTAAGTTTATCTTTATCATCTGTCACCCAATCTTCTAATTGCAAGGCCTACTGCAATGCCACTGTGCTGCAAAAAATCCCCAAACTTTTCTGTCTGAAACTTTTTATCCACTCCAATTGTGGTAAAGGGATTACCCAGCTCTACGGCAATACCAACCTTGTCTTTTATCTTATCAACAATGCCGTTTAATTTTGCCGTACCACCAAACAAAACTATCTTATCAATTACATCATTTGGAAATTGCGTATTGAAATAATCTATCGTCTTTCTCAAATCAAGTATCATGCTTTCCAGTTCACCATCTATTAACTCTTCTACAGCAGATTTATCATGACCTTCTAAAGCCCCTTTCTTAATCCTCTCAGCCTCGTCAAAAGTTACACCTAAACCTTTCTGGATAGAGGCTGTTATCTTATTTCCGCCAAAATTGACCGTTCTTGTAATAAGTGAATTTCCAGCCTTTACAATGTTTATATTAGTAAAAGAAGCTCCTAAATTACACAGCATGGTTACCTTGCCCTCAAAAATGGGATAGTTCAGTTCAAACATGTTCTGCATTGCAAAGACATCAACATCAACAACAAGAGTTTCCAGTCCTACTTCGTTTACAACCAGCAAATACTCGTCTATTGCTGACTTTTTCGCCGCAACAAGTAAAACATTCATCTGTCCAGGATTATCTGGCGACTCTCCAAGAATTTTAAAGTCAACATAAACATCCTTGATATTGAAAGGCAGATACTGCTCTGTTTCCCACTGAATAGATTGGGCAAGCTCATCTTCTGTAACAAGGGGAACGTTGATAGTTCTTACTGTAACTCCGAGACCAGGAACAGAGAGAGCAACAAACTTAGTAGAAGGTTTATATTCTGCAAGCAGAGATCTTAAGGTATCAGCCAAAGCAACAGAATCCATCACCTCACCATCAACAATCGTTTCTCTCGGCACATCTTTTATAGCATAGCCTTTTAATTTAAACTCTTTACGTGTTTTCTTTAACTCAACCAGTTTTATCGAACTTGAGCCGATATCTAAACCAAAAAGCTCTTTACGTGTCTTTAGCAAAGCATCAATCATCGGAAAACACCTTATCCTTATCTTTTATATCCATTCCAAGCCCAAGCAGTATCTTTTTCATCGTGTCAAGTCGACACTGCTTTCCATTTTCTATTCGTGCAATGGTAACGATGGAAAGACCTGTCTTTCTTGCAAGTTCGGATCTGCTAATTAAAAGTCTTTTTCGCCATTCAAGCAGCTTGTTCTTTGCCAATGACAACTCCTTTTATGCAAGTAAAACAAAATTTTCTAATATTGTCAACTTTTTTTTAATATTTTTTGCAAAATTATATATAAATTTTATAAAAATTTTATATAATTTTGTGTTTTTTCACAGCCAACTAAATTGCTCAAATCTTAATAAATCATTTATTTTCAATAGGTTATACGCAAAGGTCAATACTAAAGCTTGCGAGATGTTTTTTTATTGACGGGATATTTGGAAAGATTTTGTTTGATGGCACAAGAAGAAAGTTTCTTACGTTTAATGATGATAGTTGATTTTTAAGTATTTCAAGCAGGTGTTCACCTTTGACCGAGCTAAACTCTACAACAGAACCAGTACCAAAAAGTAAAAAGTTTTTATTTTTACAATATCTTGATGTGGTAAAAAAAAGTGTTTCTGCTTCATCGGCATTAAACTTTTGATTCACAAACAGTCTTGTCAACTCACCTTTAAGCCACCAGTCAACATCTCCTAAAGGCGACTGTAAAGGCAACCTTTGCCTTTCTAAGATGAGCAGAACCAAAGGATACTGCACAGAATGAATCAGATACCTTGAAGTTGTTATTTTCTACCTCCCTTTCTTAAATCGCTTGCTATTTTTGCCAGTATGCCATTGACAAAGCCTTTGGCATCATCACTACTAAACTTCTTCGCCAACTCGATAGCCTCGTTAATGCTAACCGTTAAAGGAATATCACTGCTGAATAACATCTCAAAAACGGCAAGACGTAAGATGGAAAGATCAACTTTGTGCATCCTGTTGATCGCCCAGTTGTTTGAAACGGAAGAGATTAAGGCATCTATTTTGTCAAGATTAGCCATCACACCTCTTGCCAAATAGTTTGCAAACTCCTTTATATCTTCTACGTCACTTAAGTTTTCCCAGTAAAGCTTGATACATTCCTCTATGTCGTAACCCGACATCTCTCTCTGATAGATTATCTTAATTGCAGCTTCTCTACTTCTCCTGCGTAATCCCATTTATTTGAGTTCCTTTAAAAGTTTTGCCATTTCGATTGCGTTAACTGCCGCATCATATCCCTTATTGCCAGCTTTTGTTCCAGCACGTTCTATCGCCTGCTCTATCGTATCTGTTGTCAACACGCCAAAGATTACAGGTGTCCCAGATTCTAAAGTTACCTGTGCCACGCCCTTTGCAACCTCCGAAGCAACATAATCAAAATGTGGGGTATTGCCTCTTATCACCGCTCCAAGGGCGATAACAGCATCAAACTGCTTTTTTGTAGCTACCTTTTTGCATACAAGGGGTATTTCATAAGAACCCGGCACCTTTATGATTGTGATATCGGCATCTTTAACACCATGTCTCTTTAAGGCATCCAGTGCCCCTAAAAGCAGTTGTTCTGTTATAAAGCTGTTAAATCTGCTAACAATAATGGCAAATTTTAACCCTGTTCCCTCAAGCTTTCCTTCAATAATGTTCATTGTTGCCTCCTTTTAGATGTTTTCCAGAAGATGTCCCATCTTTTCTTTTTTTGTCTTTAAGTATTTTAGGCTATAATCTGTTGGCTCCACAACAATTGGAATTCGCTCAACTATTTTAAGATGATAGCCTTCGAGCCCTTTCAGCTTTTTTGGATTGTTGGTCATAAGCCTCATTTTACGAATGCCAAGATCAGATAAAATCTGTGCCCCAATTCCATAGTCACGCAAGTCTGCTTTAAAACCTAAAGCCTCGTTAGCCTCAACAGTATCCTTCCCTAAATCCTGCAAGGCATAAGCCTTTATCTTATTTAAAATACCTATACCTCTTCCTTCCTGTCTCAAGTATAGCACAACTCCCTTTCCTTCTTTTTCAATCATCTCCATTGCAGCATGGAGTTGATCACCACAATCACAACGCAACGAGTGAAGAACGTCACCTGTTAAACATTCCGAATGGACACGAACAAGCACCTCGTCATCTGGAGATATTTCACCTTTTTGAAGCACAATCTGTTCACCCTGCTCTATATCATTAACATACACCATGATTTTAAATTCGCCATATTTTGTTGGGAGCTTTGCCTCTGCCACCCTCCTTACGAGTTTCTCTGTTCTCATGCGATACTCGATGATGTCAGCGATTGTCACGATAGGAATGTTAAACTCTTCGGAAAATTTTTCTAAATCAGGCATTCTTGCCATCGTTCCGTCATCCTTCATTATTTCACAGATAACCGCAGCAGGTCTTAAACCTGCAAGCCTTGCTAAATCAACAGAGCCTTCCGTCTGCCCTGCCCTAACAAGCACTCCTCCCTTTCTTGCCTTTAAAGGAAAGACATGTCCTGGCGTAACAATGTCATCGGGGGTAGCATCTTTGTGTACAGCTGTCAGTATCGTTGTTGCCCTATCGTAGGCAGAAATGCCCGTTGTCACACCCTTTTTTGCCTCGATAGAAACAGTAAAGGCAGTGCCAAAACGGGAGGTGTTTCTACTTGTCATCATAGGTAGCTCTAACTGATTAACAATGGATTCATCCAAAGCAAGGCATATTAATCCTCTACCGTGAATAGCCATAAAATTTATAATTTCTGGAGTTATTTTCTCTGCGGCTATCGCCAAATCTCCCTCATTTTCCCTGTCCTCATCGTCTACAAGAATTATCATCTTGCCTTCGCGAAACTGGTCAATTATCTTGCCTACACGCTCTATCATAAAATTTTTCCTCCCAAATAACCCGATTTTTCAAGTAATTCCAACATAACGCTGTTTTTTTTATCATCTTTTTTGCTAAGTAGCGACTCAATGTATTTTCCAATTATATCAAACTCTATGTTTACTTTTGCCGAGACGTTCATAAACTTTAAATTTGTCATTTCCAATGTATGAGGAATAATGTTCAATCTCACGCTATTTCCAATAACATCATTAATTGTGAGACTTACCCCATCTATGGCTATTGACCCCTTTTTAATTACATAACGTTCAAAATCCGGATTAAATGAGATAAGAAAAACAGAAAAATCGCCTTTGTCTATCCTTTCCAACACAGTACCAACACAGTCAATATGTCCTGTAACCAAATGTCCTGACAATCTATCGGACAGTTTTAAAGCCCTTTCAAGATTTACCTTGTCATCTACCTTGATACTTGAAAACTTTGTTACATTAAGCGTTTCATCTGAAAGCGACGTTGTAAAACTTTTTGCATCAAAACCTGTAACGGTTAAGCACACACCGTTGACAGCAATACTATCACCAAGCTTCACATCGCTAAGCACCTTTGATGCCTCTATTGTGATTGAGGCGTAACTGCCTGTTTTTTTTAACTCTTTTATTCTACCAACTTCTTCAATTATTCCCGTAAACATTCTATTATATTAATATCAAAATGAAGTTTTTTCAACACAAACTCAATTTTAGATGAAGTCTTTTGTTAAAACTAAATCACGGTCTATTCTCTTTAGCGAAAAATGTTCGAAAAAAATTGTTTCGTGAAGGTTGCCAAACTCTTTTCCACTAAAAGCAAGGTTAGAACTACCACCTGCTATAAAAGGTGTAATAAGCAGTATTAATCTATCCACTACCTTTCCTTCAAGCATACTATAAGAAAGTGTTCCTCCACCTTCAACAAGTAAATTGGCAATGCCTCTTTTTCCTAAATCGGTAAAAACTTCATCTAAATCAAGCATTCCATCACTACCAGTAACTTTAACGACTTCCAGAAACTTACAGTTTTTAATACCAGAAAAATCTCCTTCTTTGGTGTATATTAACACGGGTTCTTCTTGCTTTAAAATGTTTGCATCCCTTCTAATCTTTCCAAAATAGTCAAGGACAACCTTCGTCAATTTCTTCTTCTTTTTGCTAAACCTGATGTTTAGTTTTGGATTATCAATATTGATAGTGTTTACACCTACCATAATGGCATCAGAACAGTATCTTAAATGATGAACGTAATTCAGTGTTTTTTGCGAAACAAGATACCTTACACCTTCTACACTATTTTTGCCATCAAGTGTTTGAGCTACCTTTAGCGTCACAAATGGTTTTTTTTCTAAGGCATACTTAAAAAAAGGCTTGTAAAACTGCGTTAACTCTTTTTCCATTACCCCCGTTACCACTGTTACACCGTTTTCTCGCAGCCTTTTTACACCTTTTCCTGAAACTAAGGGATTTTTATCCATTACACCAACGACAACCTTTTTTACACCCTTTTCTAAAATAAGTTCTGTACACGGTGGTGTTTTGCCATAATGATTACAGGGCTCTAAGGTTACATACAAAGTTGCATCTTTCAAATCGGATTTTGAGAGGGATTTTAACGCCTCTACTTCTGCGTGAGGTCCACCAAAGAAGTGATGATACCCTTCTGCTATAATATTGCCATCTCTTACAACACAGGCTCCGACACAAGGATTTGGAGAAACCTTGCCTTCCCCACGTTTAGCAAGGAGTAAGGCTCTCTTCATAAACACTAAATGGTTATTACTCATTTTTGTGATTTTTTAAAAGCTTTTCTAACTCTTTCATGAACTGGTTTGCATCTTGAAAGTCTCTGTAAACTGAGGCAAATCTTACATAGGCAACATGGTCAATTTTCTTAAGCTCTTTAGTTATCAACTCCCCAATAAATTTGGAAGGCACTTCGTTTTCCCCAAACTCAATTATAGCCTGTTCAACTTTTTTTACCATGTCACTAATCTGGTCGGCACTAATTGGTCTTTTTTCACATGCCTTCTTTATACCATTTCTAACCTTTTCTGAGTTAAAAGGCTCTCTTTTACCGTCCTTTTTTACCACAAGAGGAAAACTCATCTCTATTGTTTCTCTTGTCGTAAAACGCCTGTGGCATTTGTTACACTCACGTCTTCTACGTATTTCTGAACCATCTTTATTGGAACGAGAATCAAGCACCCTGTCCTCTTCAAAGCCACAAAAAGGACATTTCATAACCTTACAGCCTCAATGTTGGCTTCTTTAAGAAGTTCTTGGGAAAGTTCATCGGGATAACCTTCTAAATAAATAATTTTGGTTATTCCAGCATTTATAATCATTTTTGCACAGATGGAGCAAGGAAAGTTTGTGCAGTATAGTTGAGAACCTGCTATCGAAATTCCGTGATAGGCAGCTTGAATGATGAGATTTTGCTCTGCGTGTATGCCTCTACACAGTTCGTGTCTTTCTCCAGAAGGAACTTTTTTGGTTTCTCTGATACAGCCAATGTCAAGACAATGCCTGATGTTCTGAGGGGCACCGTTATAGCCCGTAGCAAGAATTCTCTTATCTTTAACAAGTATGGCACCTACATGCCTTCTAAGGCAGGTTGAGCGTTTCGCAACCATCTTTGTAATTTCAATAAAATATTCATCCCACGTAGGCCTTGACAACACTTATTCAAGCTCCGCATAAATGGGAAATTTCTTACACAAATCTAAAACTTTATCCTTCATCTTTTCAATAAGCTTTTCATCGTCTATCTGTTTTAATACAGTTACAATAACCTCTGCAACTTCCTTGACATCATTCTCTTTCATACCCCTTGTTGTAATCGATGGTGTACCTATCCTGATACCTGACGTCTGCGTCGGTGGTTTTGTATCAAAGGGGATGGCATTTTTATTTACAACAATACCACACCTCTCAAGCCTTTCCTCTGCAAGTTTGCCTGTAATATTTTTATCTGTAAGGTCTATTAAAAAAAGATGATTATCTGTACCACCTGAAACGATGTTGAAACCGTTATCCATTACATAATCAGCCATAACTTTGGCATTAGTAACTGTCTGTTTCTGATAAAGCTTAAACTCATCGCTCATAGCCTCTTTAAAGGAGATTGCCTTAGCAAGCACAGTATGCATTAAAGGACCACCCTGTAATCCCGGAAAAACAGCCTTGTCAATCTTTTCCTTAAACTGCTCTTTACATAGTATAAATCCACCACGAGGTCCCCTTAATGTTTTATGAGTTGTACTTGTAACCACATCTGCATAAGGCACTGGAGATGGATGAACATTGCCAGCAACAAGCCCCGCAATATGAGCCATATCTACCATAAAATAGGCACCTACCGAATCGGCAATGCTTTTAAAACGTTCAAAATCAATGATTCTTGAATAGGAACTTGCCCCAGCAATTATCATTTTTGGCTTATGTTTTTTCGCAAGAAACTCTACTTCGTCATAATCAATTAACCCTGTTTCCTTTTTTACTCCATAGCCTATAATGTTGAAAAGTTTTCCTGTAACACTTACAGGTGCTCCATGTGTTAAGTGCCCTCCATGAGCTAATTTCATAGCAAGCACGGTGTCTCCCGGATTTATTAATGCAAAATAGGCTGCTAAATTTGCTGCAGAACCTGAGATTGGTTGGACATTTGCATGCTCCGCACCAAAAAGCTCTTTAGCCCTTTTTATAGCTATCGACTCTATATCATCACAAAACTCACACCCACCGTAGTATCGTTTGCCAGGATAACCTTCGGCATACTTATTTGTAAAAACGCTGCCTTGTGCCGCTAAAACAGCCTTGCTCGCAATATTTTCTGAAGCAATGAGTATCAGTGAATTTTGTTCCCTCTTAAGCTCAAGTTTGAGCAACTCGGCTAATTCTGTGTCCGTATCGTTCACAATATCCACTACGTTATAGCGTGTTTTAAGCTTTCCCTCTAACTCTTTTATCTTGTTTAAACGCTTTTCGTGACGTCCTGCCTCAAAACTCGAATCAAGCCATATAGAAACAAGCCTTTTAGCCCTTTCCGTATCTATCAGGTTGCCACCTAAAACGAGAATATTGGCATTATTGTGTTCCTTCGCATACTTTGCTGTTTCTTCGTCGTGAACAAGGGCGGCTCTTACATTGAAAAACTTATTCGCTACAATAGACATTCCAATACCTGTTCCGCAAATCAAAATGCCCAAATCTGCATCGTGGTTACTAACACAGTTTGCTACACTTACGGCAAAATCAGGATAATCAACGGATTGTTCGCCATTAAAAGTTCCGTAATCAAGAACTTGAATAGATTTCGCCTGGAGTAGAAGTTTGATTGCATTTTTGACATCAACACCTCTGTGGTCACTTCCAATTGCTATCTTCATAGTCATCTTTCCTATTCAAATCTTTTAAAGACTAACGCTGCATTTGTTCCGCCAAAACCAAAGGAGTTGGACATAGCATATCTGATTTTTACTTCCCTTGCCTCGTTAGGAACGTAATCAAGGTCACAGCCTTCATCTTTATTTTCGTAATTGATTGTAGGGGGAACAGCGGAGTTTAGTATTGCCATCGCTGTGATAGCTGCCTCTACAGCTCCTGCCGCACCCAATAAATGTCCTGTCATTGATTTTGTTGAACTAACGGGGATCTTGTAAGCCCTTTCACCAAAGAGCCTTTTTATCGCCATCGTCTCATATAAATCATTGTAGTAAGTTGATGTTCCGTGTGCGTTTATATAATCAATCTCATCAGGAGAAATATTTGCATCTTTAACTGCCATCTTCATACATCTGTATGCACCATCACCTTGAGGATCTGGGGCGGTCATGTGATTAGCATC
>Ga0334722_10008140_pt1 | contig 10052 bp, 9 predicted proteins | sample C3_bottom_MG_FD_207210 | JGI IMG/M metagenome (GOLD analysis project Ga0334722, IMG submission 207210) | Sediment microbial communities from Yellowstone Lake, YNP, Wyoming, USA - C3_bottom | ecosystem: Environmental > Aquatic > Freshwater > Lake > Sediment | place: USA: Wyoming | collected... | reverse complement strand
CCTCGATCTCACTCGCGCGCGCCGCACTTCCAGGGATGCGCGAACGCCGGTGGGGACGCGTGATTTTCCTGACGTCGTTCGCGGCGAAGCAGCCACAGCCCGGCCTGCTCTTGTCGAACACGGCGCGTGCCGGGTTGCTCGGCTTCGCCAAGACGATGGCAAACGAAGTGGCGGCGGATGGCGTGCTGGTGAACACGGTACTCCCTGGGCACTTCGACACGGCGCGCTCGGCGGAACTCGCCGGCATGCGCGCGCAGCGCGAGGGCAAGACAATCGAGGAACTGCTCGCACGCCGCTCGTCGAACGTGCCGCTCGGGCGCGTGGGCGCGCCGCGCGAGCTGGCGGCGCTGGTCGCATTTCTCGCCTCGGAGCGCGCGAGTTTCCTGACGGGAGCGGCGATCCAGGTGGATGGCGGGCAAACCGCCAGTCTGCTGTAAGGCAATCGCCCTTTCGCACGGCCGCGCAGCGAGCGACGTTTTAGGCTGCGCGGCACGCGTTATCGACCGCGCCGCGCCGCTGATGTCTCGGCGGCGCCGGTCACCAATTTCCGGAGTTCTCGCGCGTGAAAGCGCTCGTCAAAGAATCCCCAGCGGCGGGATTCGTTCTCAAAGACGTCCCGGTTCCCTCCATCCGCGACAACGAAGTTCTCATCAGAGTCTCGCGTGCCGGCGTCTGCGGCACCGACGTGCACATCCATGAGTGGGACGACTGGGCGCGCAACCGCTGCAAGCCACCGTTCACCGTGGGCCACGAGTTCGCCGGCACCGTCGTGGAGGTCGGACAGCTGGTCACCGACGTCCACGTCAACGACCGCGTGACGGCGGAAGGGCACATCGTGTGCGGTCGGTGTCACCTATGCCGCACGGGCAACTCGCATGTGTGCCCGAACACGAGAATCATCGGGGTTGACCGGGACGGCTGCTTCGCCGAGTTCATTGCCATGCCGGCGCACAACGTATGGCATCTCGACGACAACATCCCATTCGAGATTGGGGGCATCCACGATCCGATGGGGAATGCCTTCCACACCGCGCTTACGGCGGAGATTCCCGGCAACACGGTGCTGATCACCGGATGCGGGCCGATCGGCATTTTCGCCGCCGGCATCTGTGTCGCGGCGGGAGCAAGCCACGTGATCGCGAGCGACGTCAATCCGCGCCGGCTCGAGCTGGCGCGAACGATGGGGGCGCACGAGGCGGTCCATCCCGATCAGGTGGCCGACGCGGTGCGCCGCGCGACGGACGGCTTGGGCGTGGACGTCGTGCTGGAGATGGCCGGCGTGCCGGCGGCCGTGCACCAGGCGTTCAAGGAAGTGCGCGTGGGCGGTCGCGTGCAGATGCTCGGCATCCCCGCAACGCCGATGGAGATGAACCTCGCCACGGAGATCATCTTCAAGGGCGTCACGGTGTATGGCGTCGTTGGGCGTCGGATGTACGACACGTGGATTCAGATGACGCAGTTCCTGCGCTCTGGCAAGTTCGACCCCACGCCGGTGATTACGCACCGCTTCCCGCTCGAGAAGCATGCCGAGGCGATTGGCGTGATCAAGAGCGGCGAGGCGGGCAAGGTGGTCTTCGAGATCGGATAGGCGCATGGCACTCAATACGGCATTTTCTTCATCGCTCGAATCGGCGATCGCGCAGCTCAAGGCCGACGGCGTGTACAAGCGGCTCAACTACCTCGCCTCCCCGCAGTCGGCGCACGTGCGGATGGAGGGGCGCGGCGAGGTGCTGATCCTCTCGTCAAACAACTATCTCGGGCTGTGCGATGAGCCGTCGGTCGTGCAGGCCGGCATTGACGGACTGACGACATACGGTGCGGGCACCGGAAGCGTGCGGTTCATCTGCGGCACGTTCGCCGTACATCGCGAGCTCGAGCGGGCCCTCGCGCGCTTCGTGGGGACACCCTCCGCGCTGTCGTACGTCAGCTGCTGGAACGCGAATGAAGGCCTGACGGCGTCGATCTGCGAGGAGGGCGACTTTGTGGTGAGTGACGCGCTCAATCACGCGTCGATCATCGACTCCATTCGACTGGCCAAGGCAATCACGAAGTGCGCCACCGCCGTATACAAGCATGGGGACCTCGACGACCTGCGCGAGAAACTCGCGGCAAACAAGGCCGCGCGGCGGCGCGTCATCTGGACCGACGGCGTCTTCTCGATGGAAGGGAGCATTGCCAAGCTCCCCGACATTCTGCAGATCGCGCGCGAATACGACGCAATTGTCGTCGTGGACGACTCGCACGCGACGGGCGTGCTTGGCCAGACGGGGCGCGGCACGGCCGAGCATTACGGCGTCACCGGAGAGGTGGACGTGATCACGTCGACGCTCGGCAAGGCGCTGGGCGGCGCGGCGGGCGGCTTTGTCGCCGGGGCGGACGCGCTGTGCGACATGCTGACGCAGCGGTCGCGGCCGCAACTGTTCTCGAACGCGCTACCACCAACGGTGGCCGCGAGCGCGCTCGCGGCGGTGCAGTACCTGGAAGCGCACCCCGAGCGGGTGCAGCGCCTGCGGGAGAATGCCCAGTATTTCCGGCAGGCAATCATCGAAGCGGGCTTCAACCCGCTGCCCGGCGAGACGCCGATTGTGCCGATCATCATCGGGGAGACGGCGCACGCGATCCGGATGAGCGAGATGCTGCTTGATGAGGGGATCTTCGTCACCGGGTTTGGCTTCCCCGTGGTGCCGCACGGGACCGCGCGGCTGCGTTGCCAGATTTCCGCGTCGCATACGAGGGACGACCTGGACTATGCCGTGCGCGCCATCGCCAACGTGGCGCGGCGCGTGGGGCTGGCGAAGTAGGCGGCCGGGGCGGGCCCGTGACCCTCAGGCGGGACGCATCGTCTACATCCGGTACCACTGGCCACGCCGGTCATCGCGCGGCAAGTTCTGTCGCGTCGGTGTCTTGGTGGGCCGGCGATCCTCCTTTTCGAGGGGTCTAGCATGCGTACGATCTCACGCCTTGGCCGCGCGCTCGTGCTGTCCGCGCTGCTCCCGGTCGCCGCGGCTGCCCAGCAGGCCGGCGCGCCGATCGACAACTCGTGGTTCTGGGGACTTGGCGGCGGGCGGTTCTCGTTCCCGACCTATTTCCATCGCATTGACGCGCCAATGGTCTCGGGCGATTGGCTCATTACGCGCCAGCGACTGGCGCTGCGCGTCTACGGCGCCCAGGCGTACTTCACCGATTCGTCCACGGTCACCGACCCGAACTCATCGGGCCTCCGCAAGGTGAAGATGACCGACCTGCGTCGCGTCGGCTTCGAGGGCATCTTCTTCCTCCCGAACTGGACGTGGTTCCGCCCGTATGCGGGCGTCGGCATGGCGTTCAACTACGTGAAGCAGGCCGACCCGATCGGCACGCAGTACAACAGCGCGGCGGCGCGCGACTCGGCCATCGCCCGCGTCAACAGCGCGCGCGCGAAGGTGAAGGCGACGTTCAGCGGCGGCTTCATGATCACGTGGCATCGCTTTGCGCCCTACGCCCAGTACACGTTCATGCCGACGAAGGGCGACGGTTCGTGGCTCGTCAACGGCAACGGCTCGACCGCATTCTGGGAAGCCGGGCTGCGCTACAACTTCGGGTCGGCGATCGAGAAGCTCAGATAGAACGACAGATGGTAGATGGTAGATGGTAGATGTCAGGGGCGGGTTCCGAGAGGAATCCGCCCCTTCTTCGATGATTTTCGCATCTACCATCTACCATCTACCAACCGCCCTTCATCACCCACCGCAGCAGCCATTCCCTCGCCTTGCTGATGCCGATGCGTGGCGTCACTTGGACCTGCGCGTCGGCGACCGGCGCTCCCCGCAGGATGCGCAGGGACGGCCCGCGCACGAGGTCGGCGCCGTGGTGCGTTGGCCCGTCGATGCCAAAGGCCACGCAGAGCTTGCCGGGCCCGTCGGTCAACGCGTGCGGCGCGATGCGCCGGCCTTTGCCGCGTCGCTGCGCCATCGCTTCGACCCCGTCGACTGGATGCACGCCCCGAATGAGCACCGCGCTCGGCAGGCCTTCGGCGCGCGTCACGGCGTTCACGCACCAGTACATCCCGTAGATGAAATACACGTAGGCCGTGCCGGGCGGGCCATAGAGACCCGCCGTGCGCTTGGTGCGACCGACGGCCGCGTGGCAGGCGGGATCGTGCTCGCCGAGGTAGGCCTCCGTCTCGGAGATGATGCCGCGGCACGTGACGCCGTCGCGCGTGCACTCGAGCACCCGTCCGATGAGATCACGCGCGACAACTTCGGTGTCGCGATCATAGAACGCGCGTGGCAGCGCGCGGAACGAGAGACGCCGCGTCCCTCGAGGGGACGCGGCGTCCGTCGTGCGGGCACTGCGGGCGCGCGGCACGGCTACTCAGCAGCCGCCTTCTTTCCGCGCGGCTTGCGACCGCGCTTCGCCTTCGGCGCCTGCTCTGCGGCCGGCGCCGCGCCGGCGGATGCCGCCTCCGGCTTGGCGGGGGCCTTGCGGGCAGGGCGTCCCTTCTTTGCCGGCGCATCGCTCGCCGGCGCCGACACGACCGCGGGCGCGACGGCTGGCGTGTCATCCACCACACCGAGCAGGAGGAGCGACGGCGGCACCTTCGCCGAACGGCCGCCCTTGGCGGGCAGCGAGCGTCCGGCACCCACACCGCGTGGCGCAGCCGGCGCCGCGGGAGCCGGCGGCGCCTCGGCCTTGGCCTGCGCTTCGGCGGCGGTCAACTGGTCGGAGACGCTCGGCGCACCTTCAACCTTCGCGACCTCGAACGAGTCGCCGCGGCGGCGCACGTCCACGATGCCGGCATCGTGCGTATCGCGCAGGATGCGGGTGAAGTTGCGTTCACTGAGCGACTCGCTGTCACGGCCGAGGAGCTCGCGCGCCTTCACACGCACCGCTTCGGCCATCACCGCAGCGTCGCCCTTGGCAAGCGCGTCCACGGCGCGGCGGACGAGCGAGAACGCCTCGTCGCGCGTGAGCCGCACGCCCGCAAGACCGATCGTGGCGTCCACGGTTGGGGCTGGATGCTTGCGCTCAGGACGCGGTGGGTGCACCGCGGCAGCTCGAGTCGGCGTGGCGTGCGGCGTGGCGTGCGGCGCAGCGGACGGCGTGGCGTGCGGCGCAGCGGACGGCGTGGCGGCCGCCGTGGCGGTCACAGCGTCCGTCGTTGCCGGGTGCTTCTCGCCGCGATCGCGCCCGCGGCCCCCGCGACGCCCGCGGCGCGGGCGCCCTTCGTCTTCCTCACGCGGCGCGGCGGCGCTTGCCGGTGCGGCGGCCTTTGGCGAATCCTTGCGCGTCGCGCTCGGCAGCGAGACTTCGAGCTGGCCGTTCTCGAGCTTCGTGAGCTGGATGAGGCCCTTGTGCGACGCTTCCTGGCAGAAGCGCGAGAACTTCGACATGCCGAGGTTCTTCTCGTCGAACGTCGGGTCGATTTCCTGCATCACCTGCTTGAGGCGGTCGGAACGCATCACGTCGCCATTGCGCGACATGCGCGTGATCGCCTCGGTCACGAGTTCCCATGGATCCCACTTCTGGGCCGTGGTTTCGTCGCCCGTCTTCACGAGGCCGGCAAGCGCATTGTAGCTGTAGTACTCGTCGCAGTTCTGGACGAGCAGGTCACTGGACGACTCGCGAATGCCGACGCCGATGACGTACTTGCCGTACTCCTTGAGCTTCAGCACGAGCGACGAGAAGTCCGAGTCGCCCGACAGCAGGATGTACGTGCCGATCTCGGGGCGCGTGAAGACCAGTTCTATGGCGTCAACGGCCAAGCGGATGTCGGTGGCGTTCTTCTTCGACGAGCCGTACGCGGGGGCGAAGATGAGGTCAATGGACGACTCCGACAGCGGCACGATGTACTGCGGGTAGCGCCGCCAGTCGGCGTAGGCGCGCTGGACCGCGACCTTGCCGCTGATGATGTCGGACGACAGCAGGTTGCGCAGTTCGGTCTGCAGGTCGGAGCGAATGCCCATCGTGACGTTGTCAAAATCGATGAGCAGGGCCGCATTGGGCGCGGCGTGGGGCGTGGCGATTCCGGCGGCGGCGTGCGCGGCGGCTTGCGGCCCGCGGTGCAGCGGAGCGACGGGGACGCGGAGCGACGAGCTCCGCTGGTGACGAATGTTCATGCCTTCTCGCGATTGGCCGGGCGCAAACGGCCCGGGGGCAAGCCAGCGCACACGACTCCCCATCGGGAGTGTAGCGCGCGACCACCCGTGAATGACGGTCCCCGCCGAGCGAAACCGGGAGCGCCTTGGGCTGCGAGCCGGCTTCGAACTGCGGGAGCGGAAGGGGCCGCGAGCGCGCCGTCGTGCTGCACCGGCCAGGCCGGGAGACGCGGGCAGCGCGGACGCTGGATGACCCCGGAAGACACGGGCGAAGCTGATGATCATTGGATCATCGGCAACGTCCGGGACTTCTGAAGCAAGAATGTAACCTGTTGCGGGGCGAGATGACACCCATCGGGGGTGGCATGGGTGGCCGCAACCCCGCGCCAGTAGCAAGTTTCCGTGGGCGTGTCTTAACGAAACTCCCCCTATCTCTTCCCCGTATCGAGATCGTGGTTCTCGGCTTCCGCGCGCGACTCTTCGTGATACTGGCGCTTTTCGCCTTTGTGCCGTCCATCGTACTGACGGCGGTTTGGGGCGGGATGACGAATCGTGTGCTCACGCAACTGAGCGGGGCGGCGGCCTGGGACAGCGCGGCCGCCTCCGGTGCGCGGGCGGCGCAACTGGCGCGCGAGGCGCCGGGTTCCGCGGCCGCGAATGAGGCGCTCACCAGACACGAACAGGAACTGACCAGTTCGGTAACCCAGGCCAAGCGGTTCGAGTACCTCGCGCGGCAGACCGGGCCGGCCCTGCTTGTCGTGGGACTTCTGCTGTTGGCCCTGCTGGCCTATCTCGCGTCGCGGATTGCGGGGCACCTGAGCCGACAGCTGAGCCGTCCGCTCGACGAACTGGTGGGGTGGGCCGATCGCATCGCCCGGAGCGAGCCGCTCCCGGACGCGAGCACGCATCGCGGCGCGCCGGAGTTTGGCGTGCTGCGTGAGCGGATGCGCTCGATGGCAAGCGAACTCGAGCGCGGCCGCGAGGCGGAGATCGCGGCGGAACGTCTCGAGGCCTTTCGCGAGTCGGCACGCCAGGTGGCGCACGAGCTGAAGAACCCGCTGACGCCGATCCGGTTTGCGATCGCGCGCCTGCAGCGCACGGCAACCCCGGAGATGAAGGACGCCCTGGACGTGCTCACGACGGAAAGCGAGCGGCTGGAGGCGATGGCGCGCAGTTTCAGCCAGTTCGGACGATTGCCCGAGGGGCCGACGGCCGCGCTTGACCTCGGCGACATCGCGCGCGAGGCGGCGCGCGCGGCGGTGCCGGAGTCGGCGTCGCTGCAGATCGAAACCGAGCCGCACCTGCCGCTCGTACGGGGTCAGCACGACGCGTTGCATCGCGCGTTCGCCAACGTGCTCATCAACGCCGTGGAAGCTGGCGGCGCGAACGGGCGCATCGAGGTGCGCGCGGCACGGCAGGGGCATGACGTCGTGGTTTCGGTGCGCGACCACGGGGTCGGCATTGCGCCGGATCGCCTGCCGCGGATCTGGGACCCGTACGTCACGGACAAGACGACGGGCACCGGGCTTGGGCTCGCGATCGTGAAGCAGACGGTGATGGCGCACGGCGGCCGCGTCGCAGTGACGAGCGCACCGCATGAAGGCACGGAAATTCGCATGACCTTCCCGGCCATGCACGAACACCACGCGGGAGACGCGCATCATGAACGGCCCTGAAGTCCTCGTACCCATTGCGTTCTTCGCCATGGTCGTGAGCATCGTGCTCGGCGTGCCGCTCGTGCGGGCGCGCATCCGCGAACGCGAACGCCAGGCGACCGGAGTGATCCCGGATGCGCAGTCCGCCGAGCGCCTCGCGCGCATCGAGGCCGCGGTGGAGTCCATTGCGATCGAGGTCGAGCGCATCAGCGAGGCGCAGCGCTTCACCACCAAGTTGCTCGCGGAGCGCACGCAGTCGCCGAAGGAGCCGATGCCATGATTGCCGTCGTGTTCGCGAATGCGCAGGTCGTCGCGTCGGACGCGCCGAGCGTCCTTCGCCTCGCCATGGTGCAGCCGGGCGACATCGCGATCGTCGCGATCGTGTTCGGCACGGTGGGCAGCATCGCATTTCCGATCGTGCGCGCGTGGGCCCGCCGGCTCGAGGGCAGGACGTCGGCGACCCTGCCACTGGCCGGCGTTGAGGAGCGTCTTGAGCGGATCGAGCGCGCCGTCGACGCCATGTCCATTGAGGTCGAGCGCATTTCCGAAGGCCAGCGCTTTGTGACGAAGCTGCTCGCCGAGCGCGCGCCAATGCAGATCCCGCCGCACACCCTGTGAGCATGCGATGCCGTCCGTCCTGATCATTGACGACGAACCGAATATTCGGCGCATGGTGGGTGCGTTGCTCGAAGCCGAGGGCTTCGAGGTGCGCGACGCCAGCGACGGACAGGCGGGGATTGCGCGCTGCCTCGAGTGGGAGCCGGATCTCGTGCTGCTCGACCTCATGATGCCCGGGACGCTCGACGGCATGGGGACCCTGGAGCAGCTGCGCGAGCGCTTCCCCGAGCTGCCCGTGGTGATGATGAGCGGGCGGGCCGGATTGGCCGACGCGGTGAAGGCGACGCGGCTGGGCGCCGTGAATTTTCTCGAGAAGCCGCTGACGCCCGAAGGCGTGCTGCTCGCGCTGAGTGGCGCGCTCGAACTGCGCATGGCGCGGCGCGAGCGGAGCGCGTTGCGCGCGGACCTTGGCCTTGCCGGCGAGCTTGTGGGCGACAGCCCGGCGCTGCGCGTCGTGCGCGAGATGATTGCGCGCGTGGCGCCGACGGACGCGCGCGTGCTGATCACCGGGGAATCGGGGACCGGCAAGGAGATTGTGGCCGCGGCGATTCACGCCGAGAGCGCGCGGAAGGAGAAGCCGTTCGTGCGCGTCAACTGCGCGGCGATTCCGCGCGATCTCGTGGAGAGCGAGATGTTCGGCCACGAACGCGGATCCTTCACGGGCGCGACGGAGCGCCGCATTGGGCGGTTCGAGCTGGCGCACACGGGCACGCTGTTCCTTGATGAGGTGGGCGATCTGGGACCCGAGGCGCAATCGAAGCTCTTGCGCGCCATCGAGGCGCGGGAGATTGAGCGCGTGGGCGGCGGACGGCCGATCAAGATTGACGTGCGCATTCTCGCCGCGACGAATCGCGACCTCGAGCGTGCGGTGCGCGACGGGACGTTCCGCGAGGACTTGTACTTCCGCCTCAATGTCATTCCGCTGCCGATTCCGCCGCTTCGGGAGCGTCCGGACGACGTGCCGGCCCTCGTGCGGCACTTCGCCGCGCTGCAGCGCCGTCGCTCGGCGCAGCCGATGCCCGCCTGGACGCACGAGGCCGTGAGCGCGCTGGCCCGCTATCGCTGGCCCGGCAACGTGCGCGAGCTCGCGAACATCGTCGAGCGGCTGAGCATTCTGCACGCCGGTGCGCCGATCGGCGCTGACGAAGTCCGGAGCGTGTTGCCGATCGAACCACTGTCGCAGCCCTCGCTTCCGGACCTCGTGCAGCCCGAACTGACGTTGAGCGACGCGCTCGACGAGTATGAGAAGCTGTTGATTACGCGTGCGCTCTCGGCGGCCAATGGTGTGGTCGCGGAAGCCGCACGGCGGTTGCGGACCGACCGTCCGAACCTGTACCGGCGCATGCGGCGACTCGGTCTGCAGAACGATGGCGGCGAGTGACGAAACGACACGGACATGACCCTTCTCTGCGACTCCCTGGGCCGGATCGGGCGCGTGGCACGCGGCAAGTGCTTGCGCGCACGGAGATTGCGCGCGACCACGGGCCTCGGCACGCCCTCTGCACCTTTGCGGGCATCTCCTGCAATCGAGGACACACGATGATTCGCAGACAACTTCTGGCGGCGCTGACCGCGGGCGTGCTCAGCGCCACTGTCCCGGCGGGTGCGCAGCAGCGCGCCCCGGCCTCGCGCGACATTCCCGCCGCCGCGGTGGCGGCCTACAACGCCGAGCGCACGTTGCGCGTGACCGGCGACCTTGTCG
>Ga0334722_10008139_pt1 | contig 10052 bp, 9 predicted proteins | sample C3_bottom_MG_FD_207210 | JGI IMG/M metagenome (GOLD analysis project Ga0334722, IMG submission 207210) | Sediment microbial communities from Yellowstone Lake, YNP, Wyoming, USA - C3_bottom | ecosystem: Environmental > Aquatic > Freshwater > Lake > Sediment | place: USA: Wyoming | collected... | reverse complement strand
TCCGCGTCCGCCTTACCGCGCGTACCTCGTGAAGACGAAATCGTTCCCCTTGACGTTCGCCTCGTGGCACGGCCAGCAGGTGCCGTGCTGCTTTTCGTCCGCGGGTTTCCCGTCGACGAACCGGCCGAACCCCCACCCGCCGGTCGCGGCGTACTTCTTCGCGTTCTTCACCATGAACTCGATCCGTTGCGGTTCGCCCGGCACGAAGGTGTTGTCGAACTCGGCCGACTTCGCGCGCTTCCACGCGAGCTTGGCGAGGATCGCGCCGTCCGGGAAGGGGAGCTGCTTCCCCCGGATCGCCTTCATCGCGATGTTGTTGCCGAGGATCACCCGGATCTCGTCCTTGTCGTCGCGCTGGGAAGGCGCGACGACCTGCCAGGTCCGGTACCCCTTGGGGATCGTCACGCCGGTCGGAGCGGCGGCGAGGTCCGAAGCGGTGGCGGCGGGGAAGGCGTAAATCGATAATCCGGCTGCTGCGAGCAGGACTGCGACTTTGAAGGCGTGGCTTCGCATGGCATCCTCCCGTGTCGTGTATGGATCGTCGACGGCAATTATAGCAGACCCGCGCCCCGGCCTGCGGGCGGCCCGGCGCGGCCCCCGGGGAAGGAGTATAATCCGGTCCATGCCGCCGATGCGACCGGTTCCGGGACGGGGCGCATGAGCCGCCGCGCCGCCGCCCTGTTCTTTCTCTCCGTAGCGCTCCTCTACTACTCCGCGCTCGGAACGATTCCGCTGCTGGAGCCAGACGAGGGAAGGTACGCGGAGATCCCGAGGGAGATGCTTTCCCGGGGGGATTTCGTCACACCGCACCTGAACGGCGTCGTCTACCTCGAAAAACCGCCGCTCTTCTACTGGGGGAACGCGGCCTCCTTCGCCCTTTTCGGGGAGAGCGAGTTCTCCGCGCGGTTCTTCACCGCGACCGTTTCGATCGCCGGGGTGCTCCTCACGTACTGGATGGGGACGGTGCTCGCCGGTCCCCGGACGGGGCTGTTCTCCGGCATCGTGCTCTCGACCTCCCTCTACCATTACATCATCGGACGGATCAACACGCTGGACATGACGCTCGCCGTGGCGATGACCGTCGCGATCTTCCCGGCGTTCCTCTTCCTGTCGGGGAAGCGGGAGAGCCGCGGGTACCTGCTCCTCTCGTACGCGGGCGCCGCCCTGGCGTTTCTCGCGAAGGGGCTGATCGGAATCGTCTTCCCGGCGGCGATCCTCCTGCTCTGGATGCTCCTCTCCCGGCGGCACCGCGAAATCGGGAAGGCGGTCTCGATCCCGGGGATCGCGCTGTTCCTCGCGATCGCCCTGCCGTGGGTCGTCCTCGTGCAACGGGAGAACCCGGATTTCGCCTGGTTCTTCTTCGTCCGGGAGCATTTCCTGCGGTACGCGACGAAGATGCACCGGCGGTACCAGCCGTTCTGGTTTTTCCTCCCCATCGTGACCGCGGGGCTGCTTCCGTGGCTGGCGTTCGCCCGCCGGGCCGTCCGCGCGGCGTGGGACGCCGGAGAAGGGTACCTTCCCGCGGACGACCGGCGGTTCCTTTTCTGCTGGGTCCTTTTCATCCTCCTCTTCTTCTCCCTGTCGAACTCCAAGCTCGTGACGTACGTCGCCCCCCTGTTCCCGCCGCTGGCCGTCCTCTTCGGGCGCGCGCTCGACCTGTGGGCCGACCGGGAGGACGGGAGCGTCCGGTGCCGGTTCCCCCTCGCGCTGGCGGCGGTCCTCGCCGCGGGGATCGTCCTGTTCCCGCCGTTCACGAAGCATCCGATCGAGCCGTCGCGGTGGGTCCCGCTGTGCGCCCTCCCCGCCGCGCTGATCCTTGCGTGGGGGACGATGCCCCTGTTCGTCCGCCGCCTCTCCGCGGAGCGGGTCGTCCTCCTTTCGTTCCTTTTCCTCGCGCTGTTCCTCACCTCCCTCAACCGCCCGGCCGCGGCATACCTCGAAACCTACAAATCCGTGAAAACCCTCTCCCGCGTCCTCTCCGCGTCCCTGCGCGAAGGCGACGTCGTCGTCCAGTACGGGACGTACCGCCAGGGCCTTCCCTTCTATACGAAGCGCCGCAGCGTCCTCGTGAACGAAGTGGGGGAACTCGAGTTCGGCGCGATGCGGGCGCCCGACAGAAAGGAGTTCTTCCTCGACGACGCGGGGTTTCTCGCTCTCTGGAATTCGCCGGCCCGCGTCTTCTGCGTCTTCCGGGGGGAGATTCCGCCCCTTCTGCGGGAGAAGATTTCCGGTCACAGGTTGCTCTACCGGTCCGATGAAGGTATTCTCGTCGTGAACCGGCTGTAGCCATTACGCCCCGAGGACGAACCCTTCCGTGAAGATCCGTGACGACTTCCTGCCGCTGTCCCGCCCCGCGCTCGGCGAGGAAGAGGCGGCGGCCGTCGTCGCGTCCCTGCGCTCCGGCTGGATCACCAGCGGGCCGAAGGCGGCGGAGCTCGAGGGGGTCTTCCGCGAGGCCACGGGCGCGCCGCACGCGGTCGCGGTCACCTCGGCCACGGCCGGGCTCCACCTCGTCCTCACGGCCCTCGGGGTGGGCCCGGGGGACGAGGTCGTCACCCCGTCGATGACGTTCGCCTCCACCGTGAACCAGGTCGTCCTGCGAGGCGCGAAGCCCGTGTTCGCCGACTGCGATTACGGGACGCTCCAGGTCCTTCCGGGCGCCCTCGCCGCGGCGATCACCCCGCGGACGAAAGCGGTGATCCCGGTCCACTTCGCCGGAGCGCCGGCGGACCTCGACCCGATCCGGGAGGCGGCGGGCCGGGCCGGGGTCCCCGTGATCGAGGACGCGGCACACGCCGTGGGCACCGCGTACAAGGGCGTCCCCGCCGGCGGGCCTGCGCGCCCGGGCGCCGCGGGAGACATCGCGATCTTCTCCTTCCACCCCATCAAGAACATCACGACGGCCGAGGGGGGGATGATCACCTGTTACGACGACGCGCTCGCCGAGCGGTTGCGGCTGCTGCGGTTCCACGGGATCGAGCGGGACGCGTGGAAGCGGTACGGGAAGGGGGGCACGCCGCACTACGACATCCGGGAGCCGGGATACAAGTACAACCTGACCGACCTGCACGCCGCGATCGGCGTGGTGCAGATGCGCAAGGTCGCAGCGCTCAACGCCCGGCGGGCCGCGCTCGCCCGCCGCTACTTCGCCGGGCTCGAAGGCGTCCCCGGGATCGACCTCCCGGAAACGGTTCCGTATCCTCACACGCACTCCTGGCACCTGTTCGTCGTGAAGGTGACGGGGAGGGACCGGGACGCCTTCCTCTCCGCGCTCGCCGCGCGCAACGTCGGCGCGGGGCTCCACTTCCCGCCGTGCCACCTCCTCGCTTACGTGCGGGAGCGGTTCGGAACGCGGGAGGGCGACCTGCCCGGCACCGAACGGGCGGGAAAGCGGATCGTCTCGCTCCCGCTCTTCCCCGGGATGTCCGACGCCGATGTCGATTACGTCTGCGAGGCGGTCCGGGAGATCCTTGCGGAGTCCGCCCGGTGATCTCCGTCGTCGTCCCCGTCTACAACGAGGAGAAGAACCTCCCCCTGCTCATGGACCGGCTCGAGGCGGCGCTTCGGAAGACGGGCCGGCGGTACGAGATCATCTTCGTGGACGACGGCAGCCGCGACGGCTCGCTCGGGGTGATGAAGGGGTTCCTCGGGCGTCCGGGCGTGCGGGTCCTCGAACTCACGCGCAACTACGGCCAGCACGCGGCGATCATCTCCGGATTCTCCATCGTGCGGGGGGACATCGTCGTCACGCTCGACGCGGACCTGCAAAACCCCCCCGAGGAGATCCCGGCCATCGTCCGCGCGATGCAGGAGGGGGACTACGAGGTCGTGGGGACGGTCCGCGAAATGCGGAAAGACTCGGTTTTCCGGAAGATCCCGTCGCGCATCGTGAACGCGATGACCCGGCGCATCACCGGCATCCGGATGAGCGACTGGGGGTGCATGCTCCGGGCGTACCGGCGCGCAGTGGTCGACCGCATGGTCGAGAGCCAGGAGTACTCCACGTTCATCCCGGCGCTTGCGACCCTCTTCGCGAAGCGGATGACGGAGATCCCGGTGGGGCACGCGGAACGGCACGCGGGGGTGTCCAACTACAACCTCTGGAAGCTGTTGAACCTCCAGTTCGACCTGCTCACCTCCTTCTCGGAGTTCCCCCTGCGCGTGCTCCTCTACCTCGGCACAATCATGGCGGCTTGCGGCGTCTCGTTCGGCGCTCTGCTGGCGGTGATGCGGATCTTCTACGGGGCGGAATGGGCGGAGAACGGCATCTTCACCCTGTTCGCCGTCCTGTTCTTCTTCATGGGGGGGCTCTTCTTCGCCCTCGGCATCATGGGGCAGTACATCGGGAGGATCTACCACGAGGTGCGCAAGCGCCCCCGCTTCACGATCCGCAAGATCCACGAGGCGCCATGAGGGCGGTCGTCTTCGCGTACCACAACATGGGGATCGCCGGCATCCGCGCGCTGCTGAAGCACGGATTCACCGTCCCGATGGTCCTCTCGCACGAGGACGACCCGGGGGAGAACCGGTGGTTCGGATCCGTGGCGGATTTCTGCCGCGAGCGGGGAATCCCGGTTTTCACCCCGAAGGACGCAAACGCGGCGCCGTGGCCGGACCGGATCCGGGAGGCCGCGCCCGACCTGCTCTTCTCCTTCTACTACCGGTCGATGTTGAAGAAGGAGCTCCTCGGGATCCCGCGCCTGGGCGCCTTGAACCTCCACGGCTCGCTGCTCCCGAAGTACCGGGGGCGGGCGCCGGTCAACTGGGTGCTCGTGAAGGGGGAGACGGAGACCGGGGTGACCCTGCATTTCATGACGGAGAAGCCCGACGCGGGGGACATCGTGGGACAGGCGTCGGTGCCGATCGCGTTCGACGACACGGCGCTCACGCTGTTCGGGAAGATGGAGGCGGCGGCGGCGCGGCTCCTCGACGACCTGCTGCCCCGAATCGGCCGGGGAGACATCCCGCGGCGCCCGAACGACCTCTCCGCGGGGAGCTACTTCGGCGGGCGGCGGCCCGAGGACGGGCGGATCGACTGGTCCCGGCCCTCGGTCGAGATCTACAACCTCGTCCGCGCGGTCACACGGCCGTACCCCGGGGCCTTCGGGGAACTCGACGGGGAGAAGGTGACGGTGTGGTGGGCGCTCCCCTTGCCGGGGGAGGAGGGGAGGATGTGGGCTCCGGGCACGATCCGCGTCTCGGGCGGGACGGAGTACGCGATGGCGGGAGGGTGCGTCGCACCGGTTTCCGGGGCCCGGCGGGTGGTCGTGAAGACGGGCGACGGCTGGCTGCAGCTGGAGGAGATCGAGTGGAGATCGCGGACGGCGCGGGGGGAGCGGATCGTCGATCTTCTCGGCGCCGCCGCGAACGGGAGGTTTTCATGAAGGTGTTGATCCTCGGAGTGAACGGTTTCATCGGCCATCACCTGACGGCCAGGATCCTGAAGGAGACCGACTGGAAGGTCTACGGGATGGATCTTTCCGACGACCGGCTGGGCAGGTCGGCGAAGCATCCCCGGTTCGATTTCGTCGAGGGCGACATCTCGATCAACAAGGAGTGGATCGAATACCACATCAAGAAGGCCGACGTGATCCTGCCCCTGGTGGCGATCGCCACGCCGAAGGTCTACGTCGAACGGCCGCTGTCGGTCTTCGAGCTCGACTTCGAGGAGAACCTGCGCATCGTCCGCCAGGTGCACCGGTACGGCAAGCGGATCGTCTTCCCCTCCACCTCCGAGGTGTACGGGATGTGCGCCGACGCCGAGTTCGACGAGGAGAACTCGCCGCTGGTCCTGGGACCGATCGCGAAGGAACGGTGGATCTACTCCTGCTGCAAGCAGATGCTCGACCGCGTGATCTGGGCGTACGGCAGGCAGGGGCTCGCCTTCACCCTGTTCCGCCCCTTCAACTGGATCGGCCCGCGGCTCGACTCGATCGAGACCGCGAAGGAGGGGAGCTCCCGCGTGGTCACGCAGTTCATCGCCGACCTGTACCTGGACCGGCCGATCCAGGTGGTGGACGGCGGGGAGCAGCGCCGCTGCTTCACCTACGTGGACGACGGGATCGCCGGGCTCATGAAGATCCTTGCGAACCGGGACGGTTGCGCGAACGGCGGGATCTTCAACCTCGGGAACCCGGCGAACGACCTCTCCATCCGGGAACTCGCCGTCATGCTCCGGGACCTGTACGCGAAGCACCCCCGCAACCGCGGGAAGAAGGTGCCGCCGATCGTCGAGGTCGACTCGAAGCGTTTCTACGGCGAGGGGTACCAGGACATCCGGACTCGGACCCCCTCCATCCGCCGGGCGAAGGAGATCCTCGGCTGGGAGCCGAAGGTGCCGATCCGGGCGGCGCTCGAGAAAACCCTGGACGCCTTCCTCGAAGAGGCGGACGCCTCGCGGCAAAAGGCATGATCCGCGCGCACGGAATGATCCCGCGTCGCACGGTTCCCCGCGGGGGACTTCCGCTCCGCCGCGGTTCGCCGGCCGTCCCCGGCCTCCCCGCCCGCGCCTCCGCGACCGGCCGGGCGGAAGGCACCCCGCATCTCCGCCCGGGGGGAAACCGGGGATGCCCCCCCCGCCGGAGGAAGACGCCGCCGCGTGGAACCCTCCGGCGCATCCTTCCCGGTTCGATATGATCCCCGGGGAAGGCAGGGGCGGGCGCAGGATCCTTGCGCTCAAGGTCGACGTGGACACGCGGCGGGGGATGGAGCGCGGGGTTCCGTCCCTGCTCGACACGTTCGGATCGATCCATGTCCCCGCGACGTTCTTCCTTTCCTTCGGACCGGACAACTCGGGGAAGGCGGTGTACCAGCTGCTGCGCAACCCGCGCTTTCTGTTCAAGATGGTCCGCACGAACGCGCCCGGCCTCTACGGTTTCCGGACCGCGATGTACGGCACGCTCCTCCCCGCTCCGATGATCGCCTCGGCCTTTCCCGGACTGTGCAGGGAGATCGAGGCGCGCGGGCACGAGGTCGAGTTCCACGCCTGGGACCACCGTTCGTGGCAGGACACCCTCCCGAGGAAACGGACCGCGTGGATCCGGGAATGGCTCGCGCGCGGGGTCTGCTCGTACGAAACGTGCCTCGGGCATCGCCCGCGCGCCTTCGGGGCGCCGGCGTGGCGGCTCACCGAAGCGGCGGTGGAGGCGCTGCGGGAGTTTCCGTTCGAATACCTGAGCTGCACCCGCGCCAGCGCGCCGTTCGTTCTCGAGGGGGCCGGCCTTGTCGAGGTTCCTTCCGACCTTCCGTGTCTCGAGGAGGTCGGCGGAATGCGCGGAGTCGCGCGGATCCTCGGGGCGCTCGACGCGGGAGGCGTTCACGTGCTCCCGGTCCATGCGGAGGCGGAAGGCGGGATCTGGCGGGAAGCCCTCGTGGAGATCCTGCGCGGGGCGAAGGAGCGGGGGTACGCGATTTCGCCGTTGTCCCGGATCGCCGCCGGGTGCGCGGAGCGTGCCCTCCCCGTCCGCCCGTTCCGCGACGCCCTGCTTCCCGGGCGCGCGGTCCCATGCGCCGTGTGATGAACCCGGTCCATGTTTCCGTCCGGAGGTGCAAAACGACGTTTTTTCCGGTAAAATGTCCCATGGAATCCAGAGCGCGCGGGGGGTGCAGGGCGTGAAGCTTCCGGATCTATCGATCGGTCGTTTCCGGGCGAAGGTCCCCATCGTCCAGGGGGGGATGTCGGTCCGTGTTTCCACGTCGTCGCTTGCGGCGGCCGTTGCGGATTGCGGGGGAATCGGCACGATCGGCGGCTCGGGCATCCCGATCGACGAACTGCAAGAGGACATCCGCAAGGCGAAGCGGATGACGAAGGGGATCGTCGCCGTCAACATCATGTTCGCCGTCCGGCATTTCATGGAAACGGTCAAGGCGTCCATCGACGCCGGCGTGGACATGATCGTCACCGGCGCGGGGTTTTCGCGCGACGTCTTCAAGGTGGGGCGGGAGCACGGAGTGCCCGTGGTCTCCATCGTCTCCTCTCCCGAGTTCGGAAAACTCGCCGAGCGCAGCGGCGCCGACGCGATCGTCGTCGAGGCCAAGGAGGCCGGCGGGCATCTCGGCACCGACCGGCCCCTGAGGGAACTGTTCCCCGAGGTCCGCAAGGTCGTGAAGAAAGTCCCCCTGATCGCCGCGGGCGGGATCACCGACGGATTCGACATCGCCGAGATGATCGGAAAATTCGGCGCCGACGCCGTGCAGATGGCGACCCGCTTCGTCCTCACGAAGGAGTGCGACGTGGCCGACAGCTTCAAGCGGACCTACCTGAACGCCCGCAAGGAGGACGTGGTCCTCATCGATTCCCCCGTCGGACTGCCCGGGCGCGCGATCCGGAACCGGTTCCTCGACCGGTTCTTCGGCGGAGGGAAGGTCTATGACGGGGCATGCCGGCGGGGGTGCCTGAAGAGCTGCAGCCACAACTTCTGCATCATCGACCGGCTGGAAATGTCGCGCGGCGGCGACGCGGAGGACGGGCTCGTCTTCGCCGGGGAGAACGTCTGGAAGTTGAAGGACATCCCGAGCGTGCGGGACCTGATCGATCGACTCGTCGCGGAGGCCGAGAGCATTTGCCTCCCCGACGCCGTGTCCGCCTCCGCCTGAACGCAACCCCGTCCCCGCGGAACACCGCCTGCGGAAGCGGTGTCCGCGCGCTTCAATTCCCTCGGGACGGCGCCAGGAATCGGCCGGCCCCGGCGGTCGCGGCGGCGCAGGAAAGCCCGGCGACCGCGAACCCCGCGGCGTAACCGGACCGCTGGATGACGACGCCGAGCGTGGCGGCGGACACCATGAACCCGCCGTAGATGCAGGTGTTGTACCCCCCCATCGCCAGTCCCCGCACCCGCGTGTCCACCGACTCCGAGAGAACCGCGCCGATCGCCGTGAACGTCGCGCCCATCGCCGCCCCGATCCCCGCGAAGAGGACGTAGAGCGGGAGCGGTCCGCGCATCGTCCCCGTGAGGGCGATGCACATACCGAAGAGCGCATTGCCCCACAGGATGTAGGGACGCCGGTTCCCCGTCCGGTCCTGCAGGTGCCCGATCGGGATGCGGCAGAGCGCGTTCGCGGCCGCCTGGGTCGTGAAGATCAACCCCGTCTGGGCGATGGAGATCCCGAGGTCCTTCGCGTACAGGGGGAAGAAGGCGAAGAGCGAGCCCCACGCGTACGTCGAGAAGAAGGTGGCGATCCAGCAGCCGAGGACCGCCCGGTTCCGGACGATCTCCCCGAAGTCCGCGCGGAGATTCCCCCCGCCCAGGGAACGCGGACCGGGAGGAGGAGGCGTCTTCACGCGGACGCTTCCCACGATCACCCCCGCGCCGATGATCGCGGCGGAGACCGCGAACGCCGTCCGGAACCCCTTCGTCGCGACCGCGCCGCCGAATCCCGGTCCCAGCGCCATGCCGAGGTACAGCGCGGACGTGTACCATCCGTACGCCCGTCCGAGGAAGCGCGCAGGGCTGGAATCGCCCACGTGCGACATCATCGCGGGGGAGAAGCAGGCCAGTCCCACGCCGGAAAACAGGTAGATGAGCCCGACGTGCAGCGGCGTTTCCGCCGCCGGGAGCAGCAGGGAAGTGAGGCAGGAGATCCCCATCCCGGCGAGGATGAGGCGCTTCCGCCCGAGGCGGTCCGACATGAGGCCGAGGGGAAGCGCAAGGGCTGCCGCGGCGAGCATGAATCCCGCGTTGATCATCCCGACATCGACGGTCGTGGCGCCCAAGTCCCGCGCGTACAGCGGAACGAGGGGAAGCCGCATGTAGGCCCCGAGGTACAGCACCAGCGTGAGCGCGCACGCGACGAGGATCGCGGGGGGCACGCCGGGTTCGCGGGAGTCGGTTCCTGCCGGTGCGCGGTTCGTGACGTTCCAATCCTTTCGCGGCGGAGTCCTCACATTTTATCGGGAATCCCCTTGGAAAACCAATGAACCAGGCATCCATAATCCACCGCCTGTCCTCGCAGAGAAGGGTTCCCCGGGCCGCGAGGCCGTTTTTTCAGGACGGGGTTGCCCCACCGTGTCGATTCAGGCGACGATCCGGGGGATGGCAGCCGGCTACGCCTCC
>Ga0334722_10008138_pt1 | contig 10055 bp, 6 predicted proteins | sample C3_bottom_MG_FD_207210 | JGI IMG/M metagenome (GOLD analysis project Ga0334722, IMG submission 207210) | Sediment microbial communities from Yellowstone Lake, YNP, Wyoming, USA - C3_bottom | ecosystem: Environmental > Aquatic > Freshwater > Lake > Sediment | place: USA: Wyoming | collected... | reverse complement strand
CTCCAAGGAAAAGCTCTTCGAGGGGATGCTGGGCCAGTACACGTTCCTGCCGCGGCTCAAGGAACTGCGGCCTCAAATGGACAAGCTTCCCTATGAGGAGGCGCTGTATATTGTCGCGACGCGGTTCCTGCTCACGCTCAAGGAGCAGAAATCCTTCATCAAGATCATGTTCTCCGAGATGAACCATTATCCCGGAAAGATCCGCAAGGTCTACAACAATACCATCGACGAGACCCGGGCGACCCTGGCGGACTATTTCCTGTCCCTGCAGAAAAAAAACCTGCTTCGGAACATCTCACCCGAGGCCGGCGCGCGGACCTTCCTGAGCATGCTGGTCGCCTATTTCCGCTCCGAGGAGATCATGCGGGGCGTGGATATCACCAAAAAAGGAAAAATGGACCGCGAGGTCCGGGAGATCGTGGATATCTTCGTCCACGGGACGCTGAAGGAAAGGGAACGACCATGATCAAACGCCTCTCATACTGTGCAACGAATATCGCCGGCCTGCTCGGCCTGTGTGCGCTCCTGTCGGGAGGACCCGCGCATGCAGCGGACACGAAGCCGGCGAGCGGTCCGACAGCGACCGCTCCGCTGACGGCCGTCAAGACGGCCGCGTCCCCGACCGGGACCGCCCCGGCCGCCGAACGGCTGACCCTGGACCAGTGCATCGATCTAACGGTCAAGCGGAACCCGAGCCTCACGGCGGCGGAGTCGAACATGAACGCGGCAGGCACCCGCATCGGGCAGGCGCAAGCGGCGTACTATCCCCAGGTCAGCCTTTCGGGGAACTATACCAAGTTCTCCCCGTACACGGACCCGAAGAATGAATCCCAGGACCTGTACCAGGGAACGGCGACGGTCACGCAGAACCTCTTTGATTTCGGCAAGACCCCGAGCCAGGTGCGGATCCAGCGGTTGGGCCATGACGCTTCGCGCGAGGACCGGCGGACCGTTTACAGTCAGGTGATCTTCAATGTGAAGCAGGCCTATTACACGCTGCTGCAGGCCGAGAAGAACCTGGAGGTTGCCATCGAGACGGTGAAACTGAACAAGGAGCAGCTCGATCAGGCCAAGGGTTTCTTTGATGCCGGTGTCAAATCGAAGTACGATGTGACGTCGGCCGAGGTGAACCTGAGCAACGCACGGCTGGCGCAGATCCGCGCAGACAATGCCGTTCGGATCGCACGGGTAACGCTCAAGAACGTCATGGGGTCGCCGGACCTGCCCGATTTTTCGATCGTGGACAGCCTTGCCTTCCAGAAATATCCGGTAACGTTCGACGATGCCATCCAGCGCGCCTATGCGAACCGGCCGGACCTCAGATCGGTTCAGGCGAAGAAAGAGGCGTCCAAGGAATCCGTCTCGCTTGCCCGGACCGGCTACTATCCGACGCTGTCCGGCAACGCGAGCATCACCCGCGCCGACAGCGATTTTCCGCCCGAGAAGAGCGGATGGAGCGCAGGCGTCACGCTCACGATCCCCCTGTTCAGCGGGTTCCTGACGAACGGTCAGGTCAGGGAAGCGAAGGAGAACCTGAACGTTCAGAAGGCCAACGAAGAGACGCTCCGCCAGGGAATCCTGCTCGACGTGCAGCAGGCATATCTTAATCTTGTTGCGCTCGAGGACGGTGTGGGCGTTGCAGAACTTACGGTACAGCAGGCAAAGGACAACTACGACATCGCATCGGGGCGGTACAGCGCCGGCGTGGGCAGCCCGCTTGACGTGACGAGCGCGCTCGTGGGCCTGTCGAACGCGAAGACGAACTACATTGCGGCCCTGGCGAACTATAAGGTTGCCGAAGCGGCGCTTTTGAAGGCGATGGGGGAATGATGCGAATGGAGAATACATCAGTACCGACACGGGGACACGGGGACAGGGGGACACGGGGAAGAAGGGCGTTTGCCATCCTTCCGTTATTCATCCTCGGCCTCGCTACAATGATCGCAGGATGTTCCAAGGCCAAGCAGGCGCCGGCACGCGTCGTTCCGGTGGTCGCGGAAACAGCGGACCAGAAGAACGTCCCGCTCCAGGTGAAGGCCATCGGGAACGTGGAAGCGTATAATACCGTGACGATAAAATCCCAGGTGAACGGCGAGATCTCGGAGGTGCATTTCCGGGAAGGCCAGGACGTGAAGCAGGGGAAGCTGCTGTTCAGGATCGACCCGCGCCCCTTCGAGTCCACCCTCCGGCAGGCCGAGTCCACCCTTGCCCGCGACCGGGCGCAGGCAAAGAACGCCCAGGAGGAATCAAAGCGCTACGCGGCACTGGCGGGCAAGGGCTTTGTCTCCGTTCAGGAATACGACCGCGCGCGCACCAATGCCGACGCGCTCGACGCCGTCGTGAAGGCAGATGAGGCCGCCGCGGAGAACGCTCGGCTTCAGCTCGAATATACCTCCATCAAAGCGCCCATCGACGGACAGACCGGCGCCATCACCATCCAGAAGGGCAACGTCGTGAAAGCGAACGACCTGTCGCTCGTGACCATCAACCAGATCGCGCCTATCTATGTCACGTTCGCGGTGCCGGAGCAGGACCTGGCGAACATCAAACGATTCCAGGCGTCCGGCGACCTGCATGTGGAGGCGAGCATGCCCCAGGCGAATAAAAAGCCCGTCAAGGGCTCGCTGACGTTCATCGACAACAAAGTCAATACATCGACCGGTACGATCACCTTGAAGGCCACCTTTGCGAACCAGGACCGGGCGCTCTGGCCGGGACAGTTCGTCGATGTTGTTCTGACGCTGACCACCGAGAAGAACCGGGTCGTGGTGCCGTCCCCGGCGGTACAGACCGGCCAGCAGGGACAGTACGTCTATGTGATCAAGGACGATATGACCGCCGACCTTCGCGTCATTACCGCCGGCAGGTCGTACGGGGAATGGACGATCGTCGACAAGGGAATTGCCGCAGGAGAAAAGGTGGTGACCGACGGCCAGCTCAGGATCACGCCCGGCGTCAAGGTGGAGATCAAGAACTCGACACCGAAGCAGGATCCCACCACAGAGGCACAGAGCACACAGAGTAAAACAGAAAAGATCCCCGAGGCTCAAGCCCTAAAAAATAAATAATTTCACCATCGACACAAGTGCGACAGAGTTCATATCCGGGGCCGTTGATCATTTACTTCTCTGTTTCTCAGAAGCTGACATTGATCTATTAAAACCATGAACATTTCCGAACCCTTCATACGCCGTCCCGTCATGACCACGCTGGTCATGCTCTCCATCCTCTTCGTGGGCATGGCCGGCTACCGATTGCTGCCGGTCTCCGACCTGCCGAACGTCGACTTCCCGAACATCGTGGTAACGGCGAACGTGCCGGGCGCCTCCCCTGAGACCATGGCCTCGGCGGTCGCTACGCCGCTGGAAAAACAGTTCTCGACCATCGCCGGCATCGATTCCATGACGTCGGTCAACGCCCAGGGGCTCTCCCAGATCAATATCCAGTTCAACCTGAGCCGCAACATCGATGCTGCGGCCCAGGATGTGAATTCCGCGATCGCCGGCGCGCTGAAGCAGCTTCCGCAGAACATGCCGAGCCCTCCGTCGTACCGCAAGGTGAACCCGGCCGACCAGCCCGTGCTGTATCTCGCACTCAGTTCGCCCACGCTGCCGCTCTCGACCGTCGACAATTATGCGCAAACGCTGATCGCCCAGCGCGTTTCCATGATCAGCGGGGTCGCCCAGGTGCAGGTCTACGGTTCGCAGAAATATGCGGTCCGTGTGCGGCTGAACCCCCGCGCGTTGGCCAGCAAGGGGATCGGGATCGATGAAGTGGCGAACGCCGTGGCCCGCGCGAACTCGAACCTGCCGACCGGAACGCTCTACGGCGCGAACCAGGCGTTCACCGTACAGACAACGGGCCAGCTGAACGACGCGCAGGCCTACCGCCCTGTCATCGTCGCTTACCGGGGCGGCTCGCCGGTCCGGCTCCAGGAACTCGGCGACGTCATCGACAGCGTGGAGAACGACAAGGTGGCGAGCTGGTACCGCGATACGCGCGCCATCATCCTCGCGATCCAGCGCCAGCCCGGCACGAACACCGTCGAGGTCGTGGATTCCATCAAGAAGCTCATACCCGTGTTCCGGGAGCAGATGCCCGCATCGGTGAACCTCAATATCATGTTCGACCGGTCGGAGTCCATCCGTGACTCGGTGCACGACGTGCAGTTCACGCTGATCCTGACGGTCTGCCTCGTCGTCCTCGTTATCTTCCTGTTCCTCCGGAACCTTTCAGCCACGGTCATCCCGAGCCTTGCGCTTCCGATGGCGATCGTGGGGACCTTCGCCGTGATGTACGCCATGGATTTCAGTATGGACAATATGTCGCTGATGGCGTTGACGCTGTCGGTCGGGTTCGTGGTGGACGACGCCATTGTGATGCTCGAGAACATCATCCGCCATGTCGAAGCGGGCGAGACCGTCATGGAAGCCGCGCTCAAGGGGTCCCAGGAGATCGGATTCACGATCCTCTCGATGACCATTTCGCTCGTTGCCGTGTTTCTGCCGGTCTTCTTCATGGGGGGCATCATCGGACGGCTCCTGCACGAGTTCGCGGTGACCATCGGCATGTCCATCCTCATTTCTGGGTTCGTTTCCCTGACGCTCACGCCGATGCTGGCCTCCCGCTTTATCCGGCCGCATACGGGTAAAGAACAGCACGGAAAGCTCTATCAACTTTCGGAGCGGTTCTTCACCGGCATGCTGGAGTTCTACGAGCGGACCCTGACCACAGTGCTCCTGCACCGGCGGATGACGATGATCGTCTCGGGTGTGATCCTTGCCGCGACGGTGGTCCTGTTCAAGATCATGCCGACGGGCTTTCTCCCGAGCGAGGACACGGGTGCGCTCTTCATCACGACGGAAGCGGCCCAGGGCATTTCCTTTGACTCCATGATGAAACACCAGCAGGCCCTTGCCGCGATCGTCCTAAAGGACCCGAACGTGGAGGGTTTCATGTCCGCCATGGGATCCGGCGGTTCGAGCGTATCGGGGAACCAGGGGCGGATCTTCATGAAGCTCAAGCCGCGCTCCGAGCGCAAGCTCCATGTCGATCAGCTTATCCAGCGGTTCCGCCCGATGCTGGCGCAGGTTCCCGGGATCCAGGCCTATCCCCAGAACCCGCCGCCCATCCGCATCGGCGGCACGCTGACCAAGAGCCTCTATCAGCTGACGCTCCAGAGCCCGGACACCGCAGAACTGTATGAGTTCGCGCCCAAGCTCGAGGCAAAGCTGCGCGAACTGCCGCAGCTGCAGGACGTCACCAGCGACCTGCAGATCAAGAATCCCCAGGTGAACGTGGAGATCGACCGCGACAAGGCGTCGTCGCTCGGCATCACCGCCGCCCAGGTGGAGAGCGGTCTCTCGATGGCGTACAGCGCCCAGCAGGTCTCGACCATCTACGCACCGAACAACCAGTACCAGGTCATCATGCAGGTCCTGCCGGAATATCAGATGGACCCGGCCGCGCTTTCCCTGTTGTACATCCGCTCCGCGAACGGCCAGCTTGTTCCGCTCAGCAGCGTGTCGAAGCTCAGCCAGAACCTGGGCCCGCTGTCCGTGAACCACCTGGGCCAGCTGCCCGCGGTCACGCTTTCGTTCAATACCCGGCCTGACGTTTCCCTGGGCACGGCGGTCGAAGCGGTGCGAAAGACGGCCCGGCTGCTGCTTCCCGCATCGATCACCACCAGCTTCCAGGGAACGGCGCAGGCCTTCCAGTCGTCCATGCAGGGGCTGGGCCTTCTGCTGGTCGCCGCGACGCTCGTGATCTACATCGTGCTCGGCATCCTGTACGAGAGCTTCATCCATCCCATAACGATCCTGTCGGCACTGCCGTTCGCGGGCTTCGGAGCGCTGGTTACCCTGCTCATGTTCGGCTCCGACCTGAACGTATATGCCTTTGTGGGCATCATCCTGCTCGTGGGCCTGGTGAAAAAGAACGGCATCATGATGATCGATTTTGCGCTGGATGCACAGCGCCGGGAAGCCGCGACCCCGCATGACGCCATCTACAAGGCATGCATCGTCAGGTTCCGGCCCATCATGATGACCACCATGGCGGCGCTCCTGGGCACGCTGCCCATCGCCCTGGGCCTTGGCGCGGGCGCCGAGTCCCGACGTCCGCTGGGGCTCGCCGTGGTGGGCGGACTGCTCTTCTCCCAGACCCTGACGCTCTATGTCACGCCCGTCGTGTATCTCTACATGGACGAGCTCCAGCGGCGGCTGGGCAAGCTGCACATATTCCAGGCGAGAAAAAAGGCGAGGTCCCATGAATAACGACAAGTCCTCACGCATCGGCGTTGTCATCGGAAACCGCCGGGTCCGGCAGGTCGCGATCGCTGCCGGTGCGGCTGCCATCCTCGGCATTGCGCTCTTCTTTGCCTTGCGGGGCGGGAACAACGGTGTGGCATACCGGACCGACGCGGTCACGCGGGGAGATGTCCAGCAGACCGTCACGGCGACCGGCACCGTGAACCCCGTCAGCACCGTGCTGGTGGGAACCCAGGTCTCGGGAACGATCAAGGGCCTGTTCGCGGATTTCAACTCCCGCGTGAAAAAAGGCCAGATCATCGCCCAGATCGATCCGGCCTTTTTTGAGACGCAGCTGGCGCAGGCGCAGGCCAATGCGGACCGCGCCCAGGCCGGGCTGCGCGACGCCGAACGCCTCATGAACCAGAACAAGGTCCTCTTTGCGCGGAACCTTGTCGCGAAGAACGATTATGATGCCGCGGAGACCAATTACGACAGCGCCAAGGCGCAGCTTGCGCAGGCGAAGGCGGCGCTCCAGGCGGCCGAAACGAACCTGAGCTACACGAAGATATATTCTCCCGTCGACGGCATCATCATCTCCCGGAACGTGGACGTGGGGCAGACCGTTGCGGCGAGCTTTCAGACGCCCACGCTGTTCACGATCGCCCAGGACCTTACGAAGATGCAGATCGACACGAACGTTGCGGAATCCGACATCGGCGCGGTGACGGTCGGTCAGGCCGTGGAGTTCACGGTGGACGCTTATCCTGATACGACATTCAAGGGCAAGGTCTGGCAGAAACGGCAGGCGCCCATCACCGTGCAGAACGTCGTTACCTACGACGTCGTGATCCAGGTCGACAACAGCGACCTGCGGCTGATGCCCGGTATGACCGCGAACGTATCGATCATCATAACAACGAGGCACGACGTGCTGCGGATCACGAACGCTGCGCTCCGGTTTCGGATGACCGACCGGCCGGCCGGCGGTCCGGGCCAGGCGAGCGGAGCAGCAGGCAAGGCCGGCGGCGGGACCGGAGAGAAGAAAGGGCCTGCAATATGGGTCCTGGAGCAGGGAACGCCGAAACGCGTCGGCATCGCTCCCGGCATCAGCGACGGCACGTTCACGGAGATCGTGTCCGGCGACCTGAAAGAAGGCCAGTTGATCATCGTCGAGTCGCTGAAGAAGGGCGCACCGAAGGCCGCCCCGGGCGGACCGAGGATGTTCTAGATTGGCTGTCAAGCGAACAAGCTGGCAAGCTTGCCAGCTGCAGCCGGTTCTTGTCGTTGCTTGCTAGCCTGACGGCTTGCACGCCTGTTCGCAGGTTCTCTTCCATGGCCCTCATCGAAGCACATACGATCAGCAAGATCTATCAGCTCGGCGACATCGAACTGAAGGCGCTTGACGGCATTTCGACGGCCATCGAGCAGGGCGAGTTCGTCGCCATCATGGGGCAATCCGGGTCGGGAAAATCGACGTTCATGAACCTGCTGGGGTGCCTCGACACGCCGACCCGTGGTCAGTACCTGCTCGACGGTGTCGATACGGGGGGGCTTTCCCGCGATGAACTGGCCGAAATACGGAACAAGAAGCTCGGGTTCGTGTTCCAGGGGTTCAACCTGCTCTCCCGCACCTCGGCGCTCGAGAATGTCGAGCTGCCCATGCTCTACAACGGCAAGACCGCTGCTGAACGCCATGCGCGAGCCGTGAAAGCGCTCAAGAGCGTCGGTTTGGAAGGCAGGGAAGGCCATCATCCGAACCAGCTTTCCGGGGGCCAGCAGCAGCGTGTGGCCATAGCGCGTGCCCTTGTGAACGATGCACCGCTCATCCTTGCCGACGAACCGACCGGCAATCTCGACACCAAAACAAGCGCCGAGATCATGGAACTCTTCGTCAGGCTGAACCGGGATTCCGGCATCACCGTCATCCTGGTGACGCACGAACCCGATATCGCCGCATTCGGCAAACGGATCATCCGGTTCTCGGACGGCCACATTGTGAGCGATGAAGCGATGAAAAAATGACGTCTCAACAGGAAATTCGAAATAATTTCATAATACAGGCTTATAACCACGGGTCGCGCGTACGCGACACACAGATAAGTACGAACGAGAACCAAGGAATTGTTCTGACCTGTTTCCTAAAGTGAATTACCGTGTGCTGCGAAGCCGCCTGTGGTTACTTCCAGTTCTGGGAAGCCTTTTAAATCTTATATGATAAACATTCCCTCCACATTCAAGATCTCCTTTCGGGCGCTCCGGGTGAACAAGATGCGCTCGAGCCTCACCATGCTCGGCATCATCATCGGCGTCGGAGCCGTTATCGCGATGGTCGCTGTGGGTACCGGCGCCAGCCAGAAGATCGCCGCGCAGATATCGAGCATGGGGAGCAACCTGCTCATCATCCTGCCCGGGACGACCACGGCCGGCGGCGTTCGCATGGGCGCAGGCACACAGCCCACGCTCACGATGGGCGATGCCGAAGCGATCCCGCGGGAATGTCCTTCGGTCTCCGACGCAGCCCCGATCCATAACGGCGTCGCCCAGGTCATGGCCGGCCATCTGAACTGGTCGACCGGCGTCATCGGCACCACGCCGTCGCTGCTGATCGTGCGGGAATGGGAACTGGCAGCCGGCCGGTCCTTTACCTCGCAGGACGTGAAGAGCGCTACCAAGGTCTGCCTGCTCGGCCAGACGGTCGTGGACAACCTGTTCGGCGAACAGGACCCCGTCGGGCATACGATCCGGATCAAGAACGTGCCGTTCCAGGTGATCGGCGTCCTGGCGAAGAAAGGCCAGAACGCCCAGGGACAGGACCAGGACGACACGATCATGATCCCGGTGACCACGGCCCAGAAGAAGCTCTTCGGGACGCTCTTCCCCGGAATGGTGCGGATCATCACGGTCAAGGCCAGGAGCGCCGAGGACCTGCCGCTTGCGGAGCGTCAGATAGCCGAACTGCTGCGGCAGCGCCACCACATCGGCCAGAAGCAGGACAACGACTTCACGGTGCGGAACCTTACCCAGGTCATGCAGGCCGCCGAGCAGTCGACGAAGGTCATGACGCTCCTTCTCGGCGCCATTGCATCGGTCTCGCTGCTGGTCGGCGGCATCGGCATCATGAACATCATGCTCGTTTCCGTCACGGAACGGACGCGCGAGATCGGCATCCGCATGGCGATCGGCGCCAAGACCTGGGACATCCGGCTCCAGTTCATCATCGAAGCGCTTACGCTGTCGCTGATCGGCGGCATCATCGGCATCATCGCAGGAGTATCGACCGCAATGGTCCTGTCGTCCATTTCCGGCTGGCCGACGGTCGTCTCTCCCCTGTCCATCGTCCTGGCATTTGGTTTTTCCGGGTTCATCGGTATATTCTTCGGGTTCTATCCCGCGTACAAGGCATCGCTGCTCAATCCCATCGACGCGCTCCGCTATGAGTGAACGGCATGCGCATGGCGTTGTGCGGCCATGTAGATAAGGCCTTTTTTCGCTTTTCCCTTGCCGCAATATGCTATAATAACGGCCAATGACCTGTTTCCCGTGGAGGCGCACAATGTTAAGGCATACGTTCACGACACTTATCCTATCCCTTATGCTCTCGCTTTTACCGGCGGTTGCGTCCGCTGTTCCTGAAGGGATCATCCTGACGTGGCCCGGCGGCGGTGCGGGCAAGGTGACCTTTGACGGGACCAAGCACGCCAAGAAGGGTTTGCAGTGCGAAACCTGCCATGTCGCCGGGCTGTTCCAGACGAAGAAGAACGCCGACAACATGACCATGGAGGCTATGAAGCAGGGCAAATTCTG
>Ga0334722_10008137_pt1 | contig 10055 bp, 8 predicted proteins | sample C3_bottom_MG_FD_207210 | JGI IMG/M metagenome (GOLD analysis project Ga0334722, IMG submission 207210) | Sediment microbial communities from Yellowstone Lake, YNP, Wyoming, USA - C3_bottom | ecosystem: Environmental > Aquatic > Freshwater > Lake > Sediment | place: USA: Wyoming | collected... | reverse complement strand
GCATGGTGATCCTCCTGAGCGGGGACATCGGGCGTAGACAACCCAGATCGTCCCTGCTCAGGCGGACATCGCCCACCCGCCAACACGACGCGGCCGCGGCACTACTGAAAGATCCGGGCTAGGCGGCGAGTTGCGTCGTGAGGTCGAGCTCGTCCCGGAGCCAGCCGACGTCGGGCCAGGCGGCGCTGGCGCGGCGGGCGTGCTCGGCTCGGTTCTCGATCGCGCGGAGCAGCGACTCGAGCTCGCCGCGGAACTTCGGGATGCTCGCGGCTGCCCGCGGCGTCGCTCCGTCGAGGCGTGCGAGCGGCTCATCGAGCCAGCGGCGCAGGTACTGGTCGAGGTAGTCGGCGGCCTGCACGGCCTCCTCGGCGGGGCCGAGTGCTCGTTGTCGGTCCGTCCGGTCATGGTCGAAGGGCGTGATCTCTCGTTCGAGCAGCTCGGCGTTGCCTGCGAGGCGGCGCGAGATGAGCTCGAGCGCGTGTTCGAGTCGCTGCTCGGAGATTGCGTCGAAGCGGAGTTCGCAGCCGGCGAGGACGAAGGTGCCGGTCCCGATCCGGTCCGGGAACCCCGCGTAGGAGCTCTCGAAGAAGAGCGCGTTCGGCGGCAGCGGCGGCCGGCGCGCGCGCAGCTCCGCCCGGTCGCCGGTGAGCTGGAAGCACTCCCCGGTTCCGTCGTCGCTCTCGCCGACCCAGAGCAGCTCCGGCGGCGCGTCCAGGACCCTGAAGGCATCGTCGGGATCGACCAGCGACCACGTGGCGCGCGCAGCGACAACCGGATCACCCTCGGCCGTGAAGAGGCTCGGCTCGACCGATCGACTCGGCGGGACGAAGCGGAGCAGCCCCCGGCTTGCGATACGGAAGACCTCGGACAGCCCGGCCGGGTCGCGGGACAGGCCGTACGCGGCTGCGAGCCGCTCGAGCTCGACCAGGAGTTCCGGTTCCTCGTCTGGCGCGTAGACGAGCACCGGCCCCCACAGCGTCGCGACCGTATCGCTCGACATCACGCGACAGACCACGACGTCCCACGGCACCACCTCGGAGGAGACGGTCTGACTGGCGACAGAGATCAAGGCGCCGGTGAGGAGGTTCTCGATCTCCAGCGAACGGCCCGGGACGACCGCGCGCACGCGATGGACGCCGAGCCGGGCGGCGGCGATCCGCTCGGCGATCTCGCGCTCACCCGGATCGAGATCCGGCCGGGCGAGAAAGCGCTCGACTGGGGTCCCGCCGCCCGACAGCTTGCGATCGGAGTTGAACCAGGTAAGAAGGAGCGCAAAGTCGCGCTCTCCAATGCGATGACTCTCGGGATGGAACTCCTCGAACGCCTCCGCGAGCTCGTCGCCGAACTGGTCGACCGACCAATCCGAGATCGAGCGGCCCACTCGGCTGTCGTCACGAGCCTGCTTCGCCAGCCGCTCCTCCTCGAGCAGGCAGCAGTGTTTGAACTTGCGGCCGCTGCCGCACGAGCACGGTGCGTTCCGGGCCGTCGTCGCCACCGCCCGGAACGGTACGAGCCAGCGCGGACGGCGCCCGCTGCGGGTGCCGACGGGCGCGCTCGTTACAGTCCTCGGCCATCGCAGCCATGTCCGGAACCGACCTTCAACACCGGCTCGTCGAAGCCCTGGGCGAGGTCGCGCGCCTGCGCGCCGAGAACAGGCGGCTACGGACGCTGCTCGCGCTCGCCCAGCAGACGAAGACGATCCTCGGGCCGTGCTCGCCCGAACGCCCACTGCGCGCCAGCTCTCCGGCCTCGGCAGGGGAGAAGGTCGCCCTCGTTCGACGCCTGTTCCGCGGCCGCGACGACGTGTACGCGCTTCGCTGGGAGAGCGCGCACACCGGCAAGAGCGGCTACGCACCGGCGACCGCGGAAGGATGGGGTCGGCATGGCCCGAAGACCTATCTGCCGTTGAGCCAAGCAGCGGTCGAGGGCCATCTGCGCGGACGGGAATCCATCGGGGTCTACCCGCTGCTCCAGAACGACACATGCTGGTTCCTCGCCTGCGACCTCGACGGCACGACGTGGCAGCTCGATGCGCTTGCGCTGCTCGAGGCCTGCGAGGAGTACGGGGTGCCGGCGGCGCTGGAACGAAGCCGCTCAGGCGCGGGCGGCCACGTGTGGGTCTTCTTCGCCGCGCCGGTCGCGGCTGCGGCGGCCCGCCGGCTCGGCGCGCTGCTGCTCCGCGCGGCGATGACGCGGCGCGGGGAACTCGACCTCGCAAGCTACGACCGGCTCTTCCCCAATCAGGACTTCCTGCCCGCGAAAGGGTTCGGCAACCTGATCGCGCTTCCGCTGCAGGGTCGCTGCCGCGCTGTCGGCACGAGCGTTTTTCTCGATCCGGCGACGTTCGAGCCGTGGCCGGACCAGTGGGCGTTCTTGAACTCGCTCGCACGACTCGCGCCCGAGCGGCTCGAGCGTCTGCTGAGCGAGCACGAGGAGATCGTGGTCGGCGCGGCAGCACTCTCACCGCAAAGGACGCTGCTGCGGGACGAGCGTCTGCCGGCGGAGGTTCGGTGCACGATCGGCTCCGACCTCGCAATTGTCAGAGCCGACCTGCCGCCATCGCTGCTGGCGGAGCTCAAACACCTCGCCTCGCTGCACAATCCGCTCTTCTACGAGCGGCAGCGGCTTCGGCTCTCCACCCACCAAACGACGCGGCTGATCCGCTGCTACGAGGAGGACCTGACCCACCTCCATCTTCCGCGTGGCCTGCTTCGCCAGGTTGAGGATGCGGTCGCGAACGCGGGTAGCCAGCTCGTGACCGACGACCGCCGACCAACCCACACGCGGTTACCGCTCACGTTTCACGGCGAGCTGACCCCGCTGCAAGCGAACGCAGCCCGCGCGATGCTCGCGCACGACGACGGCGTTCTCGTTGCGCCACCCGGAACCGGCAAGACGGTGATCGCCTGCGCGCTGATCGCGGAGCGGAAGCTGCCGACGCTGATCCTCGCCCACAGCAAACCACTGCTCGAGCAGTGGCGCGCTCAGCTCACGACGCTTCTCGACCTCCCGTCGAAGCAGATCGGCCAGAAAGGCGGCGGCAGACGCAAGCTGACCGGAGTCGTCGACCTCGCGATGATCCAGAGCCTCAAAGGGATCGACGATCTCGAGTCATTCTTCGGTGCCTACGGCCTGATCGTGATCGACGAGTGCCACCACCTGCCCGCGTTCTCGTTCGAGGCTGCCGTCCGCCGGGCGCCCGTCCCCCACTTCCTCGGCCTCACCGCCACCCCCTACCGGCGAGACGGGCTGCAGGAGATCGTCACCATGCAGTGCGGCCCGATCCGGCACCGGATCGCGAACAGCGAGAGCCCGGCCGGCGAGGTGAATCTCGAGCTCTCCGTCCGCGACACGAAGCTCGCGTTCGTTGATGCGACTGAACAGCCGATCCACGAAGTCTTCCGTCTACTGGTCGAAGACCAACGGCGCACCACTCTAGTCTGCGACGACGTGCTCGTCGCGCTCGCCGAAGGTAGACGCTGCCTCGTGCTCAGCCACTGGAAGCAGCACTGCCACCTGCTTGCGGAGGCGATCCGCAGCCGAGGCATCTCGCCGTTCCTGCTCGAGGGGGGCCTGGGCAAGCGCGCACGCGCCGCCCTCCTCGATCAGATCGAGAACACGCCAGCCGACGAGCCCCTTGTCGTTATCGCCACCGGCCAGTACCTCGGCGAGGGCTTCGACTGCCCGCAGCTCGACACCCTCTTCCTCGCCTTCCCCATCTCCTTCAAGGGCCGCCTCGTCCAATACACCGGTCGCATCATGCGCGCCCACGCCGGCAAGATGAGCGCCCGCGTCTACGACTACGCCGACGTCCACGTACCAGTGCTACGCGCCATGCACACGCGGCGTCTCTCGACCTACAAGACACTCGGATTCACGCGCGAGCGGCAGACCCTCGCGGCGGCCGCCTGAGCCATCGCGGCGGCGCCCGCCCCGCGGCGCGGCACGGAGCATGCGATCGAGACGACTGTGTGCGTCGGCACGGGTTGCGAGGGTCATCATCAGGCCGCCGGTTGACATAATGGAAAAGTTGTATAAGGTCTACGTTGTATACGGTCTACATTGTGTCATGGGAAGTCGAGTACACGAACGAGTTCGAAGCATGGTGGGAAACCCTCGACGAGGAGGACCAAGAAGCGATCGACGCGGCGGTCGAACTGCTGGAGGAGCGAGGACCTGCTCTTGGACGACCGCTCGCAGACAACGTGCATCAGTCTCGGCATCCGAACATGAAGGAACTGCGATCCGCGCAGACGATCCGTGTCCTGTTTGCCTTCGACCCACGGAGAGTCGCGATCCTGCTCATCGGCGGGGACAAGCGCGGAGCCTGGAATCGCTGGTACGACGAAATGGTTCCCGTTGCGGACACGCTCTACGACGACCATTTCGCCGAGCTGGGCGAGAGAACAGAGAGGAGGGAAAGAGCAATGGCCAAGCCCTATAAGCAGCTTCTTGACAAGGTCCGCAGCGACCCCACCCGCGCGGCCCGTGTCACCCCCCAGCGCCAGGCGATGGAGGACGCGTTGGCGCTGGCCGAGATCCGCGAGCAGCGAGAACTCACCCAGACCGACATCGCCCGGGTGCTCTCGACCTCGCAGGCAAACGTCTCGCGCATCGAACGGCAACGCGACCTCTACCTCTCGACCCTGGCTCACTACGTCGCCGCGCTCGGCGGGACGCTCAGAGTCTCGGCCGTCTTCGACGACGAAGAAGTCGAGATTGGCGTCGGCAGCCAAGATGCCGCCGGCCGCCGCTAGTTCGATCGTCAGCTACGAGGCAGAGAGACGAAACCCTTGCTCGACACCCCGGAGGGCGCATCAACAGAACGGCGCCGCGGGAAAGCGTCCTTTCGATGGAGCGTTTATGGAGCCTAGCGGTCGCAACCAGTGGCAACCGGCGGCAAATGCCCAGCGCGCGAAAACGCCCGAGACAAGCCAAAACCGTTGCCACCGGTTGCGACCAGTTGCCGATCGGAGCGCATGGTAAGGAGGGGGTCGACGGTTCGAGTCCGTCAGAGGGCTGAAAATATCTGCAAATCGGCAAGTTCTGTTGTCTGACCTGGTACAACTGAGCACCTCGTTACGAAGGAGGGTTCTTGGCTCGCGGGAGGCTCGCCAGAGCCGCTTGAATGCAGCCTCCTCCCCCTGGATGCCTTGTGGTATTTGAGTAGCTGATCGCCGAGACGGGGGCAGGTCCTGGGGACACGCGGCTTCCCGGGCAGATCGCTGCTCCATCAGGAGTCGACCTGCCGTGGAGTATTGGCCGAATCCTGCGCGCGTCGTATTGTCGCCGGAGTGGTTTTCGCCGACGTCACGATGGACGCGCCATCACTGGGGGACCAGCAGGCGTTCTACGGCGACGTGCTTGGCTTGCCGCTCGACGGCGACGCTTCCGATGAGGTGGCCTTCCAGGCAGGATGCACACGGATCACGTTCCGACAAGCGCCACCGGGGACAACGCCCACCTACCACTTTGCGCTTCGCATACCGGGCAACCAGTTCCGCGAAGCCAAGTCGTGGCTCGCCGGGCGAGTGGAGCTCTTACGCGACGGGGGCCAAGACGAGTTCGACTGGGACTTCTGGGGTGCGCTCGCCGTCTACGCCGAGGATCCGGCGGGAAACGTCATCGAGCTGATCGCGTTTCCGAACCTCCCCCCGGCTGCCGACGCCGAGTTCGGCGCGGCTTCGATCCTCGGCATCGCCGAGCTCGGTCTTCCCGTCGCCGACGTTCGCGCCGCGGTTGCGGAACTGAGAAACGAGTTCGGCATCGGGCTGTGGGATCGCGACGAAATCACTCCGGCAGGCCTGACGCCTGTGGGGGAGCAGGGCGCGACGTTCATCGTCGTCCCCGCCGGCCGCACGTGGTTCCTCGGCGGCGTCGCCGCCGCTGACCGTATGGACGTCTCCCTCGGCGGCGTCGGAGCAGGCCGGCTCGAGCTGCCCGGGCACCCTTACCTCATCAGGGGAGGTAGCTGATCCTCGAGCGAATCCAGGTCGTAGATGCGGGCCGGTTTCACAATCCGTACGGCGCTCACCCCGCTCGGGCGCGTGCTCTCCCACGCCGCACGACGGGGGCTGATCGCCTCCAACCCGATGAGTCGACTGGAGCGCGGCGAGCGCCCCTCGCCGGGGCGGCGCGAGATGCGCATCCTCCAGCGCGACGAGATCCACGCCCTGCTCGGCGCCGCCGATCCCCGCTATCGCCCGCTGCTCGCCACCGCGATCTTCACCGGGCTGCGCCTCGGGGAGGTGCTCGGGCTCACCTGGGCGGACGTGGACCTCAAGGCGGGCACGCCGCACGTTCGCAAGCAGCTCGACCGCGACGGACATCGCGTCGCCCCGAAGACCCCACAGGCGGTTCGCGACGTCGTGCTCGCCGGCGCTCGGGAGGGCGCTCGCCGGACACCGGCTCGCCTCGGCGCACTCACGTCCCAGCGACCTCGTGTTCGCCTCCGCGCTCGGCACCGGGCTCATCGCGCAGCGGGGAGGGAGGGGTAGCTCGACCCGGGAGGCAGGAGACGACATTCCAGCGGCACAACGTGATCGGCCCCGAGAACGTCGAGGGCACTCGGTCGAGCGTCAAGTCTGGGTCACTGCTGCCGATCAAGGGGAAGTCGTGACCGTGCGCTGGATCACCGTGGGACTCCTGGCGGTGCTCGGCTGGCCTGCCGCGATCATGCTCATCGCCCTCTTGCAAGAGCGCCTGGGACGGCGACGGGCCGAACGGTGACAGCGGTCGCCATCGTGCTCGTGCTCCTCTACGTGCGACACGGCTCTATTGCGCTCCAAGACAGGTTCACTCGTGACCCGGTCGCGGAGCCCATCCTCGCGCTTATCACCGACAAGGAGATTGCCTGAGCACGGTGACTTTCCCACCCTGCCCCAGTTTCGAGCGGGAGACTCATCGCTCAGCTGGGAGGGAGGGGTTCAGGCCGGCATTTGGCTTGCTGTCGGGGACATGAGCCTCATCCGCTTACGTCTCGAGGGAGGAATACCGTCGGCCTCTCCGACGTGGCAGAGGCTGCGCGGGGGAACCTGCGACTCGGGCTCTCTCGTGGCTGAATTACGCTCTTGCTCTACGAGTCGGAAGTGGCAACAACCCGGGAGGGCGCGTGACGGAGCCGGTGCAAGTGACCGTGTACAACGACGCTGGGTGCCCGTGGGGGTATTCGGCGCACCCTGCTTTTCGGGTACTCGAATGGCGCTACGGGTCGCAGCTCGACTGGCGACTCGTCCAGATCGGGCTGACGGAGCATGCGCAGCAGTACGTCGATCGGGGCTATACACCGCTCAGGTCGGCTGAGGGCTATGTCCGGCGGTTCCGGCGCTTCGGGATGCCATTCGCGCCGGAGCCCCGTGCGCGGGTCGTCGGCACCGGACGGGCGTGCAGAGCCGTCGTCGCGGCGCGACTGCTCGCACCGGGCCGTGAGTGGGCAGCGTTCCGCGCGCTCCAGTTCGCCTGGTTCACAACGACGCTGCTGCTCGACGAGGACGCCGGCATCGCGCAGGCGCTCACCAGTGTTGCGGGGCTCGACGTGGACGCCGTGATCGCGTCGATCGACACCCCTGAGGTCGAAGAAGCGTACCAGCGCGACCGCGCCGAGGCACGGAGCGCAGCCGGGTCGCCGGCCGAGCTGCAGGGCAAGACGGCCAGCACCGACGGCCCCGTCCGCTTCACCGCGCCCTCCCTTGTGTTCGAGCACTCCGGCAGGAGACTCGTGGCGGGCGGCTGGCAGACGATCGAAGCCTATGACGTGCTGGTCGCGAATCTCATCCCGGAGAGGGAGCGCCGCGGTGTGCCGGACGACCCGCTCGCGCTGCTCGAGCGCTTTCCAGGCGGCCTGACGACGCAGGAGGTCGCGCAGCTGCTGACGCGCGGAAACGACGCTCCCGACCGCACCGAGGCCGAGGCGGCGATGCTCAGCCTCGTGGCGACCGGGGCGGCGACACGCACCTCACTCGGCGACGACGCGATCTGGGCACGCGGGGTAGCCGTCTGATGCGCCCTGATCAGGGTTTTGGTCGGCCGTCATCTTGATCTCGACGGAGTTCGAGCGTGGCGCAGTGCAGTCCCGCGATCGCGAAGTTGTGGCTTTCGGAGAAGTCGATCTGGACGACTTCGATGTCGAGTGCTTCCAGGCGCTTGACGACTGTTGGGGAGCCGGCGTTCATGATCACCTTGCCGGGTGCGAGCGTGACCGCGTTGCAGGCTAGGTCCCAGTATTCGTCCGGCGGTACTTCGATAACTGTCCAGTCGTTTCGCATCAGGTAGCGGACGAAGCCGTAGTTGACAAGCTGTGGTGCCAGCACGGCGACGTGGTGGTCAGGGACCATCAGGAACATGTCGGCGTGCGAGGTACCCCAGTTGCCGTCGTTGATCGTTTCGATCCAGCCGGGACTGTGCGTCGTGATCAGCTCGACGCCGAGCCCGCAGAGGACGAACTCGATCTGGCGCAAGCCTTCCTCGTTGGCTACCACCGACTCGTTGAAGACGAACGTGTTCGAGTCGAGCCAACGCCCAGCGCCTGGCTCACCGACACCGGTGCCGTGGATGGTCAGGTAGATCGGCACCTGCAATGCGCTCAGCACCTTCGACCAGATCACCTCGCGGCCACGCTGCCACGAGCCGAGCCCCATCCGGTGGACGATCGCACCGCCCCGCACTACCAGCCCGCCGCCGGCGAGCGTCACCAGGTTCTTCAGGTACCCGTAGGCACCGATCGCTGGCACCGGCGCCTCGATCAGGTTGACGCGCACACCGTTGTCCGCGAGCGCCTGGTAGTACTCGTCGTACTGCGCTTGTAGCCGGCCCAGGTCGGCGTTGCCGGCCCGTGACGAGTAGTAGTACTGCCACTCCCGCGCATACTCGTCCCGGACCTCGTTCTCAGTCGGTCGCGAGACAAGCACCTCGCGCAAGGTGCCGATCCCCTCCGCGCCCCAGCGCTGACCCCAGATCTGCTCGACCTCGTCGTAGAAGTCGATCTCGTGCAGCATCCAGTTCTTCAACGGCCTACCAGTCTCAAACCAAGGCAAGGCTTCGACCACTGCCCGCTCATCGTGCGTCTCTGCCGAGCGCGGAGACGAGTACCCAAGCTCAACCGTCTCACCATCAGCAGTACGGATCCGAAACGGAACCAACTCACGCGAACTCGTCTCAATACCGACCGTCATGCCATCTCCTCTCAACCGACGAATCCTCCGAATCGATGCTGACGCATCCCACGTAAGGAGGCAATCCTCGACCGAATCCGCGTCGTCGCAACAGTCCGAGTAGGACGCTGTCGTTAGCATCGGCGGATGCGGCTCCACCACCAGCCGCGCTCTCGGTCGACGCGTGTGCTGTGGTTGCTCGAGGAGCTCGGCGTGCCGTTCGCCCTGACGGTGATGGCGCGCGAGGTGAAGCAGACGCCCGAGTATCGTGCCCTTCACCCGCTCGGCCGCTCGCCCGTGCTGGAAGAGGAAGGCGGGCCCGTGTTCGAGTCGGCCGCACTGATCCTCGCGCAACCGCGCGCTTCGTCGCGACCACCAGCGTGATCGAAACCGCGCTCGGCGGCGGCGAGTACCTCGTCGGACACGCGTTCTCGGTCGCCGACATCGTCGCCGGCTCGCCTTCGCCCGCACAGGTGAGATCACGGAACTTCCCGCCGGTGTCGTCCCCTACCTCGACGTACGGCGACGGCGCCGCACCTCCACGCGTGCCCAGCCGAAGTTGCCCTACCTGATCGAGCCGACGTCGGCGCAGTAGATCGCGAGCCGCTCCACCAGCGCAATGTCGTCTACGGGTCGCCGAGCGCCGGGTCGCGCTGGCGCTCACGGCAGCGGCACGGCACGGTCCGGGGGACTTCCTCCGGAACGATACGGGTCACGCTCAGGATTCATTGCGCTCCGGGTTGCAGGAGCCCCGATTCGTACGCGATCACGACCGCTTGGACGCGGTCGCGCAATTGGAGTTTCCGCAGGATGTGGCGGACGTGCGTCTTCACCGTCGCGAGCGAGATGACGAGCTCGGCCGCGATCTCGCCGTTCGAGAGCCCGCGGCCGACGAGACGCAGGATC
>Ga0334722_10008136_pt1 | contig 10056 bp, 8 predicted proteins | sample C3_bottom_MG_FD_207210 | JGI IMG/M metagenome (GOLD analysis project Ga0334722, IMG submission 207210) | Sediment microbial communities from Yellowstone Lake, YNP, Wyoming, USA - C3_bottom | ecosystem: Environmental > Aquatic > Freshwater > Lake > Sediment | place: USA: Wyoming | collected... | reverse complement strand
TGCCGGCAAATATTATCATGACCGCGCCGAGCTGGACGGCTTTGATTTCACGACAAGGCAGGCCGTGGATGATCTCAATTATGTACAGCGGGGAGAGCACTCCGTCCTGTCGGGCCGGGGAAAGCTTTTGTTGCTCAATGCCTGGGAGCAGATATTGACTGTTTCCCGGGTCAAGGACTCGCTCACATCAAGCGACCCGGATACGGCCTTCAATAATTACCATATTTCCTCGGGCATGGACACTGTGGACTGGCAGCATAATATTTACTTTTCGGACTTTTCTACGCTGACCGCCGGCGTCGAGTATAGACAGGAAACGGGAACAAATACCGGGAGCTTTGATACCGCCATACGCAACAAGGCGTGGTATCTCAACGACAAGCTGAAGCTCGCGCAGGAAAAGTTCATCCTGAGCGCCGGCCTGAGGCGTGACGAACATGATGTGTCGGGCGCCAAAACCACCTATCGCATTGGCGCGAGCTATGACCTTGCGTCGGCGGCTCTCCGGATAAAGGGAAATTACGGCACCGGATTCAGGGCGCCGACGTTCAATGAACTGTTTTATCCCTATTATGGGAATCTGGACCTGAAGCCCGAGGAGAGCAGGGCCTGGGACCTTGGTCTGGAAAAGACAATGTTTGCGAATACCGCGGTTTTCTCGGTCGCCTATTTTGAGCAAAATTATAGAAATCTTATCGACACCGATACCACTACCTGGCTGGCCGCGAACATATCCCGGGCCGAAGCCAGGGGAATTGAATCCGCCGTCACCGTACTGCCGTCGGAAAATATAAGGATCAAGGCCGGCCATACCTATATGAACGCGAAGGACCAGGACTCCGGCAACAGACTGCCGCGCCGGCCCGGCGACAAACTGAACCTGTCGACTGAGTATTATACCGACGACACATCGGTGATCGTGAGCTATGCTTTTGTCGGTCAGCGATATGATTCCACGGCGCAGCGAAACCTGGCGTCCTATAACCTGGTGAACGTCAGCGCGAATTATGCCGTGTCGAAGCGGCTGACCCTCTTCGCCAGGATGGATAATGTGTTCAATACGAATTATGAGGAAGCGGGGAGTTATGGCACCCCTGGTTTTTCGGTATTTGGAGGGGTCAGGATATCTTCCCTGTGATCCGGATGGCTCGCGCACACCGGAGAGCTGTCCAATTTGAAGTTTGAGTATTGAAACAGATAACGATGCGAAAATCGGTTTTGTTATCCATGGGCCTTCACGTACTTATATTAGTATTCGGCGCAATCTTAGCTGTTGCCGGGCGTGCCGGTGAAGTGCCGATCGCGTATGTTCTGAAATAAGAGAGTGAGCTTCCAATGAAACAAAAAAAAGCAAGATGCCCCATCTGTAAAAAAGAAGCAATGTGGGACAATAATCCCTCCAGACCGTTCTGTTCCGAACGTTGCCGGATATCGGACCTCGGCAAATGGGCGTCCGGAGATTACCGGATCACAGGTGAAAAAAAGGATATCGCCCACGCGGAAGAGGATGAAAAAAATAAAGAAAGAGAGTAGATAATTTATGTAAAATATATTACAATGGCGACGTTTGGTATTTGCCGTAATTGTCGGCGCCGCGTCCGCTCCGGATTTTGCGGTTTGAGCTTCTTCATCCATTTAATAACTATCGCTGCGTACCGGCGTTTCGTTAATCGGGAGGCACACAGATCATGGAAGTCCGGTGTGGAGGCTGCAACAAACTCTTCCGTGTCCCTGATGAAAAAATCGTCGGGAAGGGCATCAAGTTCGCCTGCACGCGCTGCGGCGAATCCGTGAAGATCACGAAAGAAGAATTCGAACATCACGCCCTGTCTCAGACCGCTGCTTCCGCCCTCGATATGTTTGTGCCGAAACCGAAGCCCGTAAAGGCTGAGGCAACGCCCGAGCGGAAAAATTCAACAGCTGTCGGCGCTCCTGGTCCAACGATTGAAGCCCCGCCCAAAGCGCCATCGCCTCCAGAGGAACCTTCGGTTGAAGATGTATTCAATTCTCCCGCGTTTACCTCGATGTTGCGGCCGTCCGAACCCCAACCGGAGGAGACAGACCTCGAGCCTTCGCCGTCGGAGGAGCCTTCGGTTGAAGATGTATTCAATTCTCCCGCATTTACCTCTATGCTCCGGCCATCGGAGCCCCAGCCCGAGGCCGCAAAACCGCTTTCGCCCGGACTTGAGACCAAATCTGTCCGGAAACCCGAGGCAGCGCCGGCAGTGAGTACCAGTCAGCCGGTAAAGCCGGTCTCCGCGATTGCTGCACCACCCAGTTCTCCGAAAAAGGAACCGGTGAAACCCGCGCAGCCGGCTGTTGATATTGCTTCGAAAGTATCGCCAGCGCCTTCTCCTTCAGGCCGAAGGCTTCTGGTTCCGATCATTCTGCTCGTTGTTGTCGGTCTGGCAGCGGCCGGGGCGCTGTATCTGAAAGGCGGAGCGCAAAAGTCCTCTGAAAAAGCAACGGCAACGGCGCTTAAAAGCCCGGAGTTGATCGCGCCGGTGGGCTTGCAGGTTTCTCTTGCCTCGGGTGCCATGGACCCCAGCGGAGATCTTATCATTTCCGGATCGGTAGAGAATGAGGTTGACAAGGAGAACCCGGCATGGCATGCGGTCGCGGAAGTATATGATGCCCAGGGGACAGTGCTCATCCAGGCAAGGATTCTCAACGGTTTACAGCTTTATACTCAGAGGGATTATGACATACTGGCACGACGCGGAGTCAATATCCAGGAACTGAAGATAAAATCCCGGGAGCCGGGGGTAAAGGTTCCCGCGAACGGCGCGGTGAATTTCGAAATTCATATTTTGGAACCTCCTGCCGGCATAGCGAGTTTCAATGTTCTGCTGAAACCGTTCGATCCGGAACAGGTATATAAAGAGACAGCCGATAATCAGAAACAGCCGTAGCCCAGGGCAGTTGCTGCCCGATCATCATAACTCCATCCATCGGGAACTTTCCGGGTAAATCCCTGTTGAAAAGTCAGTACGGATAATGTATTGTGCAACACTTATCGCGGCGCTGCCGGCCGTGGCGGTGATGGTTAAACCGACGCCTTAATTTTTACTTGACAAAAACTGTAACTGTGCTATAAAACAAAACTTCATAGTCGAAAATAATGCCGGAGGAGACCAGATGAGCAGCATTAACAAGAATTATCTATTTACCTCGGAATCGGTAACCGAGGGACATCCAGACAAAATAGCCGACCAGATCTCAGACGCAGTGCTTGACGCGCTGCTTGAACAGGACCCCATGAGCCGTGTGGCGTGCGAGACGCTGTTGACCACCGGTCTTGCCATGGTGGCGGGAGAGATCACCACCAAGGGGTATGTTGAGATCCCGGACATCGTGCGGAAGACGATCAGGGACATCGGCTACACCCGGGCAAAGTACGGGTTCGATTCCGAGACCTGCGCGGTAATAACGTCGGTGCATTCACAGTCGCCCGACATCGCCATGGGCGTGGACACCGGCGGCGCCGGTGACCAGGGCCTCATGTTCGGCTATGCGTGTGACGAAACGCCGGAACTCATGCCCATGACCATCATGCTCGCCCACAAGCTCACCCGCCGGTTATCGGAAGTGCGTAAGAAGGAGATACTTCCTTATCTCAGGCCGGACGGCAAGTCCCAGGTGACCATCGAGTACAAGGATGGAAAGCCCTACCGGCTCCATACCATCGTGGTTTCGTCCCAGCACAGCCCTGATGTGACGCTCAAGCAGCTGCGCAGAGAGATCATCGAGAAGGTGATCCTTCCGGTTCTCCCGAAGAAACTGCTGGATGAGAAAACCATCATCTATCATATCAACCCCACCGGCAGGTTCGTGACCGGCGGCCCCATGGGCGATACGGGGCTTACGGGCCGCAAGATCATCGTGGATACCTACGGCGGCGTGGGAAGCCACGGCGGCGGCTGCTTCTCGGGCAAGGACCCGACGAAGGTCGACCGGTCCGCGTCCTACATGGCCCGTTATGTCGCGAAGAACATCGTGGCTTCCGGTCTTTGCACTGAGGTCGAGGTCCAGCTGGCCTATGCCATCGGCGTTCCCGAACCGGTCTCGATACACGTGGACGACTTCGGCACGGGCAGGATTCACCATGACAAGCTCGTCAAGCTCATCAGGAAGAACTTTGACATGACGCCCAAGGGCATCGTGAAGACGTTGAACCTGAGACGGCCTATTTATAAGAAGACCGCGGCCTACGGCCACTTCGGCAGGACCGAGCCTGAGTTCACCTGGGAAAAGACGGACAAGGCCGCAAAGCTCAAGAAGGACGCTGGATTGTAAAAGCGTTCCCCTTGGGGACTTTATTTTGAAAACTCGAACGTGCACATAATTCTCGATATTACATTTTAAGGAGGAAGTCATGAAGAGCAGGTTGGTTATTCTTTTTGCCGCAACAATTGTTATTGCATTGCCGGTAATCGCTTTTGCCACAGGCGGTCATGATGGGCTCACGTGCAATGGATGTCATGCGCTCCATACCGCGAAGGACAACAACCTGATTTTTGCCGTTGAGGCGAATAAAAAAGACATCAATTCCAAGACCAAGCAGCCGTACGGCGGGATCTCCGCTCTCTGTCTCGGTTGTCATCAGGCCCCGGAAAAGGGCGGGCAGGGTATCGCACCGATCAACGGGCATATGAGCCATCCTTTCGGCATGAGCTCGATAAACCCGAAGATCGCGCGCGTTTCGGGCGAGCTGTTGAGGGACGGCAGGTTTGAGTGCGTCGGCTGCCACGATCCGCATCCTTCGAACCCTAACTATAAGTATCTCAAGATAGATACCGACAAAGGGGCAAAAATGGAGGTGTTTTGCGCTGAATGCCATCCCATGAAGGCAGACGCCAAATCAGCGGCCGCAAAAAAACCATTATTCAACAGCATGGATGAACGTATGTACAATGCATCCGATAATGCGGCGACAACTCCGGTTGCTCCCCCCGCAGCCAAGAAAAAACCGTAGCGTCCGGGTTTTCCGGCCGCAAGCGTTATTTATACCATCCCGTCGAGGGGCGCTGCAGCAGTCACCGCATGGTGGGTCTGTCAGGCTCGATGGTGCGTTTCCACATGCAGCAACGGCGCCCATTCATTAACCTGAATGGAGAGCTTTATGTCTACTAAAGACTACATCATCGCCGACATCAACCTGGCCTCGTGGGGCCGCAAAGAAATCGCCATCGCCGAAACCGAAATGCCCGGCCTGATGGCCATCCGTGCGGAATTCGCCAAGACGCAGCCGCTGAAAGGCGCGCGCGTCACAGGCAGCCTGCACATGACCATCCAGACCGCTGTGCTGATTGAAACGCTGAAAGCGCTCGGTGCGGAAGTGCGCTGGGCCTCGTGCAATATCTTTTCGACGCAAGATCACGCTGCGGCCGCCATCGCTGCCGACGGCATACCGGTGTTCGCCGTCAAGGGTGAATCGCTGACCGATTACTGGGATTACACGCACCGCATCTTCGAATGGTCGGATGGCGGATTGTCCAACATGATTCTGGACGACGGCGGCGATGCCACGCTGCTGCTGCATCTGGGAGCACGCGCCGAGAAAGACGCTTCTTTGATCGGCAAACCAGGCTCGGAAGAAGAAACCTGTTTATTCGCTTCGATCAAGGCCAAGCTGGCCACCGACAAAACCTGGTATTCCAAGCGTCTCGCCGCAATCAAGGGCGTGACCGAAGAAACCACCACCGGCGTGCATCGCCTGTATCAAATGCATGAACGCGGCGAACTGAAATTCCCGGCTATCAACGTCAACGACTCCGTCACCAAGTCCAAGTTCGATAATCTGTACGGTTGCCGCGAATCGCTGGTGGACGGTATCAAACGTGCCACCGATGTAATGATCGCGGGCAAGATCGCGCTGATCTGCGGTTACGGCGATGTGGGCAAAGGTTCGGCACAGGCCATGCGCGCGCTGTCGGCACAGGTTTGGGTGACCGAGGTTGACCCGATCTGCGCGCTGCAGGCCGCAATGGAAGGCTTCCGCGTGGTCACCATGGACTACGCCGCCGACAAGGCCGACATTTTCGTGACCTGCACCGGCAACTTCCACGTCATAACGCACGATCACATGGCGAAGATGAAGAACCAGGCCATCGTGTGCAATATCGGCCACTTCGACAACGAAATCGACGTCGCCTCGCTGGAAAAATACAAGTGGGAAGAAATCAAGCCGCAGGTTGACCATATTATTTTTCCCGACGGCAAGCGCATCATTCTGCTGGCCAAGGGTCGCCTGGTGAACCTGGGTTGCGCCACCGGCCATCCGTCCTATGTGATGTCCTCGTCGTTCGCCAACCAGACACTTGCACAGATCGAACTGTTCACACGCACCAGGGACTACCCTATCAATGTGTACACCTTGCCCAAGCATCTGGACGAAAAGGTCGCACGTTTGCAACTGACGACGCTGAATGCGCAATTGAGCACCTTGACCGACCAGCAGGCCGCGTACATCGGCGTGCCCAAGCAAGGTCCGTACAAGTCGGAGCACTACCGCTACTAAGCGGGCTGTTGTCAGCGTAACCTTGCGGCGTGGGCTGGACATTTCCATACCTGCTTGTCTTATGGGAACGTAGCCGGAAACACAGGAGTCAGGAGACAGCACTCAGGAGCCAGGAGCAGGGAAGCGGAAGTCAGAGTTTATATTATTCTGAATTCCGGCTCCTGACTTCTGGCTCCTTTATTTTGAATATGAACAACTATCTAAAAATCGCGGTCGCCATGTTAATCTGGAGCACCTGGGGCCCGATTATTCGGTGGCTTGAGCTTCCGGGAACTGTCGTTCTTTTCTACACTTCTCTCATCGCAAGTTTCACCGTTCCCGCTGTCCTGAAGATCAGGGGCGAGCTTAACCTGACCGGTGTCCGGGACTCATGGCGCCTCTTCGCACTCCTTGCGTTTGTGTCGATTATAAACAATATTACCTATTTCTATGCGCTGGCGCACACGACGGTTTCAAATGCCGTCTTTACCCACTATACCGCGCCTTTCTTTGTCGCTGTACTCGCGCCGATCATGATCTCCGAGCGTCTCCGGAAAGTGACGTTCCTGTCCCTGCCGGTTGCCGCTATCGGCATGACCATCATCGTTTCGTCCGGAGGAGGTCTCAAACTTGGCGGCCCCCATACATTGGGTATCATTGCGGGGACGGCCTCGGGAGTCGCTTATGCGTTAATCATCATTGTTTCCAGAAAATTGAGCCAGATGCTGCTGCATCACAAGGCTGTTGTCGTGCTGCTCTGGATCACCGTGGTCGCTACTGCGCCAGCCGCCTTGTTCATGGATTATCACTTCGTTTCCCGAACCGTTTTCCTTCTTTTGATTACGGGGGTGTTCCATTCCACGCTTGCGCCGCTTCTGTATTACAGCGCGCTCAGGAAGGTGATCGCCCAGTATGCGGCCATTCTTGGCTATCTGGAGCCGCTCTTCGCTATTCCGCTCGCATTTCTGCTTCTGTCTGAAATCCCGTCGTTATCGGCTCTCTTCGGAGGTTTCCTCATTCTGCTGTCGGGATACTTGCTGGTGCACTCACGTTATTCTGAGTAATCCTCCGCCTTTAGTTGCAGATCTTTTTTATTCTTCGTCATATTTATTCCACACCTTGCCAACGTTCCATTTTACGCTATAATTAAATTGTGTTTATTATTTTATTAAAAGGAGAAACAGCGTGAAGATAATTTCATTGGTATCAGCCATTGTGATGATGTCGTTTTTATGGGGAGGAGCCGCATTGGCGGACATAAAATCGGGCGAGGCGGAGTTTAAAGAGCATTGCGCCGCCTGCCATCCAAATGGGGGAAATGTGATGAATCCTCAGAAGACCTTGAGTAAAAAAGACCTGACTGCAAATAAGATCAAAACCGCGACGGACGTTATTAACGTCATGAGAAAACCCGGGCCGGGCATGACACCATTTGATAAAAAGACCTTGCCGGATGGTGAAGCGAAAGCGATCGCGGAATATATATTAAAAAGCTTCAAATAATACACTATAAGGAGGTTTACCATGAGAGATGACAGCCTCTATGAAGGCCTTATGAAGCGAGGTGTGTCGCGGAGGGACTTTATAAAGTTCTGTACAACGATGGCCGCCACGCTGTCGCTGCCAATGGATTTTGTCACCAAGATCGCCGAAGCGCTCGAAAAAGCCCAAAAGCCCTATGTCGTATGGCTTGAGTTCCAGGACTGTTGCGGAGATTCCGAAGCAACGCTCAGGGCGTCAAAACCGACCATAGCGCAGCTTGTTCTCGATATCATCTCCCTCGAATACCATGAAACGATCATGGCGCCTTCGGGCAAGATGGCCGAGAAGTCTCTCATGGACGTGGTGAAGAACCAGAAAGGGAAATACCTCACGATCGTTGAGGGCGCTATTCCGATGAAAGACAATGGCGTTTACTGCACCATCGGCGGAAGGACAGCCCTCGCAATCGCCCGGGAAGTATGCGGCAGCGCGGCCGCATCGATCGCGGTTGGGTCTTGCGCCGCATGGGGCGGCCTCCCGAGCGCCAAGCCCAACCCGACCGGAGCGGTGGGCTTAAAAGAGGCTGTTCCGGGCGCAACGGTCGTGAACCTGCCCGGTTGTCCCATGAACGTCGAGAACCTCACCGCCACGATCGTGCATTATCTGACGTTCGGTTCCTTGCCGGCGCTCGACGCCAAGAACCGGCCGCTCTTTGCCTACGGAAAGCGCATTCATGATAATTGCGAAAGGCGCTCTCACTTTGACGCTGGGCAGTTCGTGAGACAGTGGGGAGATGAGGGTCACCGGCAGGGCTGGTGTTTGTATGAAATGGGCTGCAAAGGACCCGAGGCATATATGAACTGCCCCACGGTGAAGTACAACGGAGGGACAAGTTGGCCGATACAGGGCGGACACGGTTGCATCGCGTGCGCGGCTGATCATAACTGGGACACGATGACGCCCTTTTACAGGAGGCTGCCGAATGTACCGGGGTTTGGCGTTGAGACGACGGCCGACAAGATCGGAGCGGGACTCGCCGTTGCAACGGCTGCGGGCATTGCGGCGCACGGGATTGCCAGGGCCTTGAATAAGAAAAAAGATGACGATAAGAAATAATAAAAGGAGGGGAACCATGCCAAAGATAGCAATTGATCCTGTCACAAGGATCGAGGGACATCTGAGGATCGAAGCTCAGGTGGAAAACGGCAAAGTGGTGGACGCCTGGTCATCCAGCACCATGTTCAGAGGGATAGAGCTTATCCTGAAGGACAGGGACCCGCGGGACGCATGGCTCTTTACCCAACGGATCTGAGGCGTCTGAACAACGGTTCATGCCACCAGCTCGGTCAGAGCTGTAGAGAACGCCTTGGGAATCGTAATACCGGATAACGCACGGATAATCAGGAACCTCATCACGGGAATCCAGTATGTTCAGGACCACGTTATCCATTTTTATCATCTCCATGCCCTCGACTGGGTCGATGTCGTGAGCGCGCTGAAGGCCGACCCCGCCAAAACGTCTTCGCTGGCCCAGTCCATATCGGACTGGCCCCAGTCCTCTGCGTCGCATTTTAAAGGCGTCCAGGCCAAGGTGAAGGCGCTGGTTGACAGCGGGCAGCTCGGTATCTTCGCCAATGGTTACTGGGGGCACCCTGCCTACAAGCTTCCGGCTGAAGCAAACCTCATGGCCGTGGCCCATTACCTTGAAGAGCTGGACTGGCAAAGGGATGTAATCAAGATCCAGGCGCTGCTCGGCGCCAAGAATCCCCATGCCCAGACCTATCTCGTGGGCGGCATGTCCATTCCCGTTGACCCGAACAGCCAGAACGCCCTGAATGCGGGCAGCATCGCGTTTATATCAGGCCTGGCGAAAAAAGCCCATGATTTCGTTGAAAAGGTGTATATCCCGGACCTGCTTGCTGTTGCATCGTTCTATAAGGATTGGGCTTCCTACGGCGGCGGGGTCGGTAATTTCCTTGCGTGCGGGGAGTTCCCGAACGACAATCTGCCGGACACCACAAACCTCTGGCTGCCGAGGGGCATCATCAAGAACAAGGACCTGAGCAAGGTATACC
>Ga0334722_10008135_pt1 | contig 10056 bp, 5 predicted proteins | sample C3_bottom_MG_FD_207210 | JGI IMG/M metagenome (GOLD analysis project Ga0334722, IMG submission 207210) | Sediment microbial communities from Yellowstone Lake, YNP, Wyoming, USA - C3_bottom | ecosystem: Environmental > Aquatic > Freshwater > Lake > Sediment | place: USA: Wyoming | collected... | reverse complement strand
GGGACATGGTCTCCCTTTCAAACTATATCATTATCAATATCCTCGATGACATAAAGAGGGTTCCTGGAGTTGGTGATGCCATTGTCTTTGATGAGAAGAGGTATTCCATAAGGGTGTGGCTGAAGCCTGACAAGCTTGCAAGGCTTGGCCTTACGCCTGTGGATGTATTTAATGCTGTATCGAGCCAGAATGAGCAGTTTTCTGCTGGAGGCCTTGCCCAGGAGCCAATAAAGAACTCACAGGTCTATTCATATTCAATAAAGGGTGAAAGGAGGTTCGAGACAGTCAGGGAGTTTGAAGATATAATCATACGCTCCGCTCCTGATGGCTCCTCCATAAGGCTTAAGGATATAGCTACTGTAGAACTCTCCTCAGAGAGCTTTAACAGGAATTCCTTTTATAAGGGTCAGCCTGCGATACCTGTTGGTATATTCCTCTCACCAGGTGCAAATGCCCTCGATGTCTCTGACAGGCTTGACGGCCTCCTCAAGGAACTCTCAAAGGAATTCCCTCCTGACATAAAATACCATATACCCTTTGACCCAACGGTCTTTGTGAGGGAGTCTATTAAGGAGGTCCTCATAACCCTTGGCATAGCCATACTCCTTGTTGTCTTTGTCGTTTATATATTCCTTGGAAGCATGAGGGCTACCATAATACCTGTCCTTGCAATCCCTGTCTCTATCATCGGGACCTTTGCCGGGCTATATGCCTTTGGTTTCTCCATAAACCTCTTAACCCTCTTTGGTCTCATTCTTGCCATTGGCCTTGTTGTTGATGATGCGATTATTGTAATAGAGAATGTGGAGCGTATAATGAGGGAGCAGGGCCTTCCTCCAAAAGAGGCCACCATAAAGGCAATGGAGGAGATTACTGCACCTGTCATAGCCATTGTCCTTGTCCTATCTGCAGTCTTCATTCCAGCATCATTTGTTGGTGGATTCAGTGGAAAACTCTATCAGCAATTCGCCATTACAATAGCCATATCAGTCATAATCTCTGGAATAGTTGCCTTGACACTCACACCATCCCTCTGTGCCTTATTTCTTAAGGGAAACGAAAAAATCTCTATGAACGGGGTCCCCAAAAAGTCAAAGACTTTTTGGGGTGCTCCTATAAGGCTCTTTCAGGAATTCTTTGACGAGACGAGAAAGGGCTTTGTAAAGGGTGTGAGGCTTGTGATAAGGCTTGCCATTATAAATATTGTGCTCTTTTCCCTCATGCTCCTTGCGACCTATATCTTGATAAAGAGACTTCCTACAGCCCTTGTACCTGTTGAGGATAAGGCAGCAATACTGTTTTTTACATACCTTCCACCTGGCTCATCCCTTGAGAGGACAGAGGGGGTTGTCCATGATATAGAAGGGATATTCTCAAGGACACCTGAGGTGAATGAATGGGTTGCTGTCTCAGGCCTTGACTTACAGACCTCTGCCTTCAGGACAGACTCGGCTGTTGGCTGGGTGAGGTTGAAGGACTGGTCTCACAGGAAAGGAAGGGGTCAATCATCCATGGAGCTTGCAGGAAGGCTCATGGGTCAGTTCATGCAGAACAGGGAGAGCCTTGCCTTTGCTGTGAACCCACCACCTATCATGGGAATGAGCACAACAGGTGGATTTGAACTCTATGTTCAGGACAGGACTGGTGGCTCTCTTCATGAATTGAGCAGACATGTCCAGGAGCTTGTTGCAAGGGCAAATCAGAGGCCTGAACTCATGTCCGTCAGAACAACCCTCAACACAAATGTCCCATATTATAGTGTGAGGGTCGACAGGGAAAAGGCAAAGGCCCTTGGTGTCGAGATAAGTGATATATACAACACCCTCTCCATGACCTTTGGAAGCACCTATATTAATGACTTTAATCTCTTTGGAAGGGTCTTCCATGTGAACCTCCAGTCAGAGGGTGAGTTCAGGGATGACCCCAGGGATTACAGTTATGTCTTTGTGAAATCGAGGACAGGTGAGTTAGTTTCATTGAGCTCCCTTATAACCATCGAGAGGACTGCTGACGCAATGGTAATCGAGAGATTCAACATGTTTCCAGCTGCAAAGGTTACAGGAGAGCCAAAGCCAGGCTTCACCTCTGGTGACGCCATAAAGGCAATATCAGAGGTCGCAAAGGAGGTCCTACCACCAGGATATACGATTTCATGGGCAGGGACCTCTTTTCAGGAGGTGAGGGTGCAGGAGAAGGGAAATGTAGCTTTAATATATGCCATTGTCTTTGTCTTCCTCATACTCGTTGCCCTTTATGAGAGCTGGAGCGCACCCCTTGCCATAATCCTTTCTGTTCCCTTTGCTGTCTTTGGTGCAGTCCTTGGTCTTACCCTCAGGGGTCTTGAAAATGACATATACTTTCAGGTTGGCCTTATTACACTCATAGGACTATCAGCAAAGAATGCCATACTTATAGTTGAGTTTGCAGAGGAGAGGTTCAAGAGACTTAAGATGCCCCTGATTGAGGCAGCTGTTGAGGCATCAAGGATCAGGTACAGACCGATTGTAATGACTTCCTTTGCCTTTATAGCAGGAACTCTTCCCCTGGCATTGAGCACAGGTGCGGGTGCAAACAGCAGACACATAATAGGAACAACTGTTGTGGCAGGAATGCTCTTTGCAACAGTTATAGGTATCTTTTTTATCCCCCTCTTTTACTATCTCGTAATGAGGGTAAAGGAGAAGATAATAGGAAAGAAAAAGATAGGTTTAATGGCAATCTTTATTTTATCAATATCCCTTCTGGGTTGCAGTTTTACACCTGAACTCAAAAGGCCTGATATGGAACTCCCTTCAAGCAGGCTGCCTTCAGGGATAAAAGAAGAGAATATATCAAAGGGTAAGGTCCTTCAGCCTGACTGGTGGAGGCAATTTAATGACCCTGTACTGAATGCCCTAATAGATGAGGCATTAAAGAATAATGACGACCTTCTTATAGCAGCGTCAAGGATTGAGCAGGCCCGTGCGCTCCTCGGAATAAGCAGTGCAGAACTTTATCCATTAATAACAGCAGGTGCAGGTGCCTCAAGGACAAAGACCTCTGAAGAGGTCTCTAACAATGGGAAAGGTACAACATCTAATAATTTCAGCCTCACTTCAATGGTCTCCTATGAGATAGACCTGTGGGGAAGGCTCAGGAATGAGAAGGAGGCAAACCTGAGAAGGCTCCTCTCAACAGAGGCAGCAAGGGAAGGCCTGAGGCTCAGTATCATATCCTCAGTAATAAGCACCTACTTCAATATCCTCTCAGTAGAACAGCAGCTGAGGACAGCAGAGGAGATAATGCTGAGGCAGAAGGATATATATGAATTCAGACAGAAACAGTGGAGTCATGGTGTTATTGATGAGCTCATAGTTGAACAGGCTCGTTCAGAGTATCAATCAACGAGGCTTATCCTTGAAAGTCTAAAGACCCAGAGGGAGATACTGAAGAGCAGTCTCTCTCTTCTCCTTGGAAAGAGCCCTAAGGAGATCTTTGAGAAGACCTATGACCTTAGCAAGGAGATGCCAGAGGTTCCTCCCCTGCCTCCCTTTATTCCATCAGAGGTCCTCCAGAAAAGGCCTGATATAATCCAGGCAGAAGAGAACCTCAAGGCTGCAAATCTTGAGGTAGGTGTTGCAAGGGCAGCCTATTTCCCGAGGATTTCCCTTACAGGACTTCTGGGATTGCAAAGCAGTGAGCTTGGAAACCTTATCCAGTCCTCTGCAGTATTCTGGAACATTGGTGCGAATGCGACTATGCCACTTCTTGATTTTGGAAGGACACGGGGAAATGTGAGGCTCAAGGAGGCACAGAAGGAAGAGGCCCTTCTTCAATATATAAAGACAGTGAGGACTGCCTTTAAGGAGGTCTATGACGGGCTTGTGAGTCTTGAACAATCCATGAAGAGGCTGGATACCCAGAAGGAACAGCTCGAGAGCCTTGAAAAGGTCCTCAGACTTTCTGAGAAGAAATATGAAAAGGGTCTTACAGATTATCTTACAGTCCTTGACAGCCAGAGGGGTTATCTAAATGCAAGGCTCAATCTCATAAGACTCAGGGCTGAGGTGCTCAATAACTATGTATTCCTTTACAAGGCCCTTGGAGTTAGATTGGAGGCTGAACCCCAGGAGGTGAGATGAAGAGGATAATAGCAGGTTTAATAGTGGTGATAATAGTGATGAGCGGTGGGTATCTCCTGTTAAAGAAGGGGAAGAATGGCATAAGGTATAAGACGGAAAAGGTGACGAGGGGAGATATCGTCTCTACTGTGACAGCAACAGGCACTGTAAATCCTGTTACTACAGTCCTTGTGGGCACACAGGTCTCAGGAACGATAAAGCATATCTATGTTGATTTCAATTCACCTGTCAAAAGGGGACAGGTAGTGGCTCAGATCGACCCTGCGACCTTTGAGGCACAGGTAGAACAGGCTAAGGCTAATCTTTCCAATGCAAAGGCAAATCTCCAGAAGGCAGAGGCTACCCTCAATGACGCAAAGAGGACGATGGAGAGGAATAGAACGCTCTTTTCAAAAGACCTGATAGCAAGGAGCGACCTTGATACAGCAGAGACGAATTATGAAACAGCCATGGCTCAGGTTGAGGCAGCAAGGGCCCAGGTGGAACAGGCAAAGGCCTCCCTTAAGGTGGCTGAGACAAACCTTATGTACACAAGGATAGTATCTCCTGTGGATGGAATAGTTATCTCCAGGAATGTGGATGTGGGGCAGACGGTTGCAGCAAGCTTTCAGACGCCAACACTCTTTACTATAGCCCAGGACTTAACAAAGATGCAGATAGACTGTAATGTCTCAGAGGCAGATATAGGAAGGGTAAAGACAGGTCAGACTGTGGAGTTTACTGTAGATGCCTTTCCTGATCTGCTCTTTAAAGGCAGGGTCTCTCAGGTCAGGAATGCTCCTATAACGGTCCAGAATGTGGTGACCTATGATGTCGTTGTAAGGGTTGATAATCCTGAATTCAAACTCAGGCCTGGCATGACGGCAAATGTCTCTATAATCGTTGAAGAGAAAAAGGATGTTCTGAGGATACCGAATTCTGCCCTCAGGTTCAGACCCTCATGGGTTGAAAGGGAAAAGAGGATGGGAAAGGGAAAAGGGGTCTGGATCATGGATGGGGACAAACCAAAGAGGGTTGAGCTCTCAACAGGTATAAGCGATGGAAGTTATACAGAGGTGATCTCAGGACTCAGGGAAGGAGATAATGTAATTATAGAGGAAATCAAAAAGGATAAAAAGCAATCTACGGTAACACCAAGGATGTTCTGATATGACCCTTATCAGGACAGAGGAGATAATAAAGGTTTATAGACTTGGCGAGATAGATCTAAAGGCATTGAATGGCGTGACGACGAGTATTGATAAAGGGGAGTTTGTCTCGATTATGGGCCCTTCGGGATCAGGAAAATCGACATTTATGAATATCCTCGGCTGTCTCGACAGACCCACTGAAGGAAGGTATATCCTTGACGGAATAGATGTCTCTGCCTTCAGCAGGGATGAACTTGCAAGGATAAGGAACGAGAAGATAGGCTTTGTCTTTCAGGGCTTCAATCTCCTCAGAAGGACGACTGCCCTTGAGAATGTCGAATTGCCGATGGTCTATAGCGGGGTATCCCAGAAGGAGAGGAGAGAAAGGGCAAGGGAAGCCCTTAATAAGGTCGGGCTCTCGGGCAGGGAAGATCACTATCCCAACCAGCTTTCAGGGGGACAGCAGCAGAGGGTAGCCATAGCGAGGGCACTCGTGAACAATGCCTCTATAATACTCGCAGACGAACCCACAGGAAACCTTGACACAAAGTCGAGTAAGGAGATCATGGAGATATTCACCAGGCTGAACGAGGACTCGGGTATCACCCTTATAGTCGTAACCCATGAACCTGACATTGCCCGTTATAGCAGAAGGATAATAAGATTCCTTGACGGCATGATCATAAGCGATGAGAAGGCACAATGATTGACCTGACAACGACAATCAGGATATCCATAAGGTCCCTTAAGGCAAATAAGATGCGTTCCTTTCTCACGATGCTCGGGATTATCATAGGAGTCGGTGCAGTCATTGCAATGCTTGCCATAGGATCTGGTGCAAGGAGCAGGATCGCTGCACAGATATCGAGCATGGGAAGTAATCTCTTGATGATCCTTCCTGGCGCTACCACGGCAGGTGGTGTCAGGATGGGCATAGGAACTCAGCCAACGCTATCAATGGCTGATGCAGAGGCAATAAGGAAAGAGTGTCCCTCTGTTCAGTATGTAGCACCTGTCGTAAACGGTGTTGCGCAGGTCGTTTACGGGAACCTGAACTGGTCAACCGGTGTCATAGGGACTTCACCGGAGATGGTCTTTGTGAGAGACTGGGAGATTACAGCAGGCAGAAACTTCAGCGACGACGATATAAGGGGTGCTACAAAGGTCTGCATCCTCGGTCAGACCGTTATCGAGAACCTGTTTGGAGATATAAACCCCCTTGGTCATGTAATAAGAATAAAGAATGTACCATTCACTGTGATAGGTATCCTCCAGAGGAAGGGACAGTCACCGACAGGGCAGGATCAGGATGATGTCATCTATATTCCTGTAACAACGGCACAGAAAAAGATATTCGGGACGACATTTCCTGGAATGGTAAGAATAATAATGATTAAGGCAAGGTCTCCTGAGGTGATGGACTCTGCCGAAAGGGAGATAACTGACCTCTTGAGACAGAGGCACAGGATCGGACCGAGACAGGATAATGACTTTACGGTCAGGAATCTCACTCAGATTATGCAGGTTCAGGAGCAGTCAACATCGGTTATGACGATACTGCTTGGCGCCATTGCATCAGTATCGCTTATCGTCGGAGGTATAGGGATAATGAACATAATGCTCGTATCCGTTACAGAAAGGACAAGGGAGATAGGGATAAGGATGGCTGTGGGTGCAAAGACATGGGACATAAGACTTCAGTTCATCATTGAGGCACTCATACTCTCACTCTCAGGAGGTTTAATAGGTATCATTACTGGCATTGTCAGTTCAAGGGTCATATCCTCTCTTGCGGGCTGGCCTGTGATGATCTCTATCTTTGCTGTCATGCTATCCTTCAGCTTTTCAGGGATAGTGGGCATCTTCTTCGGTTATTATCCTGCCCATAAGGCATCCTTACTCGATCCCATAGAGGCATTGAGATATGAATGATATGAATAATAGCCACAATCTGTTCAGGATAAGATTTTTAACGGTGTACATGAGAAATAAAACAATACCCTATCCCTTTGCTAAATCCATTCTCGTTTCCCCTTTGGCAAAGCCCTTCTTTGCACCCCCCTTTAGCAAAGCCCTTCTCTTCACCCCCCTTTGGCAAAGGGGGGCAAGGGGGGATTTAAAGATGAAGATGCCTTTTTTATTTATAAAATCTCCCCTATCCCCTCTTTTCCAAAGAGGGGAAATATGGAGTGACTTTTCCAAAGAAAGGAACAGTTGTACCCCTTATTTAGTAAAATGGGGACGAGGGGTAGGGTGAAAAAAGTAAGAAGTATGAAACTATAGAGAACACATAGAAATCTATTTCTTAAACAAAAATATTTTATAGATATGCTGTCTCTGTTGGTAATACAATAGCAATAACAAGGAGGGAGCATGAAGTTGAAGATGCCTTTTTTTGTGACCGTCTGTCTGATATTTCTCATTGTTGATGCAGATGCTATGGATGGAAATGGAGCAATAGATATAAAAAAGGGAGAACTCCTCACCCTTCAGAGGTGCATCGAGATAGCATTAAAGAGACATCCGAGCATTATTGCATCAAGAAGCAATAAGATGGCAGCAGAGAGCAGGGTTGGTCAGGCGATTTCCGGTTATTATCCACAGATAGAACTCAATACAGGATATAACAGGCTTCATACATCTCGAGATACCATAGACCAGTATTCTAACAGCATCATACTGAGGCAGAATATATATGACTTTGGAAGAACCAGGACGAGCACAAGGATACAGAGGTTTAATGTAGATTCCTCTGAGGCAGAGATAGAAAATATAACGATCCAGATAATCTTCAATGTGAAACAGGCATATTATAACCTTATAAAGGCAAAGAGAAATAGGGATGTATCTGCTGAAATTGTAAGACAGTTCGAGGAACATCTCCTTCAGGCAAAGGGATTCTATGAGGCAGGGACAAGACCGAGGTATGATGTTACACAGGCAGAGGTGAACCTGAGTAATGCGAGGGTGAACCTGATCAGGGCAGAGAATAATGTGAGACTTGCTTTAGCAGCCCTCAACAATGCCATGGGGGTCACTGATAGTTCTGAATATGATATTGAGGACGACCTTTTTTACAATAAATATGAGGTCACCTTTGACGACGCCCTATCAGTGGCATTAAGGTCCCGACCTGACCTGAGGTCGCTTATCTCCAGGAGAAGGGCAGCAGAAGGGTCCCTGGAACTCGCAAGAAGGAATTATTATCCAACCCTTTCGGGTTCGGTTACCTATGGCTGGTCAGGCAGCAGCTTTCCCCTTGAAAGGGAATGGAATTTAGGTGCGAGCCTTTCCTTTCCTGTATTCAGTGGCTTCCTCACGAGGTATCAGGTTTCAGAGGCTGAGGCAAATCTAAATGCTATAAAGGCAGATGAAGAACTCCTTAGACAGAAGATATTCTTAGATCTCCAGCAGACCTATCTAAATCTGAGAGAGGCGGAAGAGAGGATACCTGCAACCGAGCTTGCTGTGAGACAGGCGACAGAGAACTTAGAGATCGCAAGGGGAAGATATGAGGCAGGAGTTGGAAGCCCGATTGAGGTAACGGATGCAGAGGTCTCTTATGCAAATGCAAAGGCCTCCTATATTCAGGCACTGACAGACTATAGAATCGCCATAGCAGACCTTGAAAGGGCGATAGGGAAGAAAGATTGAAGATTATATCTCTTAAATTATAAACTTAAAAGGTTACAAATAGTCCAGAGTCTGAGGACTGAATAATCTGTGAGGAGGAAATGATGAAGAGACTTAAACGGATTATCTTCGGGACTGATGATGGCATGGCACAGTTTTTTTTGAGACTTGCCCTCGGCATCGTCATCTTCCCACACGGTGCCCAGAAGGCCTTCGGGTGGTTTGGAGGACAGGGCTTTCTTAAGACGATAGAGATCTTTTCAGATAAGATGCATTTCCCTCCCTGGCTGACCCTTTTATTGATCTTCACAGAACTCTTTGGCTCGATAGGGCTTATATTCGGATTCTTTACGAGATTGTCAGCCCTTGGTATAGGTGCATCCATGGGCATCTGCGCATACATGAATCACCTCCAGAATGGATTCTTCATGAACTGGTTCGGACAGCAGAAAGGAGAGGGATTCGAATTCCATATCCTTGTCATAGGCATCGCCCTTGCACTATTAATAAAGGGCGGAGGCATCCTCTCGATAGACAGGAAGGTTTCATAGGAGGATACGTGGATGGAAGAGCAGATTAAACCTGACAACAGAAGAAAGAAGATCGCCATTGCCGTCTTCGGCCTGATTTTTCTTATCGGTGCCATAAGCGTATATCTTTATCTTGATTATAAGGCGACACATATCACGACTGATGATGCCTATATAGAGGGTAGGATTCACACGATAGCATCCAAGATCAATGGCACGGTCAGGACCGTTCACGTAAAGGACAACCAGTTTGTAAAGGAGGGAGACCTTTTAATCGAGATAGATCCTTCTGATTATGAAGTAAAGGTCAGAGAGGCACTCTCAGCCCTTAATACAGAAAAGGCGAGACTGTCAGAGATAGAGGCACGGATAGAGACTTCAAGGAGACAGTTATCAGAGCTTTATGCAGCCATCGAGACAGCCAGGGCGAATCTCGATCTACAGGAGGCAACCCTCAAACAGGCAGAGAGGGACATGAAGAGGGCTGAAGGCCTTTATAAGGAAGAGATCATCCCGAGGGAGAGATACGAGAAGGCAGAGACGGCCTATAAGGTGGCCCTTGCACAGGTCAGATCAGCAAGGGAGCAGTTAAAAAGGACAGAGGCAGCTATAGAGACCCAGAGGGCTATCATAAAGCAGGCA
>Ga0334722_10008134_pt1 | contig 10056 bp, 12 predicted proteins | sample C3_bottom_MG_FD_207210 | JGI IMG/M metagenome (GOLD analysis project Ga0334722, IMG submission 207210) | Sediment microbial communities from Yellowstone Lake, YNP, Wyoming, USA - C3_bottom | ecosystem: Environmental > Aquatic > Freshwater > Lake > Sediment | place: USA: Wyoming | collected... | reverse complement strand
ATTCTACGCCGGTGATGCGCTTGGCTCGTTCAATAGTCTCGCCCGATTAGTGACGGGCACGCTCTTTGGACTCACTACCGTATGGCTCATCTATCCGTTCGTCGATACGGCGATGCAATCTGTCGAGCATCAAACGCGCAGACTATTGGAATCACCCCGCGCCGTCGCGCTTGGATTCGCCGAGCAAATTCCGCTATCGAATCAAGAAGGACAATAAATGGAAACAACGATCGATCAACCCAAGCCCAGGAATCGGCACTTGAGTATTCTTCAAATCATCGCCTTTGCGGTGGTTATTGGAGTGATTGCGCTTTTCGCCGTCGGCATTCAGATGCGCGGCGTCAAACCGGTCGAGCAAGGGGTCGCGCCCCAACTCACTATTCCGACGTTCCGCCATGGCGATTTTTCGTTAGCCGATCAACGCGGCAAAGTCGTCGTCGTGAATTTCTGGGCGTCGTGGTGCATCCCGTGCCGCCAGGAAGCGGCGATGCTGGAACGCGTCTACGAAAAATACAAAGATCGCGGCGTCGTGTTCATCGGCGTCGATTACGTCGACACCGACACCAAAGCACTCGAATTCATCGACGAATTCAAGATCACCTATCCGAACGGACCCGACATTGGGACCGAGGCGGCGCAAAAATTTCACATCAAAGGCGTGCCCGAAACGTACTTTGTCGGAAAAGATGGATTGCTCTATGGCAACTATATCGGACCGTTTGGGAGCGAGCTAACGCTGACCTCCAAGATCGAAGAGTTGTTGAATCGATAATTTCTGGAGGAACGGTAATGCCTAACCTGGCAGAATATTATTTTTATCTCACGCAACTCTTTGCGCCGCTGCGCCTGGCGCTCGCCGATCTGAGTTACGATATTCCGATCCCATTTCTCGCAGCGTTCGTCCTGGGACTCGTCGGCGCATTCAGTCCCTGCCAGCTCTCGACCAACGTGGCGGCGTTTGCGTTCATCTCGCGCGACGCCGTGGAATCCAAACGCGTGACGCGCTCTGCCCTCGCGTACGTTTTGGGCAAGGTGTTGGTCTATAGTCTCGTCGGCGGCGCGGCGATCTTGTTGGGTTTGAAACTGACCCAGGTCTCGATTCCCGTTGTGGTCTTTACGCGTAAAGCGTTGGGACCTGTCCTCATCGTCTTGGGGCTATTGATGCTCGGCGTCATCAAACTTTCCGCACCGATTTTCGCGCGCGTAGCAGACCGCTTGCGCAAGAATTTCGCCGACCGACGCGACGCGCGCGGATCGTTTTTGCTCGGCGTCGCGTTTGCGTTTGCGGCGTGTCCAACGCTGTTCGTGCTGTTCTTCGGTACGATGATTCCATTGGCAGTGGGTTCGTTTGGCGGGGTCACGTTCCCCGCGCTCTTTGCGATTGGGACGAGTGTGCCGCTAATGTTGTTCGTCGGGTTGGTAGCGTTCGGCGCGCAGAGCATCACGCCGTTCGTGAAAAATCTGCGCGCTGCCGATGTGTGGGTCTCGCGCATCGCGGCAGTTGTCTTCATCCTGGTGGGCATCAACGAGATTTTATTGTATTGGTTCTTGTAGCGGCAACGTGAACCAAAAGGTCGCGCCTTGTCCTACCTGACTGGTAACGTTGATCTCGCCGCGGTGCGCCTCAATCCACTGCTTCGCAATCGCTAATCCTAGCCCTGAACCGCCCAGCATTCGCGAGCGCGATTTATCGCCACGCCAATAACGTTCAAAGATCTGCGCCTGCGCCTCGGCGGGAACGCCTGGTCCCGTATCATTTACCTCGACCTGTGCGGCATTGCCTTTGCGTGTGAGTTTTACCATCACCTGGTGCCTGCGGGCGAGTAACGCAATACATTGGAAACCAAGTTTCTCAGAACTTGCTCGATGCGTTGGGCGTCGAGATTCAGCGCAGGGATATCTTGGGCAAGCTCGCAGGTCAATGCGATTTTCTTTTCAACGGCTTGCGCTTGAAAGGTCTGCGTCGTTCGCTCATAGAGCGAACGCAGGTCCGTCTTCTCGAGCTGAAGACTCAGTTGCCCTGCGTCCGCGAGTGCGAGGTCACGCAAATCGTCGACGATGCGCTTGAGGAGGATCGTCTCATCGTGCAACGACGCAATCTGCTCGGAACTGGTCGGAAAGACTCCATCCAGCATCGCTTCCAGGTGACTTTGGATAACCCCCAAGGGATTGCGCAATTCGTGCGATACATCCGCAAGCATATTGCGGCGCGCCGTTTCCGAGTGTTCCAGGTTCCCTGCCATCGCGTTGAACGAGCGACCCAAGCGCGAGATTTCATCATCGCCCCGCACCACCGCCCGCATCTTCAAATTGCCTGAGGCAATTTTCTGCGTTGCCTGGGTCAACCCGTCAAGCGGCGCAGTGATTTGACGGAACAGGACAAAACCCAAGGCGAGCGCGACGACCGTCGCGATAATCCCGCAAGAATGAGTGAGCGATTCACTTGGTTGAGAAAATTCTGCGATGGTGGGTCAATCGCTGCGTTCGCCGGGTTCGCATCGGCGATGAGCGTGCCGACAGTTTGACTATTCACGCGAATCGCATTGCCACTCGTCAGTTCTGTATCAGAAATCTGTTGTCCTCGTCGGCTATTGTCCGTCGCGGCGACGATGATTCCGCGCGCATCGGCAAGCCACAGACGAGGTGTACTCACCATCATACTGCCGCTCACACCTGCACTTGCGTGCGGTGCAAGTGTCATGCCACAGGAGGGATTCGTGTTGCGTGGGAAAACCGACTCGATGCCATCCCAGCTTCCGTGCGCGCGATAATACTCTGCCAATTGATTCGTAACTTCCTGGGTCGCAACCATTTGTCCCTGAAACATAAACACCTGGAACTCGTTAGCAGTCGCTTGGTTCGCAATGAGATAGACGATGGTATACCCCACGAGAATGACGAGTGAAAAAGCGCCCATCAACCGAAAGAACAGACTCTTGGTTATCATGCATACTCCGCCAGTTTGTACCCGACACCGAGGACGGTGAGGATGTACCGGGGTGCTTGCGGATCGTCGCCAATCTTTTGGCGTAGATTCTTGAAATGGGCATCAATCGTCCGTTCATAACTGTCATAGGACTGTCCCATCACCTGGTCGAGCAACTGCATCCGCGTAAAAGTGCGCCCTGGACTTTGCATCAAGGTTGCGAGCAGGTCGAATTCAGTCGGCGTCAATTCGATGGATTGGTTGCCTCGTAGCGCGGTATGCTTTACCAAATCCAGCGTCAATTCACCCGCGTGAAGGATCTGAGCCGCTGCGGTCTCGCCCTCAACCCGCCGCAACACGGCGCGTACGCGCGCAACCACCTCGCGCGGACTAAAGGACTTGAGGATGTAATCATCCGCGCCGAGTTCGAGTCCGATGAGACGATCCGTTTCTTCGACGCGCGAGCCGTTAGCATGATGTTAGGCACCGCGGATTCTTTTCGCAACACCCGCGCTACATCAAGCCCGTCCATCTCAGGCAAATTCAAATCCAGTAGAACCAAGTTAAGTTTCTCGTGGCGAAAGAGGACCCGCGCTTGTTTGCCATCACACGCCACGGAAACGCTAAGCAATTCGACCCCTTGACACAGAACAGGCGTTCGTGGTATAATATGGACAAATGTTCGATCCCGAGAAGGAGGCAGTCATGGGACTCTCGGAACGCCAACAGAAAATGTACGAGTTCATCAATCGATTCGGGCGCGACAAAGGGCGACCGCCCACCATTCGCGAGATCGGCGCGCACGTCGGCATTTCGTCGACCTCCGTGGTGAATTACAACCTCAACATCCTCGTGCGCGAGGGATTGATTCAGCGCGAAAAAGAAGTGTCGCGCGGTTTGCGCGTGGTCGGCGCGCAAATGAAAACGATGGCGGGCGAAACCGTCAATGGAATTCAGATTCCTCTGCTCGGAATGATCGCCGCTGGTGCGCCGATTCCGGTGCCCGATGCCGGACTTGAGCCGCTGGATACGTTGATGCTCACGCGCGATTTGATCTCGGAGCAGGAAGGTCTCTTTGCGCTCAAAGTCAAAGGCAATTCGATGATCGATGCGCTCATCAACGATGGCGACATCGTCGTGATGAAAAAACAAGAGACCGCGCTGAATGGCGAAATGTGCGCGGTTTGGCTCAAGGAAAAGGGCGAGACAACTCTCAAGCGCATTTATCGCGAAAAAAGTCGCATTCGACTTCAGCCGATGAATCCGACGATGAAACCGTTCTATGCCAAAGCGAATGATGTCCAGATTCAAGGCAAAGTCGTCCTCGTCGTCCGGCAACTCCAGACGCAAAAACTGCCCGCGTAGAATCCGTTCCGCCGATTGCGACTTTTAAGGTCGCGCTAATACAAAAGGCTTGACAGAACACTCGTTCTGGTTTATAATCTAAATCAGAACGGGTGTTCTATTTGGTTCACCCGCCGGGAGTGACCGTGAATCTCAAGCCCTGCCCCTATCGCCACGTGGGCGATGAAGGACATATCTTGTGCGAAAAAATCAAAACGGGCGACCGCCAAGTCTCGCCGAATATCTGTCGCGTCTGTCCGATTTCGCAGATCAATTGCGCGCATCTTCGCGCGACGCTCGATCATCAAGCGCATCCGCCGGTAACCGTGCGCTGGGGAAACAGCAAAACCGAAATCTGGGAAGACGACGCCCCATCGATTTCGTTCAATCAAGCGGCGTGTGCGGAAAAGGTCATCCCGATTCAAACTGGTAAGGAATGTGCGGGTTGCGCGCTGCGCCAACCGCTCATCACAGCCGAGGCAATCGCTTCTATGACCGCCGACCGCCGACCACAAACCGCCGTCGTCCGCACACCGCGAGTTGCTCAGCCGGCGCGTGCACCAATGGCTCAACCTGTCGCGCAAATGCAACGCACCGTGCCTGCGTCGGTCGTTCAAGCCCAGCCGGTTGCCGACGCGCGATCGAATATCGTCGCGCAAAAAATTATTCAATTGCAAGAATGGTTTGCCAAGCAAAAGAACGCGCCGAGCAAGAATGAAGACGAAGCAACTGTTTCGCCGATTCAATACGCAACGCGCCCCACTCAGCGCGTCGTCGGTGAAGAGAGACGCACCGGATGGACGGATTAGCGGATAGCATATAGCAAATGGCATAAAGCAAATGGCGTGGATGCTTTGCTACGCGCGATTCGCTCCAAGCCATACGCCATCAGCCAACTATGGAAAAGCGTGTATTGAATCTTCAAGCCGATAAAATCGAAATGGTTCTGGCGTCGCACAAAGCGCCCACGCGCGTGTGGGGCGGTCGCATGACGCCACGCACCGTACAATTTCATCTTGCCCCGGCGGCAAACACGCGGCTATCGAAATTGGAATCGCTGACGGAGGAGGTTGCCTTGGCACTCGGTACTCCAACCGCAAGATTGACTCGCTCGAATGGAACATTGTCGCTCGAAGTCCCGCGCGCGGACTCGCGCTTTGTCTCGCTCGCCAAACTCGACGCGCAATTGCAAGACGATGAACATCTGCGGCGCGCGCTCGGTTCTCCCGGTACCGCGATCCTGGGACTGGACAGCGAAGGCGTGCCGCTCTTGCTTCGATTGTCGTCGCCCGATGTTGCGCATTGCTTGATTGCTGGGACGACGGGCAGTGGCAAGACCGAACTCGCGCGAACGATCATCGCATCACTATTGATGCATCAAAAACCGCGCGACGTTCAACTCGCGTTGTTCGATCCCAAGGGACATGGTTTGGCGCCGTTTGCGCGCGCGTCGCATTTGCTCTTTCCCATCGTGCGCGATCCGGAAGAGACGCTCGTTCGCATCAGTTACCTCGTTTCCGAAATGGAACGCCGTGATCGCGATTTGATCGACCGACCGCGTGTGATCATCGTCATCGACGAGCTGGCTGATTTGCTACAGACGTGTGGCAGCGAATTAGAAATGATGTTGACGCGACTCGTTCAACGTGGACGCAGTGCAGGATTTTCGCTTGTCGCTTGCACGCAAAAACCATCGGCGCGTGTCGTGGGCAGTTTGGTGAAAGCAAACTTTCCAGTTCGACTCGTCGGTCGCGTGGCAAGCACAGACGATGCGCGCGTGGCGGCAGGTATTGGCGGGACAGACGCGGAAAAACTTGCGGGGCGCGGCGATTTCGTGCTGGTTGCCGGTGGGCAGGTCATTCGATTTCAAGCGGCGCGCGCATCAGTCGATGAAATCGCCGCGTTGTCTGCGCCGGCGGTAATTGATCAGCGAACTTCGTTTATGGCGCGATTGCGAAGAGTCAAGTGATTTCAGATTTCAAATTGAAGATTGCAGAATAAAAATCGCGAATGTGGATTTCAATCTGAAATTTGAAATTGAGGAGGCATAGTGCGAAACGGAATAATTCTCGCGGGCATTGCGTTTGCCGTCGCGTTGGCATACCTCGTGGGTAGTCGGCTGTCGAACGAGGCGATGGCAGTTGTGGTGGGCGCGGTGTGCGGCATCAGCGCGAGCATCCCCGTCAGCATCGGCTTGATAATTGCGACGGGTAACAACTGGGGGCGTAGCGAACCGCCGCGCGAAATCGGCTATGACTATTCATCGCATCGGTATGGCGAAGTTCGCCACAGTCAGCCGCAGCAACCGATCTTCATCGTCAGTCCGCCGCAGTCGCCGATGCAAATGCCGTATGCGCCTTATGGCATTCCGCAGAGTCAATACGTCCTGCCGTCCAACGCGCCTGCCATCGGCGCGCCGCGCGAATTCAAAATCATCGGCGAAGAATAAGGTTTTCAAAATTAGTTGCTCCGTGATTAGGGGGGCTTGTCAGCCGGACAAATCTGACTACAATCGACTTGAACGGAGCAAACCATGGACGAGCGATTCAAAAAAGTCGAAGACGAATATTTTGTGTTGCGCGGAAGATTCGAATCAGGTCGCATCACGCGCGATCAATTCCAAACCGCGTTGAAAAATATGATGGTGCAGGACGCGCAGGGTCGCTATTGGACCATCGCCCCGGACACGGGCAAGTGGCATGTCCACGATGGACAGACCTGGATCGAGGCGACCCCGCCGATGACCGACCTTGCTCGCGCGCCCACTTCGCTCCCAGAGCGCGATAAAAAAATAAAGTCGGCAGTCCCATCATCGCGCGGCATCGATCCGAAATGGCTCTTCGCGCTCGGAAGCGTGATCGCGGTCTGCGCAATCCTTCTCCTCGCATTGAGTGTCGCCGTGAATCAAGGTATCGTGATGATTGGATCCGCTCCCACGGCGAGTTTAGCGCCGACACCATTGCGCGCATCGACAGGCACACCTACACCCACGCCCGCGCTTGCCAAGTCCAATGTGCCCGGCGTCAACGTCTCCGTCGTCTCGATGGCGTCGCCCGCGCCGATTGCGGCAAAAGACTTTGCGCCGCTTAACACAGCGCTGGCAGGAAAAATCGCGGCGCTCAATCAGGCGGAATTGAAATTCATCCGCGACATGCGCGCATCGGCGAGCAGCGGCAAACCAGCGGGTCTCGCGTTTCCACTGTTGCAAAAAGGTTCCGCGCTGACGGACCAAGACCTCAAAGACATCGCGGGCAAAGCGATGGATGTCGCTATCCTTGCCGACCAATTGGGCGAAGTATCTGGCAAGCAGGATAAGGGCAGTGCGAAAGCCGCGCAATCCGCCGATGCCTATCTTGCCATCGCGCGCAATGCGTTCTCGCTGGTTGTGGATACGCAGAATATTCGGCAAGGGTTGCAAAGCGGACTCATGCCGTTCACGCAAGCTATTGACACCATCGCATCGTACGGCGCGCAGTTGTGGAACAATACCGTGACGGATGGCAACACCCAAGGCAATCCCTTCACCGCTCAAACTAAAAATGCGGAACCCGTGCAGTCATTGAATCCAAACGCCGCGGCGCAAGCGCAGTCGCAGATCAACGCGAACAACTCTTCGATTTGGATCGCGCAGTCGTCATCGCAGAATACGCGTACGCTTAACGTGCCAGCGCCGCAATCGCCGGTGTCCAATCCATTCGATGCACAAGTCATGAATTCGTTGACCACCGCCAATGGACAGAGCGATGGCAACAAAGCGCAGCAGGTTGCGGCGGCGAACTTGCAAAAACTAGACACAACGACGAACTCGTCCGATCCATCCAAGCCGACGCAGTTGCAAGTGCCGACCAATCCCGTCGCCGTGTCAGGCGGCGACCAAATCAAAGCGGGCAACCTACCGACCTTCAAATCTGGCAAGGCGACTATCGTATCAAAAGACAACCCCGGCGACGACAACCCTTTCATGCAATCCGTCGGGTTGAACGGCGACCAAACGCCGAGCAATCAAGGTAAGATACCCGTTCAAGATGCGCCCGCGCTCGTTGGGTTGAGCATCACGAACATCACCATTGATCAAGTCAACAAGCGCGCGCCAGGGTCAGGCACGTTTGAGGCGGACGTGAATTTTTCTTTCACAGTGAATTGGAACACGACACTCGCCGCGCCGCAATTTAATCTTAGTTGCAACAGTGGGTCTAATCGCAGCATTACGCAAACGAGCGGCGCGCTCAGACTCCAGGCGACCGGATCGTTGATCTTGTATCCGGGCACGTTGACTGTGTATTGCTATGCAAACTCCGCAAACGGACAATCGCTGGGTTCGACTAGCGTGAACGTTCTCGTCGGCGATGCAGATCAAGCGACACTGCGCGCGATTCAGGTCGAAACCGATTCTGCGCATCTCGATGCCACGCTGACCGCCGAGGCGGTGGGCACGCAGCGTGCGCAGCAAACGCAAGCCGCCGGTACCGCGCTCGTGATTGCAACGCAACACGCGCTTGAGACTGAAGTTGCTGGCACGCAAGCCGCCGAATTCAAGTTGACGGCGGCGGCGTTCGCCACGCGACAGGCACAGCCAAAACCCGCAACGGCAACGCCAACCATAACACCGACATTCGTACCCAAAGTGGTTGACACGGTGTTTCATCCCGGTGATGAGTTCGCTGTGAACACCAAGGTTGTGTTGCAACGCGGTCGACTTTACCGGTTCACATTTTCAGGTATCGTGAACCTAATCAATCCTACGGAACGTGTAACTGCAAACCAGTTGCCCGAACACGTAAACGGCGTCGCTGTGCCCGCAAGCGGAATTGTTGTGATCCAAGGAACCGGCGCTGTTGCGACAATCACCTGCAGCAGAGGCGAAGCCGATCCCAAGGATCCCGGCGGTTATACAATCGTGGTTGAAGATTTGGGACCGATGTGAGATCAGAATGACAGGGTGTCCCCGCGCGGTGAGACTTGAAGCACCAAGCGATGGATAAGGGAGCTTGTCAGAGCGGAATAATCTGACTACAATCAATCTTGAAGGAGGACAATATGAGTCCAGCAAAACGCACGACAAAAAAATCTGTACGAAAGACAACCAAGCGCGCCGCAAAACCCGCGAAACCCGTTGCTCCGAAAAAATGGAGCGCCGAGATTAGCGATGTGAACGTGGTGTGGTATAACACATCCGATTTCGACCGCGCCAAAAAATTTTACACCGAGGTGCTCGGTCTGCCCATTGCTTTTGATGTCGCCGAGATGGGGTGGATTGAGTTTGGTTATCCTAATCAAACACATCTCGCGATCAACTTGTGGCGCGACCATGCCACCAAACCGCCTGCTATCGGCGGCGCGACTGCAACCTTCACGTGCGATGATGTGCGCGGCGCGATTGCTCGATTGCAAGCCAAGGGCGTGCATTGCGATCCGGTGGAAGAATATCCGAATCAAGTTATCCTCGGAGCATTCTACGACCCCGATGGCAATCGGCTGCAACTCGCCCAAACGCCAGCGCAATAAAGACGAACGACGCACCCCATCGGTGCGTCGTTTATTTTCTAGCCCTGTCATTTCGAACGCAGTGAGAAATCTTTTCATTGCTTGAGATTTCTCGCTTCGCTCGAAATGACAAATTATTTTGTTAGTTCGACAATCAACACATCAAGCGCAAGAACCGGCTCACTGCGTCCCGTCTTGATCGAAATATCCACGTCGAGCAGGTTTTGGTAAATCGATTCGAGTTGCGGCAGCGAAAAGTTCAGCGCCTGCGTCCAGGTTTTGTTCGCGACGAACGGATGCAT
>Ga0334722_10008133_pt1 | contig 10057 bp, 10 predicted proteins | sample C3_bottom_MG_FD_207210 | JGI IMG/M metagenome (GOLD analysis project Ga0334722, IMG submission 207210) | Sediment microbial communities from Yellowstone Lake, YNP, Wyoming, USA - C3_bottom | ecosystem: Environmental > Aquatic > Freshwater > Lake > Sediment | place: USA: Wyoming | collected... | reverse complement strand
ATCTGGTGCTCGATCCGGAGGCGACGCGCAAGATCGCGGCGCCGCGCGACAGCACCGCCGTCGAAGACCCCGTGCCGCCGCTGCCTGGTGAACTGCTGCGCCCGCTGCCCAGGGTGGGATCGGCGCAATTCCGTGGCGTCGTGCGCGACGTGGGTGGCAAAGTGCTGGAGAATGTCCGTGCCCGCATCACCGACCACCGTCCGGCGAGGACCAATGGTCAGGGTATCTTCGTGCTCGATTCACTGGCGCAGGGCACGCAGACGCTGGAGGTCCGCGCGCTGGGATATGTGCCGGAAAGCCGCGTCGTCAACGTCACGGCTGGCGCGCCACCAGACACCATTCGACTGATTTCGCTGAAGCCGATGCTCGATACCGTCCGGGTGACCGCCGAACGGGTGTACGACGCCGACGTCAATGGATTCGAGCAGCGCCGACGCAGCGGCATGGGAAATTACTTCAGCCAGGAGGACATTGCGCGCCGGCACCCGCCCGATTTCATAAACGTGATGTACGGCATTCCCTTCGTGCGCGTGGAGTTCAGTGATTCCGGTGTGTCGCTCTCGATGCGCGGTACGATAGGCCGGTGCTCGCCGGCGGTCTTCCTTGACGGGATCGAGCAGTTTCTCGAGACCGAGAACGAGCTGAATTTCCTGGTTCAGCCGGAAGACATCGCGGGGATGGAAGTCTATGGATCGGGGGCGTTGACCCCAGCGCAGTTCTGGAGCCGCGCCCAGAGCGTGGGATGCGGCAGCATCGTCGTCTGGACGCAGGCCCGGCGACCGAAACCCTCGCTGCCAGAGAAGCCGCCGCCGCAGGGCCGTTCAGCAACATCGGCTCGCCGGAGGGCGTTTACGCCCTGCACCGCGCCGGCGCATACTTCAGATGGCGCGATTGTTGCCTCTCCACCCTTTGGAACGAGGACGGCACGATGACCCTGAACGAGCTTTCACGCCTGCGCATTCTCCCCGTCGTCCTGATGGCCGCGCTGACGGCAGGCAGTGCACTTGCCCAAAAGCCCGAGTGGGCCGGCCAGGGCAAGGACGGCAAGAACGAACAGAAAGGACAGGACAAGGGCAAGAAGAAACAGCAGAGCGACAAGGAGGTCAGGATCGGCGGCTACTTTGGCGATCAACAACGTGCGGTGACCCGGGAGTATTACGACAAGCAGTATCGCGCGGGCCGTTGCCCGCCCGGCCTGGCGAAGAAGAACAATGGCTGCATGCCTCCGGGCCAGGCCAGGAAATGGAACGTGGGTCAACCGCTGCGGAGCGACGTGGTGTATTACCCGGTCCCGCAATCCCTGATGATCGAGTTGGGCGCTCCGCCGGCGGGGCACAAGTATGTTCGCGTGGGCAGCGACATTCTGCTGATGGCCCTGGCGACCAACTTGATCGTGGATGCGATTCCGGCGCTGGGCAGGCCCTGACCAACACGTCGCGCAGGGAAGTGCGCCAGCGCATACCTTCACGAGGCGCGATCGATCCTTCTCCAACGCGGTATCATTACTGAGCGATGAACAGTGTCCAGCACCCGGCCCGCGGAGCGGTGAACGCCGCCGAAGCGGCTCGTTCGGTCCTTGTGATCGAGGACGAGAAGAAGATTCGTGAGATCGTGCGCGACGCGCTGTGCGAGCCTGCCGACCGCTGGTTCGACGCCGGGACCGGTGCCGAGGGACTCGCCATCGCCGCGGCGGAACATCCTGACCTCATCGTGCTCGACCTTGGCTTGCCCGACATGGACGGCATCGAGGTATGCCGGCGATTGCGCGCGATGACGACGGCACCGATCGTCGTCCTGTCGGCGCGCCAGAGCGAGCACGACAAGGTGGCATTGCTCGACGCGGGCGCGGACGACTATGTCACGAAGCCATTCGGCCCCATTGAGCTTCGCGCGCGGGTGCGGGCACAGTTGCGCCGCGCCCGGATGCCAACCGGGCCCCAGGGGGACCAACCGCTGGTGATCGGCGACCTGACCATCGACATCGACCGTCGCACGGTGGCCAGGGGAGGACGCTCGGTCCACCTGACGCCGACCGAGTGGGCGTTGCTGGTGGCGCTGGCCACCAATCCCGGGCGCACCCTGACGCACGAGCAGTTGTTCCACGCCGTGTGGGGCAAGGCGTACGGGCAGCCGCAGCAGTACCTCCGGGTCTACATCACCCACCTCCGGAAGAAGATCGAGGCCGAGCCCTACGCACCACGATTCGTCATCACCGAACCTGGAGTCGGTTATCGATTCGAGGTTGGTCACTAGACGAAGCAATGTTCGGCACCTGGGCCGCACAGATGCGGCAACGACCAGTCATTCCCTGGTTGCTGTGGTTCGGGATTCTCGCCGCGCTCACGCTGGCGTTCCTGCCCGTCCGAACGCACATCGACAAGCTCAACGTCGCGCTCACGTTCCTTCTCGTGGTGCTGGGCGGAAGCGCCGCGGGGGGCCGCGCGCTGGGGCTGACGCTCGCGGGCCTGGCCTACCTGGATTTTCACTATTTCTTCGTGGAACGCTATGACTCGCTGGTCATGGCGAAGCCGCTCGACTGGCTCGTGCTGGTCGCGTTTCTGGTGACCAGCGTGGTGGCCGAGCACCTGCTGACGCGCGCGCTGGAGCGCGCGGACGTTGCGCGCCAGCGGGCCGTGGAGGTGGAGCGCCTGGCGGCGCTCGGGGCGGAAACGCTGAATGCCGGGCGCGCGGAGGATGCGCTGAGCCGGGTGATTGAAGTGATTCGCACCGAGCTCCAGGTGGCCAGCTGCACCATCATCGAGCCGAGCGACTTCGCCCGGCGCGTGGAGCCCTGGCCCGACGCGCGGACACTGGTGATTCCGCTGGTGGTTCGCCGGCACTCCATCGGGCTGCTGCGCCTGACGCACACGGAACCGATCGAGCTGGCGCCGGCGCAGCGCCGCTTCCTCGAGGTGCTTTCGTATTACGCGGCACTCGGGCTCGAACGCGTGCACCTCGTGGCCGAGGCCGAGCGGACCGACGCCTTCCGTCAGGCGGACGCATTGAAGGCGGCGTTGATCGCGAGCCTCTCGCACGACCTGCGCACGCCGCTCACGACAATCAAGGCGCTGGCCAGCAAACTCCGCACGCGGGCGATGCCCGAAGCCACTTCCATAGAGGAGGAGGCGGACCGCCTCAACCGGCTGGTCACCGACCTCCTCGACCTGTCGAGGCTCAACGCGAAGGCGATGCCGATCCGGCTGGAGCTCAACACGGCGGAGGACCTGATCGGTGCCGCGGTACAGCGGGTTGCCGGCGCTGAGGGAAGCCATCGCCTGGTATTCGTGCACGCTGATGCGGACGCTGATGCGGAGCCGCTGGCGGGCGAGTTCGACTTCGTGCAGTCACTGCGCGCGCTCGTGAACCTCATCGAGAATGCGCTGAAGTACTCTCCCGCCGACGCACCGGTGGAGCTGAGTGCGGCGCGTTGCGGATCGCGACTGGAGTTTCGCGTGGCCGACCGCGGGCCGGGCGTGGTCGAAGCGGAACGCCAGCGCGTGTTCGAGCCCTTCTACCGGGCGCCCGGCGCTGCCGCCGATGTCGGCGGTGCGGGACTCGGCCTGGCCATTGCGAGCCGGCTCGCATTGGAACAGGGGGGGGATGTGCGCCACGAGGAGCGCGACGGCGGCGGAAGCATCTTTACCCTGGTGCTGCCGGCGGCGGACATCGCGCTCTGAGGAACGACCGCGCCTCGCGCTGAATCGTCGCCGGGAACGCCACTAAGATTTCGCTAAAACCGGCGCCGCGTTCACGGCAAGTCCGGGTGCACGTCGTCGATGCCGAAGCGCACACTAAAGTTCGGTGAAAATGGCATCGGGTCGCTGGACTCAGCGGCAACGGAACGGAGACATTGCGTGGTGAGCCGACAAGAGTTCGGTACCGCGCGCCCGGGGTGTCAATCAGGCCGCGCGGATGTTCGGCTCCCCCCTCGTCTCTCGGTGCCGCGCCTGTGCGAACCCGCGAGCAGCCTCATCGACCACACATCATGTGCGCAACCGCGGTACATAGTTCCTCGTCGTCGCCGCAATGATCCGCCAACTCGTCGTCAGCGCATCGCCGCGCCTTCGCCGTCCGGACTCCACTCCGCGGATCATGTGGACGCTGGCGGCTGGCCTCGCCCCCGTGGTGGTCGCTGCCGTCTACTATTTCGGACCGAGCGCGGTGCTCGTGATCAGCGCGTCGGTGCTCGGTGCTGTGGGTGCAGAGTACGCCGTTGGCCGGCCCGGGTCATTGCGCGACGGTTCCGCGACGATCACGGGCGTGTTGCTCGGGCTCACGCTGCCGGCGTCGATGCCCATGTGGATGGCGTTTGTTGGCGCCGCGTTCGGTGTCGGCGGCGGCAAGGCGCTGTTCGGGGGGCTCGGCTCCAATGTCTTCAACCCGGCCCTGTTCGGCCGCGCGTTCCTGCAGGCCGCGTTTCCCGCGGCCATCACGACGTGGGCGGTGCGCGGTACGCGCTGGTGGCAGCTGCAGGGCGACAACCTGGCTCTTCCGTTCGCGAGCCCGAACACGATTCATGCGGTGACGTCGGCCACGCCGCTCGGCACGATGAAGTTCGAGCACCATGTCACGCCGGTGTGGGAGCTGATGATCGGGCGCACCGGCGGATCGCTTGGTGAGACGGCCGGCCTCGTCATCCTCGTATGCGGCATTTGGCTGGCGTGGCGTCGCGTGCTCGACTGGCGCATCCCGGTTGCCATTCTCGCGACGGTCTCGGTGCTCGGCCAGGGGCTTCACGCGCTCGATGCCACGCGCTACCCCGGCGCGCTCTTCCAGGTCTTCTCGGGCGGGCTGCTGCTTGGCGCGGTCTTCATGGCAACCGATCCCGTCACCTGTCCAATGCCGCCGATGGGTCGATGGATCTTCGGCATCGGCATCGGGGCGATCGTCATACTGATTCGCTCGTGGGGCGGGCTTCCGGAGGGCGTCATGTACGCGATCCTCCTGATGAATGCGCTCACCCCGGCGCTGAACCATGCGACGCAGCCGCGCGTGTTCGGCATGGCGCGCCGGGCGGAGGCGCCAATATGACGCACACTCACGACGCACCAGCAGCGGCCTCCCTGGCGGCTTCGGCACGGCCCCCCGTGCCGTCATGGAAGCTGCTGCTGACGCTGGGTGGCGCCGGGTCGTTCGTCGGGCTGGCCATCGTCCTCATCTACATCTGGACGCTTCCGTCCATTGAGCGGTACAAGTCGGGCGTGCTGCGCGAGGCGATCGGCGAAGTGCTGCACGGCCCGGCGCGTTGCGACACGCTGTTCCTCGTGAACGGTGCGCTGGTGGCCAGGCGTCCGGCGGGCGATGCCGCAGAGCCGATCGAGCGCGTCTTCCTGGGCTATGGCGCCAACGGCACGGCCGTCGGCTACGCCATCGCCGCCACGGAAGTCGGCTTCGCCGATCCCATCGAGATGCTCGTTGGCTACGAGCCGGCCTCGCACACGCTGCTCGGACTGAAGATCCTCGTGAGCAAGGAGACGCCGGGCATTGCCGACAAGATCGAGAAGCCGGGATTCCTGGGACGGTTCAAAGGGCTGGTCGCTCCGCTGCTGGGAACGAAGGAAGCGCGGGCGAGCGATCGCAGCGCGGTGATGATGATCACCGGCGCGACCATTTCATCGCGCGCCGTGATCCGCGGCATCAACAAGGCCATCGACCGCTGGCAGCCGCTGCTGGACGCGTACGACGCACAGCGGGGGAGGAACTGATGCACGACCTCGACAGCCTGCACGCCGTGCCGGGCGGGAGCAGCACGGCGACCGCGACCCAGGACTTCCTGAAGGGCATCTGGAAGGAGAACCCCGTGTTCTACCAGATGCTCGGCATGTGCCCGACGATGGCCATCACGAACAGCGTGCCCAACGCGCTGGCGATGGGACTCGCCACGACCTTCGTCCTGCTCGGATCGGGCGTGTTCGTGTCGCTCTTTCGCAAGCTGATCCAGCACGAGGTGCGGATCACGACGTACATCCTGATCATCGCCGCCTTCGTCCAGATTGCCGACATGGGCCTGGAGGCGCTGATGCCGGTCAGCCACAAGGCCCTCGGACCGTTCATCGCGCTGATCGTGGCCAACTGCCTGCTGCTGGCGCGCCAGGAGTCGTTTGCGGCGCTCAACAACGTGTGGCGTTCGACCCTCGACGCGCTCGGCATGGGCATCGGCTTCACGATGGGCCTGTGCGCGGTGGGATCGGTGCGGGAAGTGCTGGGCCAGGGCACGTGGATGGGCATCCGCGTGATGCCGCAGAGCTTCGAGCCGTGGGTGATCATGAACCTTCCCCCGGGCGGCTTCTTCACCTTCGGCTTCGTGCTGCTGGCCCTGGCCTGGTGGACCGAGCGCAGGAAGCGCCGGACTCCCCTGCCGTTCCCCGTGCGGACGCGCGCCGATGAACCACTGCTGGAGCGTGCCGGATGATGCAGCATCACCTGATGATCCTGTTCTCGGCGATGCTGGTGAACAACTTCACGCTCGTGATGTTCCTCGGGCTGTGCTCGTTCATCGGCGTGACCGGCACGGTGTCGGTGGCCTTCCGCCTGGGCCTCGCCGACACCTTCGTCCTCATCATCACGTCCATTTCGGCGACGATCCTGAACAAGTGGGTGCTGCTGCACGCCCCCTACCTGCGCATCATCGCGTTCATCGTCGTCATCGCGTCGATGGTCCAGATCACCGAGATGGCCGTGAAGAAGTGGAGCCCGGCGCTGTTCCGCGAGCTCGGCATCTACCTGCCGCTCATCACCACCAACTGCGCGATCCTGGCGCTGGCGATCTTCCAGACCAACCGGGGGTACGGCTTCCTCGAGGGAATCACCTTCGCGGTCGGGGCGGGGGCGGGATTGATCCTCGCGCTGACCCTGATGGCCTCGATCCGCGAGCGTACCGAACTCGCGGACATCCCCACGATCGCCCGCGGCACCGCGCTCGTCCTGTTCATCGCCGGCGGTCTCTCGCTGGCGTTCATGGGTTTCTCCGGCCTCCTGAGTGCACAATGAACATCGTTATCGACACCATCATGAAGGTCCTGCCGGCGATGCTTGGGGTTGGCGCCCTGTTCGTCCTCTTCGCCTACCTGCGTCCCGCCGAGCAGTGCGGCGGCCATTGCCGGATGTGTGGCGAGGGGTGCGCCACGAAGGGCGTGCAGAACCATGAGTGAGCGGCCGTTCGGTGGTTCGCGGCGGCAGTTCCTGGCGCTGGGCGGCGGGGCGCTCGTCGTCGCGGCGTTGCCGCTCTCGGCCCGCCGGCGTCGCGACGTCTTCCGGCGAACGCTACCCGTGATGGGCACGATCGCCGAAGTCACGGTTGTTCACGAGAACAGCGTTCGTGCGCAGGAGGGACTGGACGCGGCGTTCGCCGAACTCACGCGCATCGACCGGTTGATGACGCGCTATACGCGCACCTCCGACGTGGGGCGGGTCAATGCCACGGCCCCGGGCGTCGCGGCGCCGGTGTCGCACGAGACCGCCGGGGTCGTGCTTGCGGCGCTTGGCTGGGCCGTGGCGAGCAGCGGGGCGTTCGATCCGGCGATCGAGCACGTCGCCAGGCTCTGGAACGTGGAGGAGCGCGTTACGCCGCCGCCGGCGATGGAGGTGGAACGCCTGGCGGCGCGCAGCCTGTACCTCTCACTCGAGCTCTCGGTGCACCGCGGGCAGCCCGTCATCGTGCGGCGGGATGCCGACGTCGGGGTGGACCTCGGCGCCATCGCCAAGGGACACGCCGTGGATCGCGCGGGCGAGGTGTTGCGTGCCCATGGAGTGTGCGACGCGATCGTGCGGGTGGGCGGTGACCTGGTGGCGCTCGGTGCGCCGCCCGAGGGCGGCCTGTGGCGGGTCGACATCCGCTCGCCGGCGAGCGAATCGGAGATGATCGGCGAAGTCGACGTGAGCGATGGAGCCGTGGCGACGTCGGGAGACTATCAGCGCTACTTCATGTACCAGGGCGTGCGCTATCACCACCTGATGGATCCGGCAACCGCCGCCCCGCGGCGCACGGCCATGCACAGCATCACGGCGCGCGCCGCCACCTGCATGCAGGCGGACGCGGCCACGACGTCGTGCTTCGGCATGAATCCGGCGCGGGCGCGGGCCCTGCTGGCGGCGATGCCGGCCGGGCCCGAGATCGTGTGCACGGCCTAGCGAGGTCGAGGTCCCCAGATCGGCACCCGGCTCGTCGCCCGCTGACCGTCACCGCAGTAAATTGCGTGTCATGACCGAACGCCTGTCCGCGCTGGCTCGAGGCATGACCGGGTCGGAGATCCTCCGGATCGCCGCCGAGGTGCGCGAGATGCTCGCGCAGGGAAAGACACTGTGCAACCTCACAGTCGGCGACTACGCCCCGGCGCAGTTCCCGGTGCCGGAACGCCTCGCGCGCGACATCGCGCGGTACGTCGAGGGTGGACAGACCAACTACCCGCCGTCCAACGGCCTGCCGGAGCTGCGGAAGGCCGTGGTGGCGTTCTACCGGGAGTGGCTCGGGCTCGACATTCCGCTCGAGGGCGTCGTGATCGCCGCTGGCGGGCGACCGATCATCTATGCCGCGTACCGCACGCTGCTGGATCCGCGCGACCGGGTGGTGTACCCGGTGCCGAGCTGGAGCAACGAGTACTATGCGCAGATCTGCGGTGCGACTGCCGTGGAGGTGCCTTGCGGCGCCGATGCCCGCTTCCTCCCGACGGCGAGGTCGCTCGAGCCGCACCTGCGCGATGCCTCGCTCCTCGTGCTCAACTCGCCGACGAATCCGGCGGGGACGCTCTTCACCGCTCAGCAACTCGGCGACATCTGCGACCTGGTGCTCGCCGAGAACGCGCACCGGCCGAAAGGAGCGCGACCGCTGTTCCTGCTGTTCGACCAGATGTACTGGATGCTCACGTTCGCCGGAGCGAAGCACGTCAACCCGGTGGCGCTGCGACCGGAGATGGCGAAGTACACCATCTCGCTTGATGGGATCTCCAAGTCGTTCGCGGCGACCGGCCTGCGCGTGGGCTGGGGGGTGGGGCCGCCGGACGTGATCGGCGCGATGGCGAACCTGTTGACGCACGTGGGCGCGTGGGCGCCGCGTCCGGAGCAGCTCGCGACGGCCGACCTCCTCGGCGCCACCGACGACATCCGCGCGTACCATACGAAGATGCTCCCCGCGCTGGAGGAACGGCTTCGGCTGCTCGCCGACGGAATTGGCGCACTCAAGCGCGACGGTTTCCCGGTGGACTCCACGCCGCCAGGCGGCGCCATCTACCTGAGCGCGCAGTTCGCGCTGCAGGGCAAGCGCACGCCGGCCGGCGTGCGGCTGGAGACGAACGAGGAGATCCGTGGCTACCTACTGCACGCGGCGGGACTGGCGGCGGTGCCGTTCCAGGCATTTGGTGCGCGGGAGGAGACCGGGTGGTTCCGGTTGTCAGTCGGCGCGGTTTCGCCGGCGCAGATTCGCGCGCTGTTGCCGAGACTCCGCGAGGCGCTGGCGGCGCTGGGGTGATCAGCACCCGGTGATTCCGTTGCGTTGAGCGTGAGCCAATTGGAGTAGTCTCTTTGCGCGATGGTTGCGCCATGGCACTGCCGCTACTCATTCGACAAGTACCACGCCCCCGGAAACGCAGTCCAAAGCCGCCGGCGCACGGGACGGTTCATGTCGGACGACGAGGGCAGCTTTGTGTCAGCAACGCCGAAGGTGAAGGATCAGGACGGTCGGCAGGGTTCGGGCTGCGGGAATGGGGCCAGGCGACGCCACTCGATGTTTCGCGCAGCGGGAATGGCGGTAACGCTGGCCGCCGGCGCATTGCTCGCCGCCTGCAGTTCCAAGGCAACCACACCGACGGGCGCGGTTGGCAACGGCACGCTGGCCATGCATCTCACCGATGCTCCCTTCCCGACGGACTCGGTGAAGAGCGTCGACGTCTTCGTCGTACGCGTGGATGCAAGACAGGCCGACGCTGATTCAGCGGGGGCGGCGAAGGGCGCCACGGATGACAGTGCGAGCACCGGCGGCTGGACGACGATCGCAACGCCCAACCAGAGCGTGAACCTGCTCGCGTATCAGAACGGTGTGGCGCTTCCGCTGGGCCAGACCAGC
>Ga0334722_10008132_pt1 | contig 10059 bp, 12 predicted proteins | sample C3_bottom_MG_FD_207210 | JGI IMG/M metagenome (GOLD analysis project Ga0334722, IMG submission 207210) | Sediment microbial communities from Yellowstone Lake, YNP, Wyoming, USA - C3_bottom | ecosystem: Environmental > Aquatic > Freshwater > Lake > Sediment | place: USA: Wyoming | collected... | reverse complement strand
CTGCACGGACTGTAAAGGCTGCGACAAGGCCTGTTTCATGAACGTCACTCCGCGCAAGAACAAGCGGGACATCTCGTGCGTTAACTGCGGGGCCTGCATCGTGGCGTGCAATAAGGAATTGGGGACGGGCAAGGGTCTGTTCCATCTGGGCTTCGGCACGGGCTGTGTCCTGCCGGAGGAGTACTGCAGGAACATCGTAACCCCTGAAACAGCGAAGACGTAAAATCCACCACGAGGCTTGAAGAAGAGCAAAAGCAAGGCATGGGAACCACAGATGAACACAGATAGAATCTAAAACACAACGAGAAGGTCTTTATTCTTGATGCATTGATTGCTGTTATCTGTGTTCATCTGTGATTAAAACTTCTGTTCTCACTTTATTTCTGTGGTAAAAAAGGAGCCAAACAAAATGGAAACCATCGACCTGAAGAAAGTAGCAAAGTTCTACCCCGACCGCATCTCCCGTGAAATGTTGAAGGACAGCCCCGAGATGCGCATTGCCCTCATGTGCCTGAACCCGGGCCAGAAACTCGACCCCCACAAGGCCCCGATGCGGTTGCTCATGTATTGCGTTGAGGGCAAAGGCACCTTCACGGTAGGTGACGAGAAGATCGTGGCCGACGAGAAGACCTGCGTCCCCTGCGACCCGAACGTGCTCCACGGATTTGCCGCCGACCAGGGAGAGAAGCTTGTCGTCCTTGCCATTGTTACGGCGGTGGATTGAGCGCGCTGCGACGTTCGTAAAATCTCAACAAAAAAGCCCTCGTCATATATATTATGGAGAGGGCTTTTTACACTCGCTCGTTCCCCGATCAGATCTTCTTCAGTTCCTTCCCGCATTCGCACTTCCCCGGTTTGTCAGAAACGGTGTTGCACTTGCAGCTGCCGCTGCAGACGCACGATCTATAGCCGCAGGCGCACGCATACTTGCCCGTGATGTCCACCGTCTTCACCGGCTTTCCGCAGCCGCAGAGGTTCAGGTCTTTCTTGCTCCGCTCGCAGTTGCAGTCGGCGCCGCACCGGCAGAGGACCGCGGTGTTCTTCTCGATCTCCAGCATATGCATGGCCGCCATTTCCTTGCCGCAGCCGCACTTGCCCGGGTCTTTGGAGATGCTGTTGCATTTGCAATCGTCAGCGCAATTACAGACGTAGAAGGCCTGGCCCTTGTCAGCGCTGAACACCACGCCTGCCGCCACCACCAGAACGACAAACACGGCCGTGGCAAGAACGATCTTTTTCATGTCTCTCCCTCCTCAAGGAGGATCTGTCTCCGGATCCTGTCAGGGATCACGGAGAACACCCTGCCCTGTTGAACAAAGCAACGATTCTCACAGCCAGTACTCCGGGTACTTCCTGTTCCTGCTGAGGTTGTTCACAATAAGCGCGACGACCAGAAGCACCACAGCACCGGCCCCCGCAGGGACAAAGGCATAGAGAAATCCAAGTTCGTGGATCTTTACACCGCCGATCACTGCGATGAGCGCCGTGGCGCCGCCGGGCGGATGAAGGGTCTTGGTAGCCAGCATGGCAACGATGGCCAGGGATACCGCCAGCGCTGCAGCAAGCCAGACAGTATTACCGAAGACCTGCCAGCATGCCACCCCGACAAGCCCTGAGATAACGTGTCCGCCGATGAGGTTCCGCGGCTGGGCAAGGGGGCTTTTGATGGCCCCATAGATCAGGACGGCCGACGCGCCGAACGAGCCGATAAGCAGCGTCAGGTCCTTCGGTTCAAAATACCGTGAAGAGAGCCAGCCGCAGGCCCCTATCCCGAGTACGGCGCCGATCCAGGACCAGAGAAGTTCGCCTGCCCCGACGCCGGGCGGGCTCTTCGTACTCCCTTTCATTTTCGAAAGGTATACTTTGAACGTCATTTTTTATTGCTCCGCAGCAAACGCCTTTTCCTGGTCTTCTTCTCCTGTCCCATACCCATTGCGCGGACAATATCGGCGCGCGCTATAATGCCGACCAAACGCTCCTCTTCGTCGACAACAGGAAGCCGCTTGATCCTCTTTTCGTCCAGGATCGCGGCAACGGAGCGGACATCACGGTCCGGATCGGTGGTGATGGCGGGAGAGCTCATGACCTCGCCAACGGTATTCCCTTTTTTACGCACCGGCAGCGGTTTGCCGAGAACATGGCGGAGAACATCCTTGAACGTGTGCCCTTTCTTGACTCCCGCCTGGGACAGGATATCTGCTTCGGAAATGATCCCCAGGACCCGGTTCTCCCCGTCCACGACCGGCATGCCGCTGATCCGGAGTCCCGAGAGACGCCGGGCGGCCTCCTTGAGGTCCGCGTCCGGACCGATCGTTACCACATCCTGGGTCATGAGGTCCGAAACCGGTATGGCGACCATGTTCCTTTTCCGGGCATAACGTAGCGCCGAGGAATAGATCTTCATGAGATCTTCCTCGGTAATATCGACGTATCCCTTGAGATCGGCAAGAGCGGACCGCAGGTCCTCTTCGATAAGATGGCAGTGCTTCTGATCGCTGACCATAGAATATCCTCCAGAGGGTTATGATAGAACATCATCGAACGTCGGCGTCAGTTATGATTATACCATGTACAAAGCAGGCCGTGTCCTGTTCAGGCGCCACCGGAACGAGAAAAGCCTCCCGGGAGGGAGGCTTTCTGGTCAATTCGCGTATGCGCTGAATCCGATGGCTGATGATCACTATTTCGATCTTTCCTCGGCACGGGTCACGATCCAGTACACGAAGCCGATGACGAGGATCGCCGCGATAAGATAGTAGATGGACTCCGGCTTTTCATGTTTGAGCGTGGCGATCATGGTCTCCCGGATCATGGTGACCAGCGCCACACCGACGAACATGCTGATATGGAACTTGCCGCCCTTGAGGTGGTTGATCTCAGTGGTCATGAGCTCGATCATGAGCCACAGCAGCAGCATGGAACCCAGAGCCGATATGATCCCCCGTTCCACATCGCCGGTCAGCAGGTGAAGCACATCCTGCAAGAACAGCCAGCCGACGCCGAGCGTCAGGCCCATGAGCGCGAGCACCAGTAAAAGGTTCGTGCCTTGAGAGAACCGCTCGGAAAAGCTGATCAACGCGCTTTTCACTTTATACGCCGGAGAATAGACCCGCATCTCTTCCTCGATGTAGGCGGTCGTGATGACGTTCAGGCTGATATCGATGAGCTTGCAGACGGTCACGATGTTGTTCGTTGTCTCGATCCGGTCGTCCTCGGTCTTCGAGAGGATGCCGATGCAGGAGTTCTTGACGATGTTCGCAGCGCGGTGGATGTAATGAACGTCAACAGAGCGCCTCACATGGGCCGACCCAATGCGAATAAGCGATTCATAGTACCGGTTGTCATAGGTGCCTGAGAACAGCATGGTGAACCAGTTCTTCTGAGTGGCGAAAACGTGCTTCTGAAGCGTCTCTTCGGTGAAGAACGTGGCCGCACCCTTCGTCCCTTTGAACCACAGGGAGAGGGTGCTCATGATCTCCTCTGCGTGCTCCTCCATGAGAGGCCGCAGCCGGGAAAGACGCCGTTCGTCCTCGGGCGTGAACCGGTAATCCTGTTTTATTTCTTTGATCGATCGCATGGTTTTCTCCGGCCCAAAATGTATCACAGGAGCAACTAATTGTCAAACCACGGGACGTTCCTGTCCGTCCGCTCAATTTCACTGATTCTTATGCTTTTGTAGTCCTCAGTTTAAGATATTCCCCTATCATGAGCGATGCGGGATAATAGATCTGTTCTTCCATCTGCGCATGAAGCAGCAGCTTTCTCGCGAAGCGGGCCAACTCCGGGCGGGCGTCTCCCGTTGCTGTATCATAGAGGTTCTCAAGAGCTTTCGCTATTGCCTGATGCTCCCGGAGCATTTCTGCAAGTTCGTGCTTCAGCCGGTCGGCCTTGGCAATGATCGCCTCCGGATTCGGCGGAACACCCCCTCCCGCGAGTACCGCCAGCGCGTCAAGGGGCGGCAGGGCGTATTCCTCTTCTTTTTTGAAATGGGGAACGAGGAGCCGCGCCACCTCGCGTGCCGCCTCCCCGCTCGTACCGGCTGCCTTTGCGGAGATCTCGAGGGATGCGCGCATCTCGCCATGCTCGTGCTTCAACGATGGCGGTATCTTCATTTCCATTTCCTGACTCCTCTTGGTATCATCCCGACATGACCTATTTCGAACAAATCGGCATAGCATGAACAACCTTAAGCTGCCCTTGGACTTATTCGCGTTATTCGTGATCCGCTTTCAGAATCTGTATCCCGATCCTTCTTGCCTTGCATAGACATACACTTATTCGTTTCTATTCGCTCCAACTGATCGCCAGCACCGGGCAGGTGTCGATCGCCTCCTGGCAATTGCAGGTGCCGCACTTCTCCGGGCCAATGACCTGAGACTTTTCGTTGTCCAGCTCGAACACCTGGGGGCAGAGCTCGACGCAGTGGCCGCAGCCGATGCAGAGGTCTTCGTTCACGACAGGCTTCTTCATGGCGAACTCTCCTTTCCCGGGAGATTAGTATACCATATTGAAGCTCCCTGCAGCAATCAGCAGGGATTCTTCAAAGCGACCATCCGTGGCCAAAGGATGATGCATTAATAAAAGAAGGCGGAGACAGAACAGTCTCCGCTTGACCATTGATTGAATATCCCTGCAGCAAGCTGCAGGGAGTCTTCGATCCTCAAGGAAAAAACAAGTTATTCTAATCGCTCGCTAATCCCGCAGCAAGCTACAGGGAATGCGCTCGCTCCTGGATTCAGCTCAGAAAGGTGAGCAACGTTCGCGTTTCGTTCATCCCCCTATTAGTGTTGATGTTCTTTCGCTGCCGCCGGCTCAACCGCTCCGTGATGCATCGCTCCCCCGGCATCCGCTGCCAACCGCTCCACGTAGTGCGTGAATACAACGTAGGCCTCGACAAACTCCCTGCCCTTCATGACACTCTCATCCGCGTGCTTTTTCGTTTCCTTGACGCGGTTGAACCGTTCCCGGATGCCCGCTGCCACGGACTCGGTCACCTGCTTCACCAGATGTTCGTCCGATCCCATATCAAGCGCCTTGTCCGCGGCCTGGATAATGGGTTCAACGGGTTCGGACTTGAGCCCGGTGTACGGCGCGCCTTCCCCTGCCCGATGTATCCTCACGAGGGTCTCGAAGAAATACCTATCCGTAAGTTCTTTCGCTTCCTTCCCCTGCTTCCGTGCAGTCAGCGTCTTCTGAAACTGGTCCTTGATCTCGGCCTCATCCTTTTTCTGCACCCACTTCAGGACCGGCGTCACGTCGCCCTTTTCGAGCGCTATTTTGGCGGTCATGACCACCGGGCCGTCGAGGGTGTCACAATGGGCATCCACCGTCAACGGCAAAGACCAGAGCGCAACCAACAACATAAAAAAAACCATCGTTACCAGGTTATACCGTTCCATCGCGTTCCTCCTACTAATGGACCGTGGTTTTCACGGCATCCCCTACGTACGTGTTTTTGCCGGCCGAAGCGTCAAGAGGTCGGTGACCATGATGAGAACCCCGATAAAAAAGCAGATCCCCAGGAAGAACGTCACGCCCATCCAGAGCCGCATATATGATTGAGCGACCATATACCCCATGCCGAGCACGCGCTCAATATAGGACTGCACGACGCCGGCGATGCCGAAGGTCAGCCCCATGAGCATCATCGCTGTGGACATGGTCCAGAACGCAACTTTTCCACGGGAATCATCATACACCTCGATCCCCTTGATCTTCGGCATGGCATAGTAAAAGACCATGATGTTCAGGAGCGCATAAGCCCCGAAGAAGGCAAGGTGCCCGTGGGACACGGTGACCTGCGAACCGTGAGTATAATAGTTGATCTGCGGCAGGGTGTGCATGAATCCCCATACCCCGGCGCCGATCATGTGCATCACCGCGCAGCCGATCGCGATGGTCCAGGTGAGCTGATTCTTGATCTTCGTCTGGCGCTGTTTGACGTGGTTCATGGTGTCGATCAGCATCAGCAGGATCGGGAGCGGCTCAAGCGCCGAGAATATCCCGCCGAACCAGAGCCAGTACTTCGGCGCGCCGATCCAGTAGTAGTGATGGCCTGTTCCTACGATCCCGGTAAAAAGAAAAAGGCCGATCTCGACATAGAGCCACTTCTCGACAACCTGCCGGTCAACGCCGGTTAGCTTCATCAGCACAAACGCGAAAATAGCGGCGGTGACAAGCTCCCAGGCGCCTTCCACCCAGAGATGAATGACCCACCACCAGTAGTACCAGTCGATCACCTCGTTGTCATAGAAAGGGATGCCGAACAGGTAGAGCAACGCAAGAAAGAGCAGACCGCCAAGGAGCGTCCCCTGGATCACGGTCCAGCGCTTCGCCTTGTACATGGTCATCGCGACGTTGAAGAGAAAGATGAGCGCCCCCACGACAACGATGAGATCGAGGGACGTCGGTATTTCGAGGAGCGGCCGGCCTTGTGTCCAACCGAAGACAAATCCCACAAGGGCAACAACTCCCGTCGCGACCAGGGCAACGAGCTGGAACCAGGCGAGTTTCGGTGAATAGATCTCGCTCTTCGTCTCCTCAGGAACGATATAGTACGTCCCTCCCATGAACCCCAACAGCATCCAGAGGACAAGAAGATTGGTGTGCATTGCGCGTGCCGTGGCAAATGAAAAATTGTCCACGATCGACTGCGGCACCGTAAAGCTGTAGTTATACGCGAGCCAGAGCCCTATGACGACCTGAAGCGTAAAAAGGAGCAGGGCAATGGTAAAATACCAGTAGGCTATTTTTTGGGATCGGTATTCCATGTCAGCCTCCTATTTGAGATTGGCCAGGAATCCGGCCACTTCTTCGAGTTCTTTTTCCGAGAGTGTCGTCTGCGCGGGCATCAGGGACTTGGGGTTAACTGCCTTCGGATCCCTGATATAGCGCTCCACCTGTTCCCGTTTAAGTTTCCTTCCGATCGTATCGAGGGCCGGGCCGAAGCTCCCGCCCGTCCCGTGCAAGGAATGGCAGTTCATGCACCCCCGGGACTGAAAGACCGCGGCGCCCGGTGACACGCCTGCTCCCGCGACCATTCTCTCTTCGCCGCGGGAAAGGCGTTTTTTGCTGTCCTGGGGAGGCCAGTCGCCGTTTTCCACATTCCCGACCCATGCAAAGAATGCGATCAGGCTGCCGATCTCCGCGTCGGACACATGCAGGTCAGGCATCTTGCGCCACGAGGCCGCGAAGGCCTTGCCCGGATCCTTCACCCGGAACCGTATACCCTCCTCGCCGATGCGCTGAACGACCTTGGTGAGATCAGGGGCATAGTAAGCCCCGAACCCGAGGATCGTATGACAGTCATTGCAGTTGTACTTCTCAAAGACCCGCTTCCCGGCCACCACCTGGTCAGAAAGCTTGTCCACGTGGGACAACGCTTTGACCTGACGATGGGTGTCCCAGGTCAGTCCCAGGAATAAGATTCCCGATGACAGGGTACCAACTAAGAAAATCCAAAACGCAATCTTTTTAGTCATTCCGCACCTCCTTGTTTGGTTTTAGTTCACCTTTTTGCATAGGGTGCACGGGGCAGATCAGGTTTACGCATGTCCGCCCCTTCCCCGAATTTTAACTATATCATATTTACGAACAGGGTGATCGCTTCCCGCCGTGTATCATCCCAGCCGCTTCCGGAACCGGAGGGTGCTATAGGCGATCACGGCAACACCGATCACCAGCAGCGCTGCCATCTGCGGCCAGAGGATGTCTATGCCATTCCCTTTCAGGAACAGGCCGCGGATGATAATGAGAAAGTATCTGAGCGGATTCGCGTAGGTCAGGTACTGGAAGAAATCGGGCATGTTCTCGATGGGAAACATGAATCCCGACAGGAGCACCGCCGGCATATAGAACAGGAATGTCGACATGAGCGCCTGCTGCTGGGTCTTCGCCACGGTGGAGATCATGAGCCCTACGCCGAGAATGGACAGAAGGTAGATAGCCGTGGACAGCGGAAGCAGCAGGAGCGATCCACGGATGGGGATGTCGAACACCAGGACGCCGAAGACCGTGACCAGGATCATGTCGAAAAAAGCGATGATGGCGAACGGAATTGTCTTGCCCAGGATGAGCTCGGAGGGCTTCAGCGGCGTGACCATCAGCTGTTCCATGGTGCCGATCTCCCGTTCCCGCACCACGGCCATGGACGTGAGCAGGAGCGACGTGAGCATGATCACCATGGCGATGACACCGGGCACATTGTAGTTCTTGCTCTTGAGCTCGGGATTGTACCACGCCCGCTGACGCAGATCGATCCTTGCGGGCAGCGACGACCCCGCCGGGGCCAGGTCCCGCGCGTACTTCAGGATGATACGGTTCGCGTAATCCAGGGCGACGATCCCGGTATTCGAGTCCGTCCCGTCCACAAGCAGCTGAACGACCGTGGGGATGCGCCGATGCAGATCGGCCGAGAACCCGCGGTTGATCTGCAAGGCCACAGTGACCTGCGACCGGTCAAGCAGGTCCTGGACCTCGGCCGGCGAACCGGGAGTGTACAGAACATCGAAATAACTCGACGACGTGAGCCTCCGCACCAGCTCACGGCTCTCATAGGAACGGTCCAGATCGTACACTGCGGTGGGGATATTGTTCACGTCCATGGTGACCGCGTATCCGAACACCATGGTCTGGAGAAGTGGAATGACAAAGACGATGGCCTTCATCCGCTTGTCGCGAAAGATCTGGATGAACTCCTTGACCACCATCTGCTGTATTCGTTCAATGCTGTCGCTCAGCATGCTATCGCCTTGTCCCCATGTCCGTTTTTTTCCTGTCACCGCGTCACCCGTCTTCATGTCCGTTTCTTTCTACCCGATCTTCTTTTCGAATTTCCGATTAGCGATGGTGAACGTGACGACCGCAAAGATCAGGAGGAACACCGCATCGGCGATCAGGAACCGCACGGTGCTCCCCTTCAGGAAAAGCCCCTTCAGGATCGCCACAAAATACCGCGCGGGAACGATGCGGGTCAGGACCTGGAGCGGTCGTTCCATGTTGGATATGGAAAACATGAACCCCGACAGGAGGAACGCCGGAAGGTACGTCGCAACCACGGAGATCTGGCTCGAGACCAGCTGGGACTTGGTTATGATTGAGATGATGATGCCGAAGCTCAGACCGCCGAAGAGAAAGATCCCGGATATGATGGTCAGCAGGAACAAGCTGCCCTTGAAGGGCACCCCGAACAAAAAGACAGCCATGGTAACGGAAAGGCCCATATCAATGAACCCTATGAGAAAATACGGGGCCATCTTCCCCAGGATGAGTTCGGGCGTCTTAACGGGCGTTGCGATGAGCTGCTCCATGGTGCCCCGCTCCCATTCCCGGGCGATGCAAAGCGAGGTAAGGAGCGCTGCGATCACCATCATGATGACTGCGATAAGGCCGGGCACGATGAAATTCCGCGATTTGAGCTCCGGATTGTACCAGACCCGCGAACGGGTCTCGATGAGCGGCTTCAGGGCGATCCCGCTTATGCGCCTCCCATAGATCTCCGAGAGCGCTGCGATATAGCCGAGGGCGATCGTCGCCGTATTGGAATCGCTCCCATCCACGATCACCTGGAGGCTGGCGGTCCTTCCCGCTCTGATGTCCCGGGAGAAGTCAACGGGTATCGTCAATCCTACGCGTGCCGCGCCAGAATCCAGGGAAGCCCCGATCTCCCGATGATGCTCCGCGTACCGCACGACCTTGAAATACCCCGATGCCGTCAGGTCCGTTATGAGCTCCCGGCTCAGACTGCTCCGGTCCTGATCGTGGACGATAGTTGTGATGTCGTCCACGTCGAGCGATATGGCGTATCCAAAGATGAGCAGGAGCAGCACCGGCATCAGGAAACCCATGGCAAGGCTCAGGGGGTCCCTGACGATCTGGAGCATCTCTTTTTTCGCGATAGCTTTGATGCGGATGAGTTTCATAATAGATCAGTCATACTGTAGTCATGAGGCAGTCATGGTGCAGTCATGAGGCAGTCATACTGCAGTCATGAAGCAGTCATACTGCAGTCATGAAGCAGTCATACTGCAGTCATGAAGCAGTCATACTGCAGTCATGAAG
>Ga0334722_10008131_pt1 | contig 10060 bp, 4 predicted proteins | sample C3_bottom_MG_FD_207210 | JGI IMG/M metagenome (GOLD analysis project Ga0334722, IMG submission 207210) | Sediment microbial communities from Yellowstone Lake, YNP, Wyoming, USA - C3_bottom | ecosystem: Environmental > Aquatic > Freshwater > Lake > Sediment | place: USA: Wyoming | collected... | reverse complement strand
ATTACGTCGAGCGGAAGTATCCGAGGAGGAACGAGGTCGGAGACGGGATTCGGGAGTCGGGATTCGGGATTCGCTAAGCCCGAACCCCGAACCCCGAACCCCGAAGTCCGCTACTTAGCCGCGCCGAGGCTGACCGGCTTCGCACTCCCGTAGTAGATCCCGTTGAACAGGAACTTGAACGTGGCGTGCGGCTGTGCGCGGAACGTCACTTCCGGCGCCAGCATGATCAATTTGCCCTTGCCGACCGTGGCTTCGGCGGCCGCCGTGAGGCCCTTCAAGTACTGCTGGCCCCACGCCCAGCCGCTCTTGAGCGGTTTGTCGGTGGCAAACCACGCCACCGTCTTTACGCCCTTCAGCGCCGCATCCGGCCCGAGCCTGAGCGCCGGATCGTTCTCCCACATGAAGACCACCTGATCGCCGACGCCGTAGGCGAGAGGATTGGCGCTGTCCACGCTGGCGGCGAGCAGCGAGCCTGGCGCATAGAACTTGTCATTGGGGAGCCGCCGTTCGACGCCGCCCACCATCTCGACAAGACCATTGCTGACCGGAAGTCCGAAGTGCCCCGCCAGGCTGGTCGACGTGCCGATCGTGATGATCGTGCCGCCGTCCTCGACGAATTTCTTCAGAGCCGGGATCGTCGTTGCGGCCGTGATGCGGCCCTGACGGCCCTGGTACTCCGCTGGCGTCGTCGTCTGCGCGGCGCCGGCTTGGCCGCCGGGTCCGCCGCCCGCCGCGCCTCTTCCGCCTGCCGCCGGGGCGGCGGCGCCGCCCGCTGCCGGCGCAGCTCCACCTGCCGCTGGCGGCTCATCGCCACCGCCGCCGCCACGTCCGCCGCCGGCTGGTTCGCCGGGCGCCGCCGGAATCGCTCCGCCAGGGAAGATCAGGACGTCGTACTTCTGCGAGAGGTTGCCCGCGTCCAGCGTTGGCGGAAACACCAGCTCGAACGTCGTCGGATACGCCTGCTCGAAGATCCATCGGATCCAGCCCGACGGCATCGAGCCGCCGTACTGATCCCACAAGCCAATCCGAACCGGATTCAGCTTCAATGCATCGCCGGTCGGTTTCGTCATCGTCGCGTCAAAGGTCACGCCAAGCTCGGCGGCCAGCTTCTCGACGAGTGCCTTGGTGGTCGGCTTGGCCGGAACGTAGATCGTGCCGACTTCATACGTCTTGCCGTTGGCGGCAAAGGCGGACTTCAGCCAGTACACGTCTTCCTTCGCAGCCAGCAGCTTCGAGGTCGCGGTGAACCCATCGGTGAGGCGGTGGCTCAACAGATACCCGGCTGCGGCGCCCTTGGCCGCCATCACCTTGCCGCCGCCGAGCTTGATCGGCGTGAGCGGCAGCGCCTCGAACGGACCGTCAAAGGCGTCGAGGATCCGATCGAACTGCACGCCCATCTGGAAGGCGAGCGTGTATCCGGTGATGTCGTAGGGCGGTCTCGGCGGGCCGCCCGGGTACTGGAAGTCGTTCGGGTGATCCTGCGGCTCGAGCATGTCGCGCAAGTGCGGACGGAAGGCCTGCGCGGCCTTGATGACGTACGAGCCGGCCGGATACGACTTGCCGCCGACCGTGAACGCCGCGGTCGCGCGATGAATGACGATGCCGTCCTTGATGAGCGCGCTGACGAAGCGCGTGGCGGCATTGAAGTCGGCCTGGTCGGACGGGATGATATAGCCGCGCGGATCGCGACGCTCAGACGTCAGCATCGCTTTGTAGTACTTGGGGTCGGTGCCTCCGCGCCCGCCGCCACCACCTCCTCGCCCCGCCGCTCCGGCAGCCGCGCCTCGCCCGCCAGCCGCGGCTTCTGCGTCCTTCGCCACCTGGGCTTTGGCCTCATCGATCCAGTCAGGCTGAATGGTCCAGTTGTCGCGGTTACCGCGCTCGATCGAGTTCTTTCCCATTTTGTAGATGCGGAACAGGAAATCCTCGCGGAGCTTCGAAGCAATATCGAGAATCGCACGATTGGCCGACATGATGTAGTCGATCGCCTGGCGCTGGCGCCACTCTTGCGGGGGAATCGGCATCGGCAGGTCCTGGTGCGGCAGCTGCTTGTCGAGCACCAGGCCAATGGCGCCCGGCGTCGGATTCCCGCTGATCTCGGTCAGGATCCCGATCATGTTGTGGAAGCCGGTTGTGGTCCGCTCGCCGCCGTTGTACCAGGTTGAGTATGACGCCTCCGAACGCATGGCCGCGCCCGGCTTGCCCTCGGTGACGAAGCGGTTGTGAATGGCGGACGATACGATGTCGAGGCCCATCGGAACCATCGGGTCGAAGTTGTAGTTGAACGGGTCGCGGAACGGCGGCACGAAGAGCACCGTGCCGGCCGGGCCGGTCTGGTGCTGGTTGTACATGATTTGTGGGAGCCACTCGATGTAGAGCTGCCTGTTGACGGCCTCGGTCTCGGGCAGGTTGTTCGCGTACGAGTCACGATTGTTGTCGTGGCCGGCGTACTTCTGATACAGCACAGGCAACTGACCGGTCGAACGACGTCGCTCGTCGGGCTCCCGCATGTACCAGTTCGAGACCAGATCCATGCCATCCGGATTGACCGGCACGAGCAACGTGATCACGTCATTGAGGATGCGCAGCGTCTCCGGGTCGTTCTGGCTCGTCATCTGGTGCGCGAAGGTGAACAGGCCCTGCGCGTTGATGCACTCGGTGGCGTGCAGACCACCGTCAATCCACACCACAGCCTTGCCCTCGGCCGCCAGCTTCCGCGCCTCGTCATCGGTCAGGCCCTCCGCGCGCGCGAGCTTCTGGGAGATTTCCTTGTAGCGGGCAAGTTTCTTGTGATTGTCCGGCGAGGTGATGATCGCCATGATCATCGGCTTGCCTTCGGCGGTCTTGCCAATCTCAACCACTTTGAATCGGTCCGATTCCTGGGCCAGCTTGGCGAAGTACTCGCGCAACTGGGTGTAGTTCGCCAGGAAGTAGTCATCGCCGGCGGTGTACGTCTTGCCACCCATCGTGAACTGGGGCGGCGTGATCTTTCCCTGCGTCTGAACGGCGGCTGGAGCCACCAGTGTCAGCGCCATCAACAGCGCGAACACGACGGCCAATCTCCTGTGAAACATCGACACATCCTCTCTCCGGGGGCATCCAGATAACCTGGTGCGGGCGCGCGTACGATAGCGCGTTTGGCGCCCAAAATCCACGTTTCTCGACGGGATTCGGGGTTCGGGGTTCGGGATCCGGGCTGACCCAGTGCGCCGGGGGTCCTACGCCGGACTTTCTACCGTCTCTGGTCCCACCGAATCCCGACTCCCGAATCCCGATTCCCGAGTGTTTCCCCTCATGTATGCTCCGTTGAGCATGAGAAGCCTCCTGCTCGTCTTCGCGCACCCCGACGATGAGACCGTGTTTGCAGGTGGTGTGGCGAGCCGCTACCGGGACGCCGGCGCAAGGGTGGCGCTGTGCACGGCGACGCTTGGCGAGCGCGGTAAACTCGGCTCACCGCCGCGATGTCGCTCCGCCGAGTTGGGACGCGTGCGCCAGGCGGAGCTGGTCGAGGCAGCGGGCGTGATTGGCGTGTCCACGCTGCGCGTGCTGGGCTATCCCGACCGGGGGCTGCAGTACGCGCCAGGTGAAACGATCCGGCTGCAACTGGTCGAGCTGATTCGGGAAGCGCGGCCGCAGGTGGTCGTCACCTTCGAGCCGAACGGTTCGAATCTCCACCCGGACCACGTCGCGATCAGCCGGTTCACGTCGGACGCGGTCGCGGCAGCCGCCGATCCGCGGTGGTTTCCCAGTCTCGCACGCCCGCACCAGGTGTCGCGGCTGCTGTGGACGCTCCCGGTTCGATTCTGGGACGTCGTGCGCCGTGGTGATGCCGGGGGCACCGAGGGCGTGGATTTTGTCGTCGATGTGGCGGCGTGGAGGCAGCGCAAAGCCGCAGCGCTTCGCGCGCACCGCACGCAGCATCTCGACCTCGAGCGGATACTGCTTTCGAAACCAGACGTGGACCGGTTGTTGAGTGTGGAACTGTTCCGGCAGGCGTGGGGCCCGCCCATCACTCAAAGACCCGCCGTGGATCTGTTCGACGGGTTGTAGCCGAGTGACCGCGATTGGTCATTTAGTTATTCACCAGGCGTGGGGGCCTTCGCCTGGTGAACGGTCGGCTGCGCCTCGTTGGGGGCTGTCGGAAGCGTTGGGGGCATCCTGGGCGTCGACCGTTGAGTTCCGCCGGCTCCCAGCTGCGGAGGAGGTGTGGGGGCTGTAGCAGCCGGGAACCGACGGTCCCTGGCACTACATTTAGCAACCCTCGTGCCACCACCGCGAGGGGTGTGCGGTCGAGAATTCCGCCTGATTCATTGCATTTCTTTCCCCGAGTCATGCGCGCGGGCGATTCCGACCCGACATCCCCGCCACACCGGGGCGGGAGTGTCAGGTGGGGTAGAATGCTCCCGCTGTTCCTCTGCATGATTTCGACTTCCGACGAAACGGCTGACTGGGAGAAGGCTGTATGAAAAGACCGGCTGTACTGTTGGTACTTCTCGTGTGGGTGTTCCTCTCGATTCCGGCCGGGGCAATTCAGAGTCCCCAGGTGGCCGGCGATACCCGGGCAATGGGTCTCACAGATATCGTGGCCTGGAAGAACGCGAGTGCGACGACCATGTCGAACGACGGCCGCTGGCTCGCATATCGGATGTCGCCTCTCGAGGGCGACAGCGAGGTTATCGTGCGCGCCGCGGACGGCGACAAGGTGTTCAAGTTCCCGGTAGGTGAGACGCCCTCGGCTGGTGGCGGTCCTGCGGGTCCAGGCGAGGTCGGCCCGCCGGCTGCCACGCTGCGATTCTCCGAGGATGCGAAGTGGGTGGCCTTCATGGTCTATCCGAGCCGCGCCGAGAGCGCGAGACTTCGGCGCCAGCGTCGGCCAATCCAGGCCAAGGTGCAGCTGCTCGATCTGAATTCGGGCAAGGACATCACGATCGAGAACGTACGCCGATTCGCATTTGCGGGCGAGCGCGGCGGCTGGATTGCCCTGCAAAAGGCCCAGGCGACCGGCGGAGCGCCAGCGGCACCGGCCGCACCTGCACCTGGTGGGGCACCGGCAGCCGGCGCGAGCGATCGACCGAAAGGGGCCGACCTCATTCTGCGCGAACTCGCGACGGGACTCGATCTCAACGTTGGCAATGTGTCCGAGTTCTCCTTCGACAAAAGCGGCCGATTCCTGGCGTTCGTGATTGACGCGCCCGAGAAGGCCGGAAACGGGGTGCAACTCCGAAATATGGAATCAGGCGTGGCACTGGTGCTCGACAGCGACAAGGCGTCGTACGAGCGCCTCGTCTGGACCGACAAGGGCGATGGCCTTTCAGTGGTCAGGGGGACCGACGACAAGCGGTACAAGGACAAGGTCTACGCCGCCCTTGGGTTCACCGGCTTTGGCGCGTCCGCGCCCAAGAAGGTGATCTTCGATCCCGCGACCGACAAGGGATTCCCCGAAGGGATGTCGATCAGCCCTAGCCGCGGCGCCACGTGGACCGAGGATCTCAGCGCGCTGCTGTTCGGTATCCGATCGCTCAAGAAGGCCGACGCCAAGCCCGACGCCAAGCCAGCCGACCCCGCCGCCGAGACGCCTGCGCCGCCGGCCGTTGCGGAGACGCCGGACGAAGAGAAGGTCGACCTGGTGCTGTGGCACTACAAGGATCCACGCCTGCAGTCCCAGCAGCAGGTCCAGGAAGAGATGGACAAGAACTTCAGCTTCCTCTCGATCTACCGGGTCGGTGAGAAGAAGTTCATTCGCCTCGCTGATGAGACTGTACGCAGCGTCAATCCGGCGCCGAAGGAGAAGTTCGCCATTGGCACCGACGTTCGCGAATATGAGTTGATGAGCAACCTGGACGGTCGCCGCTACCAGGACGTGTATGTCATCGACCTGCAGACTGGCGAACGGAAGCTGGCGCTCAAGAAGGCCTCGAACATGGGGCAGCCGTCGACCGACGGCACGAAGTTCTACTACTACCTCGACGGCAACTATTTCGCCTATGACATGCCATCTGGAAAATCCGTCAACCTGACAGCCACAGTGCCGACCTCGTTTATCGATGTCGAGGACGATCACAATGTCGCGAAGCCACCGAGGCCAGCGCTGGGCTGGACCAAGGACGCCGATGCTGTGCTCCTGTCGGATGGCTGGGACATCTGGAAGGTGCCGGTGGCCGGAGGCGCGGCCGTCAATCTGACGGTCAATGGCAAGAAGGACGGAATCCGCTATCGTTCGATTCTTCGCCTCGATCCGGACGAGCGTGGGGTCGACTTTTCTGTAGCCCGATACGTGACGGCGTTCGGGGAGTTCACCAAGAAAGGCGGCGTCTCGCGGCTCGATCCCGGCAAGGCAGGGGTGCAATCGCTGCTGTGGGACGACGCGACGTTCAGCGTCACGAAAGCACGGAAGGCGGATGTGTACTTCTACACGAAGTCGACCTACAAGGATCCGTCTGACATCTACGTGACCGACGCGTCACTGAAAGCTGGCAAGAAGCTCACCTCGTCTGACGATCAGGTAAAGGCGTTTGCGTGGTCGAGCGGATCGATGCTCGTGGAGTACACGGTGACGCTCGGCAAGGGCCTGCCGCCGAGGAAGCTGCAGGGCTCGCTCTTCCTCCCGGCGAACTACGAAAAGGGCAAGTCGTACCCGACGCTTGTGTATATCTACGAGAAACTCACGCAGGGCCACAACAGCTTTGCGACGCCGTCCGCGAACGGTTTCAACAAGTCGGTCTACACGAGCAACGGCTACGCCGTGCTCCAGCCCGATATTACCTACAAGCTGAACGATCCTGGCGTGTCGGCGGTGCTGTGCATTACGGCGGCGCTCAAAGCGGCGATCGCCACCGGCGTCGTCGATCCGAAACACGTTGGCCTGCAGGGGCATTCGTGGGGCGGCTACCAGACGGCGTTCACGGTCACCCAGACCGACATGTTTGCCGCGGCAGTCGCGGGAGCGCCGCTGACGAACATGGTCAGCATGTACAGCCTGATCTACAAGAACTCAGGCGGCACCAACCAGGCGATCTTCGAGAGCAGCCAGGGGCGGTTTCTCGGCGGCTACTGGGACAACTGGGAGGCGTACGTACGCAACTCGCCGGTCAACTTCGCGAAGAACGTCAAAACGCCACTCATCATCCTGCACAACGACAAGGATGGCGCGGTGGACTTCACGCAGGGCGTCGAGTACTACAACACGCTCCGGCGTCTCGGCAAGAACGTCATCATGCTGGAGTACATCGGCGAGAACCACGGTCTCGCGAAACGGTCGAATCAGCAGGACTACACGATTCGAATGAAGGAGTTCTTCGACCACTACCTGAAGGGGGCGCCGGCGCCGAAGTGGATGACCGATGGCGTGCCGCGGCTGCAGATGGAAGACCATCTCAAGGAGCGGGCGGCGTTGAAGAAGCCGCCGGTTCCGGAGAAGCCGAAGGAGCCGGTGGTGAAGAAATAGGGATTGGGGAGTAGGGATTGGGGATTGGCTAACCCCTAATCCCTAACCCCTGACAGCGCACTTCCTGAGGTTCGCGGATTAAGATACGTGCATGCCGCGGATGCTGTTGGCGGACGTCGTTGAGATCCTCGAAGCGAGGGCTGGCCAGCTCCCTGGTCTCGACGCGCACGTCACGATGGCCCCGCGCCCGCACTTCGGGTGGAAGCCAGGGGTCACGCCCGAGAGCGCGAGGCCGGCGGCGGGGCTGCTGCTCCTGTTCCCGGTCGATGGCGAAGTGACGATCCTGCTGACCAAACGCTCAGCGAGCATGCCGCAGCACAGCGGCCAGGTGTCGTTGCCTGGCGGCGCGGTCGACCCCGACGAAACCATCGAGGCCGCAGCGTTACGGGAGGCATACGAGGAGGTCGCGCTCGATCCGTCGGCCGTGGAACTGGTCGGTCGACTGACGCCGATACACATCGCGGTCAGCGGTTTCGTGCTGCACCCCGTCGTGGGCACCAGCGGTTCGCGTCCGGCGCTGCGTGTCGCCTCGATGGAGGTGGATCGTCTGATCGAAATACGGCTGGTCGACTTGTTGGATCCGGCGCGCCATCGCCGCACGACCCGCATGAGGGACGGCATCGAGATCGAGGCGCCGTTCTTCGATATAGGCGGTGAACAGGTGTGGGGGGCCACTGCCATGGTGTTGGCCGAGTTGGTCGCGCTGCTGGGTGTGAAGATTGAGATTGGGGACACGAACCGGTCCCCAAGGAGTTGAGTGTTGTCATCTCGTCGCAAAGAACCCGATCCCACTCTGCTGGATATCATCGAACACGCCCCGGCCGACCAGGCGAGCGCAGGCGATAGCGGCGTATGGCCTCCGCCTGGCGCGGCGTGGCCACCTTCCGGCAACTGGCCTCCGGCTGGCGATCGCCGAGGGTCGGGCGGTGGGCGTGAATCGGTGGTGGCGCTGCACGAGGCGGCCCAGGAAAAGTACCTCAACTACGCGTTGTCGGTGATCACGTCGCGTGCGCTTCCCGACGTTCGGGACGGGCTGAAGCCGGTTCAGCGCCGGATCCTCTTCACGATGTGGCAGCAGAATCTCACGGCCGACGTCAAGTTCCGGAAGTGCGCGAAGGTGGTCGGCGACGTGATGGGGAGCTATCATCCCCACGGCGACTCGGCGATCTACGACACGCTGGCGCGCATGGCCCAGTCGTTCTCGCTCCGCTATCCGCTGGTGGACGGTTCGGGCAACTTCGGATCGCTCGACGGCGACGCGCCGGCCGCGATGCGTTACACCGAATGCCGGTTGGCTCGTCTGTCGGATGAGATGCTCGAGGAGATCGATCAGGATACGGTGCCCTTCCGCCCCAACTACGACGGCACGAAGACCGAACCGGTGGTGCTGCCCGCCCGTCTGCCAAATCTGCTCGTCAATGGCGCGACGGGCATTGCCGTCGGAATGGCCACCAGCGTGCCGCCGCACAACCTGAACGAGGTATGCACGGCGCTGCTCAGGCTGCTCGACAATCCCGATCTCACCAGCGTCCAGCTGTGCCGCTACATCAAAGGCCCCGACTTTCCAACCGGCGGCCACATCCTCAACAGCGCCGAAGAAATCAAGACGATCTACAAGACGGGATCCGGGGGCGTCCGGGTGCGCGGCACCTGGGAGTCGGGTCAGATGACGCGCGGTGGCAAGACGGTCGTCATCACCAGCATTCCGTACATGGTGAACAAGGCCCAGTTGGTCGAGCGGATCGCAGAGGTCGTCGTCAGCCGCAAGTTGCCGCCGCTGGTAGACGTCAGGGACGTGTCGACCGATGATGTGCGGATCCAGCTCGAATTGAAAAAGGACGCCGACGAGAAGATGGTCATGGCGTACTTGTGCAAGCACACGCCCCTGCAGACGTCGTTCCCCGTCAATTTGACCTGCCTGATTCCGACTGAGAATCCTGAGATCGGCCGGCCCGAGCGCCTCGACTTGAAGTCCATTCTGTGGCACTTCCTGCATTTCCGCCTCGACGTGGTGACCAGGCGGCTCGAGCACGAACTGGCGTCGCTGAGCAGGCGGATCCACGTGCTCGAGGGATTCGAGAAAGTCTTCGACCTCCTCGACGAGATCATCCGCATCATCCGGAAATCGGACGGCAAGGCGGACGCAGCCACAAAGATCATGGCGCGCTTCGACCTCGACGCCGAACAGACCGATGCCATTCTCGAGCTGAAGCTGTATCGGCTGGCCCGCCTCGAGATTCTGGCCATCCGGACGGAGCTGGAGGCGAAGCGGAAGCGGGCGCGCCAGATTGGCGCGCTTCTCAAAGACGAGGAGAGCCGCTGGAAGCTCGTGCGCACCGACCTCGAAACGCTGCTGAAGCAGTACGGATCGACGAAGGCCGATCCCCGCCGCACGTTGATTGAGGCGGTTGAAGAGGTCGAGTACTCCGCGGACGACTTCATCGTTGAAGAAGACAACGTGGTAATTGTGTCGCGCGACGGATGGGTGACGCGACAAAAGGAAGTGAAGGACCTGACGTCGACGCGTCTGAGAGAAGGGGATGGCGTGCTGGCGGTGCTGCCTGGGAGCACGCGCGCGTCGGCGGCGTTCCTGACGAATTTCGGCGTCGCCTACAC
>Ga0334722_10008130_pt1 | contig 10063 bp, 8 predicted proteins | sample C3_bottom_MG_FD_207210 | JGI IMG/M metagenome (GOLD analysis project Ga0334722, IMG submission 207210) | Sediment microbial communities from Yellowstone Lake, YNP, Wyoming, USA - C3_bottom | ecosystem: Environmental > Aquatic > Freshwater > Lake > Sediment | place: USA: Wyoming | collected... | reverse complement strand
AGAAATATGATATAATGGCAGAGACAAGAAGTTTCCGAGAATTGGCATAGTTGCCTGCCAAAAGCCAGCATGGCCGCCAAAGCTAGGAACGGCCCTTGCAGCAATTCTCCTTGATGAGCTTAATCAAGGAGATGTGGTGAAAATGTCAAGAAAGAGGGGAGAACTGAAATGTACATCTTTAGGGTGAACATGTCCAACCTGACCGTTGCGCGCGAGGAAGTGCCGGAAAAGTATCGCCTCTTGGGTGGGAGGGCTTTGACATCCCAGATCGTGGCCGATGAAGTGAACCCCACCTGCAATCCCATCGGGCCGCACAATAAGCTGGTTTTCGCGCCGGGTTTGCTGTCCGGAACCAGCGCACCGAATTCTGGCCGCCTATCTGTCGGCGCCAAGAGCCCCTTGACCGGCGGCATCAAGGAAAGCAACGCCGGTGGCACAGCTTCCCAAAAATTGGCCAAGCTGGGTATTAAGGCATTGATCATCGAGGGCCAGGCGGCGCCTGGGAAATATTATGTGATCAAGGCGAGCACTGCCGGAGTGACGATTGACGAGGAAACAGAGGTTGTTGGCAAGGGCAATTACGAGACGATGAAAATTCTTTCCGAACGGTACGGGAAGAATGTCGGTGTTGCGGTTGCCGGTCCAGCCGGAGAAATGAAACTGGCGGCCGCGAATATTTCAGTCAAAGATCCTGAAGGAAATATCCGATCTGCCGGCCGTGGCGGTCTGGGTGCCGTGATGGGCTCCAAAGGCGTCAAAGCTGTGGTTATTGACGATAGCGGAGCTGCCGGCGTGGACATTGTTGACCGCGAGGCCTTCCAAGCTGCTGCCCGGCGCTTGTCGAAAGGTTTGCTGGAACATCCTGTAACAGGTCAGGGCTTGCCTACCTATGGCACCAACGTGCTGATCAACATCCTCAACGAGGCTGGGGGGTTGCCGACCAAGAACTTCCGCATGGGACGCTTTGACGCGGCGGATAAGATTAGCGGTGAAACGATGCACGATATCATCGTCAGCCGCGGGGGAAAGCCGACGCACGGGTGTCACCAGGGTTGCGTCATCCGCTGTTCCCAGCATTATTACGATCAAGAGGGGAAATACAAGACCTCCGGTTTCGAGTATGAGACTATTTGGGGGTTCGGGGCTAATTGCTGTGTCGAGAATCTCGACGATATTGCTGAGGTCGATTGGCTGTGCGATGATATCGGTATTGACACGATCGAAACGGCCGGCGCAGTTGGGGTGGCTATGGAAGCCGGTGTCATTGAATTTGGCGATGGCAAGGGTTTGATCAACCTGGTCAAGGAGATCGGGCAAGGCACGCCGCTCGGCCGGATCGTTGGCAACGGAGCTGCCTTTACGGGGAAAGCGTTTGGTGTGGCCCGGGTTCCGGTGGTCAAGAACCAAAGCATTCCGGCTTACGATCCTCGAGCGGTCAAAGGCGTGGGCCTTACCTATGCGACGACGCCCATGGGTGCCGACCACACAGCAGGTTACGCCGTTGCCACCAACATTCTTAAGGTTGGCGGATTTGTCGATCCGTTGGCTAAGGCAGGACAAGTGGAGCTTTCCCGGAACCTGCAGATTGCTACTGCGGCCGTTGATTCAACCGGCTTCTGCCTCTTCATTGCTTTCTGCATCCTCGATAATGCCGACGCGTTCCAGGCTGTCATTGATTTAATTAATGCTCAGTATGGCCTAAGTCTGACAGCCGACGATGTTGTCGGTCTGGGCAAGAGTGTTTTGCGTACGGAGAGAGCCTTTAATGGGGCAGCCGGATTTACTAAGCATCACGATCGTCTGCCGGAGTTCTTCAAGGAAGAATGCCCGCCGCACAATACAAATTGGGATTTCACGGACGAAGAAGTAGACGAGGTAATGAATTTTTAGGATATCATTCCGCTAAAGTGCCTAAGGGGCTCAAGTCTTTCTGGGGAGAAGATTTGAGCCCCTCGTCATACTCCTTGAGCGGCCCAGTTCTGGATGCCGTTGTCTTCGATGATACCGAGGGTGACATCGGTGATTTCGGCGTCAGCAAGAAGGGCGTCCCTGATCCGGAACTTGATATCATCAGCTTCGGCCAGGGAGAGGCCGGGCCTAAGTTCGACATAGCTTTCGACGTGGTAATAGCGTCCTTCCCGCACGATCCGCATCTTGTTGATGTCGGTGACATCTGGGTCGGCCAGGATCAGCTGGGCCACTTTTTCTTCCACTTCGCGAGGTGCAGCAACCCCGATCAGGCCTGCCATGTTGTCATATCCCAATCTAAAGGCGACTGTACCCATCAGCAAGCCGATGATGACAGCAGCAATCCCGTCAAGAATCTTGAGAGGCGTATAGTGAGAAAGCAAAATAGCGAGAATTGCTAGCAGGGCTCCGGAGGTGGCAACCACGTCTTCGAAGAACACCAGGCGGGTGGGAGGCGAAGCTCGGTCCAAATTGCGTAGGGCAGCCGGCAACAAACCAAGGCCGCGAGCCTGAGTATGGCTTTCGGCCAAGATTTCCCGCATGCTTTTGACGAGAACATAACCGTCTACAAGGATCGAAATAATCAGGACCCCGGTAGTCAGGCCTAAGTTGGTTGCGCGCACCGGGTGCCGTACCAGATGCAACCCTTCCAGGACCGTTTCATACGCCATAACTGTAACTACCAGTACAGCTCCCATGCAAAAAAGATTGATCAGACGTCCGAAGCCGGTCGGATAGCGTTCCGTGGGCTTGCGTTCAGCCAGGATACTGCCAAGAAAGACGAAGCCTTGGTTGAGGGTATCGGCCAATGTGTGCATGGCTTCAGCGAACATTGCTCCGCTGCCGCTGAGATAGGCGGCTATTCCTTTGATTGCGGCAAGAACAATATTGCCTATCGTAGCGGCGGCAGAAGAAACGTTTCCCTTCTTGATCAACTCCCGGATGTTGCTCATGGCGTGCCTCCTGTTTGCGCGTTCTCTCTGTTATTATGGACAAAATTCGGTGGGCGCTTGCCTAGTTTTTGTTCCCGAACAAGGCTGCAGGTTGTGCGCGGTGTGCTGCACCCGGTCTGGGACTGGAGGAGGCTGAATTGATTTAGGCAGCTGGGTTTTTGGTCGCCTGCCTCCTACTTTTGCCGGCTAGTAGGATGCCCGCCACAATGGAGATGATGGTTGTCCATTTGAGAGCCGCCGGTGGGACGACGACCGCATGAATGAGCGGTTCATCAAAGATCATTTTGCCGGCGGTAAAAGCAATAACCGCAGAACCAAGGTAAACGACCAACGGGAATTTGTCCATGATGCGAATGACCAAGGTACTTCCCCACACGACGATGGGGACACTGATCAGCAGGCCGAGGATGACCAGCATAAAGCTGCCGTGCGCAGCACCGGCCACGGCCAAAACGTTGTCAAGGCCCATGATGGCGTCGGCGAGGATAATCGTGCGAATTGCTGCCCACATGGTCGAGGCGGCCCTTATTTCATGGCTTTTTTCCTCTACCAGAAGTTTAAAGGCCGTCCAAATCAACATGATTCCGCCGGCTAACAAGAGGCCGGGAATCTTGAGCAACCAGACCACGCCTAAGGTCGCGAGGGCTCGGACCACTACTGCACCAACCGTTCCAAGCATGATCACGGTGTTTTGCCTTTGTTTGGGCAAATTGCGGGCGGCCAGACCGACGACGATGGCGTTGTCCCCGGCGAGGACCAAATCGATGATCACGAGGGAAAACAGGGCAGAGAAAAAAGGCGGCGAAAATAGTTCCATTGGCTTCAACACTCCTTAAGCTAGAGTTCCAAATAATAGAAAGACCTTTACCTCTAAAAGGTAAAGGTCTTGCAGCAACACCGTTGCCCGCAAAGCCGGGGATCCTGTCCCGTATTGACGGCTTTGCAGTAAAGCTACTCCCCTTATCATCTGACTTTCTTCATGCTATGCTAAATAAAGCTAAGAGTCAAGTCTTTTTTTCAATGGTCTTTGGGTATTGTTCAGATTTCCGGCAACCAGGGTACGGGAAGGTAACGGCGGCATTCGCCACTGGTTTTTACCTCCCGGAAAGCGGCCGAGTTGACAATGTACTGATCGCTGAAACGACACCGGCGGGTTCGTTTATGGTAGCAGGCGCGGCACATTTCCACGCGGTAGTTGATGATCATCGGTAACTGCACTGCTCCTCGTCTGTTCTGATCTTATTCTAACCTGGAATTCTCGCGGTCAATCTGAGGAGGATGCCTTTCTTCGGGATGAAAATGCCTAAAGACGTCCTCAGCGGTCGACCGGGGGAGTCCTGCGCCAATCAGTTCTTCAAGGCTGGCGCTGCGCAGCTTGTCTAGGGATTTGAATGCCCGGAGAAGAATTTGGCGGCGCCGGGAACCGACACCTGGGATCCGCTCGAGCTGCGAATTAGTCATTTGTTTTGCTCGTTGCTGCCGGTGAAACGTAATGGCGAAGCGGTGGACTTCCTCTTGCATCCGTTCCAGCAAGTGAAAAAGAGGCGAGTGGCGGTCGAGTGAGACTGGGTGCCCATCCTGAGTCAGCAGTCCAGCGGTCTGGTGCTTTTCGTTCTTAACGAGGCCGGCAACAGGGAGATTCAGGCCAAGTTCCGTGAGAGCCTCAAGGGCTGCCCGGATCTGTCCTTTGCCGCCGTCGACCAAGATGAGGTCAGGAAGGCGAAGGTTTTCACCTAAGACCCGGGCATAACGGCGGTTAATGACTTGACGCATGGAGGCTGTATCATCCATGTTCGGCATATGATGGATCTTAAATTTGCGGTAACCGCTACGATACGGTTTGCCATCCAAAAACTGAATCATCCCGGCGACGGTGTTGGTCCCCGCCAAATTAGAAATGTCGAAGGCTTCGATCAGGGTTGGGGCGGGAATTCCCAAGGCTTTACCCAAGTCTGTTAAAGCCTGGGAAATATCGGCTGCTTGTTTGCCTTCGAGCATGACTTCCTCATGCAGGACAGTCTGCGCATTGGCTGCGGCGAGCTGGACTAATTCCCGTTTTTGGCCCCGCTGGGGAATGGTTACTGGAAAAATATGGGATAAAACCGTAATATCTACAGGCGGCAGCAGGATCTCTTTGGGCAGGAGGTTTTTTTCGGTATATAGTTGGGCCACAAAGGAGATAAACGCCTCTTCCGGCTGTTCGTAATACGGAAAGACAAAACTATCGCGGGCGAGGAGCTGGCCTTGCCTCAAGTAAAAGACCTGTACGCACATCTGATCGGTTGTGGTGGCGTAGCCCAGGACATCCCGGTCAATAAAATCGGTAAGCGTGATGTTTTGCTTTTCGCCGAGGCGCTTGAGATCGGCAATCAGGTCGCGGTACTCCTTGGCCTGTTCGAATCTGAGGGAGGCCGCGGCTTCCTCCATCTTCTGTTGCAAGAAATCGATGATCTTGCCTTGTCCACCCTTTAAGAACGTGGTGATTTCCTTGCAGATTTTTTCATATGCCTGGGGCGGGATGGGGTGTACACAAGGACCTAGGCATTGATCTAAGTGATAATATAGGCATAAGTGTCTAGGCATCTGATGACATTTTCGCAAAGGGAACAAACGATTGAGCAAACGGGCCGCCTCTTTGGCCGCTCCCGCATTCGGATAGGGACCGAAATACTTGCCGCTGCCTTTTTTCACTTGCCGGGTGACCAAGAGACGGGGGTGTTCTTCGTCAGTGATCGTGAGATAAGGATAAGACTTGTCGTCCCGGAGCATGATGTTGTATTTAGGGCTGAATTTCTTAATCAAATTGCACTCGAGGACCAACGCCTCGACTTCAGATTTCGTGATGATGTATTCAAAATCAGCAATCTGGCTCACGAGGATCTGGGTCTTGCCATCGTGGGATCCGGTAAAGTACGAACGCACCCGGTTTTTGAGCACCTTGGCTTTCCCAACGTAGATGACTTCCCCGGTCTCGTCTTTCATCAAGTAGACGCCTGGCTTGTCGGGCAGCAGGCTCAGTTTCTGGCGCAGCACGTCCACATTCCCCACCTCGCCTTTATTCTAGGGGTTGGGAGGAGCCGATGCAAGTTTGGATACATAAGCTGCCGCCCGGCAAAGTATACATGATCGTTAGGAGGGGGGGATAGCCTGTGCCCGGCTACTGGGGACGTCCACCGCGCCGCGAATTTTGGCAGGATATTCAAGCTTTGGCCCTCTGGGTGTTGATTATCGGTGTGGCTGTTTATTTGCTTTTTCCCAGTTTTTTTAAAGATGTGTATACCCGCCTCATACAACCGGCTGCGGAGACAGGTACACTTGCTGATGTTACTTTGCCGCAAAGCGATGTCAATGGTGGAGCCAATGCAGCTTTAGGTACTGACCCGGCTTCGCTAACGCTTCCTAATTTCCCGAATGTCTACAACAGTCTCTACAATGGCAATAGTGAAGTTTCTACCGGGTATTGGGCCATCTTCGTAGCCCAGGGGGAATTTAAGCAACTTGCCGTATCCGGCGAAGCCTATGCATTTTTGCTCAAACTGATTCAATCCGACTCCAAAGCCGAGGTCAAGAACACGCTCTTTCTCGTCTCTAATGGCCAGATACGCAAATACGTCGTCAGTGATGAGGTTTACAATATTGTTATTAATTTGGCGGCCATCGATACCCGCAGCCGGACCGGAACCTAGCAATATTAATATTAATGAAGAAGGAGCTTGGCTCCGGCGGCAAACATGGCTAAGCCGACAATTTGCCATATGCTCCAAGGAATTGCTTGAACGCCGAACAGACCAAAATGATCGATCAGGACTGCGGTGGCCACTTGACCGACGATGATGGCAGTGGTGGCGTTGCATACGCCAATTTTTGGTATGCTGAGGGCTACGAGACCAACGATGATGACGCTCAGAATGCCGCCGGCATACAGGTACCAAGGCACTGTGGGCCAGTCGTGCTCGAGCAAGGGCACGCGGCGAACCAGGATAGCCGCTAAAGCAACGAGCGAGCCGAGAACGTGCACGACAAAAGTCGCGGACAAAAGCGAAGTTTTTTGCGCCAGAACTGAATTGAGCGTACCTTGTACTGCCATGGCCACGCCGGAAATGGCGGCGACCAGGACCGGCAGGGTCAGAAGTTTTGTCATTGAAAACCTCCTTAGGTAGTTTCCTGTCAAGAACAAACAAATGCAGGACGCGGCGAGATTCTGATCGCGGCTTTTCCGACGTTTGCCGGTGGTCAAGTGTTTTTTGTTTTCTGCAGATTGGTCTTCTTTCTGCAGATTGGTCTTCTTCGCCAAGTCCGTCAAGATGTATCAGTATTCGCCCGAGATGCGAAGGGAAAACTGAAAACGAACATAAGAGAAAGGCAGAAAAAAGGCAGAAAAGAGGTGGCGTCATGGAAATTGACTATAATCTTGTCCAGCGTGCCCAAATGCTGCTGACTTTGGATCATCCCTTGTCCCAAGTCAGGGAAATTCTGCTGCGTGAAGGCTACCCGGAAGAACAAGTTGCCGAATTGATCGATGCCACCGAAGAAGCTCTAAACTACTTGGTTCCCGCCAATTACGACCATAATAAGATCGGGATCGATATCGTTCGTCCGGGGGAGGAGCAATCTCAGCGCAAACCCTCTGTGGATATTCTCATCGACAAGCGCACCGGCAAGCTAAGTTTGGTAACGCCCCAACATCAAGAAACCTGGCGCGTTGCCAACGAAGTTCGCAAAGCGATCAAGCGTCAACGGGAGGCTTGGCCGAAATATTTCCATTAAGCAAGGCCGCTGGCAAAGGTTTTCATGATTGAAAAAGAGGGCTGCAAGTCCTCTTTTTTGTTCAAGGCCACTCATTCCCATATTCTTTCTCGGTTGTGCAAAATTATGTTATAATTTATCCTAACGCATGGCGCAACAAATGGCCAAGAGAAGGTAAAGATCATGGAATTGCGTTCAGTATTATCCGGATTGGAAGAGATCGCGGACAAGATTGCACTTGGTCAACGGCTCGAGCGTTCCGACGCCCTGACCTTGCTGCGCAGCCGCAATATTTTGGGTCTTGGCTACCTGGCCAACGAAGTGCGGCGGCAGAAGACCGGCGATTACGTTTATTTCAACAATAATGCGCATTTGAATTATAGCAACGTATGCAAGTTGCGCTGCGGCTTCTGTGCCTTCGGCAAAGATCCGGGCGAAAAAGGTTCGTACACTATGCCGCTCGAGGAGGCGGTCGCCAAGGCGCAATATTATGCGAGTCTGGGAGCTACAGAGCTTCATATTGTTGGCGGAATTCATCCCGAGCTGCCTTTTGAGTACTACTTGGATTTGTTGCGTGAAATTAAGCAGCGCGTGCCCGGGCTAAGCCTGAAAGCCTTTACCGCTGCTGAGTACGATTATTTTGCTCAGTTGCGGGGAGTTGCGGTGGAGGACGTTTTGCTTGAGTTGAAGGAAGCCGGCTTGTCTTTTATCCCGGGCGGGGGGGCTGAGAACTTCAGTCCCCGAGTGCGCGAGGCTATCTGCCCAGGGAAACTCACTGGCGAACGGTGGCTGGAAATCCACCGCATTGCCCATCGCCTGGGTATTCCTTCAAACGCCAATATGCTCTATGGGATTATCGAAACTGATGAGGAACTCGTGGATCATTTGCTCCAGCTCCGGGCTCTGCAAGACGAGACCGGCGGTTTTTATGCTTTGGTTCCTACACCGTTCCATCCGAAAAATACTAAGTTTGAGCATCTTCCTCCGGCCGGAGCATGGCGAACACTCACAGTGCTGGCTGTAGCCCGCCTTGTGCTGGACAATTTTCGCTATATTAAAGCTTACTGGGTAGCGGCCGGCCCCCAAGTGGCCCAGATTGCGCTTTCGTTTGGGGCTAACGATCTGGACGGGGTGGTCAGAGAAGAGAAAATTTATCATCAAGCCGGGGCGACTAGCCCGCAAGCTCAGAGCGCATCGGAGCTAATCAGGTTGATTCATGAGGCGGGGCTTACTGCGGTCGAGCGCAACACGTTCTACAATATTTTGGCGACCTATCCGCCCAACAGCCGGCAAGCTAGCAATAGTGGAATTTGAGGGAGTGACCCAAACCGATGGCTGTCCGTTACTCTGTTTGTCCTCACGATTGCCCAGACACTTGTGCTTGGCGCGTGCACGTAGAAGGAGACAGGATTATTAAAATCGAGGGCGATCCGGACCAGCCGGTAACGAGGGGGATGATCTGCGCGAAAGCCCGTTATTACCCCGAACGGGTGCATGGACGGGAACGGATTCTTTATCCGATGCGGCGGCGCGGAGCTAAAGGAAGCGGTGATTTTGTCAGGATTTCCTGGTCTGACGCACTCGACGAAATCGTCAGCCGCTGGCAGGACCTGATAGCTAGGCATGGGGCAGAGTGCATCCTCCCTTTTTCCTATGCCGGGACCGAGGGTATCGTACAAAAGGCGAGCATGGATCGCCGTTTTTTTCACCGTTTAGGCGCAACCCGCCTGGAACGCACGATCTGCTCTGCGGCTGGTGCAGCAGGTTATAGTCTCGTCTATGGAGCCAGCAAGGGTATTAACCCCTTGACGACGGTTCAGGCGAAACTCCTTGTTTTTTGGGGTATCAATGTCCTCGAGACGAATCTCCATCAAGCTCTGCTGGCGGTCCAAGCGCGGCGGCAGGGAGCCAGGGTCATTGCCATCGACGTTCACCGCAACCGGACGGCCGACTGGGCAGATGAGTTCTTTCACATCTTGCCGGGTTCAGATGGTGCTTTGGCCTTGGGGGTTGCTCATATTTTGTTCCGGGATGGCCTGGTGGCTCGGGAATGGGCGGAGAGGCATACCGCCGGGCTGACCGAATTTAGCGCCGCCGCCTGCGACTATCCGCCGGAGCGCGTGAGCCGGCTTACCGGTCTCAGTGTTGCCCAAATTGAACGGCTAGCGCATTTGTACGGAGAAGCTCGTCCGAGCTTTATTCGCATCGGCAATGGGCTGCAACACCACGATAATGGGGGCATGAATACCTGGGCGATAGCTTGTTTGCCGGCCTTGACCGGAGCCTGGCAGGACTGCGGTGGCGGAGCCCTCAAGTTCAACAGCGCATATTTTCCTTTGAACAGGTTAGCTTTGGAACGACCGGATTTGCTGCCGGGCTCACCGCGCGAAGTAAAC
>Ga0334722_10008129_pt1 | contig 10063 bp, 7 predicted proteins | sample C3_bottom_MG_FD_207210 | JGI IMG/M metagenome (GOLD analysis project Ga0334722, IMG submission 207210) | Sediment microbial communities from Yellowstone Lake, YNP, Wyoming, USA - C3_bottom | ecosystem: Environmental > Aquatic > Freshwater > Lake > Sediment | place: USA: Wyoming | collected... | reverse complement strand
GGTCTTCCAAAAACCAGTGGTCCCCTGCTTGCATAAGAAACAATTATAAAAATTAATAAAACAAAAGTTTATGAAAGAAAGATCTCAATGGAATTGGGGCCTGATTGCTATTGTGGTAGCCTACGTGGTGATTATCGGCGTGCCTTTGTACATTTATGTATTAGGGCCGTACGTCGTCAAACCAGCCGCCAAGGCAACGTTGAATTTTTTCGGCGTTCCACATAATAATCCGCAACCAGTTCCAGTTAAATCGAAGGTTCATAATAATTCACACTAATTAATTAGTTGTCTCATACTGGCCTTAATCGTCCAGTATGAGACAACCGCAAAAGTATGAAGAAGCTCACAAAAAAGCTTCTTAAGAGAAGTAAAAAACTCTATAAGAAGCACGCTGACACGGTCAAAACCGTGGCTCGCAATTGGAAGCGAAATAGGGCAACCTACAAGCTTTACATTGAGGGAGTGACTCAGGGTGCATTAGCCCTAGGCCCAGCAAAGTCCCAAAACCCTCAGCTCGTAGGAGCTACGCCCGAAGACAACGTCAAAGGAGCAATTGTCTCTTTTGATAGGTTTTTGAGCGGCAAGGAGGACGGACATAAATATTCTCAGGCAATGTCATTAAAACTGGCGTTGCACAAAACGGCTGAAAAAATTGGCAACGCCGATCAGTACGATCATGCGTATGAAGTTGCCATAGCCGCCATGAGACGAAGCAAAAGACAGCCCAAAACACCCGTCGACAAACCCGTTAATCCGGTTTGGAAATGGTTGATTTTTGCGGTTGCTGTGTTGCTCGTGTTGGGTCTGGTCGCTTTATTCTCTCATGGGGATAAAAAGACCATCAACATCAACGACGACCAAGCACCGATTGTATCGCAAACCCCAACTTGTTCGACTTGGACGATGAAGGCTATGCCTACTAATCCAAAGGACAACAAATGGTTTGAAGACGGAATCGCGGCTATCACAAAGGCTAACGAGACGCACAATCCCGAAGATGCGAAGAACGCATATCGAGAGTGGATGAACGGTACGGATAGTGAAGGCAACGTCATTCATGACGGTGTCAGAAATTACCGTAACATGTTGATACCAGCAGCTCAGGAAGCTTTTCAGATGAGTTTCGATGCCAACACTATATCGAAAGATGAAGAGTGTGCCAATGACGCAACAGTGCAATTAGTTAACGCTATTACACTTAAAGCTATTGGTGACGGCAAAGTAACTGCTGAGAATGCGCCAGCAAATGGCATCAACACCGGAATCGAAAATGGTGTTGTAGTTAGCGATAGTCAATCTGGTATAACCGGCAATCTTCGTGCGATTAAAATCGTTACGAAAGATGGCAAGGTTATCTGGATTCTTGCCCGTTGTGGTAATATCGTGACCAAAAAAGAAGTGTTTCACCATCATGGTAAAACCGATGAGCACGAGCATCACCATCACCCACCGGTATGCGTAGGCAGCCAATGCCTGAACGCAAAGACTGGTGCATACCAAAGTTTGGGAAGTGATAACACCAGAGGTTCTGGTAGCGGCACTAAACCCAAAGAGAAAGTTAAAACACCAGTTGAATCAACACCCCCTCCTGTTAATACGTCACAGACTGGCGGTGGCGGTGTCACAGACACCTCTACCAATAAACCAGGCTCCGAGACAGGTGTTAAGGCGCCAGGAGCTTCACCCGCTCCTACTACGTCATCGACACCCAAACCGAATGAAGGCGGAACAAATAACGGTGTTGTCACTGATTAATTGAATTAAGGATAGTTAATCCTTAATTTACGGATAGTGTGCGCAGCGTCAAACCTGCGCACACCGTCCCAAGGGTGAAATTATTAAACTACATTACGTTATCCGGGAATCATTCCTGTTCAAGATTTATCTTACAGTCGAGTGATTCTCGTGGGCTTAGCCCGACATGCACCTGTTGTAATGATCTGATTTGTTGATATTTAACAATCTAGCACCAAAGACATCTACTTTTATTAAACAATAATAAATTATTAATTTTGATTTTATCTTGTAGATAAATCAATAAGGAGAAATATGAAAAAATTAGCTGCCATACTTTCAATGATTGCAGTAGCAATCATCGTTCCAGCGGCACTGTTTGCTTGGGGACCAGCTCGCCCAACTTACACTATCGCCAATCCAGCCGATCACGTAACATTTAACTCGATCACCGATAACCCAGTACAGGGTGACGAACGAAATTTCGTCCAAGTACGCGAAATTAACGCAAGTAATACAACCTACGCCGATTCAATCAGCCTTTCAGCTGGTCACACATACGTCGTATCAGTTTATTACCACAACAACGCCGCAAGTAACCTAAACGCCAGTGGCGTTGGTATTGCTCACGGCGCATATGTCATGGCTCAAATCCCAGCTGTTGTCGATAACGGCAGCGCTGGTACAAAAGCTGTTGGCTATGTTGGTGCCGCAAATGCAACCCCAGCCCAAGTTTGGGACGATGTAAGCTTCAGTAACAATACTGGTAGCGATATTGCCCTTCGCTATGTTCCTGGTTCAGCAACCATCCACAACCTTGGTGCAACCAATGGTCAAACAATGTCAGATAGTATCGTAACCGGTGGCGCAAGTCTTGGTTTCGACTCACTAAATGGCGACCTTCCTGGCTGTAACCAATTTGCAGGTTTTGTAACCTTCGAGATTAAAGCTGAAAAACCTGGCTTCACGATTACTAAAGAAGTTCGTGTAGCCGGTTCGACAACTTGGTCACACAGCGTTAACGCCAAAGCTGGCGACACTTTGGAATACCGTATCCAGTACATTAACACCGGTACGACTGACCAAAACAACGTCACTATTAGTGATGTATTGCCAGCTCACGTTAGTTACATCAGCGGTTCAACAACCCTGAAAAATGCAAGCAATCCTACGGGAAAATCAGTTAGCGATAATTTGACCAAAGATGGTATCAATATCGGTAACTACACCTCTGGATCAAACGCATTCGTTAAGTTCCAAGCAAAAGTAGGTTCTGATATTAGCGACTTTGCATGTGGTAAAAACTCACTCACAAACACTGCAATTGCTGATACAAACAACGGTTCAAAGAAGAGTACTGCAATCGTCGTTATTTCACGACAATGTACAACTCCTCACGAATTGCCACACACTGGTGCTAGTGAAAACATATTAGCCTTCTTAGGCCTTGGTGCAATCGTTACAAGCTTCGGTTATTACCAAGCAAGTCGACGCACTGCCTTAAAGCGCTAAAACGAGTCTGACCGCTCTAAATTCTGAAGCGATTCAGACGCACAACTACCCCCGTTATCATACGGGGGTAGTTTTTGTTATAATAAAACCATATGGCAAAACAGAAGAAAAAACGCAACAAAGTCTATACTGGCGCCGACGCCGCTATCACCCGTCCGATTATTACACGTATATCTGCTGTCAACCGCTCAAAAATTAGCCAATGGTGGTTCGAGCATAAAACCGCCTACAAACCAATCCTAATTACCGCTGGAATCGTCTTGTTTTTGATTGTTATGATTATCGAGATAGTCCGCGTGGCCAGCAGCGGTACATTTTAACCATTAATTGGTAAACTAAATCCAAACGTACTTCCCTTGCCTTCGACTGATTCAAAAATAACTTTGCCGCCATGTGCGTCAATGACTTCTTTGGCCAGATACAGTCCGACACCAGTGCCGTCGGGGCGCTGTTTTTTGGCGTTGCTGGCACGATAGAACTTACTAAACAAATGATCTTGTTCTTCGGTTGGCACACCGATACCTGAATCTTTAACCGTAAACACCGCATCGCCACCTTTAACTGACAAACTAATCGCGATTGACGTGTCCTCGTGCGAATAATACAGGGCGTTATCGGCAAAATTCATAATTACTTGGCGAATCTTACCTTCATCAACATTCAGCTTTGGAAAATCTTTTGGCGGATTATAGGCAAATTTTAGATTACGCGATTCGGCACTTGGCTGTAAACCTTCGATTTCTTGTTCGATGACTTTTGACAAATCGACGGCTCGTTTATCAACAATAAACTTGCCCGTTTGGATTCTGGACACGTTCAAAAAGTCTTCGATTAAATGGACCATGCGTTCGCTACTGGCAAATGCCTCATCCAAAAACTGACGCTGAGTAGCGGTTATTTCACCGGCATCACCTTCCAAAACCATACTAATATAACCTTTGACGCTGGTTAGCGGCGTACGTAGCTGGTGGCTGGCCATACCGACAAATTCATCTTTGGCTTTGTCCAAATCGCGGAGCTTGACGTTGCTAGATCGCAGCTCTCTGGTCGCATTGTCAATTCGCTGTTTTAGAGTTGCGTTAATATCCCTAATTTCTTGAATGGACAATGTGTTTCGAATGGCAATAACCAATTCATCGGCAATCGCGTTAAGTACTTTCATGTCCCTAATTGTATAGCGCGAATTTCGATGCCCACCTAGGCAGAGGTACCCAATCACTCCAGATTGGACCAATGGCAATATCAACTCTATACGATGGCTAACCATCAAACGATGCATTGGGTCATTTTTATCCAGTAATGATGCGACTATGACGCCGTGTTTGTTCTTGTTGGTATTTTGAAATTGTTCGGCATCATATATCGGTAATTGGCTGTGGTGACTTGTGCCGGCAGTAATATGATGGCCGTCAAGAGTGCGCACAAAAAAGAAAGCTTGTTCGCTTTTTAGAGTCATCGCGATTTCAATAGCCGCTCGTTCCAGCAAATCACGTAAATCAGCTGTGGTCGCAAGGGTGCGGTTTAGTTTGGCAAAAAATTCGTCGCTATCGTAATCATCGCTATAAAAAACGCTGTTAGTTAATCGGTCAAAGAATTTCTGGACTGGTCTGAAAAACATCATACTGACCATGACACCCAGCAAGAAGCATCCGATTACCACGACGAAAAGCATAACCTCAATCATATGTCTATTCTAGCGCGAATGACGTTATTATGCATGCTTATTGTTTAATTAAATCTTCACTCATCGGCGCAGTAAAGTAAAACTGGCTACCAACACCTTGCGTGCTTTCAACCCAAATTTCACCACCCATTTTTTCGACCATTTGTTTACAGATGGACAAGCCCAGACCCGTACCGCCAGATGTTTTTTGTAAATAATTATCGACTTGAGAGAACTTTTTAAACAGCCTGCCAATATCTTCGGGCGGCATACCGATTCCGGTATCGGCTACACATATTGTGACCATACGTTTTTCATCGTCTATTTTGCTGGATATAGTTACACTACCGCCGGCTGGAGTAAATTTATAAGCATTGCTCAGTAGGTTTACTATGACGCGCTGGAACTTTTCGGCATCGGTTTTTATTCGAACGCTTTCTTTATCATATTTTAAATCTACGCCCTTACCTTCATACAGAAGTGATATCTTATCAAGCGATGCATTCACTAGATCGCTTAGGAAATTATCTGTCAAATCTATCGTTAATTTATTTGCCTCCAGCTTTGACAAGTCCAACATGTTATTCACTAAATCGATAAGATTTTTAGTGTTGACGTCCATTTTTCCCAAAATATCATATTGTTGTTTATTTATCGGACCAAGCTGTTTGCGCTGTAACAGGTTTAGAAATCCCCTAATAACAGTCATTGGCGTACGAAGTTCATGTGCCGCCACAGACACGAATTCGTCCTTAACTTTATCAAGGTTGCGAAGTTGGGCATTTTTTGTGCGAAGTTCTTTGGTGGCATTAGAGATTCTTTGTTTCAAAGATAAGTTTAATTCCAAAATCTTCTGTAATGCCAATGCATTTTGGACAGCAATAACCATTTCATCGGCTACCATGTTTAGGACTTTGACATCCCGGCCAGTATATCCCGACGCCAGATTATTACCTAAACACAAATAGCCAACGATTTGATTCAATTGTGTTAATGGCAGAACAATTTCTATTCCATGGCTTTCTAGCAGTTGTTGCAGAGGGTTGTTCGTATCCAACATCGAAGCTGCAATAGCGTGATAATCAGACCCGCAATATTGGCTTATTTTTTCGGCATCATCCTTTGGTAATTGTTTGTGGTGCGGTGTGCCTTCGGATACAAAATGCCCATCATTTGTATTGACGAAAAAGAACACTTGATCACATTTAAGAGTTTTGGCTATTTCATAAGATGCTCGTTTTAGAATGCCACGCAGGTTAGTGTTTAACGTCAAGGCATCGTTCAACCGAGAGTAGAACTCATCAGTGTGGTATCTGTCTTTGTAAAAAATATTATTTGTAATTTTATCGAAAAAGCGTTTCAAAGGTTGAATCAAAAATGCCAAAAATACGCTCGTGATTAAGCTACTGATAGTCTGCCAGGTCGTAGCAGCTTCTTTGTCAAACACCATAGATAGCAAGAAAGCAATTACTAGGTATATGGCCGCCAAAGTCGCCAAAACCAAGGAATATGTAATACTTCGGATAATCGCAAACTTAACATCAAACAAATGGTGTATAACCATCGCATATGCCGTAAAACCAAGGAAGAATATGGCCGAAAAATCACCTAATTGAGTGAAGTTGTAGTTGTTGGGATACAAAAACGAGATACCAATACTAAACAACATGTTACAAAGAGCATATATAAGTGACCCTATAAGAAATACCCTGATTTTTCCTTGGTAAGCTCGTGATATTGAATAGCTTTTTATAACCATGACCCGAAGAATATAAATTGTAAGCAGAATTGCAAAAATATAGAAAACAACGCCCAACGAACCTAAGTCCATCGTAAGCCCACCCGGTTGCGGGATACTTACATCTTGAATAATATAGTTTGTAAATATTGAAATACCGGCAAACAAAATACTGATAATCGCGATTGGAATATCTATTAAACGCGAGCTTTTGTCGTATTTTATAGGGAAGAATATTGTGAATCTGTAAAAGGCCAAGAAAAATAATGAAACCGCGGCAAAATTAAGTCTAAAGTAAAATGCGGCTTGGGAGACATCAGTCGTACTATATCCCAGATAAGCAAATACATTCCATAATATGATTGTGATTGCAGTCCCCGCAAACCATAAATTGGCCTTGGACTTGTAATCCGAAAGCAGAATCCAGCTACCCAAAATAGCGGCAGTTGCTGTGATTACAATTAACATTACAAGGCTAGCTATGCCCATATCATACCTCCAATTAATATTGCCAATAACCATATTATTGATTCCCCATCAGCCCAAACATTTGCTAATTTTTGGTAATTTGCGTTTGGTTTTTTAGACAATGAAAGATAATAAAATGAATAAATCGGAGCCACTAATAATGCCAAGGTATATTTAGGTAAGTACCCGGATGAAACTCCAATTAATATTGGCGCCACGGATAATACATCAATCGCATAAAAAAACAGATAGACATTTCTTGTACTAAATTTGGAAGCGAATGTTTTTAACGACTCTTTTCTATCTTCGTCGATATCTTTCAAATCGCAAAAAGTCGTATTGGAAAACCACCTGAGGAAAAAGAATGCGTATGTCAGCAATAGCACCGGAGTAAACCTAACATTGCCGTAAAAAAGGGCCGTAAACACTACCGTCATCGCAAAGACTGCTGCCGTATAGTAACTTTTGAAACCTAAAATGTAACGAGTTAACTTTTTGAAAAAAAGCGTGTATAAAGTGCCTACCAAAATTAGAAAAATCGCAAATAAAATCATCGCTGGGTTGTCCCCTAGTGCTATGAATAGTATGACTATCGAAGACAAGAAAATTATCGGCAGCACCTTTTGCATTTTTTGATAATATTCAGATCTATCAGAAGAGGAGTCATTCTGAATATCAATATATCTATCGACAAGATGAACGATGTAGGTAATTAGATAAATACCGACCAATACTTGCCAAGAAACCGGAAGATTGTTAACGCGCATGTAAATATAAGCTATCGCTGCGGGCCCTAAAGAGATTAAATGCCCTCCGTATATAAACTCGTTCCAAATAAATTTTCGTAATTTAATCAGTCCAAATTCTTTTGCGCTCATTATATAAACATTAGCACTAAAGGTGATTAAAGAATATATTGATTTATAGATTATTTTATTCTGTTAATAATGTAGTCCGCAAGTTCGACCAGCGTTCGGTTGTGCTCGTTTTGAGGAAGTTTCTTAAGAGATTTAAGGGCGTCCTGGATGTATGAATCAGCAATATTTTCGGCTGTATGTTTAGCGTCCGTCTTTTCAATCAGAGTAGTTATTATTTTGACGTCAGAATCCGAAATTGCTTTTTTTCCTTCCAAAAATCCCAACAATGTATTCTTGTCGTCAATCCCTAACTGTTCAATTGCCGACAAAATCACAAAATTACCCATCTTTTTTTCGATAATGTCTTTGCCAATTTTTTTGCCAAATTCTTTTTCATCGCCAAATATGTCCAAAATATCATCGCGAATCTGGAAAGCCATGCCCAAATTAAAACCAAAACAACCAATCAAAGCCACCTGCTCATCACTGGCATCCGCACATATCGCCCCGGCCTCGCAACTAGTTTCCAACAAAACGGCGGTCTTTTGATTAATCATCTTAAAATAGTCGCTTGTGGTTATTATTTTGTAGCGATTTTTGACGATGAAAGGCTCGTCTTCGCGCCCGCTGCGTTCAAACAATATGTCTTTAATTTCGCCGTCAACGACTATTTTTAATGCGCGACTGTAAAGGCCAATCAGTCTTGGGCCATTTTTGGCATGAGACAATCCTCCAAAAACCGAAGCCGTATAAACCAGCGATTCACACTCGGCGATTGATTTGCCGTATTTATTCCAACAGGTCGGCTGGTCGCGCCTAAATTCGGAATGGTCAATAATATCGTCAATCAGTAGCGTCGAGTTATGCAAAACCTCAACAGCCGCAGCTGGATAAAGCAAATCTTTGACGTCAGCCCCAAAAACTTGACCACTTAAAATTACCAAAGCCGGCCTAATTCTTTTGCCACCGACACTACATTGATAAACCGCCAGCTCGGCATTGGATTCTTCGATGTCTTTTGTCAGAATTTCTTCAATAACGGGCTCAACCAGTTTGCCGATATAAACCAATTTTTCTTTCAAACCAATATTAGCCATTTGTCCCCCATTTTTTGATTTAAGCATTTGTTGATTGTAGCAAAAATTAATTATCGCGTCCCGAATATTTGATTGCGCCTATGGTAATTGTCGGTCGTCTATTGTAACATCAAAGAGTGACCAAGATAGCTATTATCGAAGACGACTCAGTCATTAGCCAGATGTACCGCATGAAGTTTGAAGCGGACGGCTTTGACGTGCAATTAGCCAACAACGGCAAAAGTGGCGTGGCTTTGGTTGAATCATTTACACCTGACATTATTTTACTTGATTTACAAATGCCCGAAATGGACGGCGCCGATGCCCTAGAAATTATTCGCGGACATGAATGGGGCAAAAACATCCCAGTTATTATCTTGACCAACCTGGGCGAAGAAGAATCACCAAAAAAGGTTCGCGCGCTTGGTATCCATAGTTATATCGTCAAAGCCAATCTAACGCCACGACAAGTTGTCGGCCGCGTCAAAGAAGCCCTTAATTTAGCCTAGGTCTTGTTGACCTTTGGTGTCGGCCACTCGCCTAGCCGATGTAATAACGTTATCAAATAATGCCGTGACGGTTAGTGGCCCAACGCCGCCTTTGGTTGGCGTAATCGTCAAATCTTGACGTTCACGAACATCGGCCGACAGGTCGCCGACAATCTTGCCATGTTCGGCTGCCGTACCGGCATCGACTACTACGGCGCTTTGTTTTATCATGTCGCTAGTCACTAATCCTGGTACGCCCGTAGCCGTAACAATGACATCAGCCGCTTTAATTTCGACTGCCAAATTATCAGTCGTGCTGTCATAAACCGTTGCGTCAAAACCGGCGTTTTTCCAAATCCGGTTAAGTGGCGCACCAACTAATCGGCCGTTACCGACAATCGCAATTTTTTTGCCATAAAGATCAATGTTGTAACCGGCCAGTAGCCAGTCAATCGCCATCGCCGTAGCTGGCACAAAATTTGGATTCTTGCCTAGTCCATCGACATCTTTTTCAGATGCCACCATGT
>Ga0334722_10008128_pt1 | contig 10065 bp, 11 predicted proteins | sample C3_bottom_MG_FD_207210 | JGI IMG/M metagenome (GOLD analysis project Ga0334722, IMG submission 207210) | Sediment microbial communities from Yellowstone Lake, YNP, Wyoming, USA - C3_bottom | ecosystem: Environmental > Aquatic > Freshwater > Lake > Sediment | place: USA: Wyoming | collected... | reverse complement strand
CACGGGCACCTACGGCGTCGCGGGATTGAAGGCGACGATGGAGATGGCCGGGTATGTCGGGGGAGCGCCGCGCATGCCGCTGCGGCCGGTCAGCGCCGATGCCCGTGAGACGTTGAAGAAGTTGTACGAAGAGTTAGTAGACGGTAGTCAGTAGACAGTAGCTGTCGCGTTTCGCGTCTTCTCTGCCTACCGTCTACCGTCTACTGTCTACCGTCTACTGACTTCTTGCTTCTGTCCTCCGATGTGCGAGGGAATCGATGGTCAACCTTCCCGAGTCTGAACGAATCCTCCTTGGTCCCGGCCCAAGCATGGTGTCGCCGCGCGTCATGCGCGCAATGGCCGCCCCGGTGCTGAGTCATCTCGACGCGGATCTCATGGCGATGATGGACGAGATGCGCGGGCAGCTCGAGCGGAGTTTCCGCGCGCCAGCCGGCTCGTTCGCTTTTGCCGTTTCCGGTACTGGAACCTCGGCGATGGAAACGGCTGTGGCCAATCTGGTGGGCGATCAGACGCGGGTCTTGTCGCTGGTCGGCGGCTATTTCGCCGATCGCATCGCCGGGATGTGCGAGAGGTACGGTGCGCAGGTTACCAGGCTCGACTATGAATGGGGCCGCGCGGTCGACCCCGACGCGGTCGGACGCGCGCTCAAGAGCAGCCGCGCAGGCATCGTCACGGTGGTCCACGCCGAAACATCCACCGGCGTGCTCAACCCGGTGGAGCAGGTGGCGGCCATCGCCCGCGAACAGGGCGCGTTGGTGATTGTCGACGCCGTCACGTCGTTCGGCGGCCACCCGCTGGAGGTGGAGAAGTGGGGCATCGGGGCCTGTTACAGTTGCGCGCAGAAGTGCATCGGCGCCCCGTCCGGCATCGCGCCCATCGTGTTCTCGCCAGACGCCCTCAAGCGCAGGGTCAAAGCGCGGAGCTTTTACTTCGACCTCTTGCTGCTCGAGGATTACTGGCTGCGCCGCAAGTACCATCACACCATTTGCGCGTCGCTCATCTATGCCCTGCGAGAGGCGTTGTTGATGGTTGAAGAGGAAGGGCTCGAGGCTCGATGGACGAGGCATCGCGAGCACCATCAGGTTCTGGCGGCGGGCCTCGACCGTCTGGGCCTCTCGCTTCTGCCGCCGGAGGCCGAACGGCTGTGGACCCTGAATGCCGTGCGGGTGCCGGACGGAGTAGACGAGGCGGCTGTGCGCAAACGGATCCTGCAGCGGTTCAACATCGAACTGGGCGCGGGCCTCGGGCCGCTGGCCGGCAAGATCTGGCGCGTCGGTCTGATGGGTGCCAGTTCGACGCCGGGCATCATTCAACTGCTGCTCGGCGCGCTCGAATCCGTGCTGCACGAGGAGCGGAAGGCGTGATGGGCATGTGGTCTGGCCCCCTCTTGTTCGACAGACGGGCGAAATGGGTCGGACCCCATTCACCCGTCGATGGCTGACATGCGCATGATGCGGAGACTGCTGACGGCGTTTCTGGTGGTTGCAGCGGTCGGCTTCGGCTGCGCCGCCTTTGCGTACCTGACGCTGCCCGACGTGCGCACCCTGCGCACGGTCAACCCGCCAACCACCGCGTTCATCGAGTTGCGGACCCGCGAGGCTGCAGCGGCCGGCAAGAAGCCACGGCGTATCCAGACGTGGGTCTCCTACGAACGCATATCGTCTAATCTGAAACGGGCCGTGCTCGTCACCGAGGATGCGGCGTTCTTCGAGCATGAGGGCGTTGATTTCGACGAACTCGAGAAGTCGATCGAGTTGAACTGGAAGAAGGGTCAGTTCCTGCGGGGCGGCAGCACGATTACCCAGCAGCTGGCCAAGAACCTCTACCTCTCGCCTTCGAAGAATCCCGTGCGGAAGTTCCGTGAGTTCCTGATTGCGCGCCGGCTCGAAGCCGAGTTGTCGAAACGGCGGATCTTCGAGATCTACCTGAACGTCATCGAGTGGGGCGACGGGATATACGGGGCCGAGGCGGCAGCCCGCGCGTATTTCAAGCTGCCGGCGGCTGCCCTTGGGCCCGAGCAGGCGGCGATGCTGGCGTCGATGATCTTCAATCCCCGAAAGTACAATCCGGCGGCGCCGACGGCGTTTCTGCAGCGGCGCCAGCAACTGATTCTGGCCAGAATGGGGGCGATTGCGCCCCCGCCCCCCGACCAGCCGGCGCCTCCGGCCGTGCCGAAATCCTGAAGGAAACTCTCGGTCCAGCCTAAAGCCCGACCCTTTCTGCACCGAAATCTACTGGAGACGGTATCAAAACCTGCGTCATCGGCTGGTGATCCGGCCGACTGAACGGGTCTTGAGATCGTTTCGAAGACGCCTGGTGCCGAAGCCGCCGGGCATTTCCGGGATCTTGCTGTCCGCATGTTCAACTACACCGACCATGTCCGCCGCTTGATGGAGGACATCGTCCGACGCGTGCCGGCGCTCTCAGCCATCGACATCCGCGACGTCCTGGTGTTCGCCCGTCTGGGGCGATCCAGCACGCACGGCGCGTACGCCACGTGTCACAGCCTCATGCTGCCCGACAGCGAACCGGCGTACTACTTCTGGCGCGACCGGCGCACCGGGCGTCTGACGCGGCGATCGGAATGGTTCATCACGCGGTCGCCCCATGTACGGGTGGACGATCGCCGGATCACCCACCTGATCTCACTCTCGCTGCCGCGCTTTTGCGATCAGACGCTGGCCGGATCGGCCAAGCAGGACACCTATCCGCGCGGCGCAGACTGGCACGCGAAGCTCGATACGATCATTCATGAGCTCTACCACGTCGATCCGATGGGAGGCGGCATTCGTGCGTCGGTGCGATCCGACGGTCGGCCGTCCGCGCAGACGCACACGGCGCAGTTCTTCCGGGATGTGGCCCGGATGGTACGGGAGTACCTCGACAGCCGTCCAGACCCGGCGGTCTCGGCCTTTCTTGCCTTGAACTTCGACGAACTGATCCGACGACACGGCGCCATCGCGGCCACAACGTTCAGCGGATTCCCCTCGTTTCCTCAGCGCTTCCGTGAGCCGCTGGCAGATCAACCGCGCATGCCGCGTGCGGCTCATGTCGTCATGCTCGACACGCGCCAGCACCAGCGCTACTACACCCACGCCGATCTCGAGACGCGGCAGTTCCTCACCAGGTCCACGAGGCCGTGCCCGCCATTTCTGCACACCGGACCCATCAAAGGCGTGCATCCCCGCCAGCCCCTCAGTTTCGCCGCGCACCGCGACGCACGAAGCAGGAAATAGGAATGTAGGCCGGGTCTTCAGCCCCGGCATGACAGTAGTCGGTAGTCAGTAGCGGTGCCAACCCGTAGGGGCACTGTGCCTTGGCACGCCGAAGCCTTGTCCGCCTTCGCGCGAAGCGCTACGGCGCGACCTCGACGAAGCTCAAAGAGCGAAGTCGGGGCGAAGGCGGCCGTGCCCGAACTGCAGCACGAAGCAGCGGACTGTGCTACTACTAGGCAGGCCGTCCCCCACAACATCCCGTTGCTCCCGGAGGAATCCATGCGCAAGTGTCTGCTCGTCGCGATTGTCGTCGTCGCGGTTGCGGGGGCTAGTACCGCACCGGTGGCCGCCTCAGACATCTTTGGGCGGTCGCCCTTGAAGTCGTGCGAGAGCGAGCCGACTCGGGCGAATCCGTGGATGGTGAACTGGGCCCCAGCGCCAGCCGCGAACCCGGCGCTGTTGACGGTGCCCACAATGCCACGCGTGTACTTCGGGCTCTCCGGAACGGTCGAACAGACCCCGCCAGGGCGGCCCCGGCCCCTCGCCTTCGAGTACAGCGAGGGCTACAAGATCAGGGCGAAGATCCATAAGGTCGCCAGCATTGCCACCCTGCCACTTTTCGTCGCGGAGTACCTGGTTGGCAGGAACCTGTACAACAACTTCGGCACCGCGTCGGGTTCGGCCCGCAGTGCGCACGGCGTGCTCGCCGCATCGACTGGCGTGTTGTTTGGTGTCAACACGATCACGGGTGTGTGGAATCTGATCGAAGCCCGGAAGGATCCCAATCGCAGCACAAAGCGAACCATTCACGCCGTGCTGATGCTCGTGGCTGATGCCGGGTTCGCGGCGACCGGCGCGACGGCGCCAGAATCCGAGCATGGACGGTTCGAAAGAGAAGGGGGAGGAGGATCGCGTTCGACGCATCGCGCCATTGCACTCACGTCGATGGGGATTGCGACGATCAGCTACCTGATGATGCTGCTCGGTGGGAATTAGTCAATATCGTCTGCGATGCGTGTCAGTCGGCCTGCCCTGCCACGACCGCCATGCTGGCTCCGCGGGTGGACAGTCGTTTATTGAGCCCGTGCTGGCTATGGCGTTGGTTGCTGTTGAGGCGCGAGCCGTCGTGCGCCGCCGTAGCGCTGCGACCAGTACGGTGACGTCAGGGGCTCGACGCGGACCACTCCCCTGGAATTGGGCGCATGGACGAAGGTGTCGCGGCTCGTGGCAATCCCCACGTGGGTGAGGCCCGGGCCGGTCGTACTGAAGAACACGAGATCGCCAGCGCGAACATCCTCGCGATTGACGTGGCGGCCCACGCCGGCCTGGTTGGCCACGTTGCGCGGCAGTTCCATGCCGTTCAGCCGATACACGTACCAGACAAATCCGCTGCAGTCGAATCCTGATGGCGTGGTGCCCCCCAGCACATAGGGCGTTCCCAGATATCCAAGAGCGGTGCGCACAATGGCCGAATCTGACGGCGTCGCAGCGCTGGCAGACGATGGGCGGGGCGGAAGAACACGGATGGGCGCCGGACGGCTGGTCGCGCACCCGGTCAACAGGGACGCGGACAATCCGAGAAGAGCCAGACACGAGGAGGCGCGCCCGATGGACATCTCTCAGGCTCTATCGGCTGAATCCCCGTTCACATTCAGGGTTCACCGGGCTTTCGCCTGGGTCGGCCGGCTTTTCGTTGCGACGTCCAAAGGACAGTGAAATAGTAGGGGAAGGACCATGAAAGACGAATCAGTCTCCCACGCCTGCGAATGCTGCGCCTGCGCAAACCCTCGCCGTGATTTCATCCGCCAGGTGGCAGCGCTTGCGGCGGGCATTGTCGCCGGGAGTCGCGGCATCGCTGCGGCAGCCGATCTCCCCTTTTCGGTGGTCGATGGTCTCGATCGCGCCGGCGACGAGATTACGTATCCCATACCCGCGAGTGACGGTGTGACGATCGACCGCGAGAACGCTGTCATCATCGTACGGTTTCAGGGAAAGGTGATGGCCTTCAACTTGTCCTGTCCGCATCAGAACGCCGCCGTGCGCTGGCGCCAGGAGAACTTGAGGTTCGAGTGCAGCAAGCACGACTCGGTGTACACCCCGGAAGGGACGTACGTGGGAGGACGCGCCACTCGCAATATGGACCGGTTCACCATCAAGAAGGTCGGCAACACCGTGGTCGTCAACGTGGCGCAGATGATCCAGTCGGACGAACAGAAGTCCGCATGGGACGCGGCGCTGGTCGCGCTCTAAGGCCCACCAACCCCAACACTTGCCTCCCGAAGGAGCGGATCAGAGCGGAGCGGATCAGAGCCTTGACACTCTGCGGGCCGTTCTGCACAATGCGCAGATGGAGCAAACGCTCCTCCTCAACGCATCGTACGAACCGCTGAAGGTGGTTGACTGGCGGAAGGCCGTGACACTCTGGTGTCAGGGCAAGGTTGAGGTGATCTCTGTTTACGATCGCGAAATCCATAGCGTTTCAATCACGTTCCGCCTTCCGTCGGTGATTCGGCTGTTGCGGTACGTCCGGATTCGACAGCGATTCGACTACGTGCCGTTTTCCAGGGCGAATATTTACGCCCGCGACGAACACACCTGCCAGTATTGCGGCCGCCAGATGCCCACCAGCGAGCTGACGTTCGACCACGTTGTGCCGGTGGCCCACGGCGGACGAAAGGCATGGGAGAATATTGTGACGTGCTGCGTCTCCTGCAACCGGCGCAAGGGCGGGCGAACGCCCGCCGAGGCCGGCATGCACCTGGTTCGAATGCCCAAGCGCCCCGAAAAGGTCCCGGCCTTGAGGATTACGATCGGGCTCCGGCAGACGCCCAACAGCTGGCGCGACTACCTCTATTGGAACGTCGAGCTTGAAGACGATTGACGCGCGCGTGAACATGCATACCCCCCGTGGCTAATACTCCAATCTGCCGTGTGATGTCGGTTGAACCTGCTTGGGCTCTGCCCGGGGCGCGAGTGACGATCCTTGGCGAGGCCTTTCCGGTGGAAGGGGAGCGGCTGCCCGTGGTCCGGGTGGCGGGGTTCGAGACGCACGTGGTTCTCGCCGGGACCAGTCGACTGGGCGTGATCGTGCCGGATGGCGCGCCCGGCGGACGGGCTGTCGTGACCATCGAGGGTGCGACTGGCGAGGGCCAGCTCGACATTGGCACCGTCGTCGCAAGAAACGTCCACCAGGTCGACAATCCCGCAATCGCGCCCGACGGAACGCTGTACGTGACGTACAGCGGCCGGCGCGGTCAGCGCGTGCCGGTGTCGGTGTTCCGCGTGGGGGCCGATGGCCACCAGGAGCCGTATCTGGAGGGCATCGTCAACGCCACGTCCCTGGCATTTGACTCGCACGGCGCGCTTCACGTGTCGAGCCGCTTCGATGGGGCGGTCTACCGTGTCAAGTCCGACGGCACCCATGAACTGGCGGTTGGTGAACTCGGTGTCGCCTGCGGAATGGCGTTCGCATCCGATGGGACGTTGTTTGTCGGCGACCGCGGCGGAACCCTCTTCCGGATTGGGCCGGCGGGCCGCGTCGTGCCGTTTGCGACGCTGCCGCCGAGCGTGGTGGCGTACCACCTGGCGCTTGGACGAGACGACGACCTGTTTGTGGCCGCGCCGACGTTCGACACGTGCGACAGAGTCTACCGGGTCAGCCGGTTGGGAGACATCCGGGTGGTCTCCACGGAATTCGGGCGCCCGCAGGGACTCGCCTGCGACGCGGCGGGCGATCTCTACGTGTCGGAAGCGGTGGCTGGGGGGGCGGGTCTCTATCGCGTCCGCGAAGGCCAGCCGCGCGTGCTCGTGATGGCGGCGTCGGCGATCGTCGGGGTCGCATTCGATCCGCGCGGCGGACTGGTGGTCGCGTCCAACGACACGGTCTACAGGTTGGATGTGCCGATGCGGCCGTGGGTGGCGCGGGGAAGGGATTAGGGGTTGGGGACTAGGGATTCGAGCCTGGGATCGCCGCCCCTCGACTTTGCTCGGGGCGTCCTGAGCCGCGCCGAAGGAAGGGCTCCAGCCCGGCCAATCCGTGTTCTGGCATCTGACTTCTTGCTTCTTACTCGTATTCCGTCTACCGTCTACCGACTACTGTCTACCGTCTACTAATTGCAGACCACGGAATTCCTATGTCTCTGAAGCAACTCACCGCCGTCAAGTCACTGGACAGACTCGTCGGCGACACCACGGATCCGTCGCACCAGCTCAAGCGAACCCTGGGACCGGTCCAGCTGACCGCGCTCGGGATTGGCGCCATCATCGGGGCGGGCATCTTCTCTTCGGTGGGATCGGCGGCGGCGGGCGGCGCGGATCATCTTGGCGCGGGCCCGGCCGTGATGCTGTCGTTCGTGCTGACGGCGGTGGCCTGCGGCTTCGCGGCGCTCTGTTACTGCGAGTTTGCGGCCATGGTGCCCGTGTCGGGATCGGCCTACACCTACGCGTATGCCACGCTGGGCGAGTTGATCGCCTGGGTGATCGGCTGGGACCTCATCCTCGAGTACGCCATTGGCAACGTCGCGGTGGCCGTGTCGTGGTCCGGCTACTTTCAGGAACTGCTTCGCGGCCTGGGGCTGGACTGGCCGCGATGGCTTGGCACGGACTTCCGCTCGGCCGGGCAGGCGGCCAGCCAGCTGGCGGCAACCGTCGCCGCGCACGGCGACGTGGGCGCGCTGGGGCCGGTCGTGATGCGCGCCGCCGACGCGTTCAACGCCGCACCCCGGATTGCGGGTCTGCCGATCATCGTCGATCTCCCGGCGTTTCTGATTGTCGCGTTCATCACGTGGGTGCTCGTGAGAGGCATCCAGGAAAGCGCGTGGCTGAACTCGGCGATGGTCGGGCTGAAGCTGCTCATCATCGCCTTCTTCGTCATCGTCGGCGTCTTCTACGTGAAGCCCGAAAACTGGACGCCGTTTGCGCCGAACGGGTTCAAGGGCATCTCGAGCGCGGCGGCCATCATCTTCTTCGCGTACATTGGATTCGATGCGGTGTCGACGGCGGCTGAGGAAACGAAGAACCCGCAGCGCGACATGCCAATCGCGATGTTGGCGAGCCTGGCCATCTGCACGGTTATCTACATCCTGGTGGCGGCGGTGCTGACAGGCCTGCTCAAGTGGGATCAGCTGGGCACCGCCGAACCCCTCGCCACGGCCTTTTCGTCGCTGGGGATGACGTGGGCCGCGGGCATCATCTCGCTCGGGGCGGTGTTTGCGACCACCAGCGTGCTGGTGGTGTTCCAGCTGGGGCAGCCCCGCATCTTCTTTTCGATGGCGCGAGACGGCCTGCTTCCGGGGTGGGCCGCGAAGGTGCACCCGAAGTACCGCACCCCGCACATCACGACGATCATCACCGGGCTGGTCGTGGCGACGTTCGCCAGCTTCATGAACATCAACGAGGTGGTCGAGCTCACCAACATCGGGACGTTGTTCGCGTTCGTCCTGGTGGCCATCGGCATCCTCATCCTTCGGCGCACGAACCCGGATCGCCACCGGCCGTTCAGGACGCCGTTCGTACCGCTGGTCCCGCTGCTCGCGGTGGTGATGTGTTCGTACCTCATGCTCCAGCTGCCCTGGGTCACCTGGGTGCGGTTCTTCGTGTGGCTGGCGATTGGTCTCGCGGTGTACTTCCTCTACGGCGTGCGCCACAGCGTGCTGCGGGAACGCAACCGGGTCGCGTAGGGGCGGAAGAAGCAAGAAGCAAGAAGCAAGCCGCCTTCGCCGCAGGCTACGGCGGCCAAGGAAGTAACAATGTTCCGTAGGGGCACGGCATGCCTTGGCACGCCGTAGCCGCAAGCGAAGGCGGCCGTGCCCGATCAGCATACGGTTGACGGGCTTCGGGATTTGAAGACTCGACGGACCCGACAATGGCGCGTCCGCAATCAGCAGGAGCAGGACAGATGTTGGAGTTCTTGAGAAATGCCCCGACGGTCACCATCATGGTGGTGATCGTCGTCCTGCTCGCGTTGGCTGTGGTGTTCGTCCGCAGGTAGTTTCCATATCTTCGGTGTCTAATCTTTCAGGCGACCACCTCTGGCCAGAGTCGGCAGCCTTGTGGAGTGCAACATGCAACCCAAGGAGGGCGTATGCCACGCGATCTGTTCGGAGAAGTCGTTCACCACTCAGCGACCATCGGCGGCCGAAAGTGGAACACTCTGCCGCTCTCGATCGCCACACATACACTGATCATCGGCACCATCGTTATTGTGTCGCTGTTCAGTGTCGATGTTCTGCCGACCGTGCCCAGGTTCATTCCGCCTTACATGGCGGCGGTGCTCGAGGTCCCGAAGGTGCCCCTCGAAACCGCGACGGCAAGGCCTCGGTCTGTCGGTCAGGATCACGCGACGGCACGCCCGGACGCCGCGCCGGTGGTACCGCCAGACGGGATCAAGCCGGATACCGGCATCGTGCGAGAACCGGAGCCGGCGGCCTCGACTTTTGGTGTCGAGGGCGGCCTGGCCACCGGCGTGTTGAGCAGCGGTGGCAACGTACTGCCGGAAGCGCCGCCGCCGCCACCACCCGCGCCGACCACGCCCATCCGGCTCAGCGCTGGCGTCACGGCTCCGGTCAAGATCAAGGATGTTCGACCCATCTACACCGATCTCGCGCAGCGGGCAGGCATCCAGGGCACAGTGACGATAGAGGCCATCATCAGCACCGATGGCAAGGTCATCAATGCGCGGGTGCTCCGATCGATTCCCCTGCTCGACCATGCCGCGCTCGACGCGGTACGCCAGTGGACGTTCACGGCGGGCCGGCTCAACAACGTTCCGGTGGCGATCATCATGACCGTCACCGTGACCTTCACCTTGCAGCGGTGAAGGCCCCGGGTAGTGGGTCAGTTTGCGAAGCGG
>Ga0334722_10008126_pt1 | contig 10066 bp, 2 predicted proteins | sample C3_bottom_MG_FD_207210 | JGI IMG/M metagenome (GOLD analysis project Ga0334722, IMG submission 207210) | Sediment microbial communities from Yellowstone Lake, YNP, Wyoming, USA - C3_bottom | ecosystem: Environmental > Aquatic > Freshwater > Lake > Sediment | place: USA: Wyoming | collected... | reverse complement strand
ACAACGGTTTGCGCAAAGCCGCCGTTATCGTCCACTGCCAGTGCCTGCCCATTCAAAGTGATGCTGCGGAAATTCGGATCGCTCGCTGTGCCGCCGATCGGTTGAGTGGACTCGGTTGTCTTCCAGTAAGCGAGCGGCGGTGAAGTCAGATTGATGTCGGGGCTTTGGGTATCCACCACGAGCGCGCCGGGTGTGCCGTAATAGATGTCGCCGTAGTCCACCCAGTCACCCGATTTATCCGGATAGCCCCCGCGCTTAACGCCGGCGATCTTGAGCCGGTATTGGCCGTCCGGCAACACTCGCCATTGGTAATCATCCCCCATGATGATCCCGTCAAACGGAATCCAGTACTTGCCGCGGTTCAGATTCCCCAAGACATACCCCTGCTGCTGCCACAAAGCCACTGTGCTGAGATCGGCGGCGAAGTAGACACCGACGAAATTACCCTGCAAGTCGAATACGTCCACAGCCAGTGCCTCGAGGTCTTGTTCGACATCAAAGGAAAGCCCGGCGTAGGGATGTTCGCCGGAATACGCCCAGTTCGGGGAGATATATGGATAATCCACCGCAGCGTTGCGGAAGATGTCGGCCACCGGGACACTAAAAACTACCGGCACATGGACAATCATGCCGTCCGGCTCCTGAACATTAAGCACCATTTGATAGTCGCCAGGCTCCAAAGCTTTCAGATCCTGAATCCGCAATTGCGCAGCCAGAGCGGTCTCCGGGGCCTGAACGGTCACTTCTACCGGCGTTGCCCCCAGTGCCGTGTCATTGAGCAGGAGGCTGACCGGCGGATTGCTGATCGGCTCGCCTAATCTGCCGCCGCTCATCTTGGCCAGCGGTCCGACGCTTACTTGGACCATATTACTCCCGGCAAAAACTCCCAGCGGAGCAATGGTGAGCTTCTGTATGGCACTCAACCCATTTACTGGATCCTGGACCCAAGTCATCTTGCTGCCGTCCGGAGCGACCGCACCCAGATTGTTGTCAACGCCAGCCGCGCCAAAGACCAAATTGCCTGTGGCAAATTGGTAGCCCATGGAATTGCGGTAGGTATACACAGCATCAACCAATTGATTGGCCTGGCCTGCCTGCACTAAGCCGGCCCCTTGGGCTGCGGCATCGTAACCCAAGTCCCTGGCTGTATTCATCACCGCAACTTTCAAGCTGTCGACAGGGACCCCGGGATGGCCCTGCACCAACAAAGCCATCACGCCGGCGACATTAGGCGCAGCCATGGAGGTGCCGCTCATCGTAGCGTATTTACCGCCCGGCGCTAAAGATAAAACATTGGAACCTGGCGCCGCCACATCGGGCTTGAGATCATAGTTGGTCAACAGCCCGCGCGAACTAAAGCTGGTAATCGTATCATTGAGCGGATTGGGCAGCACAGCCGCCGCCCCGAAAGTCACCGTGACAGGGTGATCCGCATCCGGCTGGTTCTTGAGCAGGTCTTTGAGCATTCTGCCCTGACTGTAAGGCAAAACGCCCACGCCAGGGGCTAAAGCCGGATCATCACCGAGAATAACCGGATAAGGAACATCCTGCGAGGGGACGTTGTAAACGATCGCCGCCACCGCTCCGGCATTCTTGGCATTCGTCAGCTTGGTAACAAAAGGTTGGGCGCCTCTGCCGATAAGAGCGATTTTGCCCGCCACCTTGCTCTTGCCGTCAGGACCCAAAAATTCCGCCGGCGAATTGCCAAGCCCGCAGTCCACCAGTTCGCTCGGATCAGTGATGGCGGCCACGCTGTTGGCCATAACGAACCCTGTAAGTTCCAACGGCTGCTGCAAAACGATACCAGTATCATCTACTGTATAAGAGTTCACCGTGAAGTTGACTGCAGGATAGCTCGGATGGTTATCGCTGGCAGCGACTGTCACAGCACCGGCAGCGGTCCCCGGTGAACCCACTGTGCCCATCATATCGCCATAATCAGGACCGCTGTTGCCCGCTGACACCACAGGTATTACCCCGGCCGCTGCGGCAGCATCAATGGCGGCAGCCGAAGGGTCATCGGGGAAGCCATTGGGAGAGCCCAGGCTTAAGTTCATGATGTTGGCTCCGTCGACGACGGCCTGGTCGATCCCGGCGATGACATCACTGTCCCAGCCGTAACCGCTGCTGTCGAGAACTTTGTAGGCCAGCAGTCTGGCGTCAGGCGCAACGCCGGCCACAGCAGGATTGTTGGCATCCGGCAGCCCGGCGATGATCCCGGCGACATGGGTTCCATGGCCTTCGTCGTCCATCGGATCGGCATCACCGTTGACGAAGTCATAGCCGCCAATCACCTTTTTGCTCCAACCGCCACCCAAATCCGGATGGCTGTAATCGACCCCAGTATCGATCACGGCTACGAGCACACCCGCACCTGTCAGCTTGCCGCCGTCAGGTGCCTGAACGTTAGCCGCCGCCATGGCTTGAATGGCATCTTCCTCCATGGCCTGGACCTGCCTGTCCGGATAGATGGCGACAACGTCCTGCTCGGCAGCTATTTTGTCCAGATCAGCCAGTTTGATCTCAGCTGCATAACCATTGAAGGTATTGGTAAACTGGCGCTTGATGCTGATCTGCACCCCGGCGCTTTTGAGATTGTTCAAGACTTTTTGCTGCTGGGTTTTGACCGCTTGCACCTGGTTGCTGTCAACCCGCTGCGCCCCGATGGTCTGCCGGCTGAGGGCCGGCTTGGGCGCCACACTGCTGCCGGAACCGCCCGAACCCGTCTTGTTCGGCTTGACCGCCGGCGGTTGGCTTAGTTTGATGATCACGGAGACCTCAGCATCCGGATTGAGCCCGTTGAATGCTTGCTTCGCCGGGGCCGCCTTGCCCGCACTGGGGACGAGCCGGAATTTATCCAGCATGTTTGGCGGAAGGCTCGCACCCGGCCTTTTGAAACCGGTCAACTTCGCCGCCGCGCCCGGAGCTGCGGCATTGCCTGTCGCGCCCAAAGCCGCAGGCACCACACTGAAGAGAAACAGCGCCGCAGTTAGGGCCGCACTGATCACCCTACGACTGTTTTTCATTCCCCTTCTCCTTTCAGATCTCTTCTTTCTTGCCGAGGCCTCCTCGTGTTCATCCCGCCTCGGATGGGCCAAAAATCACCCGGCCCTAGCCATTTAGCCCTCACCTCCAGCTCTAATCTAGGTGGCCGCCGCCGCTCCGCACCTCCTTACTTGCCACTGATCTCCTGATCGATAACGCCTGTACCGCCGAAGACCAGGATAGGCTTCTCGCCCAGGCCCTGCAGGTATTCCTTTTGGTCGGCGCTCAAATTCTGGCGGTCATGGACCAACACAATCGGAATCCCCAAGGCGGCACCGGCCAAGGCATCAATCGGATACTCTCCATCCCCGCTGGCAAAGGCTATTTTGGCAGCCTGGCCGCCAAACTCTTTGAGCACGGCGGCATTGGTCGCGAACCGGTCAGGCCCCCACACGCGCTCCACACTTCTGCTCAGCGCCGCCAAGGCGTTATAAACTGCCTCTGTGACGACCCCCGGTCCGCCGACAACGATAATCCTGCTCGGTTTCTCCACCGCCAGGTATTCGGCCGTTGCCTGACTCAGGGCATCGCCAGCAGTCAGGAGGATCGGCCAACCCATCTGGGCCGCAAATGGCGCTATACTGATCGCATCCGCGAAACCGGAAGAATTGACCACCACTGCCGGAGTACCCGTTTGCCCCCCGACCAACTCACGGGCTATCTGCACGGCAGTTTCTTCCCGGTTCCGGCCACCGATACGCTCCGCGCTTCGCCCCAAGGACCCCTGGTAAGAGCTGTCCAGCACGCCGGTGCCGCCGAGCAGGGTGACCATACCCTGGCTTTCCATCGCCTTATCCAGATAAGTCTTCAGGCTTTCAGCCCCACCGGCCTGGAGCGGCGCCAGCAAGATCGGCGCCCGGTACTTGTAAGCGAGCGGGGCTCCGGCCAAAGCATCAGCCGGGGCGTAGGCATTGGCAACAAGCACACGCTTTTGACCCGGCCCCGGGTAAGCTCCCTCAGCGATGGCCAGGGCCGTATCATAACGATCTTTGCCAGCGAAACAGCTGCGCGCCGGGCTGGCTTGCCCGTTTCCCGGAAGGCCGGGCGCGCCGCCATCAAGACCGCCCGGCCCAGCCGGAGCTGTTCCGCCCCCCGGCGCCGCCCCGCTGCCGCCTTGCCCTCCGCCTGATCCGGAACCGCCGCTGTTCGCTGCTCCTTTGATGCTGATTGTACCATTTTGCACTATGCCCGGAATATCTTGCAGGTCTGCTCCGACCAGGCGGGCAGTGAGATATACGGGCGTGGTTTGTCCCGCCTGCCCGATAGCCTTGACCTTCAAACTGGCTAAAACGAAAGACCCTGTTTTCCCTAGGGCCTGCGCCGCGGCGAGGTGCAAGCCGCCGCCGACAGCGTTGGCCACCGGAGCAGCAAAGTCGGCCGGGCCTGTCTGCACTTCAAGAGCAGCTATCCCGGAATTGAAGCTGATCAGAATATCGTAGCCAGCTAGCCCTGCCCCCGCGATATTTTCCACCTTCAGTTGGACAATTCCCTCAGCCCCCGGATCCAGTTCGATAGAACCCAAGCTAAGCTTGCTGCCGGCTGCCGCCAAGAGCGGCACTCCCGGCCAACTAAACACCGCGCTCAGGCACAGGACCAGCATGAGCACCAGGACCCGCCCGGCCTTGCCGCGGGTGAGCAAACCCCACTTCATCATATGTTCTCCCTCTCTTCACCCATACATGTCTCTAGCGCTGGGGCATAAGCGCGCGAATACTTGCCGCTTGCGCCTCGGAAACGACTCCCGGACCGCCGATCACTGTAAAGCCGCCTATTGCGGCGCCTACCTTCTTAATGTAGTCCAGCGTCGGTGCGGGCAGGCCATGGTCAACGAGTAGGAGCGGCGAATTGGTTCTGGCGGCCAAATTGCCAGCTACCAAAGCATCGACGAAATCCAGGCCCGTGGCCACGTAGAGCCTGGCTGGATTGAGGCTGAGCCCGCTCGCGATGGCGGCCGCCGTAGCGAAGCGGTCCGCACCGGCGTAGCGCTCTGCCGCCGGCAGCTCGGCCGCCACCTTTTCGCCCACCGCTGCCGGGCCGCCAGCCAGCACCGTGCTCTTCACCCCCAGTACCCCCAGGATGGCGGCAGTGGCATCCGGAATCTGCGCGGTCTGGGTGTAGAGGATCGGGACCCCATGGAAGGCAGCCCAAGCGGAAATGCTCAAGGCATCAGCATAATGGCCATCGTCGCCGGAGACCACTGCTGCCCGGCCTCTAGACCCTAGAGCAGCGGCAACCGCGGCAGCGGTCTCGTAACGATCCTTGCCGCCATAGCGGGTGATGTTATAACCGGCGCTGCGCAGTTCTTGTTCGACTGCCGCCCCGACAACTCCGGTGCTGCCAACAAGCACAATATTCTTGGCTTGCAGGCGCTTGATCTCGGTTAAAGTCGGCTCAGGAACTTCGTCCGGTCCTGTCAGGAGGATCGGCGCGCCAAGCTTCAAGGCCAAGGGGGTTGCGGCCAAAGCGTCCGGAAAAGCGTAAGCTTGAACCAAAACAACATTTTCCGCCCCCTGCTGCCAGCCCTGCCTGGATACAGCCGCCGCCGTCGCGAAGCGGTCAGAGCCGGCCAAACGCTCCGCAGCCGGCGCAAGATCAGCCATCACCGCATAAGTGGAAAAGTGGTAAACCGGAGCCGTCACGGTCTTGTGCACAGCATCGACCACCCCGCCGACCTTCACCCAATCGCTGCCTTGCCACCAATACAGCGCAAGCTGCTCGGGCTTGACGTCCCCCAACTCCAGCGCGGCATAAGACAAAGTAATGTTGACGGGCGCATCAAACTGGCTGCCGCTGGGCCCAAACTCCCGCTCACTCAGTACCGGATCAAACATCTTGACCGTTGCGCTTTGAGGAAGCTTGCCGATTGTGCCCAGGCCGATAGTTATAGTCAGCGGCGCAGAACAGGAATCGCCGCTGTATGCCACTTTAGTGCCGTCAGCAGCGGCCAATTGCCCATTTTGGCCCGGCATTACCGTCTGGCTGGCACGCGCATTAGCTTGCTGCAGTGGAGTCGGCTGAACCGGCCAAAACCCGTTGACCGGCCCAGCCCCGCTCCCTCCGGGCGCACCGCCGCCACCTCCGCCGCTGCCGCCGCCGCTGCCTGGCGGGTTGACAGTCAAGCTCAGCTCGCGACTGGTTTTGAACACCCCGACTGCCGTCTCGTCCGTCAGTTCGACCGTAAACGACTGAGAGCCAGCTTGTTGCGGCACCCCGCTCAGCACTCCGGCAGCAGACAGGCTGAGTCCCGCCGGCAAACTGCTGCCCGCGGCCAGTTGCCAGACATAGTTGCCGTCACCACCGCTTCCCTGCAGCGCAGCCTGATACGATACCCCCACCGTCGCCGGAGGCAGGCTGGCAGTGAGGATTTGCGCCTCAGCCACAGTCTTCAGATAGGCTGTGTGCTCCAGAGTCAGGGCCGGATCGCTGGCATCGGTTACAGTCAGGGTCAACTCAAAGTCGCCGCTCTCCGTGGGCGTTCCCACCAAAGCGCCAATCGGCGCTAAACTTAGTCCGGCCGGCAACCGTCCTTGTTTGATGTTCCACGTATAGGGCGGCTGCCCACCGGCGGCCGTGAACCTGGCCAGGGGATGCAACTGGGTATATTGCTGCCCTACCAGGCCGGCCAACGGAGCTGCGGCACTGGAATGGGGCGCCGCCGCCAGCGCAGTCAGCACCAGCGTGTAAGTATTGGTGGTCCCATCAACCGCGCTGACAGCAATCTTGGCCGTCCCTCCCTCAGCCGTGAGCGGGAACTGGCCGGCAAACTTGGTGCTCCCGTCTCGACTCATAGCAGCAAACTCAACCGGCTGCTCTCCGCCGCCCGCAGCGCTGAAGGTGCCGCTAACCCCGGCCGCTGGGTCATGCGGGGTGACCTGTACTTGCACGGCCAGCGGGTCCTGGCTCAAGGGAATGACCAAGGCGGTCCCGGGTGCCCCGGAAGAAAGCACGGCCCCGGTATCCACCATGGCGCTAAAGGTGCCCCCGGCCTGAACCTGCAGTGAGTCCAGCAGGGCGTCGGCGCTCTTGGTAGCTACGACAAATTGGGTGAAATGAGTCGTTGGGAAGCTGACCGTCTTCCGGACAGGATCAATCACGATTGACTCGGGATCGGCCGTCAAATTCCGCCATACCCCGGCTGTCGGACTATAGTATTGCACGACCAGCTTGCCCTGATCGCGCCAAGCGCTGGCCTTAGCAACCGTCATGGGCTCCTGGAGCGGCACCGTCAGCCAGACCGGAGCCGGAAAATCCGCCAGGCGCAGTTCCGAGCCGTCCGCGCTGCGAAACTCTACCTTAAACGGCACAACCATCGCTGCGGCATCGCCGGCCAGGGCCGCCAAAGATGGATCTTGAGGAACCGGTTCGGCGATGATTTGCAGATCCCCGGCAGCTCCCGCCTGGGCTGCCGCCTGGCTGAGGACAGCAGGCGGCAAGGCAACGCGCGGCGAAGCTGCATCGCCCGCAGCGGGCAAGGTCAGATCCAAACCAAGATCGTTCCCGGCCAAAACCTCCAGGCTGCCGGCAGGGACATGCAGCGCCGCATTGCCCAAATTCGTCGCATCCAGCTTAACGGCCACCGCCTGGCTCAAAGCATGGCCGTCCAACCCGATATTGGTCACCGTTTGCTTGAGAGAATCCAGTTGGGCGACGATCGCCGTGGCCGCGTCTGCCAACCGGCTGCCCAAACTCCCCGAATCGCCTGCCAGAGCAACAGCCTTGCTGGCGCTGGCGGCTTTGGCCACTTGAGTGTAGGCTGCGGCCAGACGTGCGCGCGCCGCTGCCAGCGAGTCTTGGGGCAGCAATGAAGCGGCCTGGCTGATGGCCTCGGTTACCGTCAAAACGCTTGTGATCGTCGCATCAAGTTGGGTTCCGGGGGCCGCGTTGGCAAGTTCCGGCCGGTTGCCCAAGGCCTCAGCAATGGCGGCAGCTTGTTCAAGCACCCCTGCCGCGGCTTCAACCTTCGCCTGATCGGCCGCGCCACCTTGCAGTAGGCTGGCCGCCAGAGACGGCACCAGTTGCCGCAATTGCACGAGCAGTGCTTGAATCTGGTCTTGAACTGCTGCCATATCTGGCGCTGTGCGGATCGCTTGCGCGAGATCCTTTTCCAAGGCTGCCGCTGCGGCCGCAGCATCAAGATGGTTCCCCTCCGGGTTGTCCAGACTCGCCCTTAAATCATCCGTCTCGCCTCGGATAGCGTCCAGCGGCTTGGAAGCCGCGAGAACTATCCCGTCCACGCCTAAGGCCTGGCCTGTCGAGGTGGCCGTCTTTTGCACCCCATCTTTGCTGACAGCCGCCCTGAACCAGACCACTTCGTCCGGTTCCCCTACTGCCGGCTGGCCAGTCACAGTGATGGCGCCCGTCTGCGGATCTACCGCCACGTTATCGCTCACTTCTCCATCGGCCTCGACTACTGTCCAGGATATAGATGCGAAAGCCTGCCGGCCCCCGCCTAACCCCAAGGTTGCCGCTACCGGCAGCGAGGCCGCCGTACCGGCAGTCAAGGATCTAAGCGGCGCGGTGTCGCCGAGCAGAGAAATGAGGTTGTCGGCGATGAGGATAGCTTCATCTTCAGCAGATAAGCTGGTTTTAGCCAAAATGGTCAGGGGGAAAGAAACAGTCCGAGAATTGCTCCCCCAGTGCAGGGTCGCTTGCAAGACTACCTTGGCATTGCCGTCACGGAAGCCGGGCCGGGTCACCGCCGCCAGCCCGGAAGCCGCGTTGCCGTCGCCTTCAAGCGAAGCTACGGTCAGGTAAGCGGGATTGGAAGAAGTCCAATCGATGGTGATCTTGTCTGCGTCAGGCAGCGGCAGGCCCCTTATCTGAGACATCTGGGTGACCAGCGCAAAATCAGTTGTGATTTTCTGCGGATCAAGGGGATTAGCCGGATCTCCAGGCCAGGGACTGATGAGGCTCTCTGCCAGCCACTTGGGGTCAACATGCAAAGTCACGGCAGCCAAGCTGCTTGACCCGGGCAGCTTAGCCATGACCTGCTCATTCACCGCCGCCGTCAAAATGTAGTCTCCCGCCGGCAGGTTGCGCGGAACCCTGACGACCAGAAAGTCCCGGTCAGGCAGAGCAGGGACCGCACCTCGCAGCCCGGGAAGCGCAGGCGCCAGGTTCGCCAGCTTCCTCACGGCCGTGCCGTCTGTGGAGATGAGCAGCCCCGAGCTTATTTCCGGCAGAAGAGCGGACTGCCCGCCTGCCTGAGCTCCTTGCCCCGCAGGATTGGCCGCTTTGAGCAGCAGGAGGTCGCCGGCCTGCACGTTGAGACCGGCCGCGGGGCTGTGCTGCGGCAGGCCTGTCCAGGCCGCGGCATCTGCGGCCGGGGCCGCCGTTTGGTAAAGATCCTGAACAGATGATAAGTAAACTTCGTCATGGTAATTGATGGCGACAGTCCCGGCCTGCGCCAGATAGGGAATGTCATTGAGCGACCGATCAGTGGCTTTGGCCACAGTAAGCGTCAGCGCAGATTTCCTGCCTTGTCCGCCTGCGGCCTGCACCTCAAGCTCGGCCAATTCCAGCGCCTGGTCCGTGCCTGTGGCATCAGCGCCAACAAGCTCGATCCGGTCGGGCAAAATATTGACTGCAAACTGCGCAAAAGCGGCTTTGCTGCCAGAGGTCTGCTCCACCCCGACAATCCGTACGACCTGAGGGTCATAACCAATGCTTACTTGAAATCCGGCAAGCCCGCTGCTGGGGACATTTTCCGCATAGAGGCCGAGCTTGGCCGTGCTGCCTGGATCAAGCGAGACTTGATCCAAATAGACGAGCATCGGCGGCGAAGCAATGGGACCAGCCTTGGCCAGCGTCGGCACAAAGGTCTGCCAGAATACGAAAGAAAATACCAGAACCGCAGAAATAAGCCTGTTGATTTTCCCCATAAATATCTCACCCCGCTATCTTGCCTCAGCAACCGTTACCGAGTGGCCGCTGGTTCTCTTTTCTCCACTTCACACCCTGTCACGCCCGGCCCCGCGCCCCAATCTTCAACCTCCTCACCCAGGGCCGAATCACCATCTGC
>Ga0334722_10008125_pt1 | contig 10067 bp, 8 predicted proteins | sample C3_bottom_MG_FD_207210 | JGI IMG/M metagenome (GOLD analysis project Ga0334722, IMG submission 207210) | Sediment microbial communities from Yellowstone Lake, YNP, Wyoming, USA - C3_bottom | ecosystem: Environmental > Aquatic > Freshwater > Lake > Sediment | place: USA: Wyoming | collected... | reverse complement strand
GTCGCTGTGCCCACGGTGGACCGGCTGGAGACGGTGGGGTTCCGCTGCTCGATCGCCACTGAGGGGGCCAGCCCTTCCAGCCGGTCCACCAGCGGCTTTGGCATCCGGTCGAGGAACTGCTTGGCGTAGGTGGAGAGCGACTCGATGTACCGGCGCTGTCCCTCGGCGTAGATGGTATCGAAGGCGAGCGAGCTCTTGCCGGAGCCGGAGGGACCGGTGATGACGGTGAGCGCGCGGTGCGGCAGCTCAACGCTGATGCCCTTGAGGTTGTGCTGCCGGGCGTTGACGATGCGGATGACGGATTCGGACATCTCGCGCGAAGGATAAGGGGCCCCCGGTCTTCGGGAAAGTTTCGGTTTGAGGTCGTCCTTTCGCCCTCCGCCCCTCCCGCCCTACCTTTCGTCCTTCATGGCCCGCTTGCTCACACCGAAGTTCCTCCTCCGCGGTTTCGAGTTCTCCGTTCTGGCCTCCCTGGTCGGCTTCGGGATCACCCTGATTTACGGGAACAATTTCCCGGCCTTCCTCAAGGGCATCGGGCACATCCACTGGATATGGCTTCCGGTTGGTCTTGCGCTCGCCTCCCTGGACTGGCTCGGCGGTGGCCTGCGGCTCTGGGTGGTTGCGCGGCACGTTCATCCCCGGCCGTGGCTGCCCGGGATGTTCCTGGCCGGCGGCATGGGGGCCTGGGCGGGGTACATCACTCCCCTCAATTCGGGCGCGGGGCCGATGACGATGTACACCATGCGGAGGTACGGCGTGCCTCTGCCGGTGGCGGTGACATCCACCTTCATGAGCTTCGTCGCGACGATCCTCTTCTTCGCCATCGCCGGGCCGCTGGCGCTTCTCCTTGGCGCGGGCCAGTCGCTGGGCCAGCGCGGCAACGTGCTCGGGCTCTCGCTGTACGATCTCTTCAAGGGGAGCCTCACCATCGTGGGCGGGATCGGCGTGCTCATGGCGGTGGTCATCCTCTTTCCCCGAGTGGTGGCCGACCTGATCCACCGGGTCGCCGAGGCGGTAGGCAGGCGCAGCAGGCGGGTGGCCGACCGGCTGGAGCGGCTCCGCGAAGGGATCGACGAGGCGCACGCGAGCGTGGTCGCGTTCAATAGTCCGAGCGGGTGGTTGTCGCTCTTCTGGGCGACGATCCTGTCCGCTCCCTCCCACGCGAACAAGCTGCTCGCGGGGTACGTGGCGCTCCGCGCCCTCGGGCTTCACGCCAACTTCGTCGACATCCTCCTTCTCCAGACCCTGGTCATGTTCCTCCTCTACTTCGCTCCGACGCCGGGCGCCTCCGGGATCGGCGAGGTGCTGTCTGCGGCGGTGATGGCGTCGTACGTGCCGAGGGAGCTGACGCCGATCTACATCCTGCTCTGGCGTCTCATCCTCACCTACTTCACTCTGGCCTTCGGGTTCCTCGTCTTTTCGAGGTGGGTCCGCAGCGGGCTCCGCGCGATCGATCAAGGCGCGCTGGTGGGGACCGGCGAGCTGACGGGGTGAGTACGACCGACGAGGAGCCGGGGCCCCCCGCGGAAGGCTACGACGCGGCATTGCTGCGCCGCCTGCTGCGGTACCTCAGGCCCTACCGCTGGCTCACCTCCGTTGCCCTGCTGCTCTTGCTCGGCCAGTCCGGGCTGGCGTTGATCGGCCCGCGGCTCACGGAGCATGCGCTCGACGTCGCGATCCCGGGCCATGACACCGGCCTGCTCGGGCTGCTCGCGGCGATGTACCTCGCCACCATGCTCCTCGAGTTCCTGGTGGAGTATGCCGGCGCCCTCCTCACCACCTTCATCGGCCAGCGGGTGATGTACGACCTGCGGATGGAGATCTTCACGCACTTCCAGCGGCTCAGCGTCACGTACTTCGACCGGAACCCGGTCGGCCGCCTGATGACCAGGGTCACCTCCGACGTCGAGACGCTGAACGAGCTGTTCTCGTCGGGGGTCGTGACGCTCTTCGGCGATGCGTTCACGCTGGTCGCCATCATGGGCATGATGCTGGCCATCGACTGGCGGCTGGCGCTGGTGACATTCGCCGTGATTCCGTTCGTCTGGCTCACGGCGCGCATCTTCCGCCACCGTGTACGGGAGGCCTTCCGGGACATCAGGCTCCGGCTGGCGCGGCTCAACTCGTACCTCCAGGAGCGGTTGTCGGGAATGCGGGTGGTGCAGCTCTTCGGGCGCGAGCAGAGCTCCGCAGGGCGCTTCGCCGAGCTCAATCAGGAGCACCTCGAGGCGCACCTCCGTTCGATCACCATCTATGCGGTCTTCTTCCCCGTCGTCGAAGTGCTGACGGCGGTGGCGATGGCGCTGCTGCTCTGGTACGGTGGACTCAGGGTCCTGGATGGAACCCTGACGGTGGGGGTCCTGGCGGCATTCATCCTGTACACCAGGCGGTTCTTCCAGCCGCTCCAGGACCTGTCGGAGAAGTTCAACCTGCTCCAGAGCGCCATGGCTTCCTCGGAACGGGTCTTCTCGCTGCTCGACGAGCCGGTGGTCGTCCGTGAACCGGTGGCGCCGGCTCCCCTGCCGAGTCCGGTTCGCGGCGCGGTGCGCTTCGAGGGGGTCTGGTTCCGGTACAGCCCCGACGGCCCCTGGGTCCTGCGCGACATCTCGTTCAGCGCCTCACCGGGGCAGACCATTGCTCTCGTGGGCCACACCGGCGCGGGAAAGACGACGATCGTGAATCTGCTTCTTCGCTTCTACGATCCGGAGCGGGGGAGGATCACGGTGGACGGGGTGGACATACGGGAACTGGCGACTGCCGACCTTCGTTCGATGATCGGCTTCGTGCAGCAGGATCTCTTTCTCTTCGCCGGCGACATCCTGCACAACCTGACTCTCGACGCCCCGGTCACACCGGAGGCGGCGGCCGAGGCGGCCCGGCGCGTGGGGGCCGACCGGTTCATCGACCGGCTGCCGGCAAGGTACGCCCATGAGCTCGGCGAGCGGGGGCGGAGCCTGAGCGTCGGCGAGCGGCAGCTCCTGAGCTTTGCCCGGGCGCTCGCGCTCGACCCCAGAATCCTGGTGCTCGACGAGGCGACGAGCTCGGTGGATGCGGAGGCGGAGGCCCAGATCCAGCGGGCCATAGGCGAGCTGATGGCGGGCCGGACCAGCATCGTGGTGGCCCACCGGCTCAGCACCATTCTCCATGCCGACGAAATTCTGGTCCTCCACCACGGCGAGATCCGGGAGCGGGGGAGTCACCGGGAGCTGCTGGCGCTGGGAGGGATCTATCAGCGGCTCTACCAGCTTCAGTTGCGCGGACAGGAGCAGCGCAAGATTGCGTAAGACACGATTCCTTGCGCGGTTACGGGTCGCGGGATACGTTTGTCCGCGGCTTTATTCTAACTTGGGAAGCAACCGATGATGCACCTCGAAATCGGAGGCGTTCGCGTGCCGGTGGCGGCCGGAGAGACGACCATGGGGTCGGCTCCGGGGTGCGGAGTCCTGCTCGAGGGCGAAGGGGTCGAACCGCAGCACGCGGTCCTCCATGGGACGCCCCAGGGTGGAGCCGCCATCCGCGCCGCCGCCCCCGACATCGAGCTGCGGATCAATGGCGTCCGACTCGGCACCGACCCGACACCGGTGCTGCACGGCGACAAGATACAGATCGGCCGCCATGAGATCCTCGCCGTGGACTCCCGCCGGGTCGGCCATACCCAGCTCTTCGACAGCGGCGCATTCACGGACCTTGTGCCGGCGCCCCGGCCCGTCAGGCCCGATTCGGCGACGGCGCCGACAGGGGGCAGGATCGTCTGCCTCACGGACGGGCGGGAGTATACCGTCGGCGTCAATCCGCTGGTGTTCGGTCGGGATGCCGGCTCCGACGTGGTGGTCGCCGGGACCGATGTGTCGCGGCGGCACGCCGAGATCCAGGTGTCGCCCGAGGGGTACGTGCTGATGGACGTGAGCGTGAATGGCACCTACATCAACGGGGAGCGGGCGGGACGGCGGCACCTGTTGGCCAGGGCCGACGTCATCAGGATCGGGAACGACGAATACCGCTTCTACGCCGACGCCGTCTCCCCTCCGGGCCCACACATCCCGAGGAGCGTTCCCGCCGCCACCCCCGTGCGGCCGCCGGCAGGGGCAAGCGCCCGGCTCTCCGACACGCTTCACGGGCTGCCGACGTTCACGCCGGCGGGGGCGGTGACCCCCACCGAGCCGACCGTCGCGCCGCTTGCGTCGCTCCTCATCCGGAGCGGGGCGCTCAAAGGGAAGCGGTTCCCGGTGAAGGCGGCCACCGTGAACATCGGACGAGCCGACCACAACGACGTCGTCATCACCGATCCGAGCGTGAGCACCAGCCACGCCAGGATCCAGCGGCGCGACAACGTCTGGATGCTGAGCGACGTGGGGTCGACCAACGGGACCTACGTCGAGGGCGAGCGAGTGACCGGCGAGTCCCCCCTGAGCCCGGGGGCCACCGTGCGCTTCGGCGAAGTTGCGGTGCTGTGGGAACCGTTCGACCAGCTCCCCTCCAGCCTGACACCGGGAACGCGGGTTGCCGAGGCTGTCGACCTGGCTGCCAAGGAGCCGGGCCGCCGCATGGCCCGTCCTCCGGCGCCCAAGCCCGGTGGCACACCCACGTGGGTGTTTGCCATGCTCGGGCTGGCCGCTTTGGCTCTGGCTCTCTTCTTCCTGTACCGGCGCTAGACCGGACGAGATATCGTGCACTTCACCTGTGCGGCCCGTACCGACGTCGGCATCGTCCGATCGGGCAACGAAGACAACTATCTCATGCTCGCCGACCGCGGGATCTTCATCGTGGCCGACGGGATGGGGGGTCACGCCGCGGGTGAAGTGGCAAGCGAGATGGCTGTCCGGATCACCTCCCATCAGATCGGGTCGCTTCGCGGGGTGAGCGACGACCAGGCGAGTGAGAGGGTGGCGGAGGCCATTCGTGCGGCCAACGACGCCATCTTCGAGCGCACGCTGTCGGAACACGACAAGCGGGGGATGGGCACTACGGCAACTGTGCTCGTCCTCCTGCCCGGCCGCTACCTCATCGGGCAGGTCGGCGACAGCCGCGCCTACCTCCTCCGGGACCGGCAATTCCAGCAGCTGACGAAGGACCACTCCTACGTCCAGGAGCAGGTGGATGCCGGGCTGCTCACTCCGGAGCAGGCGCGGGTGCACCCCTACAGCAACGTCATCACCCGTTGTGTCGGCGCGAGTGTGGACGTCGTGCCCGACATCTATTTCGGCACGCTGGAAAAGGGGGACGTCATCCTGCTTGCATCGGACGGCCTCACCGGCATGCTCGAGGACGAGCAACTGACTGTGATCCTCGGCGCCGATGGCGGGCCCCAGGGGTGGGTGGACCGCATGATCACCGAGGCCAACCGGCGCGGGGGCCTCGACAACATCACGGCGATTGTTGTCCGGATAGACTCGGTGGGCAATACCGGCGAGCATCCCTCGGCCGTGGCCGCCGCGGGGGAGAAGGCGTAGCTCAGCCGGCCAGTTCGCGCTCCAGCCTGATGTTCGCGCGGGCAAATCGCTCGTGGCTCAACGGCACCCGCACGAAGCCGTGCTTTTCGTACAGGCGAATCGCCGTGGTGAGTACGGTGTTCGACACGATGACCATCTTCGTCGCCCCCGCCCGCCGGGCAAACTCCGTCGTCGCTTCCATCAACAGATCGCCGTACCCGCGTCCCCGGGCCGAGGGGCTCACCGCCATCTTGGCGATCTCGTAGACCCCCGGCTCGTGCAGAATGACGGCGCAGGTGCCCAGGACCTCGCCGCCCTCGACCACGAAGAAGATCTCTCCGCCGGGCTCGAGGATGGCCGCTTCGGGGTCGTCGAACACCTCGCGGTCCGCCGCCTCCACCCGGAAATACTGCTCGATCCAGGCGAGGTTCAACCGCGCGAAGTCGGCGCGATACTCCCTGCGCCAGGGGACGACCGAAGCCACCGCCGCCTAGTGACGGCTGTAGACGGTGGTCGTGCCGGCGCTGGTGAAGGCCACCACATCGTAGGGCTTCACTGACGCCCCCGGCTCCAGCATTCCGGGAGCGCTTGCCGGCATTCCCGGCGCCGCGAGCCCGGCCGCCTTGGGCCGCTCGGCGAGGAGGCGGCGGATGTCGGCGGCGGGAACGTGCCCCTCGATCAGGTACTTGTCCACCATCGCGGTGTGGCAGGAGCGTACATCCTTCGGGACCGCCATCTCATTCTTGATTCTGTCCATGTCTTCTTCGTCGTGCACGGTCGGGGCGAAGCCGTTCTCCCGCACGTGGTCCACCCACTTGGCGCAGCACAGGCAACTCTTGCTCTTGTAGACGGTGATCGGGGTCGGGGCCGGCGCCCGGACGGCGGCCCAGGCGGTTCGGGCGCCGCCGGCCGCGGCGGCGAGCCCTGCGGCGTGAGTGAGAAAGGCGCGGCGGCTGATCATGATGCGGTTCCTCCCAGCAGAGAAGCCTGTTCGTCCACCCGCCGCCGGGCGTCGGCGGCAGGGAGCGCGAGAAGATCGAGAATGCCGTTCAGCGAGCGGGCCGGCGCCGCCGCGACGAAGACGCGGAACCTCCGTGCGCTCCGATAGAGCTCATCGGCGACACGGGGCAGGCCGAGCTGCCCGGCACGCCCGGCGTCGGTGAGCCGCTCGACCGATCCGCTCCGTGTCCGGAGGGGGAGGTCGACGCCAAGCATCGAGGAGCGCGCGGGAAAGTCGAGCAGCAACTCTCCGGGCGCCAGGCCGACCTCGCGGGCGATGCCGTCCTCCACCCGCTCGAGGAGGTCCGGGTCCTCGGCGATCCACGGTTGAACATCGCCCGGAACGTCGCTGGCGGGAAGGTCGAGGGCCCGTTTGTACAGTCGTCGCGAGCGGATCGCGCCGGCGAGCGCGTTGTTGTCCCGGGAGATGAGCAGCTCCATGAGCCCGTCGTCGGTGGCTTCGGCCAGGTCTGCGACTCCCACGGCGCTCCGCCTCACCGCGATGCGTACCGCGCGCTTGAACATGCAGGTGGCGGACCTGACGGCGTGGTGCCAGTAGACGTTCCGGTACATCTGGTACTTGGCGAAGAGCAGGGACTCGAGCGCGCTCACTCCCTTTTCCTTTACCCCGACCTCGTACCGCCCCCCCGACGTTTCGACGAGCGTGAGAGTCGCGAGCAGGCGGTCGACGTCCACGTTGCCGTAGGGGACGCCGCACATGTGCGCGTCGCGGCTCAGATAGTCGATCTTGTCGAGGTCCAGCGACCCGGAAATGAGCCCCTGAAGCGGGCTCGCGCTCTCGCCGGTGATGAGCGCTCCTATCTCTCCAGGGAAGCCCGCGCCGCCGATCTTCTCGAGTGTCCTGCCGAGTTCGCCGGTACTCAATTTCGCGACGCCGAGTGTTTCATGCGAGGGGAAGCCGGCCTCTTCGAGCGCGTGCGAGAAGGGATAGTGGCCGATGTCGTGCAGGAGGGCCGCGAGGCGGACCGCCAGGCACTGCTCCGGCGGCACGCGCGCCAGCTCGCCGAATTCCTCGAGGGCGGCGAGGGCGCGGCGCGTCAGGTGGTACGCGCCGAGGGCGTGCTCGAAGCGGGTGTGGGTGGCGCCGGGATAGACGAGGAAGGCGTGGCCGACCTGCCGGATGTACCGGAGGCGCTGGACGGGCGGGGTGTCGAGTGTGAGGAGCGCCGGGCGGTCGAGACGGATGTTGTCCCAGATCGGATCGCGGATGACCTCCAGATCGGCCCGGTCGCTCCGGATCACACGAGGGGGCCTGCCCCCGCCGCTCCCTCGGGGGCCGCTTCGCGGTAGTGCTCGAAGTTCTCGCGGAACATCGTGGCGAGTTTGTGGGCCTGGGCATCGTACACCGCCGGGTCGGCCCAGGTGTTCCGGGGCGACAGGAGTTCCGCCGGCACTTCGGGAACCGAGGCCGGGACCTCGAAGCCGAACACCGGGTCCTTCCGGAAGGCGACCTTGTCGAGCCCGCCCGCCAGCGCGGCGCGCACCATCGCGCGCGTGTGGGAGAGCTTCATGCGGGTCCCCGTGCCGTAGGCGCCTCCGGTCCAGCCTGTATTCACCAGCCACACCCTCACCTTGTGACGGGCGATCCGCTCGCCCAGCATCCGCGCGTAGACCCCGGGGTGCAGCGGGAGGAACGGCGCACCGAAGCAGGCGGAAAACGTCGCGGAGGGCTCGGTGACGCCCCTCTCCGTGCCGGCGACCCTGGCGGTGTACCCCGACAGGAAGTGGTACATCGCCTGCTCGGGAGTGAGGCGCGCGATCGGCGGCATGACGCCGAAGGCATCCGCGGTCAGGAAGATGATGTTCCTGGGGTGCCCGCCCGAACCCCCGGGAAGATGGTTCGGGATGTAGTGGATCGGGTAGCAGGCGCGGGTGTTCTCGGTGAGCCGGTCGTTGTCGAAGTCCACCGTGCGGGTCACCGGATCGAGGATGACGTTCTCGAGGACGGTGCCGAAGGTCTGCGTGGCGGCGTAGATCTCGGGCTCGGTGTCGGGGCGGAGACGGATCACCTTGGCGTAGCAGCCGCCCTCGAAGTTGAAGACCCCGCGATCGCTCCATCCATGCTCGTCGTCACCGATGAGCTGGCGGGTGGGATCGGCGGAGAGGGTGGTCTTGCCGGTCCCCGAGAGGCCGAAGAAGATCGCGGTATCGCCGGCGGGACCGACGTTGGCCGAGCAATGCATCGGCATGACGTTGAGCGAAGGGAGGAAATAGTTGAGGGCGGTGAAGATCGATTTCTTCATTTCGCCCGCGTACCGCGTCCCGCCGATGAGCACCAGCTTCTTCCCGAAATGGATCACCACGAAGGTGCCGCTCCTGGTGCCGTGGCGCGACGGGTCGGCCTGGAAGTCCGGGGCATGGAGCACGGTGAAGCCGGGCCGGAAGTGAGCCAGCTCCGCCGGCATGGCGCGAATGAACATGTTGCGGACGAAGAGCGCATGCCACGCGTTCGGCGTGACGAACCGGACAGGGACGCGATACGCGGGGTCGGCGCCGCCGAAGAGGTCCTGCACGAACACTTCCCGCGCGTCGAGGTATCCCCGCACGTCGTCGTGCAGCCGCTCGAACGCCCCGGCCTCGAGCCGGGGGTTCTTTTCCAGCCAGATCCGCTCGGCCGCCCCCGGTTCCGCGACGACGAACTTGTCCCGCGGCGATCGGCCGGTGAGCGGAGTGGTGTCGCTGACAAAGGCACCGCGATCGGTGAGGTGGCCCTCACCCCGGCGAAGGGCGTGCTCGATCAGGGCAGGCGGGGTGAGGTTGGCGTGAATGCGGATGGGGAACAAGCCGTGCTCGACGAGGGTCAGGCTCTCCCGAGGAGGGGCTGTCGTCTCGGTGCTCATACGCTCCCATGGCGCGTCGCCGCGCGGCAGAGGACTTCGGCGGGTGTCGGGGTACCGCTGGTCCTGCGGGAATTATCGGCAGGTTCCGGGCCGGGGGCAACCGCGAACATCGCCGCTCAGGGCCGCACCGGCTCCAGGGTGGACGGTAGGTGGTACAGCACCTCGGCGGTGGTCCGGTCTCGCGCACTCGGTAACTCCGCCACAGGGTCCAAGTACATGAGATCCCCGGGGTTAGAGGAGTGGCGAAAGATGCCCAGGCTGTGGCCGAGTTCATGGGCCACCGTGAGTGCCAGGCAGGTGTCGAGCCCTGGCGCACCCGGAGCCAGCAGGGGGTTGATGGAGACCCGGACGGGAAGATGCAGCTGGGTGTGGTCATCGCTCACGTTCAGCTCCGTGACTCCGGAACATTGCGGCGCCAGGGCGCTCTCGAGCCGCATGGCCGAAAGCCGGGAGCCCGACGGTCCGCCGGAAGTGACCACGACATCGGCGGTGGCCGAGTCGCTGACGACGGTCGCGTCCCATTCGCCGTAGAGGAATTGACCGCGCCAGATGCTGATCGCGCGGGACAGGTCGGCGGGGAGAGGGTCGGTCTGCTCGACCCAGATGCGGACCGGCAGCCGGTCGGACGGCCAGTGAAAGCTGATGGTGTCCACGCCGCTTCCCGAGGGCGAGGGCGCCTCGAGCCGCCACTCGTAGAAGTCGTTGCGCAGGGGCGAGGCGATGTCGCCGCAGGCCCATGCCAGGGCGGCCATCGAGATGGCGGTCCACCGGGCCCGCG
>Ga0334722_10008124_pt1 | contig 10067 bp, 8 predicted proteins | sample C3_bottom_MG_FD_207210 | JGI IMG/M metagenome (GOLD analysis project Ga0334722, IMG submission 207210) | Sediment microbial communities from Yellowstone Lake, YNP, Wyoming, USA - C3_bottom | ecosystem: Environmental > Aquatic > Freshwater > Lake > Sediment | place: USA: Wyoming | collected... | reverse complement strand
CTTGTGGGGTCGCTCTTCCCGCGCTAAAATCCACGGATCCCGGCGGTCCGCAGGGATGCTATTGTATCCCCGTAACCGGATCATCCGGCAATCGCTTTTCAAGCGACACCGAAAACTTTCGGAGAAAGTGAATTATTCGCACGGAAGGGTCGGTTTGTTCGGGAGTTACAGGTCTTTCTCTTTTCCTTCCGATATATTATCCTAATTCCCGATGAAGTGCGCCGGGATCATCGCCAAGCACACCGACCCCCGGGCGGGAAAGATCGTCTCCGACCTTTGCGACTGGATCATCGCCCGCGGTCGGCGGGTGGTCCTCGACCGGGAGACCGCCGCCCTCGTTCCCCGCGGCGACGCCGTCGTCCGCTCCAAGCTGCCCGAGAAATGCGACTTCCTCATCGTCCTCGGCGGGGACGGCACGCTCCTTTCCGCCGCGCGGGTGGTGGGGACCTCCGGGAAACCGATCCTGGGCGTGAACCTCGGGGCGCTGGGGTTCCTCACCGCGATCACGCTGGACGAGCTGTACCCCGTCCTGGAAAAGATCTTCAACTACGACTTCGACTACGACGAGCGGATGATGCTGGTCGCCCACGTCCACCGGTTGGGCGAGCGCGTGGCCAACTACACGGTCCTGAACGACGTGGTCATCAACAAGGGGGCGCTCGCCAAGATCATCGACATCGAGACGACCGTGGGAGAGATGTCCCTGTCCACCTTCAAGGCCGACGGCCTCATCATCTCGACGCCCACCGGATCGACGGGGTACTCCCTCTCGGCGCAGGGCCCCATCGTCTACCCGATGCTGCGCACGATCCTGATCACCCCGATCTGTCCGCACACGCTCACCAACCGGCCGCTCGTCATCCCGGACGACATGGTGGTCCGCGCGGAACTTCGCTCCCGGGAGACCGACGTGTTCCTGACGCTGGACGGCCAGGTGGGGTTCGGGCTCCGCGAGAGGGACGTGGTCGAGGTGAAGAAGGCGGAGGCCCCCCTGCGGTTCTTCCGTTCCCCCTCCAAGGACTACTTCACCGTCCTGCGCACCAAGCTCAAGTGGGGAGAGCGGTGATCCCGTTCCCGCGATGCTGATCGAGCTGTCCGTCCGCAACCTCGCCATCTTCGAAGACGTCCGTGTCCCCTTCGCGCCGGGCCTGAATATCGTCACGGGAGAAACGGGAGCCGGCAAGTCGATCCTCGTGGAGGCGGTCCGCCTTGCGCTGGGCGAGAAGGCGGACCCGGTGACGGTGCGGAGCGGCGAGCCGGAGGCGGAAGTCTCCGCGCTCTTCGACCTGTCCCGCCGGGAGGACCTGAAGGAGGCGTGGGAGGAAGCGGGCTTCCCCTGGGAAGAGGAGCTCGTGCTGCGCAGGGTCATCCCCGCCGCCGGGAGAAGCCGTGCCTACTTCAACGGTCGCGCGGTCGCGCAGTCCGCGCTGACGGAGCTCGCCCCGGCGCTTGTGGAGATGGTGAGCCAGCACAGCGTCCCCTTCCTGCTCTCGAAGGCGGCGGCGCTGGCGTCGATCGACGAGTTCTCCGGTACCGGTCCCCTGGCGCGGGAGGTTCGCCGGCTGTACCGGCGCGTTTCCGCGCTGCGGCGCCAGGCGGAAGAGGCCGCCGCGCGGGGCGAGAGCGCGCGAGGGCGGATCGAATCGCTGGATTTCCAGATCGCGGAGCTTGCGCGCGCCGCCCTCGTCCCGGGAGAGGAGGAGGAACTGGCCGCGGCCCACGCGTCCTTTCGGAACGCATCGAAGGTCCAAGCGGCGCTGCGGGACGCCGAGGGGGCCCTGTCCTCCGCGGAACATTCCGCGTCGTCGTCGCTTTCGTTCGCGGCCGCCAGGGTGCGCGAGGCGGCCGCCGCCGATCCTCGCCTGGCGGAGCTTTGCGAGCGTCTCAGGGGGCTCCAGAGCGAGCTTACGGACCTGGCGCGCGAACTGGTTTCCCGGGCGGGGAGGGTGACGCTCGACGCCGACCGGCGCGAGCAGATCGAGGAGCGCCTGACCGAGATCCGCCGCCTGAAACGGAAGTACGCGAAGGAGGTCCCGGAGCTGATCGCCCACCTGGACGGCCTCCGGGCGGAGCGGGGCGCTCTCGACGCGGCCCTCGAGGAGGAACGAAGGGTGCGCGCCGCCTTGGCGGCGGAAGAAGAGTCGTGCGTCGCCGCCGCATCGGTTTTGAGCAGGGAAAGACAGGGAGGGGCGAAGAAGATGGCCGCCGCCGTGGAGAAGGAGCTTGGGCGCGTAGCCCTTGCGGGCGCGAAGTTCCAGGCCGGGATCGCCACCCGGGGTCCCACGGCCGCTTCCCTTTCCGCGGCGGGGCTCGACGAGGCGGAGCTCCTGTTCAGCGCCAACCCGGGGCAGGACCTGCGTCCCCTGTCGCAGACGGCGTCGGGCGGGGAGCTCTCGCGCGTGATGCTGGCCCTGCGGAACGCCTCCTCCCGAGGCCGGAGCGGCAGGACGATGGTCTTCGACGAGATCGACACGGGGATCGGCGGCCGGGTGGCGGAGCGGGTGGGGGCGCGCCTGAAGGAGCTCGCGGGGGCGGCGCAGGTGATCTGCGTGACTCACCTTCCCCAGGTGGCGGCCTTCGCGGACAGCCACCTCCTGGTGAGCAAGGTCTCCGGGAAGGGGTCCGTCACCACCAGCGTGAAACCGCTCGCGAAACAGGATAGGATAATGGAACTGGCGCGCATGATCTCGGGGGCCGAGGTCACGGGAGAGGCGCGCGCGCACGCGAGGGAATTGATCGAGAGGGCCGCAGGCGGATGATCCGGAAGGCCAGGATGGAGGACGTCAAGGCGATCCAGAAGCTGATCGCCGAGTACGCCCGCAAGGGAGACATGCTGCCGCGGTCGCTCAGCGAGATCTACGAGAACCTGCGAGACTACTTCGTGTGCGTGGAGGACGGCGGAGGGGTGATCGGGTCGGCGGCGGTCCACCTGATGTGGGAGGACCTGGCCGAGGTCCGCTCGCTCGCGGTGCGCGACGACCGGATGGGCCGCGGTTTGGGCACGCAGCTGGTCGAGGCGTGCATTTCCGAGGCGATCGTCCTGGGGATCACGCGCGTGTTCGCTCTCACCTACAAGCCCGAGTTCTTCGAGAAGCTGGGATTCAGGCGGGTGGACAAGTCCGAGCTTCCGCACAAGATCTGGTCCGACTGCCTCAAATGCTCCAAGTTTCCCGATTGCGACGAAGTCGCGCTGGTGGCGGATTTCTCCGGGACGCGGCATGCCTGAGGCCCTTTTCGGCCTCGTCGAGCGGGAAGTCGCGCGGCGCGGCGGAGGACAGGCCGAGTTGTACCTCGTGCGGGAGCGTACGCGCCTGTACAACGCGCGCGGCGGCGGGATCGACTCCATCTCCTTCGCCGACGCCCTCTCTCTGGGCGTCCGCATCTTCCGGAACGACCGGATGGGGTTCTCCTACGGTTTTCGCGAGAGCGGCGACGAGATCGCCCGGATGGTCGAGGCGGCGCTTTTCTGCGCCGATGCCTCGGACCCCGACCCCGCCTACGGCCTTCCCGATCCGGCGGGGGAATTTCCGGAACCCGCCCTGTACGACCCTGCGTGGGAGAACGTCGGAGACCCTGCAAAGGCGGAGTTCGCCGCCGATCTGGAGCGCAGGACCCTGGCCTCCGATCCACGGATGAAACGGGTCCGTTCCGCATCCCTCAAGGAAACGGTCACCGAGGTGAGGTTCCGGAATTCGGCCGGCAGCTTCGGAGCCTGGCGCGCATCGCAATACTTCGCCACCGTGGAGTCGGTGGCCGAACAGGGGGATGAGGGGCAGACCGGCTACGGGTTCGGGTTCGGCCGGCGGTTCGCCTCCCTTTCGGCGGACGCGGTGGCGAAGGAGGCCGGCCTGCGGGCGGTCCGGATGCTCGGGGCCCGCCGCCTGCCGACGGGCCGCTATGCGGCGGTCCTGGAGAACTTCGCTGCGGCCGAACTCCTCGAGGTGCTGATCCCTTCCTTCCTCGCTTCCCAGGTGGCCAAAGGAAAGTCGATGCTTGCCGGAAAGCTGGGGCGGACGATCGCCTCCCCGAAGGTGAACATCTCCGACGATCCCCTGGACGCGCAAGGGAGCGGTTCGCAGGCGTTCGACGGCGAAGGGTCGCCGTGCCGCCGGAACATCCTGGTGGAGAAAGGAGTGCTGAAGGGGGTTCTGGCCGACGCCTTCTGGGGGAGAAAGCTGGGGGCGGAAACGACCGCCAGCTGTCGGCGCCCGGGACCCAAGGCAGTGCCGACGGTGGGGATCTCCAACCTCCTCATCGCACCCGGCGACAAGACGACCGCGGGGATGCTGCGGCAGGCCGGGTCGGGGATCCTGCTGACGGAGTTTCTGGGAATCCACACGGCCGATCCGATCTCGGGGGACTTTTCCGTGGGCGCTGCGGGGATCCGTTTCGAGAGAGGGGAAGAGAAGGAACCGGTTCGCGGGTTTGCCGTTTCCGGGAACGTCCTTTCCCTTCTCCGGCAGGTGACGGAGGTCGGCTCCGACTTCCGGTGGTTCGGGAACGTGGGCTCTCCGTCCCTTGCGGTTTCGGAGATTGCGGTGGGAGGGGAGTAGCGATGGCGGCGGAGCCGCTGTTCATCTTCGACCTGGACAACACGCTCTATCCGCCGGAGGTGAGTCTCTGGAGAATCGTGGACGCCCGGATCGAGCGTTACGTCCAGGAGAGACTCGGCGTGGACCCGGAGATTGCCCGGCGCGTCCGAAAGGACTTCCTGAGGGAGTTCGGGACCACCCTGCGCGGCCTCATGCACCACCACGACGTGCCGCCGGGGGAATACCTCGAATTCGTCCACGACGTTCCGATCCCGGAGATCGTCCCCCCGCGGCCCGACCTCCAAAGGATGCTTTCCGGCCTCCCGGGAAGGAGCGTGGTATTCACCAACGGATCGGAATCGTACGCCCGCCGGGTTCTCGATGCACTGGGTGTTTCGGACATGATGGAAGGGATTTACGGGATCGAATTCATGGAGTACATCGCCAAGCCGTCGCCCTACCCGTATGCCAAGCTTCTGCAGGCGACCGGTGTCCGCGGGGATGCCTCGCTGTTCTGCGAGGATGTCCGCGAGAACCTTCTTCCGGCCCGCGAGCTGGGCATGTTCACCGTCTGGGTGGGGGGCAGGGACGAGGCATCCCCCGCCCATGCCGTGGTGAGCGACGTGTGCGAACTTCCGGGAATCCTGCCGAGGTTCCTGGAGCCGAAATTTTCAGGAGGAAAACGATGACGGAAAAGAAAGGAAAGCGCAGGTACTGGAGGCGTCGCCCCCGGCGCAAGGATGGAGAGGCGGCGGGATCCGTGCCTCCCGCTTCGCCGCAGGCCGGCCCGTTTCCCGGCGAGGGAGAATCCTCGAGCGGGGGGGCGGCCGTTGAGGGGGGAGCCGCCCTTCCTGGAGGGGACAAGATCCCGGCGCAGGAGGAATCGCAGGAGACGCTGACGCCGCCGGAAATCCAGGAAATCGCGAAAACGGTCGAGGGCGCAACCGCCGCGCCGAAGGGGCGCCGTCGCCGGTCCCGCCGACGGGGAGGCAAGGGGGGAGCGCAGGCAGGCCGCCCGGACCAGCGGCAGGGCGAGCCCCCGCCGCGTCCCGACAGGTCTTCCGCCGAGGGGACGCTTGTCGCCGGGGAAGAAGAGGGACAGGCGGCCGGCGAGCTCCCTCCGGTCCCGGAAAGCATCGCGGCGGAGGGGCTGGAGGAACCCCCCGAGGTTTCGCAAGGCGCGGAATCCGAGCTGGCGGGAGAAACCGGGGGCGAGCCGAAGAAGGGACGGCGGCGCAGCCGCCGCCGGGGACGACGTCGGGGAAAGGGGTTGCCGCAGGCGCCCGAAGGGGAGCCCGTTCCCGAAGGCGCTCCCCCGCAGGGAGAGTTCAACGGAGGGGCGGAAGGGACCTCCTCCGAGGAGTCCGCCGAGGCGAGAGAGTCGGTCGCGGCGGCCGAGACGTGGGACGAAGGGGAGGAAGAAGGGGAGGAAGAATCCGCCGAAACCGCCGGCAAGGGGCCGCGGAAGGTGATGCTGATCGACGGGATCCACCCGGAGGAGATCCGTGTGGCGTTCGTCAGCGACGGCAATCTGGACTACTTCGAGGTGGAGAACCAGCGCAGGAAGCAGTTCAAAGGGAACATCTACAAGGGCAAGGTGGTCAACGTCGCCCATGCGATCGAGGCGGCCTTCGTCGAGTTCGGTGGCGGGCGGCATGGCTTTCTCCCCCTGAACGAATACTGCGGCGGCGCGCTGATGGAGAACCTCGGGACGTGGAACGAGGGGGACAAGCGCCCCCACCTGCGGCCCGGGATGGAGATCCTCGTCCAGGTGACCAAGGAGGAGTCCTCCATCAAGGGGGCCGCCCTCACCTCGTACATCAGCATCGCGGGGCGGTACCTCGTGATGATGCTGGGGATGAAGCGGTACGGGATCTCGAAGAAGATCGCGAACGAGAAGGAGCGGGAGCGGATCCGGAAGAACATGGAGAAGCTGACCTACCCGGATCACCTGGGATTCATCGTCCGGACGGTGGGGGCGGGCCAGCCCCTGAAGGACCTGCGGGCCGACCTCGAGAACCTGCTCAAGCTGTGGGACCGGACGGTGGAGGGGGCGCGCACGCAGAATGCGCCGGCGCTTCTCTATGAGGAGCAGGACATCGTCATCCGGACGCTGCGGGACAACTACTGGTCCGACGTCTCGGAAGTCCTGATGAACTCGGCCGACTCGTACCGCAAGGCGCAGGCGTTCTTCGACGTCTACTATCCGAAGCAGATGCAGAAGCTCAAGCTGTACCGGCAGAAACGGCCCCTGTTCTTCAAGTTCAACCTCGAGGAGCAGCTGGAAAGGGCCTGCGCCCGCAAGGTGGCGCTCCCCTCCGGCGGGCACATCGTGATCGACCGGACCGAGGCGCTGTGGTCGATCGACGTCAACTCCGGCCGGTCGGCCAAGGACCGGGATATCGAGGACACGGCCTACCGGACCAACCAGGAAGCCGCATCGGAGGTGGCGCGGCAGCTCCGGATCCGCGACATGGGGGGCTTGATCGTCATCGACTTCATCGACATGGAGAACCGGAATCATATCAAGGACGTCGAGAAGACCCTCAAGGACGCCCTGAAAAAGGACAAGGCGAAAAGCGACGTCTCCGGCATGGGGAAATTCGGCCTGGTGGGGATTAGCCGGCAGCGGATGGGGATCTCCTTCTACGACGTCGTGATGAAGGGATGCGACCAGTGCTCCGGCACGGGCTCCCTTCCCACGCCGGATGCCATGATGGTGCGCCTCCTGCGGCGGGTCCACAACGAGCTGTCACGCGACCCGGCGAAGGATCTGCCGGTCCGCGTGTCGCCGCAGCTCCTGGAGGCGCTGTTGAACCAGAAGCGCGATGACGTCACCGCCCTGGAGAAGATGTGCGGGGCCCGCGTCGTCTTCGTGGCGGACCCCTCTCTTCCCCCCGGGTCTTTTTCCGTGGGAGAAGGAATGACGTAAGAGAACCGGCGAGGCGGAAACACCCCCACGGGAAGGGAGGAAAAGATCGACCCCTCCGTCCAGGACCGCGCCACGCAGGACCGGCTGCACCGCCTCTGCCGGCGGTACATCCGGGTGGCTTTCTTCTACCTCGCCCTGGGCCTGCTCCTGGGCGCGGGGATGCTCGCCTTCGGCAACGACAACTTCCAGTTTGTCCACACCCACGTGCTGCTCATCGGGTTTGTCCTCTTCCTGATCTACGGCATCGGGTTCAAGCTGATCCCCACGATGTTCTTCGGTCTGCCCCGGGTCGTCTCCATCGGCTGGGCGGAAGTCCAGTTCTGGCTGGCCAACGTCGGGCTGGCGGGAATGCTGGTCGGAGCCGTGATGCCGGTGGGCCTGGGGCTGGACCGGGTTTCCGTCCTCTTCGGGCTCGTCGAGGCCGCCGCCGGCATCCTCTTCGCCGTCCTGATGGGAAAAACGATCGGCGGGAAATAGCCTCCGCCCCTACCAGATGGTCCAGCCGCCGTCCACGTAAACCGTCTGGCCGGTAATGAAATCGGAAGCCCTGGAGGCCAGGAAGACGACCGTCCCCTCGAGTTCCTCCGGCTGCCCCCACCGTCCCATCGGGGTTCTCTCGTTGATGAATCGAAACCGCTCCGGGTCGTTCCTCAACGCCGCCACCAGTGGAGTTTCGAAGTAGGTGGGTCCGATGGCGTTGACCTGGATATTGGACCCGGCCCATTCGATCGCCATCACCTTGGTCAGCTGGACGATTCCCCCCTTGCTCGCCGCGTACGCCGCCTGGTGGTTCATCCCCACGGCCCCGAAGATCGAGGAAAGGTTGATGACCTTCCCTCCCCCCTGGCGGATCATCACGGGAGCCACCGCCTGGGAAACGAGAAAATAGCCTTTCAGGTTGGTGTCCAGGACGCTGTCCCACTCTTCCTCCGACAGGTCCAGCACGGTCTTGCGGATGTTGATCCCGGCGTTGTTCACCAGGATGTCGATTCGGCCGAATCGCGAAAGGATCGAGTCGACCGCTTCGAGGATGCTCTCCCGGTCCACGACGTCCAGCGGGAAGGTCTCGACCCGGGTCCCGAACTTCCCGACTTCGGCTGCCGCCCTCCGGAGGTCGTCGGGGTTCCGGGCGCACAGGGCCAGGTCCGAGCCGGCCTTCGCCAGTCCCGCGGCCATTGCTTTTCCCAGCCCCTTGGAGGCCCCGGTCACCATGGCGACCTTCCCCGTGAGGTCGAAGAGATCCAACGCCATAGCATCCCTCCCGTTTAAAACGATATGCTATAATTCTGCCCGGTTTGCTTCACACAGGCATTCAATATAATTGCACCGGGAGGCGTACGCAAATCGTCCGGTAAAACCACGAAGAGGGGAGGGGCCACATGGGGAAGAAAGGGATCAGCCGTCGTCAACTTCTCAAGCTGGCAGGCACCGGTTCGATCGCCGCCGCCGCGGGGGGCATCGGTCAGGGGCTGCTCATCCCGAAAAATCTTTGGGCGGCCACGCCGAAGATCAAGGGCCCGGTCAAGATCGGGTACCAGGCGGTTACCTCGGGAACCTTGGCCGGGTACGGGGAGTTCCACAAGATGGGCGCCGTCATGGCGGTGGAGGAGATCAACGCGAAAGGCGGGATCGCCGGGCAGAAGGTGGAAATAGAATTCCGGGACTCCACGACGAAGGCCGACGTGGCGATTGAGAATGCCCGCTATTTCGTGGACAGTTGGGGAGCGGATTTTTTGGCGGGCATCGATTCCTCCGGGCAGGTCCTGGCGCTTGCTCCCGTCATCGAAAAGCTCGACCGCGTGCTCATCGTCACGCACGCCGCCACGGAAAAGCTCACCGAGGAGGCTGTATTCAAGAAGGGGATCAAGCAGATCTTTAGGATTTGCAACGCCACGTACCACGACGGCCATGCGGCGGCGCTGGTCGCGAAGGACTTGCCCGCCATGAAATGGGCGACCATAAGCCCCAAGTACGAGTACGGCTTCACCTGCTGGAAGATGTTCCAGGACACGCTCAAGAAGCTCAAGCCGGGCGTTTCGTTCACCGCGGAGTCTTGGGCGCCATTCGGCACCACGGACTTCTTTTCCCACATCGGCACGATCATGGACGCAAATCCCGACGGACTGTATTCCACGGAATGGGCGGGAGAACTTATCACGTTCGTCAAGCAGGCGAAAGAGGCAGGCCTCTTCGATAAGATCAAACACGTCATGTTCCCCGTCGGCGCCGCGATGGATGTCCTTGAGGGGCTGGGAAAAGATATGCCCGATAATATCTGGATCTCCGGGCGGTACTTCTTCCGGTACCCTAACAACAAGACGAACAACGAGTGGGTGGAAAGGTTCCGGAAGCGGTGGAACCATTACCCGGCCTATGTCTCCGAAACGGGGTACTCCGCCTTGTACGCAATCAAGGCTGCAGTGGAAAAGGCGGGCTCCAAGGAGACAAAGGATGTGATCCAGGCCCTCGAGGGGATGGAGATGGATTCTCCCGCGGGGCACCGCGTGTTCCGGAAGGAAGACCACCAGGCGATGTACGACGTTCCTTGGGGGAAGACCGTAGCCGATCCCAAATATCCCTTCAAGGTGATGGGGGAGATGAAA
>Ga0334722_10008123_pt1 | contig 10068 bp, 9 predicted proteins | sample C3_bottom_MG_FD_207210 | JGI IMG/M metagenome (GOLD analysis project Ga0334722, IMG submission 207210) | Sediment microbial communities from Yellowstone Lake, YNP, Wyoming, USA - C3_bottom | ecosystem: Environmental > Aquatic > Freshwater > Lake > Sediment | place: USA: Wyoming | collected... | reverse complement strand
CTTCGAATATTTTTGTGCGACAAAATCACAGGAGGGAGTATCGCATGCTTTCTGTCTTGCGTTCTTTCCCGAGAAATGGCCAGGAGTAAAGAGACCTGCGCAGCAGCCGCGTTGGCCGGTCCCGGGCGCTATGCTATAGTCCGGACGTGACGTTCAACGTCTCCGCGCGACCGGTTGCCCCTTCCTCAGCCTGCCCGCTGTGCGGGGCGGAATTCCCCCGTCGGCGCATCGCATCGGTCGCCTACCGAGACGTCTGGGAGGCGCTGGCGACGCAGTGGGAGGCGCGCGTGCCGGAGGAGGTCGCGCGGCGGCTCACCCCGGCTCCCGAGTCGGCGCTGCTCGCGTGCGGCGCCTGCGGGCTGCAATATTTTTCGCCCGCGCTGCCGGGAGACCGCGACTACTACCTGGCACTCGCGGCGAGCCCGCGCTATTACTCCCCCACGAAGTGGGAGTTCGGCTGGGTCGGCGACCGGCTCGCGCCGGGAGACGCGGTCCTCGACGTCGGGTGTGGTGCCGGGGATTTCCTCGCCGCTGTCGCGCCGCGCGTTCGCCGCGCGGCGGGGCTGGAGACGAGTTCGGCCGCTGCTGCCGCGGCGCGCGCCCGGGGGCTCGATGTGGAACTCGCCGGCCCCGAGGACTTCGCCCGGCGGCACGAGGGGGAATTCGATGCCGTGTGTCTGTTCCACGTGGCCGAGCACGTACCGGTCGTCCTGACGCTCCTTCAGGCCGCCGTGCGCTGCCTGCGGCCCGGCGGCACGCTCTACGTCTCGGTGCCGAATCGGCGGCGGATCTGCCGGGGGGCCCTCGAGTCGCTGGACTGCCCGCCGCACCACCTCTCCCGGTGGGCGCCGCGACAGCTCGCCTGGCTGGCCGGCGCGCTCGGCATGCGGTTCGTCCGGCTCGCCTGCGAGCCGGCGGACCCGGCGATGCTGCGCGACTGGCTGCCGCGGCGACTTGCCGCGCGGCTCGAGAAGATCCCGGCGGCCGGTGCGGCGCTCGGCTGGTTGTCGACGCGGATTCTCGACCGCACCGTGTTTCACCGCCGTCTGCTGCGGGCCTATGGGAAAACCCGGTTCTTCGACCGCCTCGGGTTCCACGGGATGTCGATGGTGGCGGCGTACGTTCGCGCGCCGGCTCGGGGAGGAGGCAGGTGAGGAAAGGACTGCTGGCGTTGTTCGCGGCCCTTGCAGGTCGCGGCCCGCAAGGCGCGGGCGAACGTTTCGAGTTGCTGCGCGAGGCCGGCCGCCGGCTCGTTCCGGACTACCGCTTCAAGTGGCCGCAGATGGCCTGGTGGCGCGATCGGGAATTCAACGCCTACCTCGAGCGCTTCGGCGAACGGGGAGGTGGGAACGACGACCGCCGCTGGATGCTCGGGCAGCTGCTGCGCCTCGTCGCCGGCGTACCCGGGGACACCGCCGAGTGCGGCGTCTACCGTGGCGCCGGCTCCTACCTGATCTGTAGCGTCAACGCGGCGCAGCGCGGCGCCCCGCGGCGGCACTTCGTCTTCGACTCCTTCGCCGGTCTCTCCGCCCCCACCGCGGTCGACGGTACCCACTGGACGCGCGGCGATCTCGCCTGCGGCGCCGAGGAGGTGCGGCAGGTACTCGCGGAGTTCCCCGGCGTCAGTCTCCACCCAGGCTGGATTCCCACCCGCTTCCCCGATGTCGCTGACCGACGGTTCGCGTTCGTCCACATCGACGTGGATCTCTACGAGCCGACGCGCGACAGCCTCGCGTTCTTCTACCCCCGCATGAGCGAGGGGGGGGTCATCCTCTGCGACGACTACGGGTTCACGAGCTGCCCGGGAGCCACGCAGGCCGTCGACGAATTCCTCGCGGCCCGCCTGGAAAAGATGATCGCGCTGTCGTGCGGCGGCGGCTTCCTCCTCAAGGGTCGGGCCACCTCGAGCGCGCTCATCGCACCCGCGTCTGCGCCAGGCCCGGACCCGGCGGGGTGATCCCGCTGCTCGCGCGCGGGATCTCCGGGCCGGCAGCGCCGCCTTGGAAATGCCGGATTGAGGCACAGAGAAGCCGCGTTTGAGGCCGTAAGAAATCAGGACCGGCTTCCGCGGGCGCTCGGCAAGAGGTATCGTCGGCTTTGCAGCGGCAAGGGAGGAGTCGATGTCAAAGAAAACGGGTAGGGGGCATGCCGGAGAAATCGCGGCGGGCGAGCGCTTCGCCTTCGGGAAAAACTGGCTCCGCTTCATCGACGGGCTCGACGAGGCGCGAATCGACGCCGCGGTCGCTTCCGTTCGGAAGCTGACCGGGCTCGACACACTCGCCGGCAAGCGGTTTCTCGACATCGGTTCGGGAAGCGGTCTGTTCTCTTTGGCGGCCATGCGGATCGGCGCCGCCCAAGTGCTCTCTTTCGATTACGATCCCGACAGCGTCCGCTGCGGACTCGAGCTGAAAGCACGCTTCTTCCCCGGAGACGATCGCTGGCGCATCGCTGAAGGATCCATCCTCGACAAACCGTTCCTCGGAGCACTCGGCATTTTCGACATCGTCTATTCCTGGGGCGTGCTCCATCACACGGGCGACATGTACCAGGCCTTTGCGAACACCGCCGCACTCGTAGCGCCTTCCGGCCTCCTCGCAATCGCCATCTACAACGACCAGGGCACGAAAAGTCGCGCCTGGCGGGCGGTCAAGTCCGCATATTGCCGCACCCCCGGAGCGCTGCGCCCCCTCCTCTTCTTCCCGATTCCCCTGCTGTTCGAACTCCGGTGGCTGGTCGGCGATCTGATGCGTGGGCGGTCGCCCCTCTCCCGCTGGCAATCCGCCACGCGTGGCATGAATCCGTGGCGCGACTGGATCGACTGGCTCGGCGGCTACCCGTTCGAGGTCGCGACGCCCGAAGCGGTCTTCGACTTTTTCCATGCGAAGGGGTTCCGGCTCGAATGCCTGACCACCTGCACCGGAGGGTTCGGGAACAACGAGTTCACCTTCAGCCGGGAAAATTTGTCCGAGCGACGGGCCGGCGATCGCTGATGCCGAAACCGGTCAAGATCTGCTTCGTCGGTTTTTACGCACGGCCGCTGTTTCAGCCGGCACGAACGGGCGACATCGGCGGCGCGGAGGTACAACTCTATACGCTGGCTCGGGAACTGGCTCAGGACTCCGGGTTCCGTGTCGACTTCATCGTCCGCGACGAACAACGCGGGTCCGAGACGATCGACGGCGTGACCGTTCACAAACTGGCGCTCATCAGCAGGCCCGGCCAAGGAAGACAGCTCGCCTACGCCGCCGGCCTGTGGCGCCTCTTGTGGACGATCCATCCAGATGTCGTCGTGCAGCGCGCGGCGGGCGCTCTGACGGCTCTCCTCGGCCTCTATTGTGCATTGCACCGGAAGCGATTCGCCTACATGACCGCCGCCGACTCCGATGTCGAGCCGGAAAAGCCCGCCGGATTCCCGGGGAGTGCAGCGTGGCAGGCATACCGCCTCGGCCTTCGCCTGGCGGACCGGGTGATCGTCCAGCACGACCGGCAAAGGCAACGGCTCCTGGAAAACTACGGAAAGGCGGGGATTGCACGACCCTGCGCTCTTGAGGCGGGTGAGGCCATGCCGGCTGGAGTGCGGCGGAATATCCTGTGGGTTGGCCGCTGCGAACGCATCAAGCAGCCGGAAATGTTCGTCTCACTGGCACAAGTCTTCCCGCAGGAGTCCTTCGTCATGGTCTGCCCGCCCGCCGCGAGCGGGGCTGCCTACTTCGAGTCCGTCCGGAACCAGGCACTGCGGCAGCGGAACCTGACCTTCGTGGAACACGTCCCTTTCCGGGAAATTGCGGCGTATTTCCAGGCAGCAGCTCTCTTCGTCAACACCTCCATCCAGGAAGGATTCCCGAACACCTTCGTGCAGGCCTGGATGCACGGAGCCCCGGTAGTGTCGCTCTCGGTGGACCCGGGAAGCGTGATGGCGCGGCACGGGCTCGGCATCTCGTGCGACGGGTCGCAGGCAGCGCTTGAGACGGCCTTGGCCACGCTCCTGGCAGATCAGCCCCTGCGGGAACGACTCTCCCTGGACGCCTACGCCTACGCGCACAAGCACCACGACATCCGGCGGCAAGTCGAACTCGACCGGCTCTGGATCTCGGGTTTGGGGGACTCATGTGCGGAATAGCCGGATTCTTGGCGACGGGAGCGGGACAGCACGGACCGGAACTGCTCGCGGCGATGGGGAACGCGATGGCGCTCCGGGGGCCCGACGGCTCGGGCGAGTGGCTCTCGCCTGACGGCCGCGCGGGCCTCGCCCACCGGCGACTCGCGATTCTGGACCTTTCGGAAGGCGGCGCGCAGCCGATGGTCTCCGACGACCGCCGGTTCGCCATCTCGTTCAACGGCGAGATCTTCAACTACCGCGAGATCCGGGAGGAGCTCATGGGTCGCGGGCACGCGTTCCGGAGCGACTCCGACACCGAGGTGCTGCTGGCCGCCTGCCGCGAGTGGGGCGTCGAGGGCGCGGTGTCCCGCTTCATCGGCATGTTCGCCTTCGCCCTATGGGACGATCGGGAGCGCAGGCTCTCCCTCGTGCGCGACCGGCTCGGCATCAAGCCGCTCTTCCTCGCCCGCGCCCCGGGGCTTGTGCTGTTCGCCTCCGAGCTCAAGGGGATCGTGGCTTGCCCCGCGTTCTCACGGGAGGTCGACCGCGCCGCACTGCAGCATTACCTGTCGTTCCAGTACGTTCCCGCCCCGATTGCGATCTACCGCGACGCTGAAAAGGTGTTGCCGGGACACATCGTCGCGATCGGCGCCGACGGGTCGCGCAGCGATCGCTGCTACTGGTCGCTCGCCAGGTGCTGGGACCCGGCCGCCGGTGCCCGGCGTAGCGAGGACGACCTCTTCGACGAACTGAAGGGGCTGCTCGCCTCCTCGATCCGCTACCGGATGATCAGCGACGTCCCGCTCGGCGCATTCCTCTCCGGCGGCATCGACTCTTCGCTGGTCGTGGCGCTGATGCAGCGCGAGGCGGCGGGACCGGTCAAGACCTTCTCCATCGGCTTCTCCGAGCCGGGTTACGACGAATCCGGATACGCCCGCGCGGTCGCAGCGCACCTGGGAACGGAGCACCACGAGAAGATCTGCACGCCGGCGGAGGCGCTCTCGCTCGTCCGCAGGCTTCCCGATGCGTACGACGAGCCGTTCGCCGACTCCTCGGCGATCCCGACCATGCTCGTCTCAGCCTTTACCCGGCAGCACGTCACGGTCAGCCTTTCGGGCGACGGCGGCGACGAGCTGTTCTGCGGCTATCCCCGCTACGACTGGATCCGGTATGCGGGGTTGCTCAAAAACGTGCCAGCGGCGTTGCGCGTTCCCGCCTGCCGGCTGCTCTCGCGAATTCCGGTCCACAAGGTCCAGCGAGCCGCCGAAACGCTGCTGCACGATGACGAGGCGCAGCTCTACTTTCACACGGTGGGCATTGTCGAAGGTCGGCGGATGCGCGAAATCGTCCCCGAGGTCATCGACGACAGCGCATTGCCCTGGTTCACGATCTTCCGCGACCGGCGGTGGGGCGGCAGCGAGGAACGCGCGATGGCGACCGACATTCAAACCTACCTGCCCGACGACATCCTGACGAAGCTCGACCGCGCCTCGATGGCGTACTCGCTCGAGGCGCGCGTCCCGCTGCTCGACCACCGGATCGTGGAGTTCGCGGCACGTCTCCCGCTGGGGCTCAAGCGGCACGGGAACGTGAAGAAATACCTGCTGCGCAAGGCGTTGCACGAACTCGTCCCGCCCGTGCTGGTTGAACGGCCCAAGATGGGCTTTGGGATCCCCCTGAACCGCTGGCTGCGAAAAGAGCTGCGGCCGCTGCTCGATGAGTATCTGTCGCCGGAACGGGTGCGGCGCGAGGGATTTCTGAAGCCGGAAGGGGTAACGCGGCTGATCGACGAGCACCTCGCAGGCACCCGCGACCACCAGTATCGGCTGTGGGCGCTGCTGGTTTTCGGTATGTGGCGGGAACGCTGGCTGGGCTAGCGCGCGATCTCTATCCAGTCGATGAAGGAAACCGCCTTCTCCCCGGTGTTGTCCGAATCGTTCATCACGGCGAGACTGGCGCGGCGCGGCGGGTCCTTGCCGAAAACCCGGCGATAATCCCCGAGCACATCGGCCTCTTCTTCGACCCACTGCCCGACCTTCGCTGCACCCTTCTCCTTGAGGAACATCATCATCGAGTCAGTGTAGGGGCTGACGACGAACTCGGCTGGGTTGTCGCGGCTCTCCCAGACGTAGTTCACGCCGCTGTCGGGCGGATACTCCCCGTAGACGGCTTTGGCAAAACCGTATTTCAAACGCTTGCCCGCCGAGGCGGTCGCCGGGTCGTATTGAAAGATGACATAGACCCGGATGGGGTAATCGTCGCCGGACTTCTTCGTAGCGTCTCCTTTTTGATAGATGTTCTCGACCCGCCAGCGCCAGCGCAAACGGGGATACGCGTAGACATCGTACTGCTTCTTCCAGACGATCCCCGAGGCGGAGCGATCGCTCTCGGCCTTGAGCCAGAAACCGGACTGATCGGCATTCGTGGCGACAGAGTACGTCGAGTGTCGCTCGATCTTCGGGAAGGTCAGCGGCCGCCAGGCCTCGAGGCTCGTGAATTCCTCGCGCAGCAGCACGTCGCCGTCAGCGGCGTGCAGATGACCCGCGATCGAGATCGGCAGCAGTATCGCAACGACGGTTGCGGCTGCAACCGCCCCGACCAGGGACCTCATTCCGCGTTCCGTCGTCGGGGTCCTGTCGCTGCGGACCGTCCATCCAGCTCGACCATTCGCTTTGTAGTCGGTTGGGTACGCCTTGCATTGGGGGCTCACGGCCTCGTTCGGCCTGCGATCGGATCGTAGGCCGGAGAAGCGCCGCTGGTACTGCCTTATTGGCCTCGCTTCGCTCCCCCGCTGGAGACCTCCCCTCCGCGCCACCCCTCCGCAGTTCCTCCGCACAACCCCGTTCACCATCGTCCACGTCCCGGTCACGCGGGTTCCTCTGCGAGCAGCATCGCCGCCGCCAGCAACTGGCAGCACCCGAGCGGGGTGCGCTCGAGAGCGCCACCAAGCGCGCGTACGAGTTCGCGTGCCCGCTCACCGTACCGGGACTCGCCCGTAGCGCTACCGAGGCGCACGAGCACCTCGGCGGCGACCGCGGCACCCGCCGGGAGCGCGGCATCGGCGGCAATCACCTGCCGCAACGGCAGCAGCGCATCCGGCGCGGAGAAAAAGAGCCCGCCCGCGCCATCGCTGAAGCGGGCAGTCATCGCTTCAACGAGCGCACGCGCCTCGTCCAGCCAGCGGAATTCGCCGGTTGCACCATGCAGTTCGAGGCAACCCCAGGCGAGGTCCGCATAGTCATCGACCACCGCCGGAAACGCCGCTTCGCCGTCGCGGTAGCGGTGCAGGAGGTTCCCCGCCGCGTCTCGCAGCTTCGTCAAGACAAATTCGGCCGCACGACCCGCCTCGCGCGCATACGACGGCTCGCCAAAAACAACGGCCGCCTTCGCGAGCGCCGCGATCATCAGGCCGTTCCAGTCCGCGAGCACCTTGTCGTCGCGGCGAGGGCGAACGCGCTTCTCCCGCGCAGCCAGCAGCTCTTTCCGGGACGCCTCCAGCGCAGGCGGCAGCCCCCCGGCGCGCAGCGTGAAGTCGCTCGCCCCGATCGCCAGCGGCGAAAGCCGGTGCAGGATGTTGTGGTCGGAACGCTCGCCGATTTCACTGGTGAAGTTGCCGTTCGCCTTCATGTGGAACGCAGCCGCGAACTCCTCGGCGGCAGCCGGGCCGATCAGCGCGATTACCTCGTCGGCTCTCCAGAGATAGAACCGCCCCTCTTCGCCCTCACTGTCGGCGTCTTCCGCGGCCGCAAACCCGCCGTCCGGCGCCCGCAGGTCGCGCAGCACGTACGCGAAGATCTCCTCCGCGGTGTCCCGGAACGCGGTATCCCCCCAGAGTCTGAACGCCTCGGTGTACGCCAGCGCGAGCAGCGCCTGATCGTAGAGCATTTTCTCGAAGTGCGGCACGAGCCAGCCCGCATCCGTCGAGTAGCGGTGAAAACCATAGCCAAGGTGGTCGAAGATGCCGCCGAGCCGCAGCGCACGCAGCGTCTCCTCGACCATGACGCGGGCGCGCCCGTCCCCCCCGTGCCGCTCGGTGTACCGCAGCAGAAAGAACAGCCACGGCACGGTCGGGAACTTCGGCGCCGTCCCGAAACCACCCCAGCGCGAGTCGTAGAGGCGCACCAGTTCGCTCCGGACCTCGTCGATGACTTCGCGACCCGGGAGCGGAGCCGCCGCCGGGCGCACCTGCGCCGCAAGCGCGCGTTCCAGTTCGTCCGCCGTCTTGAGCACCTGCTCGCGCTCGTCGCGCCAGAGCCGGCCGAGCAGCGGCGCCAGATCCATCATGCCCGGCCGGCCGACGCCGGACTCCTTTGGAAAATACGTCCCCGCGAAGAAGGGTTTGCCTGCCGGCGTCAGCACCACGGTCAGCGGCCAGCCGCCGCTGCCGGTCAGGCCCTGGCAGAACGCCATGAAGATGTGGTCGACAGCCGGCAACTCCTCACGGTCGACCTTCACCGCAACGAACTGCTCGTTCATCAGCCGCGCCACTTCGACGTCCTCGAAGCACTCGCGCTCCATGACGTGGCACCAGTGGCACGCGGAATAGCCGATTGAGACGAACAGCGGCACGTCGCGCTCGCGCGCCGCCGCGAAGGCCTCCTCCCCCCACGGGTACCAGTCGACCGGATTGCCGGCGTGGGAGAGCAGGTACGGGCTTTTCTCGCGGGCCAGCCGGTTGGACGCGGTCACGGTTACGCGTGGACTCTGATGTGCCGCACGGCCGGGAACCGCGCGAGCGCGTCGACGATCGCGCGCTCCGAGATGAGGTGCTCGGAGGCGATCGTGATGCGGTAGGTCATTCGCCCGCTTTCGGCGTCCAGTTCGTATTCCATTCCCGTGATGCGGGGCCCGTTGTCGGTGACGGCGGCGCGCAACTGCTCCTCGGGGGCGTCGCGATCAACCACGATCGTGACGTACTTGTACGCCAGGCGCGGGATGCGCTCCTCGACGTAGCGCAGCAGCCAGAGCGAGACCAGCGTGATCGTGAAGCTGAGAATTGCGGCAAAGCGCAGGCCGCAACCAACCGCCAGGCCGATCGCCGAGACGATCCAGAGACAGGCCGCGGTGGTCAGCCCATGCACACTCAAACCCGATTTGAGAACGACGCCCGCGCCGAGAAAACCCATACCCGTGATAGCCCCGGCGGCCAGGCGCCCGGGGTCGAAGCGGAAGACATCGCCGCCCCCGGCCCCGCCGCCGAGCGACTGCGAGACGGTCATCAGCAGGACGGCGGCGACGCAGACGAGCAGGTGCGTACGAAAGCCGGCGGGACGGCCGTGCACCTGCCGCTCGAGCCCGATCCCGCCGCCGAGCAGCGCGCCGAGAAGCAGGCGGCCCGCGATTTCGAGTTCAGTGATCCCGATCATGATGAGAGATCATACTCCAACCAGATCATTCGGGCGGGGTTCACCCCCGCCCGCGAGATGGGCCGATGCTGCCGGCTCGGCCGTTACTGAACGACGCAGACGGCGAGCCCGGCGGCCTTGTGGATGAGCTTGCTCACGATCCCCCCCGCAATCAGGTGCTTGCCGTCGGCGATACCGCAGCGGCCGAGGACGATGGTGTCATGCTTCCCCTGGGCCGCTTCGTCGAGCAGGCTGTCGGCGATGTCGGCCGAGCCGAGGACGAACTTCATGTGGACCCGCTCCCGCGCGAAGCCTTTCTTGACCAGTTCGCCCATCGCACCTTCGATGATCGGCTCGATGTACTCCCGCTGCTTGCCCATCAGGGTGTCGATCACCTTCTTGCGCTCCTGCTTTTCCTTGCTGTTCAGGAGGTGGCCGTCGTCCCAGTACATGGCCGGCAGGTTCGGGAAGACGTGCACGAACGTCACGTCGAGATCCTGCCCTTTCGGGAACTGCTTCATCACGTACGCGACGGCCCGCAACGAGCAATTCTTGTCGTGGATACCGATCAGCATCTTGCGCATTTCCCATCTCCTCCTGTTGGCAGGCCGCTGAATAGGGCTG
>Ga0334722_10008122_pt1 | contig 10068 bp, 7 predicted proteins | sample C3_bottom_MG_FD_207210 | JGI IMG/M metagenome (GOLD analysis project Ga0334722, IMG submission 207210) | Sediment microbial communities from Yellowstone Lake, YNP, Wyoming, USA - C3_bottom | ecosystem: Environmental > Aquatic > Freshwater > Lake > Sediment | place: USA: Wyoming | collected... | reverse complement strand
AGTGCGGATCAAGAAGACCATGTGTCGATGTCGACGAATGCGGCGCGACACGCGCGCGAAATCGTTTGGAACTCCACACACATTCTGGCAATCGAATTGATTGCCGCCGCGCAAGCAGTCGATTTGCGCCTGAAAAACCTGGGACGCAGCGTCGAGATGTTGGGGAACGGAACGCGCGCCGCGCACGCGCGGATACGCCAGGCGATTCCATTTTTGGATCGAGACCGCGTTCTGGCGAAAGACATCGAGCAGGCAGTCGAGTTGATGGCGAGCGGTGATCTCATCGCCAATTCCAATCTCTAATCTCCAATCCCTAATTTCCAAATATTGAAACAAGGAGGTTTCGACAATGCTGTTGTGGGACATTTTTGTTCTGTTCACTCGCGTGGCGATGTTTTCCTGGGGCGGTGGTCCCGCATCATTGGCGTTGATGCAACGCGAGTGCGTTGACGCGGGCTGGATCACATCAGCAGAGTTTGCGGACGCGGTGGCGATTGGCAATGCGTTGCCAGGTCCGATTGCGCCGCAAGTATCGGCGTACGTCGGCTACAAGTTGGCGGGTGTTTGGGGTGCAGTCGCCGCTGCCGCTGGGACTGTTCTGCCGACGACGCTGTTGATGCTCATCATGATCGTCTTTTTCTTTGGTATCAAAGACGATCCGAACGTCACAGCGATGATCTCGGCAGTTCGCCCAGTCGTGATCGGTTTACTTTTGTGGACGGCGTACGATATGGCGGGCACGGTGTTCGGCGCAAAGAAAATTGGTTGGAGCGATGGCTTGCTGCAAAGCTGGGACAAGGCGATCATCGCGGTGGTGTCGTTTGGCTTGCTCACTTTTACAAGCATCAATCCCGTATTTATTATTCTCGGCGCAGCGGTATTGGGTTTGATTGTTTACCGTTGAAGGAAGAACAAAGCAGAACAAAAAAGGATGGACGAAGCAAGTCGTCCATCCTTTTTTGTTGCATCACTTGCTTGTGTTTAGCATCACCGCTTCTTCTGCCATGCTAAACAAGGTAGGCAGATCAAACGGTTTGGCGACGACTCGATCGATATTCTTTTTCTGGAGTTCTGCGGGAGTCATCTCGATGGGCCATCCTGTGGTCAATGCAATCAAGACGCGCGGATTGATGGCTTTGATTTCTCGCGCCACATCCCAACCCGACATCTCGGGCATTCCCAGGTCGGTAAAGACAACGTCGAACGGCTTGGCTTTGAAAGCGGCGATGCCTTCGGAGCCGCTCTCGGCGGCGACGACATTGTGCCCTTGCATTTTGAGAATGCGCGTCAATAATGTCCGCACAGACGAATCGTTGTCGATGACGAGAATGTTTGCGGCGCGAGTGGGTGGCATAGGTTGTTTTCCTTTTTGCGGTGTCACTCCCCGGGCGATTGGAAGCGACACGGTAACCGATGTGCCATTTTGGGGTTTGCTATCGATGACAATTTTTCCTGAATGGTCTTGGACAATTTTGGCGGCGAGGGTCAAGCCGAGTCCGAGATGTGGCGACGCTTTGGTGGTGAACAAGGGATCGAGCGCGCGGGCGCGGTCAGCCATAGTCATGCCATCGCCGTTGTCCGTAATCGAGACCAGGACATTGTTGTCTTTGCGCTCAGTGCGCAGAGTAATCAGTCCTCCGGACGGCATTGCCTCGATAGCATTCATCAGGATCGCGACAAACACCTTGCGTAATTCGACCGCATCGACAAGCACGGGTGGAACATCGGCGAAATCTTTGACGACATCGACAAAGATGCCGCGCGCTTCGGCTTGGTCGCGCCAGACAAAGCGAGTGATTTCAGCCGCGTCGCGTAACAGCATATTGACATCGACGTTTTGCTTTTCGACGGGGTTGGACAGGGCGAAATCTTGGATGCGGCGGATGACGCGTGCGCCGATGGATGCGGTGCTTTGAATTTCTTCCAGCTCACCGCGAATTTCATAATCCTGGGTGCGTTCCAGTAATAATTGCGTGCGACCCAGGAGTGTGGCAAACAAGCCATTGAGCGCGTGGGTCATTCCGCCCGTCAGTTGTCCCAGGGTTTGCTGACTGCCAGCGTCCATCAGTCGAGTTTGGGTTGTCTCGTCGGTTGGAGTATTGGGACTAGAGCGGCTCTGGTCAGTTCCTTCGACATAGACCGCGCCCACCGTGGTGACCGCGCCGTCGAAGAGATCGTCAAAAGCATCGAAGACCAGCGGCATGGTGGGATCGTCGGCGTAGGCGCGCAATACAAAATCCAAGATGGCGCGTTGGTAATCGCGCAGTAAACGCAGCGTCAAATCAAATGACATGCCTTCGTATGCCAAGGCGCGGCTCCAAGCGGCGAGATGGAAGAAGGCTTGGCGCGGATTGCCGCGTTTCAGTTCGCCGAAAAAAGCGCGCACAAAATCGTCCTGCGCGCTGTGCGCCATGGCGTCTGCGGAAAGCGGGACGAGCGCGGCGGTCTCGCGGTACGCTTTGGTCCACGCGTCGATCAGGTCATTCGCGTACGGCTCTAGCTGCGATGAGAAATCCGCGAGAATTTGTTGATGGTTCAGGATATGCTCGGCGACTTGGTCGAGCACATGGTCGGATAGAGCATGTGGTTCTGTCAAAAGTTCGCCTCCGATCAATCTGAAAACACTTGGGTGGCAACGATGCGCCGCCCATCCGCGCCGATGGCAATCGCCACGCCCGTGCGGCGATAGTTTCCGTTCATGATATTGGCGCGGTGTTCGGGACTATTCAGCCAGCCCTGAGCAAATTCGCTTGCCAGGTCGGTGGGGTTGTAGCGTGCGGCAACGGTCAGCCACGGCGGAACCCAGCCCGCATCGTTTTTCAGTTCGGCAATGTTTTCACCCGCATAGCGGTACGCATAATTGGTGGCTTGAAGGTACCGCAGAAAAGGTTCTTGTCCCGTCTGCGGATCGTAATGACTAAAGTAATCTCGTCCGATCATGTCTTTACTGCGATCACTGGCGATGCGCGTCAGGCTGGTGTCGGATTTTAGCAACGCCAATCCTTTTTGCGCGCGCGCCGCGTTGATGCTGTCGATGATTTGCCGCGCGGCTAGCGTCATGTCGATCTGCGATGTGTCGGGCGATGCGGCGACGGACGCTCTGGGGATGCGAAATTGCCAGCCCGGTTTGATCGACGATGGGTCGCGCGCGATTGATGGGTACTTGTCCGAATTCAGATTGATGATTTGCTCAATTGTCACGTGAAACCGCGCGGCGATTTGCCCCACCGTGTCGCTTGACTGAACGGTGTAGGTGATATAATCGCTTGCCGATAGTGCGGTGTCGGCGGGAGCAAATGCCTGCGCTACATTGCACGCAGTAAGCAAGGGTAAAAGAAAAATAGCAACGCTCAAAATAAATCGATGACTCACCGAGTACCTTTGTTGGCAATGCTACAAGACTCACTGTTATCATTCTGAGAACGTCATGCCATCACAGGCATGTTCAAGACAAGAAACTTGTGTGGAGCGCTCCCGTCCCCGAATAAAATTCGGGGTCTCAAGGAGGTGAAAATCCGATCAATCGGATTAGTACGCCCAATCGGTTTCTAACCGATTCGCAGCGCGCCTGGTTGAGACGCCGATTTCCAATCGGCGGCGGTGCCGCAAGTTTCTGAGGAGCAGCTCTGGAAATCTTGCCGCGTTTTGAATTCAAGAAAGCGACGAAGAATCTGAATGACAAAGCGACTTTTGCGTTACTGCCTTTTTCGTGATGCAAAGCCAAAATGTGCTTTACGAGCTAAACGTATCTTTCAAGATTGCAATAAGGATGACGATCACGACGGCAAATCCCAGTGCCGCCATCGATGCCGAACCGCCAAGCATCATCGTTGTATCCGACGCGGATGTCAAGGTAGCTGATGGTGTCGCGCTGGGTGTTGCGGCGATCAGGGTTGGTGTATTTGTCGCAACGATGGTTGGTATATCCGTTGCGACCTGAGTTGGTGTTGCGCTCGGCGCGCTTGTCGGCGATGCGGCGATCGTTACAGTCGCACTTGGGCTGGGTGTTCGTGTCAGCGTTCGCGTTGGACTAGGCGACGGTGTGGTCGGCAAATTCAAAAATATCGAATCGTTCGCTGTCGCCGTGCGACCTTTCGCGTCGCGATATTTCACGTAAACGGTTTTTGTGCCCGCGCCCGCCGTCAATGTCCAATTGATTTTTCCCGCATACGGCTGCCACGGGCTGTTGGAAAAATCTGCCGAGTTGGAAATTTGCACTTGGCTTGGATGACCGATGTTGTTTGCGCCGTCTCCATTCGCCGTCACTTGCTCATCGCCGAGCGTCAGGATCACGTCGGCGGAACGTGTCTCGGTGGCGATGTCGTTGATGAAAAAAGGCAAGACATTTGGTTCCGCGCCGAAATCGACAATGTAAAGAAATCCGCCTTCGCTGGAGGGCGCGACCCCAATTCCGATTTCTCGATAAAGCGGGTGCAAGATGTTGTTGCGATGCGGCTCGCTGTTCATCCATTCGGTGAATGCGCGCGCCGTGTCGCTGTAATGCGCCCAGTTTTCGCCAAGCCGCCGTCCCCAACTATATGCGCCGTAGCTCGTTCGCGCCACGCGATCAAAGACTGTCGAGCCATCCGAACCGATGTGACCTTCGGCGGACGTTCGATATTTGCCGCTGCGCGCCAAGTCGTTGGCGTGCGATTGTGCGGCGGCGGTCAGTTGTGCGTTTAGCGCGTACGGAAGCAGTCCGCGCGAAATACGCTCGCGATTGATGCGCGCGGCTAGATCGGCAACGGCGTCGGGTGATTGAGCATGCGCCGTAGACGGAACAGTCAGCAACGCAACTATGATAAATGCCAGCACGCTGGCTAATCGAATTGTTAATCTAAACATTCGAGTGCTATTTTATCGCCAATCCATAAAAAACGCAATGAGAAAAGAGTTTGAACAGGGTGTGTGCAAAGTTAGCAGACTGTCACTTCGAGCGGAGCGACAAGTCTCACCGGTCGGCGAGCCGAGATTTCTCGACGCACAAGCGGCGTCTCGAAATGACATGGCGAGGTTGTCAAGCGACTTTGCACACACCCTGAAATAAAAAGACCTGGAAGGCGCTTGCGCGAAACCTTCCAGGTTTGTGTGTTCTACTTTGCCATTCCTGCCAGCGCGTCAAACGCTGGTCGTCCGACAATATGGAACGCACCAGTTTCATTGCCCATGTCCATAAAGTCGAGGTTCCACAGAAACATCACGCCAACATACCCTTGCGATTTTGCCCATTGGTACGCGCCGACCAGCCATTGTGCTTGCAAGTCGGGCGAAATATTCTTTTCGTAATCGTAACCTGGCTTGGGACTAGGATCGACGCCCCAGCCAAACTCGGTGGGCCAAATCTGTTTGTTGCCGTCGCCGAACTGCACCATCACCGCGCGATACGCCTTCATCGTTTCCGCGAAGAAGAACGAACGATGGTTGTTGTACTGTCCGCCGCACGGATTCGGCTGACCGATGCCCGCGTTGTACGCGTTGCAGAAACCGCTCGGATGGGAGCCAATGGCATCGGAATAATCTTTCAATCCATTTTGGTACATCTGGATCAAGAATGTGTTGTCGTCGATAGCCGTGTCACTCATAACGCCGGTCGGCGTTGGCGCACCTGACACGACGATCATTCCAGAACAGCGCGCTTTGATCGTCGTATACGATTTCTTCAGCATATCCATATACAACGCCGCGGAAATTGGCTTGCCGTGCCATTCGGTCAGCAGGTTGTGTTCGTTCCAAACTTCAATAGCGCCTAATGCCCCGCCACAGTATTTAGCGGCGAGGTTGCCCATAAAGTCGGCAGCGTCTTGCATATTATCCGGCGGGCCCGAGCCGCCCGCGCCGCGATCCGCCCGCGACCAGCCCGGCGCGCAGACAACGCTGAACATCACTTTGATGCCCTTGCCTGTTGCCGCTCCAATCAAGCGATCCATTTGGCTATAGTCGATATTGCCTCTGCCACCTTCGACATCGCACCAACGAATTTGCACCTTCGCCCAGCGGAAACCCATTTGATTGAGCTGTCCCATCTCTGCGCCGTTATCCGAGTTTGTCCAGTTTAACTGTGCGCCATAGTTGAACAAGTTCTGTCCGCGAAATGCGCTGACAGGTGCGGCGGCAGTAGCGGGTGGGCGAGTGACGGGCGGTGCGGTTGGTGGCGCGGTAGTCGGTTGAGGTGTCGGCGTGGGTTTGACGACGGACAACTGCGCAACGCTCGACATGCTGACGGAGGGTTGGGTATCATCCAACGAAATGGCGGCATCGACTTTAACGTCGCCGCCTTGCGCAGGCGATGTCCAAGAAAAACGTGGATCGGTGGTGGATACTTTGCCCACCACCTGACCGTTCACGCGCCACGAAATCGTCGGCTTGCTCTTGTAAGCCACTGATTTTGAATCGTGATATTGAGCGAGCGCATCCCAGACGCGCGTATCGACGCCGTCGGTGGTAATGTCGCGCAACGCAACGCCGCGCAGATTGTATTGCAACGCCAACGCCATTTTCTTTGACAGACTGTCGGCGCTTTCGATATAGACGGTGTGCGCTTGTCCCTTGTCGTCCTTGTAGTTGAAGAAGAACAACCCGGTGGCTGTGTCCGACTTGATGCCGCCATTTCGCAACGCTGGCAAGTCAAAGGTGACTTTGGTATTCGGCATCACGGTGGCGGGCACGTCCGGCGCGCCGACAAGCTTGAAAGCATTCGCAAAACTGATTGGCGCATAGGTACTGCCAAACTCGTCGCGCCCCAGGGCGGAAAAAGTCAACTGCAATTTATAGCGATCGACGCGACCGACCGCCCATTCCAAATACTGATTCGCCTGAGAATTCGTATTGCCGGAATAAGCATCGAGCGTGGTGGGCAGTGGTAACTTGACCACGTCGGCGACTTGACCAATTGCCATCCAATCGAATGCTCCAGTGTTCCATGTATCCAGCGAGCGTTGGTCGGGCAGTGACATGGTCACGCTGAGAATTTTGCTTTTGGCGTGGAGAGCCGCCGCCAATTCGGTGACGAACGTGGTAAATGCTTTTTGATTTGCCGGATCCATCTCTTGATAATCGATATTCAGACCTGGATATAATTTTTCGACGGCAAGATCGACGAGCGTCTGAATATGTTGCTTGCGGATATCCGATGCGGTAATCATCTGATCGACCAAGTCGCCGCGATACTGGTCGCCGTCAAAGTTGGTGACGGTGGGCAAGACTTGATAGGGACTCGATGCGCTGGCTTCGGCAATATCCGGTACGCTACCCGCTACGCCGCCACCATCGGCAATCGATAAGCCGACTGGGTTGACTTCGGCGAGGAGGGGAGACGCTTGAGCAGGTATGGCAGTCTTGGAGCTCAGGTCAGCACTTATCGTCGGCGCTTGCGCGCCGGTTTGTACGAGTACCACTGCCTGTGGAATGGCTGTGGTGAGGTACGCTTCGATACGTTGTTCATCGACGTAGAGTTGGAAGGGAATCTTGACCCATTTTTTGCCAATGAATCCGTAAGCATCGAGTGTGGCGAATGGATCAGCGCCATCGGGAATCGGAATCGAGAGGACGGCTTGCGAAGGCATCTGACCTTGCAAGCTGGGTTGATACGCGGGGCTTTTCACATCGAGCGTGAGCGGCAAGTCTTTCGCGAGCGAACTTTTCATGAACGAGTCGCGCGCCTGAACATCCAATCGAATATTGACGCCGCTCTTGCTCGCGCCAGCCGGGATAGAGAACTGAGCGCCGTCGCTGGTCGATATGCTGCCGCCGGTTGTAGAGATCGCGCTGTAGCCCGCGCTGAGAATTCGCTGCGGTAGCGCAAGCGGCGGGAGAACCAGAGCGAGTAGAACCAGAATTGGAATAACAATTAGATTGATAGCCCAACTGCCAGCCGTGCCTTCTAGCAAACCATCGAGCGCACGGAGGAGCGGATTGGTGGGGCGAGTTTTCAATTTCCTAGACCTCGATTCGGACTTGAGGATGTTTGTTGCAGTGTTGTAGTGATTTTGGGAGTAGCGCACGAACGTGACCGATTCTAGCATAGGGCAAGCAAAATCGCAAATTGTGAATTGAATGTTAGAGGATTGAAATTGCAAGTGGGAAGCGCAAATCCTTTGACGCAGCGTGGTCTTGGGTATATAATCGACGTTGCTTGGGTCGGCTGATCGACGCGCGCGAATTCTCCACGCATTGAAGAGGTTGCAGCATGTTCAACGTCATCATCCTCGGCATCGCCAGTTTCCTCACCGATGTCAGCACCGAAATGGTCTATCCGCTCCTTCCATTGTATTTGACTTCGGCGCGCATCGGCGCATCGCCCGCGATTGTCGGAATGATTGAAGGCATGGCTGAAAGTCTGGCGAGCTTGCTCCGCGTCTTTTCGGGATATTGGTCGGACCACATTCAACAACGCAAGCCGATTGCGATCCTGGGTTATTCGTTCAGTTCGATTGGCAAAATTCTGCTCTACCTCTCGACATCCTGGCAGCTCGTTCTCGCCGGTCGATTGGGTGATCGATTTGGCAAAGGCATTCGCACCGCGCCGCGCGACGCGCTCATTGCCGATTCGACGCCCGCCGACAAGCGCGGCAACGCCTTTGGCTTGCATCGGATGTTCGATAGCGCGGGCGCAAGTCTTGGCGTGATTATCGCCTACGTCTTGTTTGTCGCACAGAAGGACGATTTTTCTTTTATCTTTCTCGTCTCGATTATTCCTGCGATTCTCGGTGTACTCGCGCTCTTTTTTGTGCGCGAAAAAATCGTGCCCGTCAAAGAGCGAACGCTCAAAGAACCGTGGTGGCAGAATTTCGGCGCGCGGTGGCACGCGCTGGACCGACGCCTCAAGATTTTTCTCGTCATCGTGTTCATCTTCACGCTCGGTAACTCGTCGAACGAATTCTTGTTGCTGCGCGCAAAGAATCTGGGCTGTGACGATACGACCGTGATCTTGATGTATCTGGCTTTCAACGTCGTCTACACCATCGTCTCGTGGCCCGCCGGGCGATTGTCGGATCGCATCGGACGCAAGACACTGCTCGTCCTGGGTTATCTCACCTACGGCATCGTCTACCTGGGTTTTGCGATCACAACGCCGATTGCGCTGTGGGGTTTGTTCGCCTTCTACGGCGTCTACATCGCGCTCACCGAAGGCGTGGAAAAGGCACTCGTGTCCGACATCGCTCCGAAGGACTTGCGCGCGACACTCATCGGCTTGCACGCGACGTTTACCGGCGTCGGACTCTTGCCCGCGTCGTTGCTCGCGGGATTTCTCTGGGATGCGTTCGGACCGCAAGCGACGTTCTATTTTGGCGGCGCGATGGGCGCGCTCGCGGCGGGGGCATTATTATTTCTGATCTGATGAGAGACAACAGATAACAGACAACAGATGACAGACAATAGATTTCGAATCTGTGATCTGTTGTCGGTCATCTGAAATCTGCAAATGGAGGCAATCCAATGACGACCCGCTTTCTCTTGATCCGTCACGGTCAGACCGAGTGGAATCGCGGCGCGGAACGATTTCGCGGACGCGCTGACGTGCCTTTGAATGACTTGGGACATTTGCAAGCGCAAAAGGTTGCTGCGCGATTGGCGAACGAAAAGATTGCCGCTATTTATGCCAGTCCGATGCAACGCACATTGTTTACCGCGAAACCGCTCGCCAATTTGCTCAAACTTGAAACGCAACCGCACCCTGGCTTGCTGGACATTGACGTGGGCGCGCTCGAAGGAATGACCATTGACGAAGCGCGCGCGGCGTTTCCCGACTTGATGGACAAGTGGATGACCACGCCAGGGCATGTCAAATTTCCCAAAGGCGAATCGTTCAAAGCGATGCGCACGCGCATCATCGCTCTGCTGGACGAACTTGCGCCCAAGCACAACGGCGAGACGATTGCGCTCGTCACGCATCGCGTCGTGAGCAGTGCGATGTTGTGCGTCGTGCTGGGACTCGATGCGGATGCGCTGTGGCGCATTCACCAAGACAATGCATGCATCAACACGTTCGAGAAACGCGATGCGGGCTGGGTCGTGACGCTGATGAACGAGACATCGCATTTATGATTTTCCACGAATCGCGCGAATCAA
>Ga0334722_10008121_pt1 | contig 10068 bp, 8 predicted proteins | sample C3_bottom_MG_FD_207210 | JGI IMG/M metagenome (GOLD analysis project Ga0334722, IMG submission 207210) | Sediment microbial communities from Yellowstone Lake, YNP, Wyoming, USA - C3_bottom | ecosystem: Environmental > Aquatic > Freshwater > Lake > Sediment | place: USA: Wyoming | collected... | reverse complement strand
CGTCTTTCTACCTCTGCGCATATGCTCGTGCATGTATGCCGCTCCCTGCATTTCTTGCAGCTTTTCATGGACCCTCCTGTATTTGGAAATTACAACGTATGCGTAGACAGTCGCAGGATAGCCGAATGAGGGCGCACGTGTCCCTTCAAGGGGTTGACAAAATACCTTCGAGGTTGTATGCGGGGAAAGGCTTTGTTAATTAATGCCGGAAGCGTTTAACTTAAGAGCAGTTCTTTTTTGGTAGTGAATAGAAGTGTGTATGTGACAAGGCAGACACTCGCTCCTATGGCCACGGCGTACGGAGTGCCCATGAAGTGCGCAATGGTGCCCACTATGAGGTTGCCGATAGGGATGAAGCCCAGGAACACCAGGATATACAGGCTCATCACCCGCCCGCGAAGCTCGTCCGGCACGTCGGTCTGAAGCAGCGTGTTCACGGTCGCAAGCTGTGTTATCATGCCCCATCCGACCATGCCCAGAAGGACGTTGGACAGCATGGGGGTGCGCGAGAAGGAGAACGCTATGAGTGCGGCCGCGGACACCGAGCCCGCTACGAATGTCGTAAGCCCCCGCCTTTTGACGCTCCCTGCCGACGCGAGTGATAGTGCGCCCACCAGCGCACCTGCGCCTGCCGAGCCCATAAGGATGCCGAGCCCTTTCGCGCCCACGTGCAGGATGTCCCTCGCGAACACCGGCATCAGCGCTATGTAGGGTATGGCGAAGAGGCTTGTCACGGCCACCATGAAAATGAACGAGGAGACCGACGGTGTGTGCCTGATGTACGACAGGCCCTCTTTGAGGTCCTTCAGCAGGGGGGCGGCATCCCGTCTCTCCGCGGGCCTTTCAAAACGCATCATGGAGAGCGCGGCTATTATGGCGATGTAGCTTGCGGCGTTTATGTAAAAGCATGCGGTGATGCCCGCCGCCGCTATCAACAGGCCCGCAATGGCGGGGCCTACAATCCTCGCCCCGTTGAATACGGCGGAGTTCAGCGCTATGCCGTTCATCAGGTCCTCCTTGCCGACCATCTCCACGATGAACGACTGGCGGCCCGGCACGTCGAACGTGTTCACTACGCCGAGCATGGTCGCTATTGCCACTACGTGCCAGACCCTGACCACGCCGAAGCTCACGAGTATGCCGAGCAGCAGGGCGAGCAGCATGGAAAGAGCCTGGGTGACCAGCAGGAGGTTCCTCTTGGCCACCCGGTCGGCGACCACCCCGCCGAGCAGCGAAAGGAATAGTATGGGCAGCGAGCCCATCGCCTGTACGAGCGAGAGGTAGAATGCTGAGTTGGTGAGTCCCAGGACAAGCCAGCCCTGCGCCACGGACTGCATCCATGTGCCTACGAGCGATAACGCCTGGCCGAAGAAAAACAGCCGGAAGTTCCTGTGCCTCAGCGCTGTGAACGTATTGAACTTCATAAAAACAGCGGTGTATGCGAGCCGGGTATTATGCCTCTGGACATGGCCCTCTCGAAAAGGTACTCTACCGCCTCTATCCCCTCGTCTCCGAGGTCGAGAGAGAAGTCGTTCACGTACAGTGCGATATGGCCGTCTATCACGTCGTCTTCCATCTCCTGTGCGTGGGATTTTATATAGGCCCTGGCCTCTTCCCTGTGCGAGTACGCGTACTGTATGCTCTCGCTGATTTTGGATTCCATCATGCCTATTACGTCCGCGCCGAGGGCCCTCCTGGCCAGTATCCCCCCGAGCGGTATCGGCATGCCGGTATCCGCCTCCCACCACTCGCCCAGGTCGAGCGCCTTGTGCAGGCCCCTGGCTTCATAGGTGAACCGCCCCTCGTGGATTACAAGGCCCGCGCCCACCTCGCCCCGGAGGACCGCGTCCATTATCCTGTCGAACGGCATTATGGCCACCCGGTCGTAACCCTCGCCGTAGAGCATCAAAAGAAGGTGTGCAGTGGTGTACCTGCCGGGGACCGCGATGGTCCTGCCTCTGAGGGCGTCCATGCCGATTTTTTCTTTAGTGACCACGAGCGGGCCGCATCCGCGCCCGAGCGCTCCGCCGCTTCTTAGCAGGCAGTATTTTTCACGCAGGTAGGCAGCCGCGTGGAAGGATACCTTGGTAAGGTCGAGCTCGCTCCTCATCGCGCGAAGGTTCAGACTCTCGACGTCTTCGAGCGACTCGGTGACGGTGATGCCGGGGAGCTCCAGCCTCCCGTGCGTCAGCGCGTAGAATATGAAAGTGTCGTTGGGGCACGGCGAGTAGCCGAGTGTCAGGTTCATCTTGGCGCCTGTTAAGCAGAGTTTGTCATTCTGAGCCCGTTCGGCTTTGCTCAGGGCAGGCTCTGCGAAAAATCTGCTTCTAATTCAAATTTTTAACGATGGTTTCAATAACCTTCGCGCAGTTGGCGGAAGCGGTTTTTATGTTCCACTTATCCCTGTCGCGGTCCTCCACCATGTTGCTGATGCCGCGTACCTCCATGAACGCTGCCCCGTAGAGCAGGGCGACCTGAGCCGCCGCCGCGCCCTCCATGTTCTCGCAGAGCGCATGGAAACCGGCATACAGTTCTTCGCCCCGTTTGCGGGTGCCGCTTACGGCAGCTACGGTGAGGAACGGGCCGAAGGAAACGCCGGTATTCGTGCCGAGCGCCGATTTGGCCCGCCTTACCAGCTCGGCATCGAGGGGGAAACGGTTATAATACCCGGCCCCGTTTATCTCTATGAGCGGCAGGCGTATGTCCTCCAGCGACTGCCAGCCCTCAGGCGCCGCAACTCCCGTATCCGCGTAAATTTCCTCGGTCGCCACGGCCACGTCCCCCACCCCAAGGCCTGAGCCTTCGTATGCACCCGCACAGCCTCCCAATATGACCAGACTGGCCTGCCCCCCTTCGAGCACGGCGGTCAAGGCCTGTGCGGTATTTGCCTGACCTACGCCGGTTACTATCGCAGTTACCGGCCTGCCCGCAAGCCCCCCGGCAAGGCCCGGCCTCAGGCCAATGTTTACCGGCGAGGTGCTCACTAGCAGCCCTGCCGCTGCCTCATACTCCATATGTGTGGGAAATAACAGGTAAATCATTTGTGCCCTGAACTCAAGCATATCAGATTATTTTATAAAGAATATCACCTAACCGGTTTTAATGTAAAGCAAAAAGCTTAGCTCAACCGTTGACATCAGGGCACTGTTGTGATGTAATATCGCGATGGGAAAGGTCGCCGCATACCTGGGGCTGGGCTCTAACCTCGGGGACAGGGAGTCCAACCTGAAAAGTGCGGTCGAAATGCTGCGCGTGTCGGGTGGCATCCTGGCGGTACGTGCCTCATCATTCTACGAGACTGAGCCCGTAGGCTACGTAGACCAGCCGGGGTTTCTGAACGCGGCGGCCGAGGTGGAGACTACGCTGTCACCCGAAGAACTGCTCAGACTCTGCCACGATATAGAGGACAGGCTCGGCAGGGTCAGGACCATCAGGTGGGGCCCGCGTACCATAGACCTGGACATCCTGTTGTACGGCGACAGGGTGATAGATACCGAAGACCTGACTGTACCGCACCCATTAATGCACGAGAGGGAGTTCGTGCTGCGGCCTCTTTCCGAGATAGCCCCCGGGCTGCCCCACCCGAGGCTTGGCAAGACGGTCGGGGAGCTTCTGGACGCGATACGCCGCCGATGAACCTTTTGGTAAGTCTAAAGGCGTGCATCTGAGGGGACGATAATAATGCGTGTAATAAAAAGCGTGAACGAAATGGCCGAGGCGGCGAGGGAGCTCCGGGCCGCAGGCAAGTCAATAGGGCTTGTGCCGACTATGGGCTTCCTTCATGAGGGGCACCTTTCGCTGGTCAGGCTGGCCAGAAAAGACAACGACCTGGCGGTTCTCTCGATATTCGTCAACCCCACGCAGTTCGGGCCGGGTGAGGACCTGCAGCGCTACCCGAGGGACGTTGCGGGCGACATAGAGAAGTGCCGCCGTGAGGACGTGGGGATAGTATTCGTACCCGGAGCGGACGAGATATACCCGGCGGGTTTCGGCACGCACGTGGAAGTCGAGGGCATATCGAACGTGCTTTGCGGGGCGATAAGGCCGGGACACTTCCGCGGCGTGGCTACGGTAGTGGCCAAACTGTTCGGCATCGTCAGGCCGCACAGGGCGTACTTCGGCAGGAAGGACTACCAGCAGACGGTAGTGGTGAGGAGGATGGCGAGGGACCTCGACATAGGCGTCGAGGTGGTGGTCGGGACGACCGTCCGAGAGCCGGACGGCCTTGCCATGAGCTCGCGTAACGCATACCTTGCGCCTGACGAGAGGATGGCGGCCCTCAAGATTTACCGCGCCCTTGCCTCCGCGAGGGGCATGCACGAGTCCGGGGAGAAGAGGGCGGACGTGCTGGCCTCGAAGGTAAAAGAGGTGCTATCGGAGGAGGCGCTGATAAAGGTGGACTACGTGGCCGTCGTGGACCCGGAAGACCTCCGCCCGCTAAGAGAGGTTACCGGCAAGGCCGTGCTGGCCGCGGCGGTCAGGATAGGCAAAACGAGGCTTATAGACAACGTAGTTATCTGATTATGGTTTCAACCCATATGCATCATAATAATCAAAAGACGGGAGAAGCGCTGCGATGACAAAGATGTATGGCATAGGAAAGTTCGTCGAGGGAGTCGAGAAGCTGCTCGACAAGACGCTCAGAGACCTTGGGGCCGCGCGCGGCTCGCTTATGGTGTTCGACCACAAGGAGAAGGTATTCAGGATAAAAGTGGCCGTCTCCGTCAACCCGGATACCTCGCTTGACAAAGACATTATAGAGAACACAAAGCTGAAGCTCGGCGAGGGCGTGACGGGTTTCGTAGCCAGGACGAAGACCCCGCTCCTCATCAACGACATGGAGTCGTTGAAGGAGCTCTACCCGGAGCTTACGACGGCGACGGACTCCGCACGCTACGAGAGCTCGCTCGTCATACCGATAATAGAAAACGGCAACACATTCGCCGTGCTGAACATAAACGACAAGTCCTCCGGCGGCAAGTTCACCGAGGAGAACCTGAAACTCGCGGAGATGATGGCCGAGTACTGCGGCATCACACTCCAGATGGAGAGGCTGAACAAGGGCATCCTGCACGTCAACGAGATAATAAGGGAGATATCGCTCACGAATATCCTGCCCGAGGTCTACCGGCTCGTGGTTACGAAGGGCGCCGAGATACTCCAGTGCAAGGACTCTTCCCTTATGCTGGTGGAGAAGGGGGAGGACGGGGCCCATTACCTTGTAGTCAGGGAAAGCACTGAGCCGTCCATCGTAGGCGAGAAGAGGAAGCTTGGAGAGAGCGTGTCCGGATATGTTTGGAAGACCGGCGAGCCTATACTGATAAAGAGCATCGAAGACGGGCTCAGGGACCGCAGGTTCAAGATAATCAATAAACCCGGTTCCTTTATAGTAGTACCGCTCAACCTCAAGTACCAGACCCCGTATGCGCTTAACGTGGCACTCAAAAGCCTGTCCACGATAGGCGTGCTCAACTTCACGCACCGGCAGGACGGCACGGCCTTCACGGAGGACCAGCTCGAGGCGATAGTAAACTACTCCAACCTTGTCGCTATAGCAATAGAGAAGGCCCGGTTCTACAACGACTCCAAGTTGGCGTACCTCTCCACGGTGAAGGCGCTCTCCGCCGCGCTCGAGTCCAAGGACAGCTATACCAAGGGCCATGCTGACAGCGTCGAGGGCATATGCAGTAAGATAGCCGACCGTCTTGGCTTCGACGACAAACAAAAAGAAGACCTCCAGATAGCCGCCATCCTCCACGACGTAGGCAAGATAGGCATCCCGGAAAAGATACTGAACAAGAAGGGCAAGCTCACCAAGCCGGAATACGATAGGATAAAGACGCACATCGAGGAAGCGGACAACATCCTTATGCACACTTTTTACCTTGAGGCCAGCAGGGATATAATAAGTAGCCACCACGAACACTACGACGGCTCGGGTTACCCTGCCGGCGCCAAAGGAGAAGAAATCCCCCTTGGCGGAAGGGTGCTTGCAGTCGCGGACGCCTTCCACGCCATGACGTCCAACAGGCCGTACAGGAAGGCGATGGCTATAGAGGACGTGACCGCCGAGTTCGCGCGCTGCAGGGGCGCGCAGTTCGACCCGGATGTCGTCGACATACTGCTTGAAGTGATCGACCAGCTGGAACTGGACGTCCCCGAGGTGGGGTGCTGCCGTGCCAAACACTAAGGCACTGAACGAAGAGGTGCGCGACCTCCTTGACCTGCTCGACGTGGCAAGGCTAGTTGTGTCTACGCTTGAGATGGACCAGGTGCTGGAGGCCATACTAAAGAGCGCCATGAAGCTCACCGGCACCAGCGCAGGGAGCATCGCGTTGTACCACAAGGAAACCCGCGAGCTCGAGATACGCGCGCACCACGGCTTCAGCCAGGGCTTCGTGGGTGACGCGCGCTGGAAGGTCCGTCAGGGCGGCCTTACCGACAAGATACTGAAGTCCAAGCAGCCTACGGTCATAAGCAACACTACCAACAAGGCTTTTTTCTCCAACCCGCTGGCCATCAAGGAAGGCATCAAGTCGATGGCCTGCGTGCCGCTGGTATTCAACGAGGATATAATAGGCGTATTCTACGTGGACGATTTCACGCCCAGGAAGTTCGCCAAGAGGGAGCTTCGGCTCCTGTACATACTGTCCACCTTCGCCGCAATGAGCATCGACCACGCCAGGCTGCACGACAGTACGAAGAAGATGGCCGTGACAGACGGGTTGACGGGGCTTTACAACCACCGTCACCTTCAGGAGGTGCTCGAGAAGGAGGTGTCCCGCGGCTGCAGGTACAACGCGCCGTTCTCGCTTATCATGCTCGACATAGACGACTTCAAGCGCGTCAACGACGGGTTCGGGCACCCGTTCGGGGACAGGGTTCTGAAGAAGCTCGCCGACGTACTCAGGTCCGTGATAAGGGACTCCGACATCGCTGCAAGGTATGGCGGCGAGGAGTTCGCAGTCATACTGCCCAGTGTGGACTCGGTACAGGCGGCCGCCATGTCCCAGAGGATAATGGCCGAGGTGAACAAAAAAATGAAAGGCCTCATGAAGGGCAAGCAGCCGCTGACCGTGAGCGTAGGGGTGTCGAGCTTTCCGGCCGATGCGCGCGGCAGGATGGAGCTGATAGAGAAGGCGGACATGGCCCTGTACGAGGCCAAGAGGCTCGGCAAGGACAGGGTAGTCCAGTACCGGGAGCTGTCGAGGAGCAACGTTGCCTGACCTCCTCAAAATTCTTTCCGTATTCGCACTTGTCATATTCCTCCTCAGGCTTAAATGGAACCTGGGCGCGGTCATGCTTATTGGCGCCGCGGCGCTCGGGCTGCTTGCCGGACTTGCGCCCCTCAAAATAGCCGAGGTCACCTACCGCTCCTGCATCGACAGGCAGACCGTCTCGCTCATCGTGGCTCTCGCCCTCATCATGGTCGTAGAGAACGTCCTCAGGAAGACCGATACCCTGAAAAAGATGGTGGAGTCCCTGGGAGGGCTGCTCGGGGACAACCGGGTGGTCATGGCCCTTATGCCCGCTATAATAGGCATACTTCCGTCGGCGGGCGGGGCTTATTTCTCCGCGCCGCTTGTGGAGGAGTCGTCCAAAGGCTGCGCGGTAAACGCCGAACGCAAGAGCTTCATAAACTACTGGTTCCGGCACATATGGGAATACGTCTCGCCGCTTTACCCCGGGTTCATACTGACCGCCGCCGTTGCAGGTGTGTCCATGGGGAAGCTCTTCCTGGTGCAGGTCGCCTTCCCTGTGACCGTGCTGGCGGTCGGGGCGCTGTACGGTTTCAAAGAGGTCGCCCCGCTTAGGAAGCAGGACGATGGCAAGGGCGTGCGCCGAAACGTCGGCGTGCTCGCGGCCAGCTTCAGCCCCATACTCGCAGTGATGCTCCTGGTCATGGTGTTCGGTATGGACATCGCCTATGCGATGGTCATAGTAGTTGCCGGGCTTTTCCTGTTCTTCAGGTACGGCCCGGGCAGGATATGGGCGACGCTCAAGGAGAGCCTCTCGTTCAAGACCCTGCTCCTGGTACTGGGAGTGATGGTGTTCAAGGGGATGATGGAAGGCTCGGGCACCGTGAAACACCTCCCTGAGTTCTTCAAGTCGGAAGGCGTGCCGGTGGTAATGATACTGTTCATACTGCCCTTCCTTGTCGGCCTTGTTACCGGCATCACCATCGCGTTCGTCGGCATAACGTTCCCGATGATAATGCCGCTCATAGGAGGAGCCAGCCCCCACCTGGGCATGCTTGCGTTTGCCTTCGCTTCAGGGTTCGCGGGGGTGATGTTCTCCCCGGTGCACCTCTGCCTGGTCCTGACCAAGGACTACTTCAAGTCCGAGCTTACCCCTATCTACAGGATAATGCTGCTGCCCGAGGCCCTCGTAGTAGCCGTGGCCGCCGTGCAGATGCTCATCATCTGATAATTTCCACCGGAGAATAAAAAAAGGCCCCGCACTTTCGTGCGGGGCCTGTGTATTTGGGCCAGACCTTGGGGGCTGGCAGGGAGCGTTATTTCAGGGCGTTGGCTATGTTCTGAAGCTCGGTACTCGTCAGGAAGTTCAGATAGCCCATGCCGCCCGAGTTCTGGTTTATTTCCGACCTTATGGTAGTAGCCGATTTACCCCTGACCTGGCTGTTAGCCAGAGTTCCGTGGCAACCGGCGCAGTATGCGTTGTACAGGTCGGGCCCGGTAGTCGGCTGCGGTGGCGCAACCGTCGCCAGCACGCCGGCTATGGCCTGGAGGACAGCGTCGGTCAGGCTGCTCAGCATACCCATCCCGCCCGTGTTGCCCGTGATGGCGGTCTTTATCTGGGTGAAGGTCCTGCCGCCCTTGGTCGTGTGAGCCAGGTCGCCGTGGCAGCCCGAACAGTTAGTGTTGTACGCCTGCGTCCCGTCTATCGGCGTGGGAGTCGGCGTAGGCGTAGGTGTAGGCATCGGTGCAGGTGCCGGGGCCAGTGCCGTCACTATCGCCTGGAGCTGTGCCGTTGTCAGCGTGCTCAGGTAGTTCATGGAAGTGACTCTGGATATGCCCGTCTGTACCTGCGTGAGCGTTGCGCCCTTCTTGCTTGACGTGGCCAGCGGCCCGTGGCAGTTGGCGCAGTTGTTGGCATACAGCAGTGCGCCGTCAAGCACCGGAGTCGGTGTAGGTGTCGGAGTTGGCGTCGGCGTGGGAGTCGGCGTCGGTGCAAGCGCTGCCGCTATTGCCTGTACCTCCGCTGAGGTAAGGGTCGAGAGGAAGCTCATCCCGCCGGTATTGCCGTTAATTGCCGACTGAATCTGCGCCGCCGTCCTGCCCTTCTTGCTGGATGTAGCCAGCGGGCCGTGGCAGCCGGAGCAGTTGGTGTTGTATAGCGCCGCGCCGTCTATAGGTGTCGGCGTAGGCGTGGGGGTAACCACGCTTACCATCACCTTCTTGATGTCGCTCTGTGCTACGACAGTCCCGGCCGCGTTGGTAGCCGTTACGTTGTAGCCGTAGGTGGCGTTCGCCAGGTTCGTGTCGGAGTAGCCGGTGGTGGCAGCGGTCGTAGTGCCGACCTTCGTGCTGTCCCTGTACACCTGGAACTGGACTACTCCGGTTACGGTCGACGCCGTAGTCCATGTAAGGTTTACGGTGCTGCTGACCACGGCAGCGTTAAGGGTAATAGAGAAGTTGTTCACAGGCGCGGGCGCGGCAAGCGCCGTTGCTATGGCCTGGACCTGTGCCGAAGTAAGCGTCGAAAGGAAGCTCATCCCGCCCGTGTTGCCTGTTATTGCCGCCTGGATCTGCGTCGCCGTCCTGCCCTTCTTGCTGGATGTGGCCAGAGGGCCGTGGCAGCCGGAGCAGTTCGTGCCGTAGAGCGACGTTCCGTCTATCGGAATAGGCGTAGGTGTAGGCGTAGGTGTGGGCGTCGGCGTCGGTGTCGGTGTGGGCGTCGGAGTCGGTGTCGGTGTTGGGGTCGGGACAGGCATAGGCGCCGGTGCAGCACCGATCAGCGATACAGGCCAGTAACCCTTCATCTGATACGTCATTATTAAGGGGAGCCCGCTCTTGTCCTTTACGGCCATGGACATGTTGCGTGAGC
>Ga0334722_10008120_pt1 | contig 10069 bp, 4 predicted proteins | sample C3_bottom_MG_FD_207210 | JGI IMG/M metagenome (GOLD analysis project Ga0334722, IMG submission 207210) | Sediment microbial communities from Yellowstone Lake, YNP, Wyoming, USA - C3_bottom | ecosystem: Environmental > Aquatic > Freshwater > Lake > Sediment | place: USA: Wyoming | collected... | reverse complement strand
ACGACCAGGCACCGTTTCGCCGGGCCGCGCGTGCCGTGGTCGGCGCCACACCGGGCTTCGAAGTCGTCGCGGAGGCGGAGAGCGGTGAGGAAGCCGTCGACCTCGCCGAGCAGCACCACCCCGGCCTGGTGCTCATGGACATCAACATGCCCGGGATCAACGGCATCGAAGCGACGCGCCGGATCACCAAGGCACACCCGGGAACGGTCGTGCTGCTCGTGTCGACGTATCGCGTCGAGGATCTTCCCGCTGACGCCCGCTCGTGCGGCGCGGCCGACTACGTGAACAAAGAGGACCTCGGCCCCGACGTCGTGACCGACGCCTGGGCCAAGCACTCCACCGGGTAGGAGAGCCACGTGGCCGCAGTGTGGGGTCGCCTTCACGCTGAGGCGCGGAGCCACGTGCGGGCGTGGGCCGGGCTCGTGCTCCTCGTCGCGATCGTCGGCACTGCGGTGATGGCGCTTGTCGCGGGCGCGCGCCGCACCGACAGCGCCCACGCTCGCTTTCTCGCGACCCACGCGGCGAGCGACTTGGTCATCGGCGACGGAGCCGCGTTCGGGTTTGGCCGACCCGCTGACCTCGACGCGATCGCCCACCTTCCACAGGTGCGCGACGCGGCATTCATGTCCTATGTCCTCAGTGGTGGTCAGACCCCGTCAGGCAGGACGATCCGCCCGGGTGAGATCGCGACGATCACGTCACCGGACGGGCCGCTCGGACGCACCATCGATCGCTGGAAGCTCCTCGAAGGTCGACGCGCGAATCCCGACCGCATCGACGAAGGCGTCGCGGGCTTCGAGCTCGCGCGTGAACTCGACCTCGGGGTCGGCGACACGCTCCACCTGCGCTTCGTGACCCAGGAAGCACTCTCGCGAGCCGCGACCGACTACGCGGCCAACCTGCCCGGTCGCGTCGCGGGACGAGTGCCGCCTCCTACGAGCACATTCCTCGAGGCCGCGGGCGGACCTCCGATCTCCGTCAGGGTCGTCGGCATCGAGGCGGCGCCGTTCGAGTTCCCGCCGCAGGCGGGCAACCTCCCCGCCCGCCTCTATCTCACCCGCGCGTTCGACGAGGCCTTCGCCAAGGAGCTCACGGGCCAGCAGCTCCTGAGCGTTCGTCTCCGGCGTGGCACGGACCCGGCTGCGTTCCGCGGCACCGTCGAGCGGATGAACCCGGGGACGAACGTGGAGTTCTTCGGTGTCGCCGCGGAGAACACGGCGAACGTCCAGCGATCGATCCACCTCCAGGCGGTGGCACTTGCGATCCTCGCCGGGCTCGTTGCCGTGGCTGGTGCGGTCGCGATCGCGCAGGCGCTCAGTCGCCAGGCGTACGTCGGCTCCACTGACAGCACCACGCTGCTCGCTCTCGGCTTGACCCGTCGTCAGCTCATCATCATCGGAGCGATGCGCGCCGGCACGGTCGGTCTCCTGGGCGCGCTGATTGGTGCCATCGCTGCGATCGCGCTGTCACCGCTCTGGCCGATCGGGCTCGCGCGCAACGCGGAACCGGATCCGGGCGTCGCAATCGACTGGCTCGTGATCGCCGCCGGCGTGCTCGGTCTCGTCGTCTTCGCCGGGTTGAGCGGAGTCATCGCTACCTCCCGTTGGTCGAGCGGGGCCGCGCGTCGCGCGCAGCCGACCACGCTGGCTCCGAGCGCGGGCGGCCCGTTCCTCTTCCGCATCGGCGTTCGGCAGGCGCTCGGACCCGGGCGTGGTCGCAACGCGGTCCCGATGCGGAGCGCCATCCTCGCGACGGGCATGGCGGTGGCAACGGCGGTAGTCGCGGCGACCTTCAGCGCCAACCTCGATCACCTCCTCGCGACACCACGGCTGTACGGCTGGACGCACCAAGCCCAGCTCGGATCGCTCGGACTTCCCCCGGTCGCCAGCCTGCTCGTCACGGGTCTCCGCGAGAACCGAGCCGTTTCCGGGGTGTCCTCAGGGACAGTGAGCGAGATCGAGGTCGAGCGCACGCGCGTGACCGCGCTCGCTCTTGACGACGCCGTCGGCTCCGTTCCCCCGGATCTGCTCGAAGGCCGCAGTCCGCACGGTGACGACGAGATCGTGCTGGGAACGGAGACTCTCGACGAGATCGGGGCGCGGATCGGCGACCGCGTCCGTGTCGGCATCGGCGGTGCCGCGATTCCGATGCGAGTGGTCGGTCGCGCGGTGTTCCCCGAGATCGGTGACAATGGTCAGCTCGGTCGCGGGGCGCGGACAACGTTTGCTGCGCTCACCAGTCGGGTTCCTGGGGCAGCAGCGAACGTCGTGCAGATCAAGCTCACCCCCGGGGTCGATGAGCGGTCGGTGCTCGGGAGCCTCCGCGCCGCCGTCGACCCTCTCCCGCTCATCGAGCCGGAGCCGCCGACAGACCTGGCGACCTTCGGTCGCGTCGACGAGCTGCCGATCGTCACGGCGGCGATCATGCTGCTCGTCGCGGTCGCGGTGCTCGCACATGCGCTGGCCACGTCGGTACGTCGCCGACGCCGCGACTTCGCCGTCCTCGAGACGCTCGGGTGCATCCCGCGCCAGGTTGCCGCGATCGTCGCGATTCAGGCGACGACCCTCGCCCTCCTGGCCTTGATCATCGGGATCCCCCTGGGTGTCGTCGTCGGCCGTCTCACCTGGCGGTGGGTTGCCGACGCACTCGGCGTCCAGGCGGAGTCGTCCTCGATTCTCCTCGTGGTCCTGCTGTTCGTCCCGGTCCTCCTGCTGATCGCGAACATCGTCGCCGCCGTTCCGGCGTGGCTTGCCGGTCGGACGCGCCCGGCGATCGCCCTCCGGGCGGAGTAGCGAGGGGCGTGGCCTCAGGTAGCGAGCGGAATGCGCCCGGTGATGTGGGTGCCCTTCGCCGGCGCCGACTCGACGGAGATGGTTCCCCCGATCGCCCCGACGCGGTCGGCCATGTTGACGAATCCGTGGCCGCGATGCGCACCGGTCGCCATGTCGAATCCCGCGCCGTCGTCGGCGACCACGAAGAGCAGCGCACCCTCGTCTTCGCTGACGTTGATCGTTGCGTGCGCCCCATCCCCCGCGTGCTTGCCGGCGTTCTGGAGGGCCTCGAGACAGCAGAAGTACACGGCCGCCTCGATCGGCTGGTCGTATCGCCCGACGCCATCCGCCTCGACGTCGGTCGGGAGTGCCGCGCGCCCGGCCGCGGCCGAGAGTGCCTCGGTGAGCCCGCGGTCGGCGAGCAACGGCGGGTAGATCCCGTGCGCGAGGTTGCGGAGCTCCTGGACCGCATCCTGGAGATCCGTGCCGATCTGGTCCAGCATCGCCTGAGCCTGCTCGGGGTCCTTGTCCGCGAGCTGACGCGCGAGTCGCACGCTGACCGCGAGCGCGACGAGGTGCTGCTGGGCCCCGTCGTGGAGGTCGCGCTCGATGGAGCGCCGCTGGGCATCGCCGGCTTGGACGATCCGGGCGCGGGAGGCGCGCAGCTCGTCGGCCTGGCGGCGTACCTCGTCGAGTGACTCCTGGAGGGCCGAGTCGAGGGTGACGTTGTGCAGCGCGAGCCCGACCTGACGCGCGAGCTCGGTGAGCGCCTGGTCGTCGTCCTCGTCGAACGGGGGCGCGCCGTCGGGCCGCCGCACGACGAGGAGCCCGAGCAGCTGACCCGAGTTCGTCACGGGGGCAACGCGCATGACCGGCTCGTCATCCGCCGCGACCATCAGGCTCGGCATCCACACCCGCACCCACGCGGGACCCGAGACGCCGGCGCGGGCCACGACCGGCTCCTCTTCTGCTCCGAGCCCGAGCTCGGCGGGCCCGCGGTCGGGAACCGAGACCGCACGCTCGAGGCGTCCGCCCGCCGAGCGCGTCCAGACCTCGGCGCGGTCGAGCGCCATCGTCTTCTTCAACGACTCGGCGAGCTGGAGCAGCAGCTCGTCGAGTGGGAGCGCACGCGTCAGGCGGGAGCCGAAGGTGCGGAGCACCTCGTCCGGAGCGTGGCGTTCGCCGTACACCCGACGCGTCGCGAAGTCGGTGAGTCGCTCGCGCGCCGGCACCCAGAGCAGCGCGGCAAGTGCGGCTGCGAGCATGGAGAGCCCGAGGAGCGACCGCTCGTCGTCGGTGGGCTCCCGCCCGAGGCCGAGGACGACGAGCAGGTAGGCCACGCCGACGAGCACGACGAGTCCGGCGAGCACGATCGTCTGCACCAGCAGGCGGTCGATCCGAACCGCCACATCACCGGCCGCCCCGATCGCGAGCGAGATCGGCACCAGTGCGGTCGCACCCACCGCAACTGCGAGCACCGGGCCCGGCCAGTCGAGCAACGCGTTGAGGATCGCCGCGCCCGCGCCGATCGCGATGGCAACGGTGACGCCCCACGCCGGCCATTGGAAGCGCGGTCGCTCGGTGAGCGGTGCGCGCTGGCCGTGCGCGATGAACCCAACGGTCGCCATCCCGATGTCGACGGCGACGACGACGAGCAGCACTCCCACCGGGAGATCGGGACGCTCGCCGAACAAGTACACCGCGAGAGCCACGGACATGACGTACGCGATTCCCGTCGCGACGCGCGACCCTCGCGTACGGAGGTGCCCGTCGGGCAGCGCGAGCGTCAGGTGTGTCGCGGTCGCCGGGAGCAATGCCACACCCAGCGCCCGCGCCGCAGCGGCGATGTCGACGTCACCACCGAGATCACGTCCGAGTGCGACCGCACCTGCGACCGCCGCGACCGCGGCGCCGGCGAACGCGAGCATCACGAGCGCGAGCGGCTCGTCGGGGCGCCGCACCGCGACGAAGAGCGCGCACGCGCACCACAACACGACGAGCGACGCGCTCAAGACCTGACCGGGGCCGACCCGCTCCGTCGTCTCGAGGATCGCACACACCACTGCGCCGGCTGCGATCGCGACGGCGAGCACGACCGTGAGCCATGCGCGTCGGTTGAGCGGCCGCCCGTGTTCGTCGACGGCATCGCGGATGCCCGCGATCTCGAGCGGTTCGATGGGGGTCAGGCTGGTGGCCACGATGTGTCTCCGATCCCTATTCCGAGCGTAGGACGATGGCGGGCCGCGTGCGCGCGGCTGAGCGCGCGGGGAACGCGGCGATGAGGTTGGCGAGCAGCAGCACAGCGGGGACCAGCAGCATGATGGGGAGCCAAGCGACGCGCGGCTCGTCGACCACACCGAGCTGGTCGGCGAACGCCCGCCAGGCGACGCGGCCGACGAGGATCCCGAGGGGGATCCCGATGAACAGGGCGAGTGCAACGAGGGTGCTCGCCTGCCACGCGGTCGTGGCCAGCACCTGGCGGCGCTCGAAGCCGAGAGTCTTCAGCACCGCGAGGTCACGGCGGCGCCGACGCACCTGGCTCACCAGCGTGTGGGTGAGCGTCGCGACCGCCATGAGCGCGAGCAGCCCCGCGACGACGAACGGCAGGTTGTCGACGCGGCCGAAGTTGACGAGGTCACTCGGCGCCGACGAACGGCGATCGACGAGCCCGGGCATCCCGAGTCTCTGCTCGAGGCCGTCGGCGAACACGGATCGGGCGACGCCACGGCGCACGCGGACCAGGTAGATGTTCTCGGGCGCGCCCGGGACGAGCCGCCGCAGCCCGTCGAATGTGAGGGCGGCACCGCGGCCGAGCCCGCCGCTGCCCAGGTCGGGCAGCACGCCGCGACCGACAACCCGGAATCGCGCGTGGCGCGAGCCGACCGTCACCGGCACGGACGAGCCGATGCCCGCGCCGAGGTCGTTCATCGTCCTGGTCCCGAGCAGGATCTCGTCGGGCGAAGCCGGTGCGTGCCCCTCGAGCACGGTCGGCGTCACGTCTCCCACGATCGGCTGCGTCGCGAGCACCGAGAGCCGGAGCCGTCCCCCGAGCACGACCTCGGTGAACGTGCCGCCGGCGATGTCACGCGCGTCCGGGTCGTCGCGCAGCTTCGGCAACGCGGTCGTACTGAGATCCTCTGCGAACGTGTCGCCGACGGTGAGTGTCCACCCGACCCCGTAGAGGCGCGGCGTCGCGAGCAGGTGGTCGAGGCTCGCGCCGAAGCCGACCGCACCGACCACCGTCGTGACCGCCAGCACACCCCCGGCCACCGTCGACCACACCGGCACCGCTCCCCGGCCGCGGCCATGGGTGACGGCCATGCGCACACCGACGACCGCGGTCGGGGGCGCCCCGGCGCCCGCGAGCCATCCGACGAGCGCCGACGGCCGCCGTCGAATGGCGCTCTCACGCCTCGATGCCCGGGCGGCGCGCAGTGCCGCGACCACGCCGATCCCCGCGACCAACACGACCGCGAGCGCCGCCGCCGCACCGAGCGCGAGCGTGTCGAACGCGACCCCCGGATCCGGCTCCGCCTTCCCGGCGAGCCCGAGCGGCGTGAGCGGCGACAATGCGATTGCCAGCACGATCGCAGCAGTCACGCCGAGCCCCCCGACGAGCGCGAGCCGGAGACCGACCAGCGCGCCGAGCTGGCGGCGGCTGAGCCCGAGCGCCGCGAGCGTGGCGTCGTCGTCGGCCGAGAGGTAGGCCTGCCGGGTGACGGCCTGCGCGATCACGAGCAGCGCGATGACGCCGGCGAGACCCACGAGCACGTAGAGCGCGACCGCCTGGACGTGGATCGAGCGTTGCACCTCGACCGCGTTGTCGTGCTGGGTGAAGAACTGCACCGGCTCCCCGCCGGCCAGGCGCTCGACGCGCGCCTTGAACGCCGCGACGCCACCTGTTCCGCGCGTCAGGCGCACGCCGATCGCGTCGGTTCGGAAGATGCGTGCCCCGTAGTGCGCGTCGAACGCCGGCGTGAGGCGAAGGAGGTCGTAGCCGGGGACCGGCGGGAAGTCGCCGGGGGCCGCAGAGATCCCGACGACCTTCAACGTGACGAGCGGGCCCTTCACCGTGCTGAGGTCGACGGAGGTGAGCTGACCGCCCTCGTCGGGCGCATAGAAGCGGAGCGAGAGGGGGCTGCCCACGCGCAGCCCGAGCCGGTCGGCGATGCCGAAGCTCGGCGCGACCTCGTTCGGCCGGGTCGGGTCGGGCCGACGCCCCTCCAGGATCTTCGGGCGGTCGAGGCGCTTCCCGAACGTGCCCGTGCGGTCGGCGATCGCGGCCAGCGGGTCGAACGTCGGCCGAGCGCCCGGCCGGCGAACGACACCCGCGATCTGTTCCAGCTTGACCGGGCCCGAGTCGGCCACATCAGGTAGCCGCGCGACTCGCGCGAGGTCCAGGTTCGCGAACCCGAAGACGCCTGCGCCACTTACGACGATCACGTCGTCGGCCCGCTGCGAGATGAGGAACCGCGAGTACGCGCTTTCGGTCCGGCGCGCGCCCGCGAACGCCGCGATCACGATGCCCGCCCCGACCGCCACGAGCAGCGCAAGCACGAGCCACGAGCGCCAGCGCGTGCGCAGCTCGGCGCGGAACCGGAGCCAGACGGCCGCCATCACTCGCTCCTCAGGACGAGAGCAGGCCGCGTGCGCGCGGCTGAGCGCGCGGGGAACGCGGCGATGAGGTTCGCGAGCACGAGTGCAGCCGGGATCAGGATCGCGATCGCGAGCCACGCGACACGCGGCTCGTCGACGATGCCGAGATCGTCCGCGAATCGGCTCCAGATGCCCCGGCCCACGACGAGGCCAAGGGGCACGGCGACGACGAGCGCGATGGCGGTCAGAACCGTCGCCTGCCAGGCGACCGTGCTCCGGGTTTGGCGACGCGTGAAGCCGAGCGTCTTGAGGATGGCGAGGTCGCGCCTTCGGCGGCGAACCGCGCTCACGAGGACGTGTACGAGCGTGCCGGCCGCAAGCAGGGCAAGAACTCCACCGAGGAGCAGCGGCGCGCTCTCGATGCGACCGACGTTGACGATGTCGGTGGGCTCGCCGCGCGTGATGACGACGGTGCCGGTACCGGCGTCGGCGCAGCCGGGCAGGCTCGGATCCGCTGCGCACGCCGCGCTCAGCCGGCGGTTCAGCGTGTTGTTGACGTCCGCGACTCGTGTGCCCGGCGCGAGCCGGACGAACAGCTGGCCGCTCGAGACGAAGGCCTGCTGGGACTCCGCGGTGAACGCGGCAAGCAGCCTCAGCTCGGCCGCCCGCGTCATGAACACGCCGTCGCCGAGCCGCGCCCCCTCGCTGAGCGCGGGCAGGACGGTCTGGCCGACGACGCGAGCGCGCAACGACGTGTCGCCGCCCGGGATGCGGAGCCGGATGCTGTCGCCGATGCCGACACCAGCCGCGCGCATGGTCTTCGCACCGAGCGCGACCTCGTGGATGCCCGCCGGTGCTCGGCCCGCGACGATCGGCGGCCGCACCGTGCCCACGGTCGGGTCGAGGGCCAGTGCCGAGGCCTGCACCGTGACCCGGTGGTCACCTTCGACGGCCAACTCGAAGTCGCTGTCGCCAACCGCGAAGGCCTTGACGCCGTGTACGCCGCGCAGCACCCTCGCGCCGACGGTCGGGAGGTCGGGCCCGGCGCCGTAGTTCGTGAGCTCGCCGCTCCAAGTCAACCCGTACAGGCGCGGAGTATCCAGCAGGTGTGTGAGGCTCGCGCCGAAGGTGAGCGCGGCGATCAGCGCCGCGAGCCCGAGGGCAACGCCGGCAAGGGTGGACCGCACCGGCACCGCGGTGGCGCCGCGCCCGGGCTCGAGGGCCATGCGCACCCCGGCAACCGTCGACGGGCGGGCGCGGAGCCCGGCGAGCAGCGTGACGAGGCGCGACGGATGGCGCCCAGCGGGATCATCGACACGAACCGCCGCGCTGCGCCACGCCGGCCAGGCCGCGAGGGCGACCACGACGACGATCGTCGCGACGAGGCCGGCCGTGAGGACGAGCCCGTCGATCGACACGCCCGTGTCGAGCTCGGCGATGCGTGCGAGCCCGGTCGGGAACAGCGGCGAGAGCGCGACCGCCAGCACGACCCCGACCACGCCCGCGCCGACACCGATGAGCGCGGCACGCCAGAGCCCGAGGAGCCAGCGCTGGCCGCGCGCCATCCCGAGGGCTTGCAGCGTGGGCCCGTCGGAGGCTTCGAGCGCGCACAGCCGCGCGAGGAGCTGGCCGGCGATCAGCGCGGCGACGATCCCCACCAGGAGGGCGAGAATCCGCAGCGCGACGGCCTGGAGGTGGATCGACCGCTCGACGTTGCGGGTGCTGCCGGCCTGCGCCGTCGCCTCGATCGGCCGGCCCCTGCTGCGCCGCTCGAGCGCGCGCTGGAACGCGGGCAGGTCGGCCGACCCGTGCCGGAGCCGCACCGCGAGCACCTCCGAGTCGTGGCTCGGCCCGACGACCTTGGCGAACGCCGGGGTGAGGTGCACGATCGAGCCGCCCGTCGCGAGCTGCGGCGGGAAGTCGCCCGGCGAGGCCCCGATGCCGACGATGCGGACCTTCCCGCCGGGCAAGCGGCCCAGAAGACGCTCGATGCGCGCGCGGTCGGCGTCGCTGATCCCGGGAGAGGTGAGGAACCGGCGGACCTGCTCGGCGCTGCCGAACACGCTGATCCGGTCGCCGACGCGCAGCCCATAGTCGTCGGCCATCGTGAACGGGATGACCGCCTCGTCGACCCGGCGCGGGTCAGCGCGGCGACCCTCGAGGATCTCGACGCCATTGAGCTCGGTCCCGAACCGGTCGGAGCGGGGTGCAACCGCACCCACCCCAGGCCCGATGTCGAAGTAGACGAGCACGCCCGACGCCGAGTCGACGACCTGGGGCAGCCTCGCGATCTCGTCGAAGTCGAAGATCGCGGTGCCGTCGGCCTCGTTGTTCACGACCACCAGGTCGTAGGCGTGCTCGGCTCGGAGGAACCGCTCGTACGCGGTGTCGGTGCGGCGACCACCGGCGAGGAGCGCCATCACGGCGCCCGCGGCGAGGCCGATGAGCAGCGCGAGCCCGAGCCAGGCGCGCCAGCGGGTGCGGAGCTCGGCGCGGAACCGGAGCCAGACCGCGCCCATCACTCGCTCCTCAGCACGGCCGCCGGTCGCGTGCGTGAGGCGGCGCGGGCGGGCCAGAGCGCGATCAGGTTCGCCACGACGAGGGTGCCGATGACAACGACGCCGAGACCGATCCATGAGAAGTCCGTCTCCGGCTTGACGCCGAGACCCTCGGCGTAGATGCGCCAGACGACACGGCCGACG